>Ga0247847_1000236_pt1 | contig 15947 bp, 14 predicted proteins | sample PFST25metaG_FD_186002 | JGI IMG/M metagenome (GOLD analysis project Ga0247847, IMG submission 186002) | Peat soil microbial communities from Stordalen Mire, Sweden - P.F.S.T25 | ecosystem: Environmental > Terrestrial > Soil > Wetlands > Peat | place: Sweden: Norrbotten County, Stordalen Mire...
GACGGCCTCTGGAGTGGAGGGACGCTTCGGCGAGGTCCAGGAGACGGAGTACGAGATGCGGGAATTCGCCTACGTCGACCCGGACGGAACGCTTCACCGTGTTGGCTCTCGGCTCGACAAGTCTTAATATGCCACCGGTCACTGAGAACGGCTGCGGCGTGGGCGAATATGAGGTGGTGGAGCTTCGAGCAGCATTTGCCGAGCTGGTCTCGCTTGCCACGCCCTATCCCGGACCGGGCAGAGCGCTTGCGCCGATGCACGCCATATTCGGTGGCGCCGATCTCACATTCGAGCGCGACGGCTACCTCGCGCTTCAGCGTCTCACCCACGAGCTTGCGGACCAGTCGCTAGCCGAAGGAGGGCCGACCAGTTCGACCGTGCAGGGCTGGCTTGTTTGCGCGTGCCGGGTCGCGCTCGACAATGACCTCGATCAAGGGTTCGCCGAGTTGGTCCGACAGATTGACGAACCGCTTCGCTCGTGGACCGTGCTTGAACACGTCCGCGGTCATTTCGCGCAGACGCCGCTTCGCGTCGGGCGCTGCGTCGTGTACGGGTCGCTCGAGTCGATACCGAGGTGGGAGCCGAGCCGGGAATGGCGAGTCTGCTTACCCATGAGACGCCCGCACCCGTGCTTGTGACGACCGTCTTCGCTCGCGATCACGAGTCCGCGCGCGTCCGTGCGCGTGACCGATTCGACGAGTCGCGGGCGATCCTCCATCTCATAAGTGACCACATCGACGGAGGGAAGATCGGATTCTCGGTTCTCGATGAGGCCGGCGATGCTCGGTCATCGGCCGGTGTGGAAGAGGGATTTGTCGTTCGTCGCCTCGGCTTCGATGCGACAATGACACTCGGGTACCGGGGCCTCGAGGCCGGCGCGGGGAAGGATTCCCTCGAACGGACGGACTGGGAGCGACGCGTCCTCGCTGCAGCCCGCTGGCTCCGAAGGTGCTTCACGACCGACTGGCCTTCGGAACGCGTCGCGGCGGCGATGAGCGCACTTGAGTGTCTCTTTGTCGGAGGGACCGGCATTCGCCAACAGAAGGGGAGGGCGATCGCGGATCATGTCGCCCCGCTCGTCCAGGTCGGAGGGATGACGCAGGATCAGGTGCATGCGTGGATTGTCGAGCTCTACAAGCGTCGCAACGACGCGCTGCATGAGGGACTCTGGGTGCTCGATGACCTCGATGCTGCGCGACTCGTCGAACTGACCTCGTCAGTTCTTCGATGGGCTTCATTCCACCTCGACGAGGACCACGACCATCTTGAAGCGCGCCGCGCGTGCCAAACGCGAGAGGAGGCGATCAGCAGTATCCCTCAGCGATGAAGAGTCCTTCCGTTCCCCGCCTCAAGGTTCATCACTAATGAGCTTTCGACGTCCGGTTTCTACGTCGGGCTGCAATACACCCGGCTGGAAGAATCAGCTCATGGTGGATCACCTAACGGCGCCGAACGAAGAGTCAGGCGACCGAGGCGGTGTCGTTCAACGAGGGCGACGACCGCGCGACGTGGACCCGGCGGAGGGGCCGCTGCCGCCGCTGCTGTGGCCCACGTCACTTGTCGATCGACCGAGGCGTCCCCTCGTTTGCTACCTCGACCTGAACCACTGGATCGGTCTTTCTCGGGCAAACGCGGGCCGCGCCGACGGCGAGCGCTACGTGGAAGCCTTGGAAGCGTGTCGCGCGGCAAAGGGATCGGGGACCGCGATCTTTCCCATATCTGATGCTCACTACGTCGAGATGGCGAAGATTCGCAGCGAGTCGCAGCGTGCTCGCCTTGCTGACGTGATGTGGGAACTGTCGGGTCTGACGACGATCCTCAGCCGGCCGTCGATCATGCGAATGGAACTCGACCGGAGCCTTAGCGATCTCGTTGGCCCGGCCGACGGGTTGCTCGCTCCACTCCCTTTGCTCGGCTTCGGATCAGCATGGGCCTTCGGTCGCGTTGGCTGGCGCCTTCGATCGGACGAGGAAGACTTCACGGACGAACTAGAAGGGGACGCGCTCGCGCGCTTTCGCTTCCTCACCACCACGGCGGAGCGGCGGATTCTGGCGGGGCCCACAGATGATGAGATCCCGGCGCTCAAGGAGACAGGCTGGGATCCCTACGCGGGCCTGCGCGTAGCCGAGCAGCGGGCGCTTGAGGAGGCCGAACAAGCGAAGCGATTTGACGCGGACCCAAGATGGCGTCGAGGCAGAATTCGGGATGTCATCCTCGCGAGAGAGCTCGTCATTGAGCTGTTCGACATGCTGCTCGAGGCGCTGACCTGGCGATCGCTGGGATTGGAATTCCTCGAGGCCGATCGGGACCGCGCGCGACGCCTCGTCCGATCGATGCCGTCGAGCGAAATCTCCACCGAACTGAAGCGAGCCGCCCACCGGAACCGCCAGACGAAGTGGAAATCGAACGACATCATCGACATCGACGCCATGAGTCTCGCTGTTCCGTACTGCGACGTCGTGGTGACTGAGCGGCACAGGGCGAATCAGCTTCGATCGGCTCACTTCGATGACCGCATGAGTACCGTGATTCTCGACACGTTGCAGCTGCTGCCTGACGTGCTGAGATCGACGTAGGCGCGAGACGTATCGTCGAATCGGCTGCGCATTCAACCTCCTCCTGCCGTCGATGGAGCAGTCGATGCCTTCCTTAGTGGCCTCGAACGGCGATGACGATGCTTGTGATCGCGACGGCAACCTGCTTCCGGCCCGGGCCGCGCTCTCTTTCATCGGCTTCGTTCTGGTGTTCGACTGTGGCTACTTGGCGTGCACGTGGGGCTTATGTACCCGTAGTAACGCGTGTTACTACGGGGCGGATTTGGCAGCACTGCCCGGAAGAAGAGACGGAGGAGCCCATGTAGACAAAGGGAGCAACACTGGATGCACGGATTCCAGCACCTTGCCAAGGTGAGGGCTGACGCCGGCTTAGCTGGACCGATGTCCCCGAAACTGCTGGTTGAGATGGTGACGCGGAGGCACAGACATAACTGAACTCCCGCTCAACCGCTCCGCGCTGGTGGTTCAGCTCCACCGCGCCGTCGTGCGAGGCGCGAGGGTGGCCATCAGCGGGAGATACCGGTCGGCCCCCCGTCAGGTCAGCGTCGTCTTCGGTGCGCCGACCTGATACTCGTCGGCCGCGGTTGCAGGGCGCGTGTGTGGGTGCATGCCGGGAAGGTGGAGCAGCCGAGGAACGGGCCGAACTTGCCGTTTCGTTCGACCATCGTCCCTTGACCGCACTGTGAGCAGATCTCGACGGGGGCGTCGCTGTCCCCAGTGACGGTCACGTGGGGGTTGTCAAGGAGTTCGACTACGAACGGCGACATCCGTTGCGGCGGCGTGATGAGCGTGACCTCTCGGCGTGCCCGGGTCAATGCGACGTAGAAGAGACGGCGTTCTTCGGCGTGCGCAAACGATTCGGGTGCAGGCATGGCCAGGTCGAGCACGGGGTCGTCGGCGATGTTGCTCGGGAACCCGTACGTGCCGGTGGTCATGCCCGGAACCACGATGTAGTCGGCCTCCAGCCCCTTGGACCCGTGCACGGTCCGGAACGTGACGTGCAGGTTTGACGGTGGGCGCCTGGGGAGGACCTCACGCTCGAACCCGTAGCGTCCGAGAACGTCCACGCTGACCGTTCCGGAGTGTCCGCTCGTGGCGCTGCCATAGGCGACGGCAGTGGATAGATGGTCGAGGTAGGAGGCCAGTGCGCCGGCGACGTCGTCGGCTCGGATGACCGTGACGGGCGCGCCGGGATCTTGGTATGCGGACCGCATCGGCTTGTTGAACTGGTTCGGGTTCTTCGACACGAAGGCGCGGGCGACATCGCAGATCGTCTGCGTGCAGCGGAAGGTGGTCGTCAACGCGATTTGCTGCCCCCGGCCGAACCAGGCCTCGAAGTCCGTCATCACCGACAGGTCGGCCCCGGCGAACCGGTTGATCGACTGCCAGTCGTCGCCTACCGCGAGCAGGAACCGGCCGGGTGTCTTCACGAGGCCCCGGACGAGTCGGGCGCGGGCCTGGCTGGCGTCTTGGAACTCGTCGACCATGATCAGGTCGTAGGGGCAGTCCACGTTTCCGGCTTCGAGGTGGCCGGCGGCCTGGACCAGCATGTCCTCGAAGTCGGCGCTGCGGTCGGCGGCGAGTCGCCTTTCCCACTCGGCGTGGATCTGCCAGTACACCTCGAGGAAGAGCCGGGTCCGGTAGCCGTTGAGGTGTGCCAGGTGAGACGCGAGTCGACGTTCGAGGTCTTCTGCTGTCGACGAGTTCGACTTGACGTGGGCCATGAATGTTCTGACGAGCCGAGCGAGGTCCTCGTGCTTCATGGGCTTCGCCCACTCGTCGTTGAGGGGACGGTCTGGGTTCCAGTCGAAGCTCAGCCCGAGCCGGGTGAGGTCGTCCTTGAGCTTGCTGAGGCCGTCACCGAACATGACCTCGGCCCACGTGGACTCGACGAGCGTCGTCCCGTGCTGGGCGTGCACGCGGCGCTTCCATGCCATGGCGTCTGCGTATCCCTGGAACGCGGCGGGAGGCTTGCCGTCACGGTCAAGTGCCCAGTGCTCGTGCCAGACTCCGATGTCGGGGTAGTAGAAGTCCGGGCGGTACTGCGAGTGTGTGGCGTCCGCGACCTCGACGTCATAGGGCCGCTCGTAGACGTAGTTGACCCCGTTCAGGTACAGGAAGTTGGCGATCAGCCGTTCGCTGTGGCTCTTCACGACCTGGCCGGCGAACGTCCAGTAGCCGGTCTCGTGGGTCGCCTTGTTGTAGCCGTCGGGTTCGTTCTCGGCGAGGTCTGTCGGGGCGTTCGCGAAGAGCATCCGGTACAGGTCCCAACGGTACCTGAACGATTCTGAGGCGTCCCGCAGCCCGTCGACGATTCGTAGGACCATCGAGACGTCTTTCCCCTGGTCGAGCCACGGAGCCAAGCGGGGTTTCTCGCCGGTGGCTCGGCCGATGACGTCGAGTCCGAAGGAGTGGAACGTGGAGACCCGCAGCCCGGACGAGTCGATCCCGGCGGCAGCGAACCGCGCCGAGACACGTTCCTGCAGCTCGGTCGCGGCATCCTTGTTGAACGCGAGCAGCAGGATGCGGTCAGGGACGACAAACCCACGGCTGACGGCGTAGGCGGCCCGGGCGACCATCACTGAGGTCTTCCCGGATCCGGCGGCGGCCAGCACCTGGACCCGGTTGTCGAAGCACACGACCGCTCGTGCTTGTTCGTCGGTGAGCGGGCTCTTCTCGATCGTGTCGAAGAATGGCCGACGGGACGACAACTCGGCAGCCATGATGTCTTCGTTGGTGTCGGAGACCAGTGACTCCAGGTCGGCGTCCAGGAAGCCCACCGCCTTGAGCTGACCCTCCGTGAGGGACGCTTCACACCCGGCAGCACGGACACGGTCGAGCAGTCGCGATTCGGGACGGGTCGCGAGTAGCGCGTTAACGGCCTCGGTCGGGATCCACCGCTGCTCGGCGCGCCCCGCGACGAGGAGGCGAAGGACGGCGGCGCGCCACGCGACCGCGTCGGCGATCGCCGGTGTCAGAACGAGACGCCGGAGAGACCGCGCAAGGGCGAAGGCCGCGGGCGTTTTGATGCCACGGAGGCGGATGAACAACTGGCCGTCGCTGTGGAGACTCCACCGCAACCAACGGCGCCGCACCTCGAGCTGGGAGGCTTCCGTGCCGCGGATGCTGACGGAACCCGACGCCTGAGCGACGGTCACCTCCGTGCCAGTGACGGTGATCCTCCAGCCCTCGCCCGACCACTCATTTGCGCTCACCGGGCGTCTCATCCACAGTCGCCCGTCGCAGGCCGCATCGCTCGCCGCTCGGCGTCGATCTCCTCTTTCAGCGAACTGCGGAAGTCAGCGACGATGCCGGTCATTTCGACGCGTTCGGCCTCGGCGGAGACGAACGAGGACACGACGAAATGACCGGCATTCGCCTCGCCCCTTCCGCTAGATGCATTCGTTCGTCCAGGGTACGAGGTTGCAGTGCCCACTGATGGTTGACTGTCAGACCACCCCATCAACGTGGGTCCACGCTTAGCGAGGCGTCCTCGGGACCCGAGGTTCTTAGGGGCACGGGCTGTGCTGGCTAACTTGAGACCCATGCTTTGCCAGCTCCTCTACGACATCCAACATGACCCGGCCGGCTCCCTACCTATGCCACCTGGCATCTCGGGCGTGCCGTCTTCGGCCATGGACCCCGATCTGTCCACCTGGCGCCATTCTCGCCGGTGGGAGCTGAAGGACTCGAACGCCGAACTAACCTCCGACCTGAATCCGGCGTAATCGCAGGAATCGACGGAGCCTGCGCTCTCAGCTGGCTAGACCTTCCAACCCAATCCGCCACTCCCGTCTGCAACCTCGACAGAATGACCGAAGTGTCGCATCCCCCCACCCATGCGATCCGTGATCAACGGATAGCCCTGAGCAGCCCAGCCAGCTCGTCGTGCTGTCAACCCGACCCTGGGTCTTCCGACTCCCGCCCTCCATGCCTCCCCGCCCGCTTGCATGGCGGCCTCCTCGTGCTGGTTGACGCACGTGCCTAGAAGCGTCGAAGCTCTCGTGGAGCCCGAGCTCCTGAGTTGGGCCCGGACCACGGCCGGTCTCGACCCTGTCGAAGCAGCCCGCAAGGTCGCAGTCGATGTCGAGCGTCTAACAAGCTGGGAAACCGGCGAACGACGACCGACCATCCCCCAATTGCGCAACCTCGCACGCGTATACCGTCGACCGCTCGCGGCCTTCTATCTACCTGAGCCACCCCCGGATCTACGGCCGCCCAAGGATTTCCGCCGACTGCCAGGGGAAGTTGCTGGAGTCGAATCTCCCGAGTTGCGATACGAACTCCGAAGGGCCGTCGCCCGCCGCGAGTTTGCCTTAGAACTCCTGGCAGCAAATGATGAGGAGCCACCTTCCCTGGTTATCGAGGCCACGCCAATCGATTCCTCCGAACGCCTGGGAAGCGAAATTCGTAACTACCTCGGCATAACACTTGCTCAGCAATTCCGATGGCGACCGCCGTACGGCCCATTCAACGCCTGGCGTGATGCGATCGAGTCCGTGGGTGCGCTCGTCACTCAACTGACCGACATCGAGGTCTCTGAAGCTCGCGGCTTCTCGATTAGCGACCGACCTCTTCCAGTCATCGCAGTGAACATAAAGGACAGCCCGAACGGCCGCACCTTCAGTCTCCTGCACGAGTTCGTCCATTTGCTCTTGCGGCAAGGTGGCCTTTGCGATCTCGAGGATGAACAAGAGCGTCCCCGGGAGTTGCTGCGTATCGAGCGCTTCTGCAATCGCACAGCGGCCGATACTCTGATGCCGAAATCAGCCTTTCTAAGTCAATCGGCTGTCACGAACCACGGTGCCAATATTGAGTGGTCGGACCTCGAACTCCAACAAGTCGCGCGTCGGTTTGGAGTCAGCCGCGAGGCCGTCCTGCGTCGACTTCTTGATCTCGGTCGAACTTCACAGGACCACTATCAAGAGTGGCATGAGGTGTTCCAGGCTGAATACCGACGCGCTCGCGAAGGCCGATCACCCGGTTTTGCTCCACCTGCGCAGATGGCCCTCGCCAGTGCCGGTCCAACCTTCGCCGGATTGGTCGTCAACAGCTATCAGCGCGGCACGATCACAGCGGGAGATGTATCTAACGCCTTGGCGATCCGACTCAAGCATCTTCCGACGATCGAACGCCGGCTGCGTATGGATACCGTGGCTCGTGAAATATAGTCTTGATACCAGCTCGCTGATTGAACCCTGGCATCGGCTTTATCCTCCCGACGTTACGCCGCGCCTCTGGGATGAATTGTTGCCGGATCTCATTGTTGCTGGCGAGTTGCGAGCCATCCAGGAAGTCAGAATTGAACTGGAACAGCAAGACGATGCCCTACTCGCTTGGGCAACATCGCAAACTGGATTATTCGTCGAGATCGACGCTGAGGTTCAACTTGCTGTCAAGGAGGTCATGCGTCAGCACGCGAAGCTTGTCGATATCAACTCGGCACGATCCGGTGCGGATCCGTTCGTTATTGCGTTCGCCCTGATCAACGGCGGTATCGTTGTTTGCGAAGAGAAGCCTCGTAGTCCCATAAATCCCAAGATTCCTGACGTGTGCTCATCTCTAGGCGTTCGCTGTATGAAGATGCTCGATCTCATACGCGAGGAGGCATGGAGTTTTCACTAGCTCCCTTTTGGGGAGGCCCCTTTTCACATCTAGAGATCCTGATTACGGCCGGCTGGTCGCGAGCATTCATCGAGGCCGCTGGTCGCGAGCATTCATCGAGGCCGCTGGTCGCGCCCCTTGGACCTCAATGGTGCCATCAGGGTGCTGGACCTTAGACCTCCTACTGGCGGCACTTCGAAGGAAGGAAGAGTGCAGTCCTGCCGCCGTCGGGGCAGAGCCCGAAGGTCGAAGCACAAGAGGTCCATGCCTAATCGAAGGAGTGTTTCGGGTAGAAGAGTTCTGCGATTCCGTTGAATGCCGCTCGCGCTTCGTTCGGTGCATCATCGCTGATAACGAGATTCAGCTGCATCGGCAACCATTGATTGAGTGAGCTGATCATCACGCCAAGGCCCGCGTAAGAAGCGCTTTCGTCCTTCAGCTTCTCCTTCAAGACGTCCGTCCAGACGGCCGGCAAGTGGAGGAAGGCGTCTCCGACCCGCGAGATGTCCAACAAGAGCACCGTCGGCATCTTCTGCGCTTGGCGTCGCTTCTCGTCGATCTTGTTGTCGATCTCCTGCTCGATCTCGCTCATGTGGTCCTTCAGCTCGCTGGTGAGCCGCTGGCCGCTCATCGAAACATGCACAGAGTCGAACGGCGCGGCGCCGATTCCGATCGTGAGTCCTACGGCGTCGAAGCGGAGACTTCCGGGTCCTCGTCGTGCGACAGCGGCTACCTCCTCCGCGATCTCGACCACGCGACCGGAGCCGAGATGGAGCGGACGACCGTCGAACGTGAGGATGATCTGGAGACCGGTGAGGCCGACGGTCTGATGCTTGATTTCCGCATGGAGCGACCATGGGTCGTCGATCGCTCGCGAACCGACCTCGATGCCCCAGTCGCCTCCCGCGAACACAAGGTCCGGATGGTCTTTCGCGAACTCGAACGCGATGCCCGCGTGAGCGAAGAGCGACGCAGCCAAGAGTTCGGAGCGCTGCTCCATTGATGCAGCCTGGGAGGTGATCTTGCGAAATGCCTCCCTCTTCCGCGCGATACGTAGCGGTTGCGCTTTGTTGATCGGACGGAGTACCTCGTCCCACGCCGCGAGATAGACCTCGGGAATCGCGGGATCGTGCAATGGATGTGCCGACGATGCGCCCTCCATCCAGAGTGACAGTGACGGGAATTTCCGAGGCTCGTTGTCACTCGTCACAGCGTCACTGTACGAGCAGGTGCGAGGTCCGCGGAGCTGGATTGCCGCGTCCCGTGGATCGCCATGACGCGTGTGACTCAGCTGGCCTCTGCTTCCGACTTTGCTTCCGAAGTTGTGCCGAGCCGACCGCCGAGCCGACCGCCCATGCCGGAAGCGAGCTGGCGCATTCGCTCTGTGGCGGCGTGCTGATAGCGCATCGCCATGCGTTCGCTGCGGTGCCCGAGGCGCTCCATAACCTCTCGAACCGTGGCACCCTCCTCTGCGAACCAGGTAGCACCGGTGTGTCGCAACACATGAAAGTTGACGTCATCGAGTCCAGTCGCCTCTTTCGCCTTGTCGAAGAGCAGTCGAAACTGGGATCGGGCCAGTAGCCCCTTGTCGGGGTCCTCGAAGAGCCAGGCTGTCGGTTGCGTGCCGACAAACTGCTTTAAGTGGTCCTCGAGCACGGGAACGAGCTCGTCGGGCAAGTCGACTCGCCGTGTGGCCTTCTCGTCGCGCGCCTTCAACGGTCCGACGAACTTCTCGCCCTTGTCCGGCTCGACGATGACCCGACGGAGCGTCACCATCTTGCGATCGAGATAGATGTCGCGCCGTTGGAGCGCAAGAGACTCCGACCAACGCATTGCGCCGAAGGTCGCAAGCAGAATCATTGCCCGATAGCGAGCTTCGATCGCGTCGGATAGCGAGACCAGTTCGTCGACCGTGAGAGCCTCCCGCTCCGGTGCGTTCTCCGCGCCCGCGCCTCTGATGTGGACGGGGTTGCGGACAACTGCTCGCTTCTCGTCGGCGAAGATCATGATCTCCGAGAAAAGACGGTAGGCCTTCGCACATGCGACGGCATGGTTGCGACCCTTGCACGCCAGGTACCACTGCTCGATCTCGTCCTCGGTGATCTGCATAACAGGAGTGTCGCCAAGAAGGAGCGACGGACGAGTTGGCCGCTTGACTTCAGCGTAGATCCAGTTCTTGAGAAGTCCCGCGTATAGCTCGCGCGTCCGAAGGGAGAGATCGACTTTCGTCGGCCACCAAACCTCTTCGACGAACTGGCGCAGCGTGGTGCGGCCTCGTCGGTCCGTCCAGGTGCCCGATCGCCGGCGGTTCCACTCGTCCTTGAGCCACTCGTCGGCCTGAGCTTTGTTTGGAAACGTATGGCCGGCAGTGTGCCGTACCCCGTCGATGACGTACCAGGCGCGCACGCGCCCGCTCGGGAGTTTCTTGATCGCTCCGAAGCTCGATCGTCCAGCCACGTTTTGACGGTACCCGAAGTGGAGCCGCGCAGTCTCGCGCTCTGAAGGAAGTGGCTCTCTAGTGGCCCTCAACTCGCTCATCGAAAGCGAAATCCGGCTCTGACCTGGAGCGGGCGACCGGGATCGAACCGGCATGACCAGCTTGGAAGGCTGGAGCTCTACCATTGAGCTACGCCCGCGATGCACGCTGAGGCTACCCGCGGTCACCGGCCGGCCAGCCTCGGCTGCCGCGATGACACCACGGCGTCGGGGAGGCGGGATTTGAACCCGCGACCTCCTGCTCCCAAAGCAGGCGCGCTAACCAAGCTGCGCTACTCCCCGTCGCCTCTTAGGGCGACTCCGCGATCGTAGGGGCACTGAGCTGCCGGGGCTACAAGAGCCGCAGGCGCTCCTCGAGGGTAGGTGGCGGGCGCCACTGCGTGCGCCCAGTAGAGTACGCGGGACCTATGCGTTCTACTTCTGAGGCCCTAGAGGGCAACCGAGTCAAGCTCACCGTCGAGGTCGACGAGGAGGAGCTTCGAGGCGCAGTTGACGAGACCTTTCGCCGGCTGCAGAAAGAGGTCAGCGTCCCTGGCTTCCGCCCGGGAAAGGTCCCTCGCCGCCTCCTCGAGGTTCGGCTCGGTGCCGAAGCCATCAGGGCCGAGGTGATCCGCCACGCGCTCCCGGACTACTACGCCCAAGCCGTCGAGGAGGCGGATCTTGACACGATCGCAGCCCCGGAGATCGACATCACCTCCGGTGAGAACACCGGAGCTCTGGCCTTCGACGCCGTCGTAGAAGTGCGCCCGAAAGTCTCGATCGCCGGCTATCAAGGCCTGGTCGTCACGGTCCCGTCCCTTGAGCCGACTGAGCTCGAGATCGATGCTCGCATCGACCGGCTCCGGGAGCAGTTCGCCGAGCTCAACGAAGTCGAAAGACCAGCCCGCGATGGCGATCTGGTCACCGTCGATGTGCAAGGTGTCCGCGACGGCAATGTTGCCGACGGGCTTAGTGCCGACGACTTCGTGTACGAGGTCGGCACCGGCGGCATCGTGGACGGCGCCGATGAAGCTCTGCGCGGCAAGAAGGCCGGCGACATTGTCGAGGTCGACGCTCCCCAGTTACAGGGAGGCGCGGGCAAGTTGCGCCTGCTCGTGAAACAGGTGCGAGAGAAGGTGTTGCCCGAGGCGAACGACGAGTGGGCCTCGGACGCTTCGGAGTTCGACACCCTCGAGGAGTTGCGCGAAGACCTGGCGAACCGCCTGACCCGCTTGAAGAAGCTCGAGGCCCGCTTCATTGTCCGCGAGCGTGCGATCGAGGCGCTGGCTGAGCTCGTCTCCGACGAGATGCCGGCGACCCTCGTTGCCGTGGAGGCACAAGCAACCCGCGACACCCTGGCCCGTCGACTCGCGGAGCGCGGCATGACCATCGATCAGTACCTCGAGACCATGAGCCAGGCCCCCGAAGAGCTCGCCGCCGAGTTCGAGCGCCAGGCCGTCTCCCAGGTCCGAGTCGATCTTGCGTTGCGGGCACTCGCGGATGCCGAGGAAATTGTGGTCGACGACCAGGATCTTGCGGCTCGGATCGAGCGTCTGGCGTCCGAGACCAGCCAGGACGCCCGCAGCCTCGCGACCCGCCTCGCCAGGACCGGTGGTCTCGAGCAGCTACGCTCGGATGTGAGGAACGAGAAGGCGGTCGAATGGCTGACCGACTCTGTCGACCTCGTCGATGAGCAAGGGGCCCCGATGGATCGAACGTTGTTCCTCGAAGCTGTGGGCTCCGAGGAAGAGACTGCGGTTGCCGAGGACGCCGGGTTGACAGGCGGGGATGACGACGCTGCGGAAGAGCAGGCCGCGGACGCCGAAGCCGCGGACGAGAAAGCGGTCGACTCGTCAGTGGACAAGGAGAGCTGAGCCTTGGCCGCGCATGACTACCTCGTCCCGACGGTGGTCGAGCAGTCGCCGAGAGGCGAGCGCGCCTATGACCTGTTCTCCCGGCTGCTTCGCGAGCGGATCATCTTCATCGGCACGCCGATCGATGACACGATCGCGAACCTGGTGTGCGCCCAAATGCTGTTTCTCGAGTCGGAGGACCCCGAGAAGGACATCAACATCTACATCAACTCGCCCGGCGGCGACATCACCGCACTGTTCGCGATCTACGACACGCTGAAGTACGTGCGGCCCGACAAGTCGACCTTCTGTTTCGGACAGGCCGCGTCTGCGGCCGCGGTGCTCTTGGCCGCGGGTACCAAGGGCAAGCGATTCGCCCTGCCACATGCCCGGGTCCTGCTCCATCAGCCCTATGGCGGAGGTGGTGGGCAGGCGAGTGACATCGAGCTGCAGGCCAAGGAGATTCTCAGGATGCGGGATCTCTTGAACCAGATGCTCGCCAACGACACCGGTCAGTCGGCTGAGAGGCTCCAAAAGGACACGGACAGGGATTTCATCATGGACGCCGAGGAGGCCAAGGAGTACGGCATCATTGACGAGGTCATCACCAGCAGGGAGGTCGCCGGTATCACGGCGGCCGTCGGCGCAGCCTGAGCTACGGGAGACGATGTGGCCAAGTTCGGGGAGGGTGGAGAGCTAGTCAAGTGCAGCTTCTGCGGCAAGTCGCAGAAGCAGGTCAAGAAGCTGATCGCCGGGCCAGGTGTCTACATCTGTGACGAGTGCATCGAGCTGTGCAACGACATCATCGAAGAGGAGCTGTCGGAGCCGACGGAGGTCCGTTTCGAGGACTTGCCCAAGCCCAGGGAGATCTTCGACTTCCTGAACGACTACGTAGTCGGCCAAGAGCAGGCCAAGAAGATCCTTTCGGTGGCGGTCTACAACCACTACAAGCGCGTGCAGGCCGGCGTGTACCGCGACGGCGACGTGGAGATCGCGAAGTCCAACATCCTGCTTCTCGGCCCGACCGGTTGTGGCAAGACCCTCCTTGCTCAGACACTCGCCCGCATGTTGAACGTTCCGTTCGCGATCGCCGATGCCACGGCCCTCACCGAAGCCGGCTACGTCGGCGAGGATGTGGAGAACATCCTCCTCAAGCTGATCCAGGCAGCGGACTACGACGTCAAGAAGGCCGAGACCGGGATCATCTACATCGACGAGATCGACAAGATCGCCCGCAAGAGCGAGAACCCTTCGATCACGAGAGACGTCTCGGGTGAAGGCGTCCAACAGGCGTTGCTTAAAATCCTCGAGGGCACAACGGCCTCGGTCCCGCCCCAAGGTGGCCGCAAGCATCCCCACCAGGAGTTCATCCAGATCGACACGACGAACGTCCTGTTCGTCTGCGGCGGCGCGTTTGCCGGCCTGGACAAGATCATCGAGAGCCGCATCGGCCGCGCCGGCATCGGCTTTCGCGCGGACGTGCGCCACAGCAAGCACCGGGAGGAGAGCGAGGTCCTCATGCAGGTCCTTCCCGAGGACTTGCTGAAGTTCGGCCTCATCCCGGAGTTCGTCGGTCGCCTCCCGGTCATCGGGACGGTTCGCAGTCTCGATGAGGAGGCGCTCGTCCGCATCCTCATCGAGCCCAAGAACGCCCTCGTCAAGCAATTCCGACGCGTGTTCGAGCTCGACAACGTCGAGCTCGAGTTGACCGAGGACGCCCTGGAAGCCGTCGCCCAGCAGGCGATGTTGCGTGGCACGGGCGCCCGAGGCCTGCGTGCCATCCTCGAGGAGGTCCTTCTCGAGGTCATGTACGACCTGCCGAGCCGCGAGGACATCGGGCGCTGCGTGGTCGACAAGTCCGTCGTGCTCCAACGGGTTGCGCCAAGCCTGGTTCCTCGTGGCACTGGCCAGGAGAAGTCCGAGCGCACACGCCGCGCGGCTTCCTGAGCCGGCCAGCGCTCTCCAACCGTCTCGAGGCGTGTCCGAATCTGACCAGCAGTTCGGCTCTGCGGCCGAACCACCATTGCTTCCGGTGCCCGGTGTGGGGACTCCCTCTTTCGGCGAGACGCTGGCATGGCTCGACCGGCACGTCAATCTCGAGGCGATCGAATCTGGCCGGGCCGGGCGCCTGGGCCTACCCAGCCTGGAACGCATCAGCGCGCTTGTGGGCGCACTCGGCGACCCGCAGGCGGCGTACCCCATCGTTCATGTCACCGGGACCAACGGCAAGGGCTCGACGTCCCGGATGACTGCCTCGATTCTCCAGGCTTGTGGGCTTTCGGTCGGCACGTACTCGAGTCCCCACCTCGAGCGGATCAACGAGAGGCTCGAGTTCGCCGGCGCCGAGATCACTGACGAGTCCTTCGTGAGCGTTCTCGGGACGGTGGCGGAGATCGAGCGCTTCCTGGGCATCCGAGCGACCTGGTTCGAGCTCGTGACGACAGCCGCCTACGCCTGGTTCGCCGACATGGCCGCAGAGGCCGCCGTCGTCGAGGTCGGCCTCGGCGGCCGTTTCGACGCGACGAACGTCGGCCACGGCGATGTCGCGGTGGTGACCAACGTCGAGCTCGATCACACTCAGATCCTCGGCACGACGCGGGAGTCGATCGCGGACGAGAAGGCCGGGATCCTGAAGAGCGGCTCGCTCCTGGTTCTGGGCGCGCAGGACCCGGTTGTGTCCTCGATCTTCGAGGCCGAGGCCGAACTGGTCGGGACGCGCGCTATCTGGCGGCGGGGCGCCGAGTTCGGTTGTTCCTCGAATCGGCTCGCGGTCGGGGGGCGCCTGGTCGACCTGTGGACGCCGCTCGGGCGGTTCTCCGATGTGCACCTGCCCCTTCACGGCGCACACCAGGCCGACAACGCCGCGTGTGCCGTGGCTGCAGCGCAGGCCTTGCTCGGAACGACCATCGAAGAGGACATAGTCCGCGACGCGCTTGCCGCGGTCAGGGTGCCTGGCCGTCTCGAGGTCGTGGGCCGCCATCCGCTCGTCGTGCTTGACGGGGCCCACAACCTGGCCGGAGCGGCCGCGGCGGGCCGGGCGTTGAAGGAGGACTTCGGTGCCGCGCGGCGGGTGATCGTGGTGATGGGTTGCCTTCGCGGCCGCGATCCCGGAGAGCTGTTGTCCGCAATCGGGCCTGAACGCATCGCCGCGGTCGTGGCCTGTCGCCCTCCATCTCCGCGAGCTCAGGAGCCCGACAGCGTCGTCGACGCAGCGCAGGCTCTCGGGCTTTCGGCCGAAGAGTCCGGGACGATCGCCGAGGCAGTGGGTCGGGCCCTCGAGCTCGCGGACCGGGACGACATCGTGTTGGTGACGGGCTCTCTCTACGTCGTCGGGGCGGCACGCGCGGCGCTGTGCTGACGAGGCGAGGCTGCCGCGCGCGTTCCGCATTGCCCTGTCGGGCCGGGAGCATTAGGGTCGCCGCCCCGACGACGTAGAGAGAGCCCGTCACCAACACGATGT
>Ga0247847_1000239_pt1 | contig 15894 bp, 22 predicted proteins | sample PFST25metaG_FD_186002 | JGI IMG/M metagenome (GOLD analysis project Ga0247847, IMG submission 186002) | Peat soil microbial communities from Stordalen Mire, Sweden - P.F.S.T25 | ecosystem: Environmental > Terrestrial > Soil > Wetlands > Peat | place: Sweden: Norrbotten County, Stordalen Mire...
CGCAAGGCGGCGCCGCTGCCGGTGGAGGCGATCGTGCGCGGCTACCTCTCGGGCTCGGGACGCAAAGACTACGAGCGCAGCGGGCGCATCTGCGGCATCAGCCTGCCCGCCGGTCTGGTCGAGGGCAGCCGGCTGCCTGAGCCGATCTTCACGCCCTCGACCAAGGCGGATGTCGGTGACCACGACGAGAACGTCGCTTACGAGCGCGTCGTGGACGTGCTCGGTGCTGAGCTGGCCAGTCGAGTGCGCGCGGCGAGCCTCGCTCTGTATGGCTTCGGCGCCGCCTATGCGCTCGAGCGCGGCATCATCATCGCCGACACTAAGTTCGAGTTCGGCCTCATCGACGACCAGCTGATTCTTATCGACGAGGCCATGACGCCCGATTCGTCACGCTTCTGGCCGGTCGCCGGCTACGCCCCCGGCCAGGCCCAGCCGAGCTTCGACAAGCAGCCGCTGCGAGACTACCTCGAAACGCTGGACTGGGACAAGAAGGCTCCCGGGCCGGAGCTGCCGGCAGCGGTGGTCGCCCAGACGGCGGCGCGCTACGAAGAGGCTTTGCGCCGCCTCACGGGACCGGTCGCGGCGTGACGCCGTGATTGACGCGGGTCGCCCAGCCGGTCCTGCATCCGCAGGCCACTGGGACGCCGCCTACGGCCGCGGCGAGCGACTCTGGGGCGACGAGCCTAGCGAGATCGGTCTGCTGGCAGCCGAGCGGCTGGCGGAGTGGTCGCTGCCCCGCGACGCCCGGCGCCTGCTCGACATCGGCTGCGGCTACGGCCGCGATGTGCGCCACCTGCACGAGTGCCTCGGCCTCGAGGTGCTGGGCATCGACCAGTCCGCTCAGGGTATCGCCTTGGCCGGCGAGCTCAGCGCCGGCATCCCGAGAGTGCGCTTCGAGTGTCGTAACTTCACCGAGCCCGGGTCCTGGGGGTCGGGCGAGTACGGGGCCGTGCTCGCGGCGCAGGTCTACCACGTACTGCGGCCGGGCGACCGGCGGCTGCTGCGCGAGACGATCGCTCGCGTGCTGGCGCCGGGCGGCTACCTGTTCCTCAGCACGCTCTCCGTGCATGACCCGGAGCACCACGGCAAGGGCGAGCCGGTGCCCGGCGAAGAAGGCAGCTTCGTCGACAAGATGTACCTGCACCTCAGCACGGGCCCGGAGCTCGAGGGCGAGTTCGACTTCCTGCGGCTGCTGAGCCTGGAAGAGCATGAGTTCGACGAGCCGCGCGCCGACGGCGCCGTGCACCACCACGTGTTGTGGCTGCTGGTGGCACAGAAAGCGGCCGCGCCCGGCGCCTGAGCGTCGGCGAATGGCTCAGACCTGGTAGGTCTCTCGGAAGGCCGCGATGCTCGCCTGCTCGGCCGCGTGCAGCAGCCCGCGCAGCCGCGCCAGCAACTCCGGGTCCTGACGCAGGCGGGCGCCGTCGATGGAGGCGACCGGCGTGATGCCGCGCACGCTGCTGGTGAGCAGCATCACCTCGTCGCCGGTCAGGTCGTTGATGCGCGTGTACCACTCGCCCACGGGCAGATCGTCTGCCGCCGCCAGCTCCAGCACTTTGGCACGCGTGACCCCGGGCAAGATAGAGCCGTCCAAGGGCGACGTGCCCAGCACTCCCTTTCGCCAGACGAACACGTTGGCCGTAGAAGCCTCGTACATGCGGCTGTCTTCGTCGACGAACACGGCGTCGTCGGCGCCGGCCGCCTGGGCGGCGCGCTGGGCCATGTAGGAGGCGACGAAGCTGTTGGACTTGAGCGTCGCCGCCGCCCGCAGGGTGTGGTGGGAGACCAGGGCCAGCGGGTGGTGCGGTGTGGCGCGCACCTCGGTCTGCACCAGCAGCGAGGGCGGACCGTCCGGCGGACCGGCGGTGACCAGCACACGGCAGGCGCCGTTGGGTACGGCGGACGCCTCCGACAGCCGCACGACTTGGTCGGCGAGGCCGGCACGTTCGAACGGCGGCGCTATGCCTATGGCGCTCATACCTGAGTGCAGCCGGGCGATGTGCTCTTCGTAGAACGCCGGCGCCCCGTCGCTGAGTTTGAGAGTCTCGTAGAGGCCGAGACCATGGGTGAGTCCGCGGTCAAGGGCCGGCAGCAGCGCCTGTTCCGCCCCGAGAAGTACCCCGTTGAGCATCACCATGGTCATGGGGCGCCTAGCCTTCGGGGGCGTAGTGGTCGGGCTGGCTCAAGGTGCGGAACTTGGTGTAGTCGCGCACGAAGCCGAGGCGCACGGTGTCGGTGGGGCCGTTGCGGTGCTTGGCGAGGATGAGCTCGACGGTGCCCTTCTTGGTCTCGTCTTTGGGGTCGGCGTGGATGAAGAACACGAGGTCCGCGTCTTGCTCGATCGCACCACTTTCACGCAGGTCGCTAAGCTGCGGATGTTTGTCGCCGCGCACCTCGGGCGCACGGTTGAGCTGCGAGACGGCGATGACGGGCACCGAGAGCTCGCGCGCGAGCTGCTTAAGTGAACGCGAGATGTTGGCCACTTCTTGCTGGCGGTTCTCGGCGCGCCCGTCGCCGACCATGAGCTGCAGGTAGTCGACGATGACGAGGGAGAGCGGCTTGCGGCTGGCCAAGCGGCGCGCCTTCGCGCGCAGCTCGAACATGTTGAGGCCGGCCGAGTCGTCGATGTAGAGCTCGGCCTTTTCGAGCTCGCCGGCGGCCTGGATGAGCTTGGCCATGTCGTCGCCGCTGAGCAGACGCGGCGTGCGCAGCTTGTGCGAGCTCACGCGCGCCGACGAGCACAGCATGCGGTCGCCGAGCTCCTGCGAGCTCATCTCGAGGCTGAACACGGCGACCGGCGCTTTGCCCTCGACGCTGACGTTGTGGGCGATGTTGAGGGCCAGCGATGTCTTGCCCATGCCGGGCCGGGCGGCGAGCACGATGAGGTTGGCAGGCTGAAAGCCGCCGGTGAGCCGGTCGAGGTCGGCGAAACCGGTGGCCACGCCGCTCACCTTGGTGTCGCGCTGCATCATCTCGAGGCGCTCGAAGTTGCGCGTGACGATGTCGCGGATGTGCTCGAACTCGGAGGTGCGACGGCGCTGCGAGATGGCGAAGACCTTCTGCTCGCAGCGGTCGAGCAGGCTGGTCGCCTCGTCGGGGTGCTGGTAGCCGAGCTCGGCGATCTCGTTGCCGACCTGGATGAGGGAGCGCAGCACGCTCTGCTCGCGCACGATGCCGGCGTACTGAAGGGCGTTGGTGGCCGCGGGCACCATCTCGGCCAGCGTGTGCACGAAGTCGCGGCCGCCCACGCGGTCGAGCACCCCCTGGCGCTCGAGCTCGGCCCCGAGCGTGACCACGTCCACCTCCTCACCCTTCTCGTAAAGGGCGTGGATGGCGGCGAAGATGAGACGGTGCGTCTCGCGGTAGAAATCCTCGGCGACGACGAGCTCGGCGACGACGGGGATGGCGTTGGGGTTGATGACCATCGAGCCGAGCACCGACTGCTCGGCCTCGAGGTTGTGCGGAGGGACGTGGCCGACCGTCGTACCCTGACTGTCACTGGCCATGATGTTGCTCTCCCTCCCGGCGCTCGGCGGCGCGGCTATTCAGGCGCGACGATGGTCTTGACGGAGGCCTCGAAGCCCTCAGCGATCTCGATGTCTACCATGTAGGTGCCCACCTCTTTGAGGGGCTCCTCGAGGCGGATCTTGTGCTTGTCGACGTGGAACTTGCGCGCCTCCCAGATGGCGTCGGCGATGTCGGCCGCAGTGACGGAGCCAAACAGTCGGTCGCCTTCGCCGACCTTGGCCGTGATGGTGATGACGGTGCGGTTGAGCGTGGCCGTGACCTCCTCGGCCATGGCCGCCGTGCGCGCCTCGCGAGCCTTGCGCTCCTCGTCGCGGCGGCGGAACTCGGCGATGCGCCCCGGCGAGGCGGACTCAGCGAGCTGCTTGGGCAGCAGGTAGTTGCGCGCGTAGCCGTCGCTGACCGTGGCCAGAGAGCCCTTGTCGCCCAGGTTGGGCACGTCTTGAAGAAGAATGACTTCCACGACGGCCTCCTAGCGCGACACGTAGGGGAGCAGCGCCATCTCGCGGGCGCGCTTGATGGCCACGGCTACCTGCCTCTGGTGACGGCGGCAGGCGCCGGTGATGCGCCGCGAGCGGATCTTGCCTTTGTCGGACATGAAGCGGCGCAGCGACGAGAAGTTCTTGTAGTCGACCTCGTCGATCTTCTCTTTGCAGAAGTAGCAGTACCGGCGCCGCGACTGACCGAACGCGCCGGCCTTGGGCTTCTTCTCGCGGCGGGGCTTTGGTTTTGAGCCTGCCATGTCTACCTTTCCCTTATGGCGCCCGGTTGCCGGGCGCTCACGGATGCTTTGTCAGAACGTGATCAGAACGGGATGTCGTCGTCCTCGGCGAAGTCGGCTTCGGCCGGCTCCAGCCCCTTGTCGCTGAAGGCCGGGCCGGTGGACGAAGGAAACGCCCCGGCACCCGCTCCGCCGCCCGCGCCTGCTCCGGCCTCGCGCGGGCCGATGAACTGGACGTTGTCGGCCACCACTTCGACGGCCGAACGCTTCTGGCCCTCCTGGGACTCCCACTCGCGCCAGCGCAGGCGGCCGTCGACGGCTATCTGGCGCCCCTTAGTGAGCCACTGCGCATAGCGCTCGGCCTGGGCGCCGAAGACCGTGATGTCGAAGTAGTTGGCGTAGTCCGTCCACTCGCCGCTGGTGCGGTCCTTGACGCGGTCGTTGACGGCCAGTCTGAGACGGCACACGCTCGTGCCGCTGGGCAAAGCACGCAACTCCGGGTCGCGCGTGAGGTTGCCGACGAGGATGACGCGATTGATCGACCCTGCCATAGTGCACTCCCTTCGAGTTGGCCTGCAGCTACGAGTCGAGCCGCAAAGTGATGAAGCGCACGACGTCGTCGGTGATACCGAGCACGCGTTCGACCTCGGCGACGGTCTGTGGCGTGGCCGTGAAGGTGACGACGCTGTAGATGCCCTCGGTCTGGCCCTTGATCTCGTAGGCCAGCTTGCGTTTGCCCCACGGGGCACCGGCGTCCGTGCCCACGACGGTGCCTTTGCCGTCTTCGACGGTGGCGCGCAGGCGGTCGAGGATCTCGGTCTGGCGCTCGGCCTCTACGGCCGGGTCGATGATGAGCATGAGCTCATACTTGTTGATGATGATCACCTCCTATGGTCATCAGGCGGCCCCAGCCTTACTGCTGGAGCAGGGGTGACGATGCTGCCGGCAGGCAGCGCAACCCGGCATGATACCAGCGCCTCGCGACTGACTCAAGTCACCATGATGGAGGGCGGCGGGGACGGAAAGCCGTCGCGCCGCCCTTGCGGCTGGCTGTGGCGGGCGTCGCGGTCGACGCTGGCCGACTCGTCTGTCTTCGGCGGCAGCCCAGATCGACGTCGACCCGCCCTGCTCGTTGACACTCGCGTAGGCTCCTGTATTATGGGCGTATGCTCATAAGTTACACATGGAGGTCGGTATGCCGAGACGAGACGGTGCTGAGCCACTGAGTCACGGGCCGGCGCTGAGCAGTCGCACGTGCCGGCGCGTAGGGCGGCCCCGGCAAGAGCGTTGCGTCGCGGGTTTGCCTCCCGTGGGCTTCTTCAAGCCGGCGGGGATCCCGGCGCGTCTTCTGAAGAGGGTCACGATCGGCGTAGACGAGTTCGAGGCCATGCGGCTGGTGGACGGCAGGGGCCTCAGCCATGAGGATGCGGCCGCCGCGATGCACATTTCACGGCAGACGGTCGGCCGCATGCTCGAAGCAGGCCGTGCCAAGGTGGTCCAGGCGTTCAGCGAAGGTTGTGCGATCGCCATCGAGGGCGGTGTCTTCCGCCTAGAGTCACGACCGCGTGAGGCTGGCTGTCAGAGAGGGTTTGGCAGGCACAGAAGGTCTCGCGCAGAGTCGGGCTGCACATGTCCCAACAAGGAGATTGAAAGCGATGAGTGAGATCAACCAAGTCACGACCAAGAGCCTCCGTGTGGCTGTGCCGTCCGAACAGCCCGGTGGGTTGACGGCCTCAAGCGCCGGCCACTTCGGCCGTTGTTCGCACTTCACGATCGCGGACCTGCGCGATGGCGAAGCCACCGACGTTCTGGTCCTCGAGAACCCACCTCATCACGAGGGAGGGTGCATGCAGCCCGTGCTCTTGCTCGCTGAGCACATGGTAGATGCCATCATCGTGAACGGCATCGGTGGACGTCCTCTGGCCGGCTTCAACCAGCTGGGCATAGCCGTCTTCGCGGGGGACGGCAGTGATGTGGACGGGACTCTGCGCGCCTTCGCCGCCGGACGACTCTCTCCGGTCGGTCCCGAGAGCGTCTGTCGTCACTGACCGGGCGGCGTCACCGACCGAGAAGCGCCCTCGTGGTCTCGTTGACGGTGCGATGAGTGGCTGATCTACGCCTTGGTGGGCTGGTCGAGCACTGTCGTGACCTCGACCTCCGGCGGCTGGTGCAGGTGCTTCTTCACGGTGCAGAGGTTCATGGCGTTCACCACGGCTGCGCGGTACTTGTCGGGAAAGCCGGGCGGCAGGTGCAGCTCGATGTCGATCTTGTCGGTAAGACCGGTGTCGGGGGCGACGTGTCTGGTCAGTTGCAGGCCGGCGCCCTGGGTCGAGATTCCGCGCTGCTGCATGAAACCGAGGGCGAAGATTCCGGCGCATGTGCCGATCGAGGCCATGAAGAGGTCGAACGGCGTCGGGGCTGAGGCGTCCCCGCCGCCTGCCACCGGCTGGTCCGTCTCGATGGTGAACCCGCCGTAGTCGGCGTACACGCGCTTGCCTCCCGGGAAGTAGATCTCCATGTCCATGACTGGTTCCTTTCCGAGAGACGCGGGATCTGGCTGAGCTCTCGCTTGGCCGTCCCCTTAAGCGATGCCTTCACTGTTGCCATGTTACGAAATTGCGAAACTTGGCAACACTGGGGTCATGAACGACGACCGCCAACGCTACGCCATGCACGCCGCCGTGTTCGCCGCACTTGCTAATCCCACACGTCACGAGCTCATGCACCTGCTGTGCGCCGGGCCACGCACGCCGAGCGAGCTTGCGGAAGCGCTGGAGGTCAGCCGGCCGAACGTCTCGCAGCATCTGGCCGTGCTCCAGCGCGGAGGGCTCGTGAGGCGCTCGCGGCAGGATGGCCGCGTGCTATGGGAGGTCATAGACCCCCGGCTCTCTGAGGCGTGCAAGCTGATCGACGAGATCCTCAGTCGCGAGCTGGCCGAGAGAGCACACGTACTCGAAAGGTAGGTATCCACGATGTTCAAGAGAAACGAAAGCACTGCCGACCGCGTGGTCCGCACTGTCGCCGGTGCGGGTCTTCTTGTCGCCTCATTTGTCGGTCTCGGCCTCACGTCCGGAAAGCCGCTCGGCATCGTCTTCGCCGTCATCGGCGCCGTCCTGCTGTTCACGGCCGCCACCGGCTCGTGCCTCCTGTACCGGCTGTTCCGCGTCAACACGGCCAAGTCCAAGTGACGACTCGGGAGAACCAATGATCGCCGTCAGCGAGCACGCCTGTCCTCAGAATCATCCCTGCCCCGCCGTCGGCTTCTGCCCCGTCGGGGCGATCATCCAGGACGACATCTTCTCGGCGCCGTACATCGATCATGAGCTCTGCACCGAGTGCGGCGCCTGCACAGAGATCTGCCCCGTGTTCTCGCAGGTGCCGGACGAGGTGGCGGTCAGCTGATGGCGCACATCGACCTCGTCTGCCAGGACTGTCAGCACAGCTTCGCGGTGCTGACGCGCGGCGCCATGAAGCCGCAGCAGAAGCGTTGTCCAGAGTGCGGCTCCGATCACATCCGGCAGACGTTTGCCAGCTACCTACGTAACGGCCCCCTCTCCGATCCGAACTGCGGTGCCCCAGGCTGCACGACCTACGGCTGAGGCTGATGCCCTGCGGCGCGGTCGCGCTGCTCACTCAGACTCAGTACCTCAGCCGGTCAGGGACCTGACCAGACAGCTTTCGACGTTGCGGTGACCCGGGTCCTGAAATTGCCGGCACGCTTGGACTTCTGCAAAAGACCGGTCAAACTGTATGTGTTGTGGGGAGACTGAGCCGGTGATTGACGACAGAAAGACAGTTGACGCCCTGGCGTCCATGACCGACTGTGGCGTCTGTGGCCGGCCTCTGGTCTACGCCGCCGACTCGCTCCTACGCGTGTGCGGCCTCTGCGGCATGGAGCACACGACGATGATCTCCTGCCCCGCGGGCCATTACGTCTGCGACAGGTGTCACGGCATGGCGGCCATGGACGTCGTGCGCCGCCTCTTGGCCTCGACGACCTCGCGCGATCCGGTGGCAATACTGGAGCAGGTCATGTCTCATCCGGGGTTGCCCATGCACGGGCCCGAGCATCACGCGATCGTCCCCGGTGTGATCATCGCCGCTGCACGGAACGCGGGCGCTCTCCTGCCCGGCGGGGCGCTCGAGACAGCTCTAGAGCGGGCGAGCACGGTGCCGGGCGGCTGGTGCGGCTACTACGGCGCCTGTGGCGCCGCCGTGGGCGTGGGCATCGCGGTGAGCGTCCTGAGCGGGGCGACGCCCGTGAAGGGCGAGCAGCGCTCGCTCGCCATGGCCGCCACCGCGCAAGCCTTGGCGCGCATGATCGACGACCAGCCGCGCTGCTGCAAGCGGGCGTCGCGGATCGCCGTCCAGGCGGCCGTGCAGTATCTGCGCGACCAGCTCGACATCGACCTAGCGTCCGGAGAGCTCGCTCGCTGCGCCTACACTCAGCGCAATGCCCAGTGCGCGCGCGAGCGTTGCCCCTTCTTCGACGCGAGTGACGATGAGTGACGAGCGCCGATGGTCCTGAGGGATCAACACACTCTGTTCGCACTAGTGGTTGACGCATGAGCGAGAGCGACCAGATCAAAGTGAGGCTCTTCGGCGGCCTCGAAGCGCACACCAGCTTGAGTGCGGCGCACGACTCTGTGCCGGCGGCGGGCGTGGCGACCGTCGCCGACCTCCTGCGCGCCATCGGTCTTCCCGAAGACGCGGTGGGCCTCATCCTCGTCAATGGTTTCCACGTCAAGTTCGATGGACAGCTTGTGCCCGGCGACGAGGTCTCGCTGTTCCCGTTCGTCGGCGGCGGCTGAGGGGCACCGGCCGTCGGCTGAGCTGTGCCCGCGGCCGCCTGAGCGGTGTGTGCCGCCGGCTCTGCTACACTGTGGCCATGTCGCCGGGCAACATCCCCAGACTCATCGAGACACTCAAGACTCGCGCCGGCGAGGAGAAGCGCCTGCCCTGCACGGAGGCCTTCAAGATCGCCCGCGACCTCGAGGTCTCCGTGGCCGAGGTCGGCCGGGCCTGCAACGAGCTGGCCATCAAGATCGTCGCTTGCCAGCTCGGCTGCTTCTGAGCTCCTCACAGCCCTGACCCACACGAGCGGCCGCCGGCCGCGGTGGCCCGCGGCCGTTCTCCCCAGGGGCTTTTCTCCTGTCGCGGTGATGTTAACCTCCCGGTGCTCCTGGGTAGGTTCTGCCCTGACGCAGAGGGCTCGCTGGAGCCCGAATGCACGGTCATGAGTCGCACGACCCGGCTTGAGGTCGTGTGTGGGGAGGTTGAGCAAGATGACTGCCGTCGCTACAGCCACTTCTGTGAAGCACTACAGCATGTTCATCGACGGCGAATGGGTCGACGCCGACGACCGAGTGACCTACGAGATTGTCGACCCGGCGACCGAAGAGGTCGTGGCTACCGTACCGCGGGGCGGTCGCTCCGACGCCGAGCGCGCCGTACGCGCCGCTCGCGAGGCGTTCGACAAGGGACCGTGGCCGCGCACGACGGCCGTAGAGCGGGCCGCTGTTCTGCGCAAGGTAGCCGACAAGATCCGCGAGCGCGCCGAGGAGCTGGCCGTCTTGGAGACGCGCCAGATGGGCAAGACGCTGGCGGACTCGCTGGTCGACATGAACGACGCCGCCCACACCTTCGATTACTATGCTGGGCTCGCCGTGGAGCAACACGGTCAGACGCTGGAGGTGCCGGGCGACAGCCTGAGCATGGTCGTGCGCGAGCCGGTAGGCGTCACCGCCGGCATCACGCCCTGGAACTTCCCCGTGCTCATGGCGGCCTGGAAGCTCGCTCCGTCGCTGGCCGCCGGCAACGTGATGATCCTCAAGCCGGCCAGCGTATCGCCTCTCACCAGCCTGGAGATGGCGAGGATCTTCGATGACGTGGGCCTGCCGAGAGGCGTGGTGCAAGTGATCACCGGTCCCGGCGGAGAGGTAGGCGACTACCTCGCCTCGTCTCCGGATGTAGACATGGTGGCCTTCACGGGCAGCGTGGAGGTCGGCAAGCACATCATGCGCCAGGGCGCCGAGAACGTGAAGAAGGTGGGCCTCGAGCTGGGCGGCAAGAGCCCGAACATCGTCTTCGCCGACGCCGACTTCGAGGCCGCTATCGACGGCGCTCTCATCGGCATCTTCGCCGGCAGCGGCGAAGTGTGCTCTGCCGGCTCGCGTCTGCTCGTACAGCGTCCGATCTACGACCGCTTCGTCGGCGAGCTGGTCAGCCGCGCGCTGGCCATCAAGGTCGGCCCCGGCCTGGATGAAAGCAACGAGATGGGCCCCTTGGTCTCCCGGCAACAGCTCGAGACCGTCGAGCGCTACGTGAAGATCGGCGTGGCGGAAGGCGCCAAGCTGGCAACCGGCGGCCATCGCCTCGAAGGCCCGGGCTTCTTCTACGAGCCGACCATCTTCGTCGACGTCGACAACTCGATGGCCGTCGCTCAAGAGGAGATCTTCGGCCCCGTGCTGGTCGTCATCCCCTTCGACAGCGAAGAGCAGGCCATCTCCATCGCCAACGACACCATCTACGGGTTGGCCGGAGCGGTCTGGACGAAGGACGTGACCAAGGCCATGCGGGTGGTCAAGGCGCTCCGGGCCGGCATCACGTGGGTGAACACCTACCACCCCACCTACAGTGAAGCTCCGTGGGGCGGCTACAAGCAGAGCGGCGTGGGCCGCGAGCTGGGCACCTTCGGCCTCGACGAGTACCAGGAAGTGAAGCAGATCAACATCGACCTCACCGACCGGCCGCTCGGCGTTTACCAGCACGGCAAGGAGAAGACCGACGGCAAGGTCGTCTCACTGCACGAGCGGCGCCCGTTCGGTCGCGACGAAGTGAAGGGCGCCTGGGTGCGCTTCTGCCAGAACTGTAACTAGGGCCATCACTCGGTACGACGGCGTCCGGCTCAGCCCGCGGGTGAGCCGGACGCCGTTTCCGGGTAGTGAGCGTCACAGCGGGCGCGCCTTGCACCCGCGCAAGAACTGGGAGGTGCGTCCAATGACGCAAGCCAAGACGTCCGAGGTGCTGGTCAGCGACAAGATCTCACCGGGGCTGGGAGTGCGCGGACCCTATGGCAGCGGCGAACCACTGGTGGTGCGCAGCCCGTGGGACGGCGGCGAGATAGCCACCATGCGCACCACCACACTCAGCGAAGCCGACGAGGTGCTCGACCGTGCCCGTGTCGCTTTTGCTTTGTGGCGCTGGACGCCGGCTTGGAAGCGGGCCGAGATCCTCGAACGCACCTCGCACCTGATCGAAGACAACGCCGAGCAGATCGCGCGCATCATCGCTGCCGAGGGCGGCAAGCCGCTGAAGGACGCCCGTGCCGAGGCCAAGCGTGGCGCCTCGACCTTCCGCTGGGCGAGCGAGGAGGCCAAGCGCACCGCCGGTGAGATCATCGAGATGGATGCCGACGCCTCCGGCGAGGACCGCTTCGGCTGGACCATCCGCGAGCCGCGCGGCGTGATCGTCGCCATCTCGCCGTTCAACTTCCCGCTCAACTTGGTGGCCCACAAGGTGGCGCCGGCACTGGCCGCCGCCAACGTGGTGGTCCTGAAGCCGGCTTCGAGCACGCCGATCACGGCTCTACGTCTGGCTGAGCTTCTGCACGAGGCCGGGCTGCCGGCCGACGTGCTGCAAGTCGTGGTCGGCCCCGGCAGCACTCTGGGCAGCAAGCTGGTCAAGGACGAGCGGGCGAACATGATCACCTTCACCGGCAGCCCGCCCGTGGGCCGGCAGCTTGCCCAGGATGCCGGCATGAAGATGATCACTCTGGAGCTGGGCAACAACTCGGCCACCATCGTCGAGGAGGACGCCAACCTCGACCTGGCCGCCCAGCGCGTCGTGGCCGGCGGGTTCGCCAACTCGGGCCAGGTGTGCATCTCGGTGCAGCGCGTGGTGGTGCACGAGAAGATCTACGACGAGTTCATGGCCAAGCTGATTCCCCAAGTGCAAGCGCTCAAGGTCGGCGATCCCCTGGACGAGACCACCGACGTGGCCACTCTCATCACGCCGTCTGAGGTGGAGCGCGTCAAGGGCTGGGTGGCGGAGGCGGTAGAGCAAGGCGCCACCCTGGCGGCCGGCGGCGTCGACGGCGACGGCCACCTGCTGCCGACGGTGCTCACCGACGTGACGCGTGACATGAAGGTGTGCGCCAAAGAGGTGTTCGGCCCCGTGATCAGCATCATCAAGGCGCACGATCTGTGTGAGGCCATCGAGATCAGCAACGACAGCGACATGGGCCTGCAGGCGGGCGTGTTCACGAACGACCTCAACAAAGCTCTGTACGCCGCCAAGCACCTCGAGGTCGGCGGCGTGATGATCAACGAGGTGCCCGCCTTTCGCGTCGACCACATGCCCTACGGCGGCATCAAGGGGTCCGGCATCGGTCGCGAGGGCCTGCGCTTTGCCATCCGCGAGATGACGGAGCTGAAGATGATCGTCATCCGCGAGATGGACTGGCAGACGGGCGGCTCGCCGCGCGACGCCTGTTCGCGGGAGCCGCTGGGGCCCTGAGCGGCTGAGCCGGCTCGCGCCGGATCCCCTTTCTGCCGTGCTGCACAAGGCGCCGTGTCCGAGTTCGGACGCGGCGTCCTTGCTGCGGGCTGCACTCCTCCTCTAGAATCACACCGCTTCTCCGAGCACCGGAGTCCTACGGGCGCGCTGCCTATGGAGCCGGGGCCGGCAGGGTACGGCGGGAAACCGCCGTGTCTCCCAGTGCGGAAAGGAGAAGAGGGCGCTGAGGCCCCTTTCCGCGCGCGGGAGGGGCCGTTTCGGTCTCCTCCCTGAGTACAAAGAGCAGTCCGCAGACGAACGCGGTCGAAAGGGGAGAGTGGACTATGGGCAAGCGTCCGATGCTGTCATCGGTCTGCGCGCTAGTGTTGCTCGCGCTGGCCTCGTCTGGCCTCGCCGCGGCCGCCTCCCGGGCGCCGGTGGGCGCCCTCCCGGGCGCCGGCGCCTCCTTCTCTGGCAGCGCGGCCGGCGGGCAGCGGGCGGGGTGGACGCTGACTCTCAAGGGCAAGCTGACCAAGGTGCTGCCCATTTCCAAGGTCAAGGCCAACGTCACCTGGGACGGCACCAAGGCCGGCAACATCAACCCTACCTTGCGGGCCAAGTACAGGGGCCAGACTCTCTACACGCTCATCGGCTTGGTGGACGACAAGGACCCGTCCGGCTTTAATGTCGCTCTGGCGAAAAAGGGCTACGACATCAAGCTCTATGGTCTCGACGGCTACAAGTGGACGATCAGCAGCAAGTCGATCATCGGCAAGAAGAAGTGGATCGTGGCCAAACTGAAGAACGGCAAGCCTCTGCCGACGGGCGAGAAGCCCTTCCGCTATGTCGGCTCCTTCATCAAGCCGTTCAACGGAACAGCATCGGTCTACAAGCTCTACAAGATCGTCTTGATTTTCTGAGCTCGGCGACGGAGGCATACAGCATGAGAGGTGACTCGAGGCGCAGCGGTGGCGTCGTCCTGGCGATCGTCGCCGCGCTTGTGGTGGCCGCCATCCTGGGCGCCGGCGCGGTCATACCAGGCGGGACGGGCAAGGCGCGTGCCGCTACCGGCGATCCCGTGGTTCTCGCGGTGTATGCCAACGGCGTCTGGGACGGCAGCGGAACCTTGACCAGCGGCAGCCTGGTCAAGCAGTACACGCTGACCGACCTCGAGGCTCTGCCCGCCTTTGCCGGCTACGCCGGCTTCATGAACAGTGTCGGCAACCTCACGCCCAAGACTGGTCCCGAGGCGGTCACCGGCGTCAAGGTGCTCGACGTGTTGGCGAACGCGTTCCCCGGCAGCGGCCTGACGGCGCAAGAGTCGGTCGACGTCCACGCGCCGGACAACTACGGGCATCAGTGGTCATATGACCAGATGACGACCTTGACGGGCTTCGCGATGTACGATGCCACGACCAAGCAAACGGCGACCGGCCTGCAAGGGCCGCTGGCGGCGATCCTCGTCTACAGCGACCCGGGGCTGCATGTGATGCCCGCGGACTCCGGTCCGCTGCGCTTCATGATCGCCGACCAGCAGAACGAGAACGCCATGATGACCGGCAGCGACAGCATCAAGAACGTGAGCATACTCAACGTGGTCGGCGCCACTCTCAAAGAGTGGCAGCTCAAGCTGGTGGGCCTGAAGAACAAGAACGGCGTCAAGCCGACGCGGATCTTCTCGCGCAACAACTTCGAGGGCTGCTCCGCGCCGGGCTGCCATGGGGCCGTGTACGACGGGTATGGCAAGCAGTGGACCGGCACGCCCCTCTATCTGCTCATGGGCGAGGTCGACGGCGGCAGGGACATGACCTACAACGCCGCGTTGGCGCGCAAGGGCTATCGCATCCGGCTGTACTCGGCGAGCGGCGCGTCGGTCACCATCAGCTCGAAGGTCACCGTCCGGCGCAGCTCGGTCATTGTCGCCAACGGCCACGACGGGGCCGCTTTGCACGACCTCTTCTACCCCTTGCGGTTGGTGGGCCCACCCGCCTATACGCCGGCCAACACGCGTCTGGGCTGCATCACCAAGATCGTGATGCTGCCGATGAAGCCGTGACCGCGCCATGAGCGCTCTTCTCAGGCGCGCGAGGATGGCCGGGCGCGCCCATCGCATCGGTCTGCTGGCGGCGGTCGGCGTGCTGGCGGCTGTAGGCCTGGTGGCCCTGGTGGCCGCGTGCGGCAGCAGCGGCAGCAGCAGCGGTCCTGGCAAGCCGGCCGCAAGCAGTTCCGGGAAGGTCGTTCTCACCGTGGTCGGCCCCAAGGGCACCAGGGAGCTCACCTTAGCTGAGCTCAAGGCCATGCCGGCTGTGGTCGGCTACGGCGGCATCAAGAACAGCGCCGGGATCATCACGCCGCCAACGCAGTACCAGGGCGTCAAGCTCAGCGACGTGGCCGACCTGGTGGGCGGCATCGACCCGCAAGCGGGCGTGACGCTGGTGGGCTCGGACGGCTACGGCATGACGTTCTCCTATGACCAGATCGTGCGCAACGGCTTCACCACGTATGACGTGGCGACAGGTGCCGAGGAGCCGCCGGACGGCACACTCACGAGCATCCTTGCCTACGCCCAGGGCGGCAAGCCGCTGGGCGCCGACGATGGTCCGCTCCGTCTGGCGGTGGTGCAGCCCCATGCCGACCAGGTGATCGACGGGCATTGGACCGTCAAGTGGGTGGCCCGCGTGGTGGTCGGCAAGGCTGAGGCGGCGTGGAACGTGCAGCTCCAGGGCGCGCAAGCAGCCAAGCTCGATCGTCCGTCGTACGTCAACTGCGCCTCGCCGGGCTGCCACGGGTCCGGCTGGGTCGACCAGCAGGGCCAGCGCTGGGAAGGCATCCCGCTCTACTTGGTGTGCGGCCTGCTCGACGACCACAAGCGGCATGGAGCAGGCGACTACAATGCGGCCCTGGCCAAGCGCGGCTACAAGATCCTCATCGAGTCCGCCGACGGCAAGGTCGTGACCATCCCGTCGCAGCTCATCGCCGGCCGCGACGACATCATCCTGTCGGGCAAGATGAACGGCAGCGACCTGCCCGACCCGTACTTCCCGCTGCGGCTGGTGGGGCCCGGCCTCACGCAGCAGCAGATGCCGGGCCGCATCGCACGCATCGTCCTCCGGCTGCCCTGAGGCCGCGGTGGGGCGGGGTGAGCGCAGGGG
>Ga0247847_1000240_pt1 | contig 15852 bp, 9 predicted proteins | sample PFST25metaG_FD_186002 | JGI IMG/M metagenome (GOLD analysis project Ga0247847, IMG submission 186002) | Peat soil microbial communities from Stordalen Mire, Sweden - P.F.S.T25 | ecosystem: Environmental > Terrestrial > Soil > Wetlands > Peat | place: Sweden: Norrbotten County, Stordalen Mire...
CTAAAATATTATTAATCTACAATTTATGATTTTACGCTTTCCTTTGCAAGATAATAAAAACTCCTTTATTTACGTGCAAAACACGTTGCAAAAATCAAATCAACTTCTATTTAATATTATTTACACCTTCACCCAAAAAGAATAAAAACCAATCTTTCATCGAGTCGTTTCTCTTACGACCAATTTAGTGCGAATGATACGATTTTTTAACATTGTATCAGTTCCTTTGTAACGAATACGTTCCAGCAGCAACTCCATGGCGCTCACCCCTACATCAAATCCGTTTTGACCAACTGTGGTCAACTGTGGATCAGAAGCAATTGCTGCAAACCCATCCGTAAACCCACAAATAGATACTTCATCAGGTATTTTTAAATGCAAGTGTTTTGTTGCATGTAAGATACCCAAGGCAGTTTCATCATTTACTGCAAAAAACGCATCAGGGCGATTATCTGATTGCAGCATTTCTGTTGCAACAGGAATCGCATCATCATAATTATCACATATCCTGATCAAGTCATTATCCACTTGCAACCCATTTTTCCGTAAAGCATCCGTGTATCCTCCCCGTCTGTTTTTCGAGATTTCAAGATGCATAGGCGAACAAAAAAAACCAATTTTTTTACAACCTGTACTAATAAGATACTCCGTAGCACTAAGCGCTCCGGCATAATCATCTATCACTACACGATTAGAAGGAATATCGACACAAATACGATCGAAAAAAATCACCGGAATATCGTTGTCCACCAACTCCTGAAAATGGTCATAACGCGTTGTCTCTTTGGCCACCGATGTTAACACACCACAAACCCGCGACGATAACAACCGCTGCACGCTACGCACTTCTTTGTCATACTCTTCATGCGAACGAAACAACAAAACGCTGAATCCTTCTCTGTCAGCTACATCCAAAATACCTTCAACTACCGATGCAAAGAAATGGTGCGTGACTTGTGGCACAATAACGCCAATAACCGTACTTTCCCGCTTTTTAATGCTTAAAGCTAAAAAATTAAGGTTGTAATGATGCAATTTTGCATAATCCTGCACCCTTTGCTTGGTTGCTTTGCTTAAATCGGGGCTATCGTTTAAAGCCCGGGACACTGTAGAAATTGAAACTTCAAGTTCACGGGCAATATCTTTAATGGTTATTTGCGGCTTTGGCATTGGTCTAAGTTAACGAACATGTATAGAAAAACAAATCAATGTACTTGAACAGCCATATATAAAGACTGCCCGATAAATATTACTGCTTACTTACTTTTACCACTTGCGATGTACCGTCAGCAAAATGAATTCTACCAATATACATACCTGCCGGTAAAGTACCAAGTGAAACAGCATTGGTTTCAAACAGTTTATTGAGCATCTCAACGCCACTAAGACTGATTATATCAATCGACAACGCAGTACCACCCGAAACAAACAATTCATCGGATGTTGGATTCGGATATACCTGCACTGTTTTTGTAGTCACATTGGTCACGGCTGAGCTGATAGGCAAATTAACCGGTTTATCTGTATAAATACTCAATCCAAACTCCGGCAACGTGATGGACATGTTTGGATCTGTTACATTGAGCGATTGCCCTGAAATAAGATCATACCATGTACCGGTTTTCCCGAATGCAGGATAAGCCGTAACAGGACCTGTAGCTGTAAAATTTCCCAGCACAACAACTGTAATCGAGCCATTGGTTAAATAGACCCGTCGTCCGTTGTTCCAATCAGTGGTCGATACCTGCCAACTCCAACTCGTTGGATTTGAGAATAAAGCTGGATACTGATCTCTAAAATTAAGCACTTTGGCATACGTATCATGCAAGGCTTTACGCGCCGGAATATTCAGATAATTCCAAAGTGCCGGCACAGGGCTCGTGATGTTATTTCCGCTTGCATCTTTCGAATCGTAGTCAGCGCCCAATTCTCCAAATTCCCACATCATACGTGGGCCGGGACTTAAGAAAACAAAAGCGCCGCATACTGCCAGTTGTTTCATGACATTTGTGGTATCCAATACATCAGACACTCCATATGTAATCGCTTTATAACCCATGCGATATTCGTCATGACTTTCAGCATAAGAAACCCTGTTGGTTGGGAGTGTTACCGTACCTCCTGAATTTGAAGCAGAAGCTAAAGTGGAGAAATCAGAACTGGTTGAATACCCCATAGCTGCCTGTTGAAATGCATTCGATACATTTCTCCATAACATAGTACTGTCATAAGCTGCCAAAGTGTTTTCCTCCTGATCCACACAGAAATGCTCAAGGATGGCATACGCTTTCGGATTCGTTGCTTTAACAGCATTGACATACGTTTCGATGTTATTAACCCTGCTTTGATCATAATCACTACACTGAACCGTAGAATTTGGATTTACTGCACCACCATTTGATACCGTCTGTGTAAATCCTTTACTTAAGTCAAAACGAAAACCATCCACCTTGTATTCAGTAAGCCAAAATTGCAACGCACGAGAAAGCCAGGCTTTTACAGGAGGATAAGTATGATTAATATCATTCCCCACACTGTAAGGGTGAGGCGCTAAAGCATTATAATAAGGATTTGTTGCTGCAGGTCGATTGTTTACAGCATCCCAATAAACCATACAATAGGGGCTTAATCCCCAGGTATGGTTGAACACAACATCTAAAATGACTGCCAATCCACGTTTATGACATGCATCGATAAATTGTTGATAGTCCGCTTTTGTTCCATAGGCTTTATCCGGTGCAAAATAAAAGTTCGGATTGTACCCCCAACTGTTGTTACCATCAAATTCCATAATTGGCATCAATTCAACAGCGTTAACTCCTAAACTCTTTATGTAATCCAATTTTTGAATGGCGGCTTGTACTGATCCTTCCGTGGTAAAATCCCGGAATAAAAGTTCATAGATGGACAATTGATTTTGTGGAGGCGGAATAAAATTTGATGAATATTGCCAATTATAGGCTGTCGGTTTCTTTGTAAAGCAAGAAAGGATGCCGCTTGCCAGGTTCGATGGATAAGCTCTTAAGTTCGGATAAATATCGTAAGTTTGATTGATGTATTGATCATTATTCGGGTCAAGAATTTTTTCACAATAGGGATCCCCTACCCTGACATCACTGGTTGCAGTCAATCCGGTTACATAATATTGATAGGCATATTCCGTAGCATCTTTCAATCCACTCACCGTCAACCAATAGAAATAAACAGGCACTCCATATGTCGAACTCTCCGCTTGTTTGTTCATTATATAGTTATTATCCAACTTAAAGTTGTTAAAGTCACCCAATAAAAATACTTGAGTAGAACCGGACACCGGTGCTGCATACCCTAAGGAGAAGCAAAAGGTGACTGATCCGTCAGAGTTGACCGTCACGCCCTCTTTCAATCCTGTTGGTCTGGCTGCTGAGACTTGTGTCTGGGGTACACATACATAAGAAGTGTCATATGCTGTTACATTGTTCAAGGTAACTTTAGCAATGATATAATAATCACCCGGAGAAGTATATGTATAAGAAGTTGTTACCGTATTCGTACCTGTCGCGATAGGAGTGGTACTCGTAATATTAGCGGTAGTTGTAGTACCTGTGTATAGATTCGTAGTACACGAGTTCGTGCCATTTGAAGCATTGGCAGTAATCGTTGTTGCGGCATTGAGAGCGACTAACGAATTGTTTGCCGGAGTAGCAATTTGAAGATTTAACCCTGGTTGATAAACCGGAACATAAATATTACTACTTTGTAACGAACCGGCAGCATTACGAAACACGAAGGCTAATTGAGTAACCACCGTTCCGGCAGTTAGTCCATAAAAAGTATTGATATCAGGAGAAATAGTCAATTGCCATTTGGTAGTGGAACCGGCAACCTGAGTCAATGTATTAGCAGCAATATTGGCTAATGCGCTGTTTGTGCCATTTGGCCAGGGCGTAATTACATTTTTCCAATCGTTATTATCAACGCTGGCAGTGGTTATAACGCCTGTATGAGCATATATCGGGCCTGCAATACCATTTAGAGCAGACACCTGAGAATCATCAAACGTAATGGTAACAGCCGATCCTGCTTGTTGGACGACGATTGCAGGAGATGAGGTAACCTGAGCTGACAGATTTCCTGAAAACAACAGGAGACCAAGAAAAAATAAGAAAAGAAAGCGTTGCTTCATGGCGGAATAAGTTAATAAAAAAACCCGATTAAAAGCAAATTGTCACACTTTTATATCGGGTTTTTTAGGTTAGTGTTCAGTTTTTAGTTATACAAGAGTTTACCGCAAAACATGAATATTGATATTCTCCGGCAAGCTTAAATGCTTACCGGAAAAAATCACATCATCCTTCATCAATTCTTCACCCATGGAAAAAATCATTCAAATGGGGTTCTGTTATTTTACAACAGAACTCCATTCGTTTTTATTATTGTGCAATAAAATAGAAACAACCGTCTATATCATTGAAGAATACGGTATAAGTCCCTTTTAAGAAAGGAATATTCGTACCACCATTAGTTCCAAGACCAATCGGGAAAGTTCCTCCACCCCAGTTATACGTCCAAGCACCGTTTGCACGGAACTTACACCCACCAGTACCTACCGGAGGCGTAAAATCACTAGTAAACGTGTATGTTGTATACCAGTTATGATTGTTTGCTCCGGCTGCAGGATCTGCTGCTGTCAAAGCGACATCACCTCCCCATCCGTTAAATTCGCCAATCAATCCCATTGAAGCATAATTGACTGAAGGTGCAACTGCAGGTACAATAGAGAACGTATTGGCAATCGAATTCAACGTAATGGTATAATAGCCATCAGTAGGTACAACGAAGTTTTTTGAACTCCCGGACAATACAGAATTCAAAGAAGCGCCATCGGTACTACCCCATGATGGGTCACTCCAATTCATGGAATTATCTACAACTTTGAATGGATTTGCATGTTCAAAATAGCCTGTATAAGTAAATGTACCGGCACCGCTATTAAGATACGCCTTACCGGAAACCAAACTTAACGGAAACATGGAGGCTCCAATACCTGCTTTTGCATAATTCCATTTCTTATCACCCATTCCAATAATATACCATGAACTTGGTGTAACAATAGTATATGGCTTAAGAGATAAAATAGGATAAATAATCATAGTTTGTACATTGGAATAGGTTGGCTGTAAACTGGCACCAATAGTCGTCATCACACGTACATCAAAACTTGTTTTTACCTTGACAGGAGCATTAAATGTGGTCGCATTAGTAACAATTGTGTACAACTGAGAAACTGTTACAGGTAAACTAGTTGTAGTTGAAGTTGTTACCGTTTGAGCGTTAGCAAAATTATCACCTGTTTTATCAATTTGCAAGCTATAGGTAACAGTCGTACTGACACCGTAATTTACTGCAGTACACGTAAACGTTTCAGCTAAACCCGTACTATCCATGCTCAGCACATAAGCAGCAGAGTCTTTATTATAAGCCGTTGTGGCATGACTTGGTGCACTTAAAACCGAAGCTACAGGATTAGCCAAAATCATCATTTTGGGATCATTATTACACGCTGCAAGCAATATGAGTGCCACAAGCGGGAAAAATATTCTAAATTTCTTCATAACTTTATGTTTTTATAAATTGATTATCCGACCAAGGTATTTGCAATTATATACATAACTGCAAGCTCTTAGCCAAACACAAATCAGTTGTAACCGGGGTTTTGTTTCAAGTTTGGATTGGCACCCATATCTGTAGCAGGAAGCGGATAGATATTGTAATGACTATCAATACCTTGACCATTTTTGATTCCGCCTTTCCATTGCCATACATAACTTGACGAAGTCAAATCACCAAACCGTACCAAGTCGGTACGACGAGTTGCTTCAGAAAACATTTCACGGGCACGTTCTTCCAAAATAAATGGTAACTTCAATTGACCAGATGTGATTTCAAGATCGGTGAAACCACTGCTTCCTTCAGCTCTGTCACGCAAAGCATTGATATATATCAAGGCTTGAGCCTGAGTACCACCCGTGCCACCGCGCAAAACAGCTTCCGCATACATCAAATAAATATCACCCAAACGGAAGAGTGGAAATGCACCTGTGGCAAATGAAGCGGTATTTTTAACACCCGTACTACTATAATTTGCATACTTCAAGAGCGGTGTTCCTTGCTCATACTGAGTATTGTCATCAATGCTTGGATGATTAAATCCTTGATATACCATGGAATAACGTTGATCGAGTTTGTAATTAGTTTCCTCGTTCGTAAATCTGCCTACAAACTCTTGCACTGCTCTATCACCACCCCATGCACCGGGAGCATTTATCACAGCTTGATTCTTACCATCTACCATAGCACATTCCAAGAACATTAAACCACCCCATGTTGTCAAATTGGTTCCATCATAAATATTCGGGAAAATCATCTCCTTCGATTTGTAATTATCCGTTACAAACAGATTTTGATAGGTTGGTTCCAATTGGTACCCTGCGGCAATTACCTTGTTACAATTTGTCAGACATGAATCATAATATTGTGTCGAACTTGTTCCTAAATAGGTATTGGCATTTAGATACACGCGTGCCAAAAGCGACCATGCAGCCGCTTGATTGGCATGTCCATACGTAGGCCCATAACCAACAGCCGGTAGTAACAAATTAGCCTGACAAGCATTCAATTCAGTAGTGATGTAGCTAAAAATTTGCTGTGCTGTTGCATACGGTGGCAGCGTGGAAGAACCTATTGGACTGGCATCGGTAACAAGTACACCACTACGATACAGGTCTAACACATTGTCATAAGACAATGCACGTAAAAAACGAGCCTCAGCACGGAATGTATGAATAGAATCGATCAACGATGTCGAACACTTGCGGGCAGCCAATTGCGCATCGGTTGTTTGTTGCAAAAATGCCGTAGCAATGGTGATCTGATAATACAAGCGTGCATAGAAGGCCTCAACATAGACATTAGAAGAAGTCCATGTGAAAGAGTGAAAATCCGGGACTCCAGGATCATTCCAACAACACATCGCTTCATCGGTAGGCAGTTCTTCAAGATTCCACAACGGACGCAGGTAACCGGCCTGGCTACCACCATCATAACCCGAAATATCAACTTGATTATCTTCGCCCTGAATACCACCGGTTGAAAAACCGGCATAAATTTTTGCCAAATATTCAATATAAGGAGTTGCCGTATTATTGAAAGTAGTGGCAGCTGTCGATATATTGGTAGCCAATGGCGTTACATTCAAATCGTTTGTACATGAGCTAAGAGAAAACATAGCCAGTGCAACCGCTGAAATTATAGTCAGATATTTAATTCTTTTCATTGTATATGCTATTTAAAAATTAACTCTTAAGCCTAAGATGAAGATGCGTGGACGTGGGTAAACATTATTATCAATGCCGCCGTTCACTTCAGGATCCAATCCTTTGTATTTGGTAATTACAAACGGATTTTGCACAGTACCATACAAACTGGCTTTCAATTTTGAATTGAAAAAATTGTTGAAATTATACCCGAGTGTCATGTTATCCATACGCAAGAAAGAAGCGTTTTGGATAAAGTAATCGGAAAAATATTGTATGGTATTAAATCCGGTAGCCACAGCGCTATGCGTAGTGTTCGATAAATACCCTAATGAAATATAGGAATATACCAAACCATCTTGTCCTGCTGCAGTGTTGTTGTAATTATAATTACCAATATCTGCATGCATCGCAAAGTTAAAGAACCAGTTTTTATAATTCATTTTCGAGGAGAATCCCATCGTAACAGGGGGCGTACCGGTATGTTTGCTGATGTATAAACCACCGTTTCCGTAAGCGCCTTCAATAGGCATTCCTTTCGAATCATACAATTGATGATATACATAGTAAGCACCTAATGGATGGCCTACTGCAATCAGTTCAATATTGTTTCCTGTTCCACCACTAATGGCACCTGCAGGGATACCCGGATAGTTTACAGTACCGGCACGAGTCAACTGAATTACATCATTATAGTTGTAACTTGCGTTAAAATTCACATCCCAGGTAAAGTCACGACTTACAACGGGTCTTCCTCCCAAAGTTAATTCAAGACCCTTGTTTTCAAGGCTACCGATATTGGATATTAAATTATTTGTAAAGTTGGTACCGGCAGCAACAGGAATTGAATTCAATAAATTAGTAGTAACCCGTTTATAAGCATCTATACTTCCGGTAAATCTCTGGTTAAGAAAACCGAAATCCAAACCTACATTATATGTTGTACATGTTTCCCATTTTAAAGTGGTATTGTAATAATTTGGACGAATCAACTGATACCATGTACTTCCAAATTCGTATGCTGCGCCATTGTTAGCACCGCTGGTAGTAAAACCTGGAAGATATTGATAATAACCTCCTGGTATATCTTGTTGACCAGTTTGTCCATAACCAAGACGTAATTTCAAATCACTTAACCAATTGACATTCTTCAGGAACGACTCATCCTTCATCTTCCATGCAAGAGCTAATGATGGGAATAATCCCCACTGATTACCAGGGGCAAAACGAGAAGTTCCATCATTACGTATAGTGGCTGTCAATAAATATTTGTCCATCAAAGCATAGTTCAAACGACCATAGAAAGAGAGTAAATAATACTCTTCGGGATAATCCACCCGTGGCACATCCTGACCGGCATTGGTTGCGTACGTAGCTGAACTCCAACTCGTATCAAAATATTTTTGCCATGAATAACCACCCATAATATCTAACGCGTTAACACCTAATGTTTTCTTATAATTCAGATAAAAATCCAATAAAGTATTAGTCTTAGCTTGATAATAAGGAGCATATTCTGCAGAACCCGTTTTGTCCGATCCCCAGATATACGACATAGGGGAGTTAGCGGCAATCGTTTTTGAACCATTTGAATTCGACAAATCGTATGCTAAATTCAAATTGGCATGTAAATCAGGTAACCAATGAACCCTGTAATCCAATTGCATGCTACCTGTGCTTTGATATACCCAGGAATCATTTTGTTCTTGCGTCAATACTGATAAAGGATTGGCAGTTGCCAAAGAAACAGGTTGTCCATTACTTCCCATCCACATAAAATACCCATTCCCATAGTTCTCGTTAATCGCTGAATTAATTCCATTCGTTGCATAAACCGGCTGGGTTGGATCCATTGAATAAGCAGCTCCGATAGCACCGGTTTCACCAAAACTGTTGGTAATATAAGCGCCGGTCAGGTTGACGTTCATTTTCAAATCTTCATCCAAAAAGGTGGGACTTAAATTCACAGCAGCCGTGGTACGTTTAAAATTAGTGGTTTTTAAGATACCTTCCTGATCAGTATAACCTACCGACACCCTATAAGGCAATTTACCAACTGAACCTGAAACACTTAAATTGTGATCCTGACTAATGGCTGTTTGATAAATCTCTTTCTGCCAATTTGTGTTTGCCGTACCCATCAAACCAGCTTCGGTATTCATACCCGTGGTAGGATTTGTCCAATAGGTGTCAATAAAACTACGGTATTGATCTGCAGTAAGAAGATCCATTAACTTTGAATTCGTGCTGACCGAAGTATTCCCATCATACGAAATAGCAATCTTCTGTCCTAATTTACCTTTCTTTGTAGTAATCAGGATAACGCCATTAGAAGCACGCGATCCGTAAATAGCGGTAGCAGAAGCATCTTTCAACACGGTAACCGTTTGAATGTCCTGAGGATTGATAAATGAAAGCGGGTTTGCTTCACCATTTACCCCTTCAGGAGTAAGAGGAACTCCATCAACGACAAACAGAGGGTCATTGCTTGCATAGATAGATGAACCCCCACGCACCAGAATCGTAGCGGAACTACCCGGAGCGCCACCACCTGTGGTAATATTCACCCCTGCAATTTGACCGGCTAACAAATCAGTCATCGAAGTAGCCAGTCCTTTGGCAAGTTTGTCTGTGTTAATAGCAGTAACGGATCCCGTTAAGTCACTTTTCTTCACTGTACCATAACCAATAGCCACTACTTCATTCAAAGCAACGGCTGATTGTTTCAAGTTGATAACAAAATGAGATTTTCCTTCAACTGGGACTTCTACAGTCTGGTACCCGATATAAGAAACACTTAATTTGGCATTGGCAGGTATTGTCAAGGTAAAATTACCATTGGCATCGGTAATCGTTCCTGTTGTGGTACCTTGCACTACAACGTTTGCCCCAATAATTGTTTCCCCCGTAGCGGCATCTTTTACGACACCTTTCACAGAAATGTTTTGGGCAGTCATACTCATCACAAAAAGCAATGAGACGAGCATCATACCCAATCTACGCAACGTTAGCGCAGAAATAGCATTCAAGTTCTTCATGCATTAATAAATTAATTGTTAACACTCTAAAACAACTTATCATGAGCGAACAAATTCACAGAGATAAATTCCGCTACAAATATAGAGTGAGAAATACCGTTTAGTAATGCAAACGTTTCTTTTGTGATAAAAATATGATGCAAACGATTGCTGTTCGTAAATTAGCAATAAAAGGGAAGGAATTAAGTTAAATTACCGCAAGTCATTCACCAAAATGCCCCGATGTTCTTTCACATCAAAAACAAAGGCATGATCATCCAAAGCGGGTAGCTGTTGGAATGAATGAAGGGTAATATAAGTACGCGTGCCATCGCGTCCGAAAAGAGTAATAGCCTGAGGATAATGAGTTTGCTTATTTAGATGTAGCTCAATCTTAAATTCATTAGCTGCATGATTGCCCGGAAACAGATCAATCACCTCTTCCAATGTGGTTGTTTTTGCTTCTCTATCGAAGATGATTTTTGTTGCCGTGCCTTCATATTCCGATAACACAGCAAGAGGATTCAATGCTCTTTGCTCCTTTCCTGAAATCGAGGCAATCGTTACCTCATTATTATCCGGTTGATAAACCCATTCAGTTTTCCCGTCAAAATAAGAGACGGAACCATCTATAAGTAGCTTAAACTTATTCCCTTTCATCCACAGCGTGCCCGATATTGCCTCTTTCTTTTGAGTGGATTGAAGGGCTATCAGCGTCGAAAAGTTAATTTTCACACTCGAGTGTTTCATGATGGCCACCGCTTTTTCAAATGCTGCTTTAGCCTGCGGTTCTTGTTGTGCCATCAACACAAACGATACCATACAAAATAGCATTAACACCAATCTTTTCTTTATCATCTCTTCTGTAGTTAAACTGCTTACACACTCAATAACCTGAAATCATCGGATGATTTAAACCTCGATCATCATGCAACAGTTAATAGTTTTTCCGCTTTGCGTTGCACCGTGACTATATCTGTCATAGTAGCCACAACTCCTGCCTTTACTTTGTCTAATAATGAAAAATAAGTGAGACAGGTTTTACAAAGTAATATAACAGATCCCTTTTCCTGAAGTTGTTGCAATTCATGCAGAAAAGGTGAATCTTCACACGCTAACTTTACACCTTCCGCGTACATAATAATAAAGGAAGGATAATAAGCTTCGGACAACAATACCGATAAATAGTTTTTCAACAATAAGGTTCCCAATTCCTCCGGAGCTGTCCCCATTGTGGTCTTCGATAACTGTAAAACAACATTTTCCATTGTCCAAAATTACTTGATTATAAATTCTCACTATTAATCTAATAGGAGTATTCGGCATTTATTCTGAAAACATTTCTTGTGAAACACAGACATAGTGTTAGATTTGTCCGAAGGACTAAATGTGCATAACATTCAATTGCATTGGAGGTTATGCACATTTAACTCTTCGAGTTCATAGGTAATGTAACGAATATTAATATGTAGTTATCAACCACTTTGTAGTTGAATATGAATCAGGTCAGCTATTTTGTTGCTGCAGGAATAAAATGCCGTTCCTGCAACCAGTTCAATAATAAGGCTCTCCACTCTTGCCAAAAAGAGATCGTCGTATTCATCCCCCAACCATGACCACCTGAAGGGAAAATATAGAGAGAAGCCGGTACATTGTTCGCGTGTAATGCCTGATAAAATTGAATGCTATTGATTGGTGGAACTACGTTATCATCGTCACTTAACATCAGAATCGATGGAGGCGTATTTTTGTTTACCTGCAACTCGTTGGAATAATAATCCACTTGTTGTTCTGTGGGATGCATTCCCAGCAAATTCTGTCGCGAACCAAGATGCGTCTCTCCGGGCTTCATGGTGATAACAGGATAGAACAACAACATCAGGTCGGGTCGGGTTGAATAACGCATCAAAGGATCCGTGGCAGTCGAATCACCCAAATCATAATGCGTTCCAAGCGTTGAAGCCAAATGACCGCCTGCCGAAAAACCGGCAACAGCCACTTTGTTTGGATCAATATGCCATTCGACTGCATGTGCACGAATGATACGTATGGCCTGCTTAGCATCCGTGATTGGAATGTCTGAATGACCATTTGGTAAACGATATTTCAACACAATACCGGCAATGCCGTGTTCGTTGAGCCAATCAGCAAATTGAAAACCTTCATGATAAATAGCCTCAGCAACATAGCCTCCACCCGGGCATATCAAGACAGCCGCTCCGTTTGCATTGCTTGCTTCAGGAAGTTGCACCGTGATACCTGCTTCCGAAATATTGATCATCGTGGAATGATTTTCAATGGTTTCTTTTGCAGTGATACCATTGCTTTCAGCCGCTCCATTAGGCCAAAGCGGCAACGTAAACTTTGTTTGTCCCATCAAAGGGAAAGACAAACTACTCATAATCAACAATAGATTGAATAAAATCTTCATGGTGTTCATCAATTAATGCTGTTCAAATAACGTTTCTACAAATTTTTCTTTATCGAATAGTTGTAAATCTTCCATCCGTTCTCCCAAACCTATATAACGCACCGGAATATGAAACTGATCGGAAATACCAATCACGACACCGCCTTTTGCCGTACCATCCAGTTTTGTGATTGCCAATGCAGTTACCTGGGTCGTTTTTGTAAATTGACGTGCCTGTTCAAATGCATTCTGACCGGTCGATCCATCAAGCACCAGCAATACTTCGTGCGGAGCGTTCGGGACTACTTTTTGCATCACATTTTTTATCTTGGTCAACTCGTTCATCAAATTGACTTTATTATGTAACCTGCCTGCTGTATCAATGATGATCACATCCGCATTATTGGCCTTGGCTGATGTCAATGTATCAAAAGCTACCGAAGCAGGATCGGAGCCCATTTGTTGTTTTATCACCGGCACGCCTACACGCTCTCCCCAAATCACCAATTGTTCTACAGCAGCAGCGCGAAAAGTATCGGCAGCCCCAAGATAAACAATTTTACCGGCCTTCTTAAATTGATAAGCCAACTTACCGATAGTTGTCGTCTTTCCTACCCCATTCACACCAACCACCATGATGACATACGGTTTATGTTCAATCTCAGCTTCAAAATCCATTGCCGACTCCTGATTACTTTCAGACAATAATGCGGCTATTTCTTCTTTCAGGATGGTATTTAATTCAGCTGTACCAATATATTTATCACGCGCTACCCTCTTTTCAATCCTGTCAATAATGCGCAACGTGGTTTCAATGCCAACATCCGAGGTTACCAATACCTCTTCAAGATTATCAAGCACTTCGTCATCAACCTTCGATTTGCCGGCAACAGCCCTCGAAAGCTTTGCGAAAACGCTGGTTTTGGTCCTTTCCAGACCTTTATCAAGCGTCTCTTGTTTATCCTTTGAAAATAGTTGAAAAATTCCCATGCAATCTATACGTTTTAGCAAATACGCTTAAATCATTTTTTTGAACATACAAAGGTATAAAAAATCGTCCACTATTCCACAACAGAAAATTCCTTATATGCTATGATTTAAGGCACATCCGACACTAACTTTAATCAGAGGAATTTAGTTAAACGAATGAATGCATTGAGGTTGATTTTGTAAAGGATTCTATTTTTGTTATCTAATTTTACAGATTGAAGTATAGGAAGAAAGACCCTTGTTAAGTCACTGCATGTATGTTATATATTAGAATAAAGACATTTATCAAGGATATAACCCGAATATAACCCGGATATAAACTGCATCTTTTAAATGCGGGTTATATCCGGATTATATCTGGGTTATATGCGGGTTATATGCGGGTTATCTAATACCAAACTACGATGCAATAAGGGAAATGAGTAGGTTTAGCTATTATAAAATTATGGTCAAAAGAATAAGGTAAACTCAATAAAAAAAATACTCCAACATGGTGTAAATAACCATATCGGAGTATTTTTGAATACTCACCATAAAAGCCTGGCCTATATTATCAGTAAAAACTCATAGCCGTGTGTCTACTAAAAATACCGCTATTCAACCACTATTTTCCCTTTTTTCAAAATCGTCTTTCCCTGAGTGAATTCATAATTGTAGAGACCCGTCGACAAGTCGCCTTTACTTAGATAGATTTTATTAGCAGTCACCGGTATAATCTTTACCGTGACACCTGTAACGTTGTAAATGTGAAGGCTCATTCCGGTAAGATCAATTTGGGAAGGAATATCAAACACACCGGATTCCTTCATCGGATTGGGATAAAAGGTGATGTTGGCATCTGAATTAGTTGCCGTTACACCTGTCGATGTTGCTTGAAGCACTAATCCGTCAATCTTGAAAACAGCGCCAACATAGCTGTATGCAGTATCTTGCCAGTTATTACCCTGCCAATAAGAGCTACTCATCTGAATCATAGCCGAATCAGGAGTTAAAAAATTATTGAATGGAATTTCTACATAAGTATAACTTGAAGCTGCTTTCAAATTCATCCCTGCACCCCCTGCAGCAACGCCATTATTCTTAAAGCTTATGTTAATTGTTGCCGAATCTTTGGGGTTTGCAGGTGTATATTTATAATAAAAGGTCAACTTACCTTGTTGTAGGTTACACGGAAACCCTCCCGTAAAAGTGTTTGAATTATTTATCCACTGTCCGTCTTGAGCATTTCCAGTATTTAATTGAAATGTTCCCCCTTTATTTTGACCGTTTGTATCTGCAATAGTATTTAATTCAAGTGCATATGTTCCAACGTTAGCATCTGTAGTTCGAGAAAATGTTGGGTTATTAGCACTACCTCCTCCTCCGGTAAACCAATCATTTGGAGTTGGAGGGGTACTGTAATTAGTCCACGATTCAAAATCACCATTCATGAGTAGTGGTTGAGAGGCTCCTGTAAACGAGATACTGTCAAATTTTGCGATACTTCCCGGAAGTCCATTAAAGACTAATAAATTACTGGATGTTGCCACAAAAATAATGCTATCAGGAGCTTGCGTAAGAGCTGGGGTAAACGTAAACTCAAAAGGGGTATAAGTGGAGTGTATCCCTCCTACTGCATAAAAAAAGTGTGCAAAGCCCACGCCGTTTTTCTTAAATACAACACCGACCAACGCTGAATCAGCGCTATTTACATTGTAGGTATAATAACCTCTGATACCTGTCGGAATTTGAGTGTAAGGAATGCCACCCGGCCAGGTGGTTGGATCGCCGGTTTCCGTATTTGTGGAGTTAGAAAAATAGCCTCCGGTGGTGTCTGTGGCCGGCGCTATAGGTGCAACGGTGGTCAGTTTAATAGCATATGACCCATGATAAGCAGTCGATGATCTTTCAACAGTGGCAACACCCGAATTTTGAAATGATTTTACGTTTGAAGATGAGGTATAATTCGTTGGAAGTTTATATGGGTATGAAGTCCAATACTCAAAACTTCCATTAGGAATAGTATCCTGTGCACTGACAGTAAATAGTGCAACACAGAGAAGGGAAAAAGCGCATAAAGCTGTTTTCATAAAAGTTAATTTTAAATGGTGGACACATTCGATTTTAAATAAAGATTCGTATACAATCAGGTGGTTAATAT
>Ga0247847_1000242_pt1 | contig 15704 bp, 17 predicted proteins | sample PFST25metaG_FD_186002 | JGI IMG/M metagenome (GOLD analysis project Ga0247847, IMG submission 186002) | Peat soil microbial communities from Stordalen Mire, Sweden - P.F.S.T25 | ecosystem: Environmental > Terrestrial > Soil > Wetlands > Peat | place: Sweden: Norrbotten County, Stordalen Mire...
CACCTCCCCCCACCCGCCCACGGGGCAGAGCACGGTATCGAGAGAGGCCGACCGAGAACGTGACGATTCAGTGTCGGTATTGCTCACCTCCCGCTATCACTCGAGTGCTCAACCATTACGCTTGCCGCAACCGAAGGAGAAGAACGTGCCACGCTCCAGGAGCAAGACACCGCAGCGACGTCCGCTCGAGCTGAAAGACGTCGAGCAGGTGACCGCGATCTACGCTTACTACGTCGCCAGCGGCGTCGCCACCTTCGACGAGATCGCGCCCGATGCCGGAACCTGGTCGGCGAAGGCCGGAAACATCGTGGCGCGGGGATTCCCCTTCCTCGTCGCTGAGGTCGGCGGCGAGGTTGCCGGCTTCGGCTACGCCACCTTGTGGCGATCGAGGCCGGCCTACCGCCACACGGTCGAAGACACGATCTACGTCGCTCCCCATCGGCTGCGCCAGGGCCTGGGCCGGATGCTTCTGGACGGCGTCACAGAGGGCTGCCGCGACGCCGGGGTGGAGCAGGTGATCGCGGTGATCGCCGACACGGGCGACCCGGCTTCCGAGGCGTTACACAAGAGCGCCGGTTTCATCGGGGTTGGTCGCCTGAGCAAGGTCGGCTTCAAGCACGGTCAGTGGATCGACACGGAGCTGATGCAGCTCAGCCTGGCGCCGGGCGAGCGCTAGCGCCGGCTAGCCGAGCGTCGCCGGGCTGAGCGCGTCTCTCAACGCTGTTGACTCTTCGACCACGTCGGCATGCCCTGAGTAGAGCTCGGCGTGCCCGTCCGCGAGGTGCTCGGCAAAGGCTCCGTCGCCGGCCGCCGCGCGCTCGTGGATCAGAGCGGCGAGCCAGCGCAGGCGCTCGACCATCGTCTCGGGGAGGCGCGTCTTCTCCTCGCTACTGAGCCCGTAGGCGTCGGCGAAGGCGAGCACGCGCGCGGCGTCATGCGCTGTGATCTCACGGAGTGGCTCGCGAATAAGGCAGAAGCGGTAGGCGCCATAGGCCACGTCGTTCAGGCGCGGGCCCGGGCGGGCGGTGTCGAAGTCGATCCAGGCCACTGGACGATCGCCGCGGAAGACGCAGTTGTAGGGCGCCGCATCTCCGTGCAGTACCACCTCGACGGGCTGCTCGGCAGGGAACTGCCAGACGAGGCCGCTCGGATCGAACCCGGCCGTCGCATCGTGGTAGCGGCGAAGTAGCCGTGCGGCGGGCCGGAGCGAGTCGTAATCGAGATCTACCGTGCTCCGATCCTCGACCTCACCTTCGATCCAGCCCAGCACCTCGTAGCCGGAGTCGAAGCCGAACGGCTCGGGCGCACCCTCGAACCCGTTTTGCCGAACGTGCGCGAGCAGCTGCAGGACCGATTCCGACCAGAGCCGCGCCGGACGGTAGAGGCGATCGCCGCGGCGAACGACCTCGTTTATCCCTCCGTGAAAAACCTGCTCGTCCACTGGACCCGAATAATCGCAGTCGCGGCGGCTCGATATCTTGCCCTTGTGAACGCCGAAGTCGCCGGCGGGCATATTCGTCAGTCCGTGGAGGGCTGGCGGGACGGCGACGCGGCCGAGATCCTCGCTACCGTGACGGAAGACTGTGCGATCACCGAGTCGCACGGGCTCACCTACCACGGCAAGGATCAAGTGGTGCGCTGGGTCGAGACCTGGTTCGGCGCCGCCGGCGCGCTGCTCGCCTGGGAGATTCGCTCGCTCGAGGCTACGCACGAGGCCACCTCGGTTGTCCGCTTTCGCGACGAGAAGATCGTCTCGATTCGGGAGTACGCGACCACTGCACTTATCTACGACTGGGAAGGCGTCTGGCGCTGAGCGGTAACCGGAGCGGTGGCTTGACCGGTTTCAGAAAGCCGAATCCGGCGATAAACAGGACTCAGTCCTAGTATCGATCTGATTGTGAGAGGCGCCAGAATGACCAAATTGCACAAGAAGCCGAAGAGCGCAGAAGATACGAGCGCCGAGCGCAAGCCGCACACTCACAAATGGAACGATCAGGACAAGTGTGAAATCTGCGGAGCGAGCCCTATCCCCGGCCGGGCCTACAACGATATGTTCCGGCAAGGGAGTCGACCCATCAGTTGACCGGATCAGAAACGGTTCGAATCGGCGCCATCGAAACCGACTCGCCTGAGAACAATTAGCTCCCCGTCACGCCTCCGGCGCGGCGGGCTTCGTGCGGCCGATCAGTCTTAGAAGGAGCTCGAGCGAGCTTTCGGGCCCCGGCCAGTGCTCGCGTAATAGTTGCTGATTGCCGCCGCGCAGGAGGCTGCGCAACACGAGCGCGACGATGATCGCGTCGTCGAGTTGCCCGACCACCGGGATGAAGTCGGGAACGAGGTCGAAGGGAAGCGCCAGGTAACCGGCGGTCAGCGCGAGCAGCAGCTTGCGCCGGCGCGGCACGCGCGGGTCGCGTAGGAGGCGCCCGATCAGGACGACGCAGTCGGGGATCAAGCGGGCAAGCGCTCGCGCCTGGGTGCGACGGCCTGAAAAGAAGAGTAAGGCGACGGCGACGATCCAAGCGAGAGCGAGCCCGCCGAGCAGCGTGAGCGTCCAGAACCGCCAACTCATCAGGTGGACGGTATCGCCGCCGCAGGCGCGAAGAGGCGATGTTTAGGCGCAGAGAGCAGACGGAATAGAGAGAAAAACGATCAGCGAAAGGAGGGAAATGAGAATGCAGAAGAGAGAACGAGAAGTAAGCGATGCGATCTGGGCCGACCGGTTCCGGCTGGTTGATCCGATGCAGCGCGCGGAAGCAGTAAGTCGCGGAGACCTGAGCGCGATGATCCACATCCACATCCGCATCACCGCCTGAGCGCCGGCCGAGCAGGCGAGGAGCCTGTCGAGTCGGCCGTTTCGGGCTGAACTTACTGCCCCTCTACGAGGGGTTTTTCTTAACTCGTTTGACGTCGGGCGGCGCGGGGCAGACTGAAGCAGTGCCGACGAGGATTTCCGCCGCAGCGTTCGCAAGCGTATTTCTCGTAACTGCCGTTGGCCTCATGGCGATCTTGGCCGGATCTGCCGGCGCCGGCGCCGTAGCGAAGTCGGCAGCCGGCCACGACTGGACGCGCTTCAACCTGGATGCGCGGCGGAGCGGCTCGGTGCCGTTCGCAACCGGTATCGGCGCTGCGAACGTCTCGGCTCTGAAGCGGCAGCAGGTGCGGCTGCCGGGCACCGTCGACTCCTCGGCTATCTATCTGCACGGCGTCACGATCCGCGGCGCGACGCACGACGCCTTCTTCGTCACGACCACCTACGGGATCACGCTGGCGGTCAACGCCGCGAACGGATCGATCCTCTGGAAATGGACGCCGCCTGGATATCGTGACTGGGCCGGCTCGTACCGGATCACCACGGCGACCCCGGTCGCCGACCCGAGCCGGCGCTGGATCTACGCCGCTTCGCCCGACGGACGCATCCAGAAGTTGTCCGTCGCGGACGGGCATGCCGCCTGGCGCGTCTCGATCACGAGGCTCCCGCAGCGCGAGAAGATCGCCGCGGCGCTCAACTTCGCAAACGGGCACGTGATCGCCACGACCGGCGGCTACATCGGCGACCAGCCGCCCTACCAGGGTCACGTAGCCATCATCGCCGCTTCGAGCGGCCGGCTGCTCAAGGTGTGGAACTCGCTCTGCTCCAATCGGCACGGTCTGATCGCGCCCAGCTCCTGCGCCTCCAGCGACTCCGCGATCTGGGGTCGCGCCGGCGCCGTGATCGTTCCCGGCAGCGGCAAGATGCTCGTTGCGACGGGAAACGGGAATTGGAACGGCAGCACCGATTGGGGCGATTCGACGCTAATGCTGAATGCGTCAGCGACGAAGCTGGTCGGCAACTACACGCCGACCAACACCGCGCAGCTGAACGCGACCGACCTGGATCTCGGCTCCACGTCGCCCGTGCTGCTCACTTCCAGCCTCGTCGCGCAGGGCGGTAAGGACAGGACGATCCGGCTGCTGAGCATGAAGCGACTGCGGGGCAGCGCGCCGCACAAGGGCGGCGAGCTGCAGACGGTGTCGACTCCCTCCGGTGGAGAGATGTTCACGGCAGCCGCGGTCTGGCGGACGACGGCGGGCACTTGGATGTTCGCCGCCGACGGTGGCGGTACTAAGGCGTGGATGCTGAAGGGCAGTCGGCTGCACGAAGCCTGGAGCAACGCGAACGGCGGCACGAGCCCGATCGTTGCCGGCGGCCTGCTCTGGGTCTACGGCCCGGCCGGCGGTCTTCGCGTTTACGCGGCGAAGAGCGGGAAGCTCGTGACGACGCTCCAGGCCGGGCCCGGTCACTGGAACAGCCCGATCGTCGTGGACGGCCGCGTCGCGCTCCCCGAGGGAAACGCGAACGATCACCTAACCAGCGGCGTGCTGGATATCTGGCGCTGAGAACGCTCGACGGCGCGAGCGAGGCGGCGTTCACGGGTCACCAGCAGCGGCTCAGTCTCTAGCGTTCACGTTGAGCAGGGGATCGCCCGCGACATAGCGGCGCAGCTGCTCGCCGGCGATGCGGTAGGCACGAACTCGCGAGCAGATCACCGCGCCGGCGACGTGGGGGGTGATCACGACGTTCGTCGCGTGCCAAAGCGGGTGTTCGGGCGGGAGTGGCTCGGGATCGGTGACGTCGAGGGCGGCGCGAATACGTCCTGCGCTCAGGGCTTCGATCAGCGCGTCCGTGTCGACGATCGCGCCGCGCGCCGCGTTAATCAGTAGCGCTCCATCCTTCATCCGCGCCAGGAACTGCGCGTCGACCATTCCTTCCGTCTCCGGCGTGAGCGGAACCAGCACTACGACCACGTCGGCCTCGGGAAGTATCCGCGGCAGGGCCTCCGGTGGCTCGGCGTCGGCCCGGGCGTGCCTGGCGACACCGACCACGTGCGCACCGAACGGTGCCAGTCGCGCGGCGAGTGCGCGGCCGATTGAGCCGTGGCCGAGGATGAGGACGGTTGCACCGTCGAGATCGTCGACCGGGCCGACCGACGAAGGGCCGGTTGTGAACCAGTTGCCCGCGTTGCTGTCCCATTCGGCGCGCCGCTGAAGCTCGAGGAACCCGGGCAAGCGCCAGCGCAGCGCGAGCAGCGTCGCCACGATCCATTCCGCAACGGCGATGTCGTAGGCGCCGCTTGCGCCGCAAACGACGACGCCCTTCGGCACGAGCGGGAGCAGCGAGTCGACTCCGGCCGAGATCGACTGCACGACGCGAAGATTCGGCAGCCGCTCGAACAGCGCGGCACCGCCACGTGCGAGCTCCGGCCCGAGCACGACGAACTCCACCTCGGCGTCCGGCTCCGCAACCAGCTCGACTCTCTTCGGCAGCGGCTCGAGCTCGCGGCGGTGGGGCACATCGGCGACGAGAACTTTCACGTGAATCTCCTTGCTCGAACGATCTCCAAGATCGGAAAGAGCCGTGCTGCTCATCCACGGTATACGCACTCGCCGACGTGCTAAACGTGACGCCGGGCGTTCTCGTGCGCCGCCGCTGGTTGCGCGTGCGACCGGATGCGCGTTGGTCGCAGCGACGCCAAGCGCGGTTGTTTGCTACACAGTCGGCTCGTGATAGTGAACGAGCGACGGGGGAAGAGGCGGCGGAGGGGTCACGCGCGCGTCTGGGTATTGACGGCCGCTTCGGTCATCGTGTTGTTCGCTGTGCTGGTGGGGCTGGCCCTTCTTTCCTGGCCGCAACTGCGACTCGGCGCAGACGACGATGCCCTGGCACGGGTCGCGCTTCCGGGCTTCGCCGGGAAGGTCGTTACCGTCGATGTTCGCTCGGCTGCCGGGGCGCGGCTGCCGGTACAGCTGCGGCAGGGGAGACTCTGGCCGCTGCAGAAGCTCGCCGCCGGCGAGCGGCTGACGGCAGTGCTGACGGTGCGGCGGCCGGGTTGGGCGGGCTGGCTGGTCGGGTATAGCGAGCGGCGGCGCTTCACGATTGAGACACCGCGGGCGCATCTCAGCGCCAGTTGGCTGCAGGTGAAGCCGGGCACGGCCGTCACGGCCGCCTTCGAACAGCCCGTCAGCCTTGTCTCGCTGGCCGGAAAGCGTCCGCGGCAGCTGACCAGTCCCCGCGCGGTCGTGCCGCTTGGAATAGTCGCGAGCGGCTCCCACGGCGCCGGCTCGATCGAGATCGCGGCCGCCGCCCGCTCCTGGGAACGCCTGTCGGCTCCGGTGCTGGTGAGCTGGTTCCCGTGGCGGCCCTACCCGCAGCTGCTGACCGACCCGACGCCGGGCGCGACGCTTGCACCGGGCAAGCTGCTCACGCTGACCTTCTCCGATTCGGTCTCTCGCTTGCTCGGTAGCCGCCACCCGCGGCTCTCGCCGGCAACGCCGGGCCGCTGGCGGCTGCTCGACACCCACACGCTCGCCTTTCAGCCGGGCAGGTTCGGCTTCGGTCTCGGCGCGAAGGTGCGCGTCGTGTTGCCTCAGGCCGTCCATATCGCCGGTAGCTCCGGCAGGAAGCTGACCCGCACACTGAACTGGCAGGTACCTGCCGGATCGACACTGCGGCTACAGCAGGTGCTTGCTCAGCTCGGTTGGCTGCCGCTGAGCTGGCGGGCGAAGACTCCTTTCGTGTCGATCACGCCAAAGGTGCAGCTTGCGACCGCTATCTCGCCGCCGGCGGGACGGTTCAGCTGGCGCTACGCCAATATCCCGGCGGAGCTACGGAACCTCTGGCGTCCCGGACAGCCGAACGCGATCACGACCGGAGCCGTGATGATGTTCCAAGAGAGGCACGGTCTTCCTGTAGACGCGCTGCCGGGACCGAGGTTCTGGCGTACGCTGATCGGTGACGCGATCAGGGGCAAGTTCCGAGCCGACGGCTACAGCTACGTCTACGTGCACCGTGACCTGCCTCAGTCACTGAACCTCTGGCACAACGGACGGGTGATCCTCACTTCGCCCGGAAACACCGGCGTGCCCGCCGCGCCGACGGCGCTCGGCACTTTCCCGGTGTTCGAGCACATTCCGGTCGGCACGATGAGCGGCACAAACCCCAACGGCTCGCACTACAAAGATCCGGGCATTCGCTACATCAGCTACTTCCACCACGGCGAAGCGATTCACGCCTTCACCCGCGCCTCCTTCGGTACCCCTCAGAGCCTCGGCTGCGTCGAGCTTCCTCTAGCGTCAGCCGCCAAGGTCTGGCCCTACACGCCGATCGGCACTCTGGTCACGATCGAGAACTGAGCCGCGGAGGCGAAGGCCCGTTGGCGGCCGAAGGCAGAAGGGCGCGGCGGCTTTGGTTTCGTAACTGGCCCGGGTGGCAGAACGATCAGGCGCAATCGCCGAGGCTTCTCGGCCGTCCAAGGAGGAAAACATGCAGACGATCTCTCCCTTCCTGTGGTTCGACGGCCAGGCCGAGGAGGCGGCGGACTTCTACGTCTCCGTCTTCGAAAACTCGAGGATCGTGGGCGTTTCTCGCTACGGCGAAGCGGGGCCGGGGCCGACCGGATCGGTGATGACGGTGACCTTCGAGCTGAATGGAGAAGCGATCACAGCCCTGAACGGTGGTCCCGAGTTCAGCTTCTCAGCGGCGATTTCGCTGTACGTCAGCTGTGACACGCAAGACGAGGTCGACTATCTCTGGGAGAAGCTCACAGAGGATGGGGAGCCTGGGCAGTGCGGTTGGCTGACCGACAGGTACGGGTTGTCATGGCAGGTCGTCCCCAAAGCCCTGGGCGAGCTGCTGGCCAACTCCGACTCCGCCGGGTCGCAGAGGGTAGTGGCCGCGCTGCTCCAGATGAGAAAGATCGACATCGCGACGCTGGAGCGAGCGTACGCGGGCGAGCAAGAGACTCAACGTAAGGCTGTTTGATCTCTCCGCGGCGTTGTGTAGAAACGCCAGGATGGGGCGTCTTCCAGAGCCCTCTCACGGACTCGAACCGTGAACCCCCTCCTTACCATGCGCTCCGAGTGGCAATTGCGGGCGCTCGGAGGCAGGCGATTTGGCTTGATTCAGTGGATTTCGCCGAGAGCGAGTTGCGCCCGATTGCCCGTGTTTGTAACCGCTGAGCTCCAGAAGTGCTCCATAACCTTCGGCCACCTGCCGTGGCTTCGTGCCGTCGACGAAGACGATGGCGCGGGCTCACGAGAACGAGAAGCTGTCGCAGGGATTCACGTTGATGCTGACCGACTTGTAGAAGTTGCCGTTGTAGTCGTAGAAGCTGAGGATGTGCGAGCCGAGCGGGATCGGGGCGTTGAAGAGGCCCGCCTGGCCGAAGAACGCGCCGTCCAGGTAAACGTCGAACTCGTCGTAGAACCCGGAGACGGAGAGGTAACCGTAGTTGACTGTGCAGCTACCACCGCCGCTGCTACCACCGCTGCCGCCACCGCCGCTGCCACCACCGCTGTCACCGCCGCCGCGGTTGATGAACAGCTCGGCCCACGTCCAGAAGGAGGTCAGCTTGGCACTTACGGCCGCCGGCTCCGGGTCTCGTGCCGAGCGCGCGTCGATGTATGCAGTGTCGCTGCCTCCCGACCAGACGGCGGTGCAGCGTTTGATTCGCAGCCGGCCGGGTCCGGCGAGCGTCCAGCGCACGCGCAGTCCGGTTCCGCCCGTCACGAGGAGCTTGAGGGTCACCGGTTGCCCGGCGTTCACGGTCTTGCTGAGGGTGCCGGTCCTGGGGTCCGACCCGGAGTGGGTCGCTCCCTTGAAGATCGCGCGGGTGCCTTTGTTGCCGCGCCCGCACTGGACCACCGCCGATTTCCCCCAGTGCTCCCCTTTCCCAGTGATGGTCGCGCTCCCGCCCGCGACAGCCGAGTGCGCCTGAGGCGACGATGACGCCGTCGACGTGCCGAGCAGGGCCAGCCCGAGTAGCAGGACTGCCACGGAGGCAGGCAGCGAGAGTTTGCTGGAAGGTCGCATGGACGCAGCTCCGAGTCGGAGGACTCTATGACAATCATCGGCGTATCGTGGGAGTTCTTGAGACGACGAGCGGGCAGGCGGAGCGAAGCGAGCGCTCCCTGCGTCCTAGCCTGGCATCCCCCGATCGCACCCGGTCGGCGGGACGTCATTCTGTATCGACCTCCGGTCACCCAGGACACATCACCAGGACGCAGCGCGGGAGCGGAAGCGACGGTTTCCACTGTGCCGGTCTGCGGCTACGGTCAGGTGATCAGAAGCTGAGACGCGATGCGGAGTCCGACCACACGCGAAGGGATCACTCGCAGACTATCTCATTGACATAAATAGTGGACTAGCAAACGGGGTCAGGCTCGCACGCCGATCACGAGCCCGTGTTGCCGACGAAGACCTTACCGATCGAAAACGCAGGGCCGATTGACGCGCCGAGCGCGAAGTACTCTGCCGTCGCATCCCCGAGGGCGAATGCAATCGGGTCGAGCTTGCGGATCTCGATGTTGCCCTCCGCATCCAGGCAACCCTCGTCGACCTTGACGTCCTTGATCTCGCCGATGAACTGGGTGTGCAGACCGAGTTCGTGCACTTGGACGACCGCGCACTCAATGACGAGCGGAAACTCCGCCACGAAGGGCGCGTCGACGAACTCGGCCGCCACGGGCGTCAGTCCGGCGGCGGCGAACTTGTCGGTATCGCGACCCGAGGCCAAACCGAAGGAGTCCGCCTGTGCGGCTTGCTCTCGACCGGGCAGACTGATGGTGAACGCCTTGCGGGCGATGATGTTGCCGTGCGACGCGGTGGCGCTCCGCAGCGACACGGAGATGCAGGGTGGCTTGGAGCAGGCGATGCCGCCCCAGGCCGCCGTCATCACGTTCGGCCGTCCTTCTGCATCGTAGCTGCCGACGGCGAGAACGGGTGTCGGGTAGAGCAGTGCCTTGGCTCCCAGCGACTTCTTCACGTTGCCTCCTAGATCGTGCTGTGAGTTGCCGTGTCAGTACGGCGCAGTCGATTATGCAGACACTGGCTGCATCAAAGGTTCGTTGCTTGGTGACTTTCCTCCGATCGGGCGTAGAAGTTCTGGAGCGAGCTCTTCGGCTGGGAGTTCAGCGACTCGGGGATGCCCGGCGGCGACTACCGGGGCGCCCGCACCGGCGACACCTCCGGCGTCGGGATCGACGGCTCGAATATGGTTCTCACCGGCCACCCGGGGTACTACTTCGCGGTCGACGACATCGAGGCGGCGACCGCGAAGATCCGCTTGCTCGCCGGCGAGGCCGAGGAGAAGCAGACCGTCTCGGGCTAGAGAGTGACGCGGGTGATCGGACCAAGCGCCGAGAGATTAGGCTCGGTGTTACTCAATGAGGTGCCGGTAACGGTGTAAGTCGTATCGACTATCTCGATCTCCACTGCTCCGGGTGCGGAACCAAAGTTGACCCCAAGGGAACTAGAGCAGGTGTGCTCGCACGAGAAGCGGCCGTGGAGTACCACCAGATAAACCCCGGCTTTCCCCTGCCCTGCTGTGCTACCGAACGCCACTCGACTTGCCACGGCTCTTGTCGTGGGCACGATCTCTAAGCTCGTAACCTGGAAATCGGCGCTATCGGTGCTGGCCGCGCCGATTACCTGTTCCAACGCTGACCCGGTAGGAGAAGGAGGCGCACCCGCGGCAAGGGCCCCTCGCGACACCGATACGTTCCTTCCAGCCAGCGAAACAGCCAGGAGCACAGAAGCGATGACGATCGCGAGACCGAGGGCAAGGGCCAACCCAAGGAACAACCGGCGGTGCGCCTGGTTCTCCCCAAGGAGTCGGTCACGGTGGGCTGCTAAGCGACCGGGAGGAAAATCGCGACTATCAGGGAGATCAGCCCTGTACATACGCTCGACAATACTCTCATTCTGTCCCTGTCCTTCGACTTTGTGGAGTTCCCCCAATCGCGCACCTCTGCCCTCGAAACGGCCGAAAAGAGCGGAGTGCGCAGGAGTCGTATTAACGCGCCGAGTTTTCGAGCGAGTTAGTTCCCGCGCCAGCGATCCGCGCGCAGCACAAGCAGAGCCGTGTCGGTTGCAACGGCCGCTACAGACGGGCGGCGGCGTATAAGTAGTGCGATGAAGAACGCAGCGCTCCTCGCAGTGATAATCGCGGCGCTCGTGTTCTCCGCCGCAGCGTGCGGTAGCTCACGGCAGGCAGCGGTCACGCAGTCGACGCCGAAGTGGGTCACGAATGCAGAAGGCCTCGTGTGCGCTTTTGTCGACAACTGGTCGCAAGCGACGGCAACGATTATGGCTTAATTCTGCCGTTTTTGAGGCTTGACCATTTGCCAATGATTGCCAATGATTGCGCCCCTTGGGCTCCATAACTGCTCCACGCTATAGCGATTGCGTGCTGCCGTCTTTCCCTCCATTCGGTCTCTCAAAGTCGGACGCTACGACACACGACTTGGACCAGATAATGGTGGGCCGGACAATGCGCCGCGCGATCCCCCATTCGGGCCATGAACCTCCCCCGAAACGCGACGAACATATGGATTAACGCGCAGCGCCAGCACCAAAAGCGCGTATGCGGCATCACTAGGAGACTTCACACCCAGGTCATCTCGCCTGTCCGCAAGCGCAGGCCGGCGGGCATGCTCTGCCAGCCCGAAGGAGATTGAGCGGAATGCGCCCCAACCGGAAATGGGCGACTGCGGTCGCCGCCCTGGTTCTGATCCTGACCGTAGTGGGCACGGCAAGCGCGGCGACGGTCTCGACCGTCTACAGCAACATCCCGATCATTTTGCCGGGGAACCTCCCGAGCTTCGCCTTCGAGGCGCGCTCGGCATCCGAGTTCGGCGGCCTGGTCGAGCTGGGCACCGGCGCGCGCACGAACCCGGTCGTGACGGTGACGATGAGCAGCTGGGGCTGTCAGAACGGCGGCTGGAATACGGATAACTGCGTCACGACGCCCGGAGCGGTGTTCAGCGAACCGATCACCCTCAACGTCTACGCCGTCAACCCTGTTGACCACTCCGTCGGGGATCTGCTCGCGTCGGACACGCAGACGTTCAAGATCCCGTACCGGCCCTCGGCTGACACGAACTGCACGGGCGCCGACGCCGGGAAGTGGTACGACACAACGGACTCGACCTGTTACAACGGGTTGGCGCACAACATCAGCTGGGACCTGGGCGGGCAGAGCGTGACGCTGCCTGACCAGGTGATCGTCTCGGTCATGTACAACACGAGCGACTGGGGCTACCAGCCGATCGGCTACGGGGCGCCATGCCACTCCAGATCGGGCGGCTGCGGGTACGACGCGCTGAATGTGGCGGTCGTTAACGCTCCCTTCGTGGGTACCGACCCGCTGCCCGACTCTGCCTACCTGAGTTCCTTCTGGACCGGTGCATACTGCTCGGGCACCGCCCTGGGCATCTTCAGGCTCGACTCCGGCTGCTGGGACGTCGCGAACGGCTGGGGACAGCCGGCGATCCAGATCGACACCTACGCCCCGCAAGCTGGTGCTACCGGTCCCACTGGTGCTACCGGCGCCACCGGCGCTACTGGTCCCACCGGCGCTACCGGCGCTACTGGTCCTACCGGTGCTACCGGTGCTACCGGCGCTACTGGTCCCACCGGTGCTACCGGCGCTACTGGTCCTACCGGCGCTACCGGCGCTACCGGTCCCACCGGCGCTACCGGCGCTACCGGCGCTACCGGCGCCACTGGTTCCACCGGCTCCACTGGTTCCACCGGCGCCAGTGGTTCCACCGGCTCCACTGGCTCCACCGGAACTACCGGCGCTGATGGTGCTACCGGTCCCACCGGTGCTGCTGGCCCAGCAGGAACGAACGGAACGAACGGAACCGCCAGTCCAGCCGTCAAGGTTCAGGCAACCCCGCAGACGAAGATCGCCAAGGCGAAGATCCGCGCCAGGAAGCGCACGGCGAGCTTCAGGTTCTCCGGCTCCGGCGGCAAGGGGAAGCTCAGCTTCCAGTGCAGGCTGGACAAGGGCAAGTACAAGACGTGCCGCTCGGGCAAGAGCTACAAGCACCTGAAGCGCGGCAAGCACGTCTTCCGAGTGCGGGCCAAGGACGCCAGCGGCAAGCTCGATCAGACTCCCGCGACGAGGAAGTTCAAGATCTAGCGCAGCGCTGAATCCTGCCGAAACCGGACGAGAACCAACTCTCCAGCCATCGCCAGCGCGTTCCAGAGCGGCAGGAAACGGTCCGGCGTCGAGAGACGAGCGATCACTCCCGACGTCTCTACCACGCCGCCGGAGCCCGACCGAACTGCCTGGCCTAACTCGCTCACAAATCCGGCGAGCCTTCGAACTCGGAGGCGGGAGTGTCCACCCGGCTTGCGATCTTGTCTCTGATCGCGAGCACCTCAGGCAGCCCCTTGCCGGTCGGATCTTCGAAATCCCAGTCCAGGCAGCTCTTCCCGATCGAAGACCATCCTGGCATCTGCCACCGTGCCGGTCCGAAGAACGGAGGTTGGGTCGTCAACCCTCTCTCAGAACTGAAAGCTCCAAAACACGCTCCACACCCACCCCAAGGTGGAGATTCTGCGAGTCGTGCTGAGAGAGAAAGCTACGAATAGCAGGGACTTTAAAAAGCCCTCTCACGGACTCCAACCGTGGACCCCCGCCTTACCATGCGTCTTTGTCGGCATCTAGCGGCAACTCGCGGCAACGGTTTTGGCTTGTTTCTGCCGTTTTCGGGGTTTGAGCATTTGCCACTGGTTGCCACTAGTTGCGCCCCCTTGGCTCCATAGCTGCTCCATGCTTGCTGGCGCGACTGACGGGCGTTGCTGGCCGAGTGCGCGCCTGACGGAACAACTGGTACTGATCCTGGAAGTGGCGGCCGAGGCCGAGCTTACGAACATTTACGCCGTTGTGGGTTCATCGGAAGATTCGGCTCCCGGCCGGAGCAATAGAGAGAGCGGGTGGGACGAGATACTCGTCTCGCCCCACCCTTCCTCGTCACCAGCTTCTACCAGTGCGGGTAGAAGGCGGCGTAGCTGGCGATAAGAGCCGCCATTCCGATCAACGTGATCAGACGCATTCGCATAGTCGTCCTCCTCTCATCAGTGGCGCGTTCGATGGACATTTCCATCGCATCTACCTCCGGGCAAGTGTCTCTCGTTGACTTGCCCGGTGACAAGCCCCAAAATGCGTTAGCGAATGGCGGGGGACGAGAGCAGAGCGAGGCACGGAGACGAGACGGTCGGAGAGCGCGTCCGCCGTCTCCGGGTCGAGAAGGGACTAACTCAAAGCGTTCTGAGCAGCCCAGGACTAACCGCCGCGCAGATCTCTCGAATCGAGTCGGGTAAACGCCAGCCTTCCCTGCGAGCGATCCGCCGCATCGCCCGCAAGCTTGGCGTCTCTCTGGACTATCTGGAAACCGGCGCCGATCTCAGTACTCGAGAAGAACTCGACCTCTCTCTTGCGGACGCCGAGTTGCGCCTTCGGCTCGACCCGAACGACCAAGCCGTGGAGCGCGACCTGCGTACCCTCATTACCCTCTCTGAACGGGAGGGAGAAAGCGAGCTCGTCGCACGAACGCAGGCGACACTCGGGATGGCCATCGCCAGCTGGGGACGCATAGGCGAGGCGGTCGAGCTTCTCGAACGAGCGCTCGAGCACCCGCTCGTGAAACCGGACGTCTTCCCCGATTTATACGCCGCCCTCACACACGCCTACTGTTCGCTCGGCCGGCCCGAGGACGCGCTGGCCCTGTGCGAGCACTCGCTCGCCGAAGCCAAGGACACGGTCTCGAGAACCATCCTCGCCATGGAGATGAGCCAGACGCTCTGCGACATCGGCGACTTCGAGCGAGCCGAGTGTGTCCTCGAGGAGTTCGGCGGTGACTTGGGGAACGCGGATCCATATGCGAGAGCGAGGATCCATTGGTCACTCGCTCGCGTGGCTACCGCACGAGACGATCGCGTGCTTGCCCTCAGACATCTCCGAACAGCGATCTCGATCCTGAAGGACACGGAAGATACTCTGCGACTTGCCCGCGCCCACATGTTCTGCGCCAGCGTTCTTCTTTGGGGCGGAAGGACGAGAGGCGTCGCCAATCATCTGCGGACCGCTCGCGCTCTCTTACCTCCTCATGCCGAAGCGGACGACCGCGGGATCCTAAGAGGTTATGAGGCCCTTCTCGCGGCGCGCCAGATACGAAACGAGGAGGCGGAGGAAGCCGCAGATAAGGCCTTGTCTCTTCTCTCGGAGAAGACGTTCGAACAAGCGGCGGCTCTCTACGCAAAGGCTTTGGTACTCAAGGCGAGATACGAGTACGAGATCGCCGATAAGACGTTCGCGAGAGTGCTCGAGCTGGCGGAAACGAGCAAGCTCTGGCGCGAGGCGGCCGTGGTCGCCCTCGACCGCGCCGAAGCGCTTCGCTGGGCCGGAAAGCCACAGGAATCAGAGCTCGTCAGGCAGCAAGCCCGCGACTACGCCTCGCGTATCGGCAGCAAAGCGCAGACGAGGGCTTAGGCCGGCGACAGCCTCGGGTGGCTAGGGCCCGCTCTCGATGGAACGGTGATGCTGTCGACAAAGGGCCGACCTCGATCGACCCATCCATTCGAATCGGTGCTGCGGAAGGTCGTGTGCCGGCCCCGAGCCGGGCGGCAGGCCCTACCGCACGGCTGTGGACGAGGCGCGGGCAACCGTCGACAGATCGTGTGGCGGCTCGCGAGAAATAAAATGAGGTTCGCGCTTAGTGTGGGTTCGAATCCCGTGAGGTGCACCAACGAGACAGTATTCAAACCCAGGCCAGCGAAAGCTGGCCTGGGTTTCTTCGAATTCCAGCGATCTCGCAGCCAGCCGGGGATCCCCTCGAACCAGTCGCAATTCCGGTGTCTCTCGCAGGCCTGGGCCGCT
>Ga0247847_1000246_pt1 | contig 15552 bp, 12 predicted proteins | sample PFST25metaG_FD_186002 | JGI IMG/M metagenome (GOLD analysis project Ga0247847, IMG submission 186002) | Peat soil microbial communities from Stordalen Mire, Sweden - P.F.S.T25 | ecosystem: Environmental > Terrestrial > Soil > Wetlands > Peat | place: Sweden: Norrbotten County, Stordalen Mire...
TTGCAAAAACCATTCACCAATTTTATAAATAATGCATTTATAAACAACTACTTAAATTTATTCCAAAAAGAATTTAGCATGAAAACGAAGATAACTTTTTGGAGAATCTAAAAAAAGCGTTACCTTTGCACCGCTTTTGACCGTAATAGATACCTGATTGATTCAGTAGCTCAGCTGGTAGAGCACATCCCTTTTAAGGATGGGGTCCTGGGTTCGAATCCCAGCTGGATCACAAGAAAAAAGAAGCCTTGTAAGAATAAAATCTACAAGGCTTCTTTTAATTATTCTGAAGTCATTCCACTCCTTTCATTTAATCCATTGCTTAGTGATATTGTGATTCATGCAAAAGACAATAGAGATAACTTCCAGAAAGAGACTATCTCTATCGATTTTTCATTGGATAAGCCAGCATTACAACCGTGTAACACGGATGACTCCTTTCACCATTTCTATTTTTTTAATAAGAGAAGACAACTGAGCTACATCGCTCACCATCACGGAAATTGTTCCTTCGAAGAATGTTTCACGCGAGTTAACCATAATGGAACGCATCTGTACGTTTTTCTCTTTTGACAGCACGGAAGTTATATTGTTTACAATACCAATATCATCATTTCCTATAATTTGCAAGGTCGCCAAATCAGATTTACCAGACTTACCTGTCCAACGCACTTCGATGATACGATAACCAAAGCGTTCTTTAAGTTGTTGTGCATTGGGGCAATTGCTACGGTGAATCTTGATACCTCCCGAAACAGAAACAAACCCGAATACCTGATCACCATAAATGGGATTACAACATTTTGCAAAAGAATATTGTACATTGCGGACATCATTACCTATCACCAATACATCATCTTCGGTAGTGATTTTTTCAAGATCGGTTTGCTTGGTAAAATGTTCTACACTACGCAACGCTGTCACTTCAACTTCGTCGGTACGCCTTGACATGTCTTGCAGTTCATCACACAAGGTAATGACATCTAAGTGTTCAAACGAAATGGCCTGATAAAACTCAGACACAAACTTAAACCCATGCTTACGCGCTAAGAGTGTGATTTGTGATTCATCAAATTCAACTTTGCGATTTTTCATGCGACGTTGCAATGCTTCACGTCCCAAGTCAGCGGCTTTGTTCTCTTGCTCTTTGATGGATTGTTTGATTTTCGCACGCGCTTTGGAAGTGACTGCAATCTTCAACCAGTCAGGTTTAGGTGTTTGTGAGGGCGAAGTCAATATCTCCACCTGGTCACCATTTTGCAACACATATTTAATGGGGACATTACGACCTCCCACTTTGGCACCCACGCAACGACTTCCCAGGTTGGAATGAATAGCAAAAGCGAAGTCAAGCACGGTAGCTCCCTTCTTCAACTTAAACAAATCACCATTGGGGGTAAATACAAAAACATCATCATCATAAAGATTCAGCTTAAAGCTATCCATCACTTCAGCTGCATTCATCTCTGGGTTTTCAAGAATGTTTCGGATATTCTTTAGCCACTCGTCCATGCTATCCGATTCGCTTTTAATGCCTTTGTATTTCCAATGGGCAGCCACCCCTTTCTCAGCAATCTCATCCATACGTTGTGTTCGTATTTGCACCTCCACCCATTTGCCTTGCGGCCCCATCACAGTAATGTGTAATGATTCGTAACCGTTCGATTTGGGGATAGAGAGCCAATCACGCAACCGTTTGGGGTTTGGTGTGTACATATCCGTGACAATAGAATATACTTGCCAACAGGTGGATTTCTCCGCCTCAACAGGTGTATTTAAAATGACCCGAATGGCAAACAAATCATAGATAGACTCAAAGGACGTATTTTGTTTTTTTATTTTATTCCAAATGGAATGAATGGACTTCGTACGTCCTTTAATTTCAAAATCAAAACCTGCTTCCTCTAATCTTTTTTTGATTGGTTCTATAAACGCGTAGATATATGCATCTCGTGAACGTTTTGTTTCATTCAACTTCGAGGCAATCTCACGATAAATATCCGAATTTTCATATTTCAATGTCAGGTCTTCCATCTCTGTTTTGATGGCATATAACCCTAACCGGTGTGCCAATGGAGCATACAAATGCGACACCTCGTATACTACTTTCGGGCGTTGCTCATCATCCACCAAATGAAGATTTCGCATCGTATCCAACCGATCAGCAATCATGATTAGAATAACACGTACATCTTCAGCAAAAGTGAGCAACAGTTGCCTGAAATTTTCACTTTCGATGGCAATGTTTCGTTCGTACAAGTCGTGTGCCCGATAGAGCCCCTGCACAATGACTGCCACCGATTTTCCAAAACGCTTTTCAATCGTTTCAATGCTCTCCGTTCCAGCCAATAAGCTATCATACAAAATTGTGCCTAGAATAGCAGATCTTCCGAGCATAAACTCATTCACCAGGAGCTGAACAATACGTAAATTGCGGATCAGTAAATTATATGAAGAGAGACTGCCATTTTGTGTAAAAGACAATGTGACCCACTCACGTAAAGCCGACAATTCGTGAGGTTTTAGCATATTGGAGACAGCACGCAAAGCAGCACGATAATGCATCACCATTTCGCGACGTTCCGATTCTGACAATTGCATATTCGGTGTCATAGCTGAAAAGAAAAAGGACGATTATAAAAAGACTCCATTGAATATGAAAAGAAGTTCATCTTTTCGTTAGTTATCTCTATGATATAGATACGTATTTGCCTGTTTAACAGGAGTCAACAAGATATCATTAATATTCACATGTGGAGGACGTGTAACAATAAACTCGACCGTGTCAGCTATATCTTCTGCATTCAAAGGCACTAATCCTTGATAAACAGCATCCGCTTTTTTCTGATCACCATGAAAACGGACCAACGAAAACTCTGTTTCTGCTGCCCCGGGAGCGATGGAACTCACTTTGATGTTTTCTTTCAACAAATCAATTCGCATCCCTTTTGTAATAGCATTCACAGCATGTTTCGTAGCACAGTAGACATTCCCATTGGGATAAACTTCAACACCGGCAATGGAAGAGATATTGATGATATGTCCTGACCTTCTCTTTACCATCAATGGAATCACGAAACGGCTTATATACAGCAGGCCCTTTATATTAGTGTCAATCATGCGTTCCCAATCGTCAATATCCCCATCCTGAATAGGAGATGAACCTGCTGCCAGTCCGGCATTATTGATCAGAAGATCGATTTGCTGCCAACGTTGAGGTAATGAATCAATAACCTGTCGGCATGCTTCTCGATCTCGCACATCAAAGCAAAGCGGCAATACCTCAATCCCAAAATGAGTTCGAATATTGGTAGTCAATGCCTCTAAACGATCTTCACGTCGTCCTGTGATGATAATATTATATCCTAATAAAGCCAATCTATTTGCAATAGCCAACCCAAACCCCGAAGTTGTTCCTGTAATAAATGCAGTTTTTGTACTCATAACGAATTGTATTTTAATATCTTAATAACAATTATTCTTGTTCAATCAAAAAGATTCAATCAGGTATAGGTAAATAGCAAAGATACAGTTTCGTAGCCTCTTTCGATAACACATCCAGGTTAAACATGTCCGAAGAATCTGTAATGTCTTTCAATTCTCCATTTTTGAATTTAATCTTTATGCCATCATCGTTAGCAACATACGTTTCATTAGTCACTTTTTCTTCTGCCCAAAAATAGGCAGCATCTTTGCCATCAACATCAAAACAAGCGGCATAACGTATATTTAATTGTTGAATTTCTTCTGCAGATAGCGGTTGCCGAAGTACTGAGACTTTAAACAATTGTCTATTTATAAACGCATTGCTCAATGTTGACAAAACCGTATCAGGATATGATATCCACACTTTAATAGCAGAAATAATGTCGCTGTCGTCTAAGAAAGCATATTGATGCAGTGCCTCCGACGAGTGATAAAAATCATCTTTTGTGACATGTTGACTAAGAAAGTATAGCAATGACGGAGAAGCAAATAACGTATGACCTGCCATTACCAATTCTTTTGCACGTGAAAGTACATGAATCAACAGTTGCTCGGCAGCAATCGATGTTTTATGCAAATAGACCTGCCAATACATCAAACGTCTTGCCAGCAAAAACTTTTCAATGGAATAAACCCCTTTTTCTTGTACCACAAGTCTTTCATTGTAAAGATCAAGCATACGAATGATTTGTGCAGAGCCAATGGCACCTTCGGTAACACCTGCATAAAAACTATCCCGGCTCAAATAATCCAAACGATCCATATCCAACTGCCCAGAAACCAATTGATGAAGAAAATATTTCGGATATGAACCATCGAAAACAGAGATAGCCATTGGCAGACACGCATTCATCTCCTGGCTTATTTTCTGCATCATGAGCAGCGAAATCTGTTCGTGCGTAATGCCAGACACCAAGCTATTTTCGAGTACATGCGAAAAAGGTGCGTGTCCTATATCATGAAGCAAAATAGCAGCCAAAGCCGCCTCTTCTTCATCTGCACTGATGGTTGCTCCCATCAAACGCAACTGACGAATGGCTTCGCCCATCAAATGCATGGCACCTAACGAATGTTGAAAGCGGGTATGTTGTGTTCCAGGGTAAACAAAAAAAGATAAGCCCAACTGTTTGATCCTTGTCAATCGCTGCATGTATGGATGCTGAATGATATCATACAACGTTTCAGTCGGAATCGTGATAAATCCGAAAATAGGATCATTGATTATTTTACGTTTCTTTGTCTGCATAATCAGCCCTTTCTTATTCGTTGCGACTCAGTCTCGTGAAGAAATATACGCTCTCCAACGTTCCAGCAATAATTGCATGTCGGTAGGCAACTCGCTGTCAAAATAAAGTATCTCACCACTTCGTGGGTGGACAAAGCCTAATGTTTTAGCATGCAAAGCCTGGCGAGGACATGCTTCAAAACAATGATGCACAAATTGTTTATATTTTGCAAAAGTAGTCCCTCTCAAAATTTCATGCCCACCATATCGCTCATCATTAAACAATGGATGTCCGATGTATTTCATGTGAGCACGAATCTGGTGAGTACGTCCGGTTTCAAGCCGACATTCCACCAACGTGACATAACCCAAGCGTTCCAACACACGATAATGTGTCACTGCAGCCTTGCCATGCTCGCCGTCAGGGAAAACCGTCATCACTTGCCTGTCTTTCAAACTTCGCCCAATGTGTCCTTCAATGGTACCTTCTTCCTGTTCCATGATGCCCCAAACAAGTGCATGATAAAGCCGATGTGTGGTTTTATGAAAAAACTGTCCGGCAAGCTTCGTTTTCGCAATTTCATTTTTCGCAATGACTAATAAACCCGATGTATCTTTATCGATGCGATGCACTAATCCCAAGCGAGGATCATTTGGGTCAAACAAAGGTTCATCCTTCATATAATAGGCTAACGCATTCACCAGCGTTCCATGGTAATTACCATGACCAGGATGCACCACTAAACCTGCCGATTTATTTACCACTAACAGATCATCATCTTCATACACAATGTTCAATGGAATAGGCTCCGGAGTAATGATCACTTCGTGAGGTGGATATGACATCACCACAGTGATCAGTTCAGCAGGTTTCACACGATAATTGGCCTTAACTGAGATACCGTTTACCAATATAGTACCTGATGCAGCAGCTTCTTGAATACGATTACGAGACACATTCTGAATGCGATCAAACAGAAATTTGTCTATACGTAATGGGGTTTGGCCTCTATCAACCACAAACCTGAAATGTTCATAAAGTTGAGGTTCAGGGATTTCACTCCAAGTGTCGATCTCTTCTTGTTCATCATCAAACAATGACATCATATAGTCTGTATGTAACACTTCGTGCCATTAAAAGAACTTTTCGATATCTTTCTTCTTTTTTTGTTTCACTTCTTTTTTGGGTGCGGAAACGACAGAATCAGCATTGCTTACTATATCTTTATCCCTCATCAACCATATAGTGACTGATTTCCCGGCAGGAATGGAATCACCGGCTGCTGGCAATTGTTTTTCCACCACAAAATTTGCTTTATCTTGATCTGTAGCAGGCTGCTCATCAAAATTTATAGCTCCTAACGTGAGCATATCATTGTTCACCAAAGAAGTAGCCTCTGCAAGATTCATTCCCGTTAAGTCAGGCATCATTTGAAGGCCATCCGAAGGTAATGCTTTTCTGCCTACTACTAATGTAACCGAACTTCCTGCCGGAATTGATTGTCCCGGTGCTAAGATACGCCCTTGATACTTGATATCTTTGACCAAATTACTATATTCTGATGGCACATATTCTACGTTGGTGACATGTATACCCATGTTTTGGAGCAATGCTTGTGCTGGGCGTAACGATAAATCACGTACATCAGGAATGGCCGTACCAGGAGGTTTCCTTGCATTGATAGTCAGATATACATCCCGGTAGCTTTTAATAAACGAACCTGGCGATGGTTGTTGTTCTACGACCATACCCGGCTGCTTGTTAGGCTGAAAAACGGAATCAACAACTTGGTAATGCAACTCATTATTGGTTAATAGCATTGAGGCATCATCCAATCGTAATCCTATCAAATTGGGAACTTGCTGAGCCTCTCCATGATGCGTATATATATTCAATGAAAAGAGCACTAAAACAAACAAAAGCACCAAGATTGCAAACGCAAGTATAAGATTTTTAAGCAATAAACTATGCGTAAAGAAATGCAAGAATCGAGAAAATTCCTTCTTATCCATATTGTTACGACAAAGATTGATAAATTAAGAGTACAAAAGTAGCGTTTTTTTCGGAGTTATAGCTTTAAGTAATGAATTCTTCATCAGTCTTCTTTTCAAAACAGACAACACCAATTCAGAGATTGTTCATTCATAAAAACCATTGAGTAATGAACCCAAACTCTTTAATGATTACAATTCCAATAAAGTATGACACAATAAATTATAAAAACGAACGTATTAATGAAATTCCTCATAAGAAAAAACGAATGAAGAATGAAGAAATAGCGTTACCTTTGCAGGTCACATAAAGATGAGATAAAGTGGAGATTTGAAAATAAGTTATTCCAGAATCTCTCTTTTTTTTACATACATCGAGAGAACAGGCAACTGTTCATGGTGTTTTTACAGGATAGCGTAATGCAACAAAAAGGGTATAACCTGCATCTTTAGACGAAAGCTGATGATTCATATTACAAAAAAATCAACGTTTGTCACACAAGACATTTATTATACCTTTGCAAAAATTTTGACGAATGGAATTTTCTGCTCAACAGATTGCTGATTTCTTACAAGGAGAAGTTGTAGGTAACCCCCATATTAAGGTTAGCAATTTATCCAAGATTGACGAGAGTGTGAAAGACACACTCACTTTTTTATCCAATCCGAAATATACTCACTTCGTCTACAATACGAAAGCAAGTATTATATTAGTCAACAAAGACTTTTTACCTGAACAGCCTATTTCAACGACTCTTATTAAAGTTGAGGACGCATATCAAGCACTGGCAAAACTACTTCATTTGGTTGACAGCTCCAAAAAACAGCAAAGCGGTATTGATTCGCTCTCATTCATTTCCAACTCGGCACATATAGGTGAAAATGCCTATATAGGTGCCTTTTCTTTTATTGGAGACAATGCAGAAATAGGAGATAATGCACAGATATACCCACAAACTTATATTGGAAACAACGTCACCATCGGGAATGACGTGACAATCTATCCCGGTGCTAAAATCTATGCCGATTGTGTCATTGGACATCGTTGTGTGATTCATTCCGGTGTAGTTATTGGAGCTGATGGGTTTGGATTTGCCCCAAACGACAATGGTGGATATAACAAAATTGCTCAAATCGGTAACGTTGTTTTGGAAGACGATGTTGAAGTTGGTGCCAATACAACCATTGACAGAGCTACTATGGGATCAACCTGCATTCGTAAAGGTGTAAAGCTGGACAATCTCATCCAAATAGCACACAATGTTGAAATTGGGAAAAACAGCGTTTTGGCAGCCCAAACAGGCATTGCCGGTTCTGCCAAAATAGGTGCAAACTGCATGTTTGGCGGTCAGGTAGGTATCTCAGGCCATTTATCAATAGGAAATAATGTCAAATTAGCGGCTCAATCAGGTGTCATGAATAACATCCCACAAGATTCAACTTACATGGGAGCACCTGCTTTTCCATACCGTCAATACACCAAAGCGTATGTAATTTTTCGCAAACTTCCTGAGTTAGCAAAAAGCGTCGATGCTTTGAAAAAAGAAATTGCAGAGTTGCGTAAAACCATACACTAACTTAGGAAAATCATCCAAACAACATGCCAAAACAAAAAACGTTACAACATGCATTTACCCTGAAAGGGAAAGGATTACACACAGGGATAGACATTGAACTGAATTTTTTACCAGCTTCCGAAAATCATGGGTTTATAATTAAAAGAGTAGACTTAGAAGATCAACCAACCATTCCGGCTTTAGCAGAATATGTTACACAGACTACCCGTGGAACAGTATTAACACACAATAATGTACAGGTTAGCACCATTGAACATGCGATGGCCGCACTGTTTGCTTCTGAAATTGATAACTGTCTGATGGAGGTAAATGCACCTGAATTTCCTATATTAGATGGCAGTGCAAAACCATTTATTGATCTAATTCAACAAGTTGGGATTGTTGAACAAAATGCTGAAAAAGAATATTACGTTGTAAAGAAAAAAATCGAATATACAGACCCACACAGTCAGTCCTCTATTGTTATTCTTCCAGACGATCACTTCAGTATTCAAACCCTTATTGGATTCAAATCTTCCATCTTGTTTAATCAGTTTGCGGTTCTGGATAATCTGAACCAGTTTGCAACAGAGATAGCTTCTTGCCGCACTTTTGTGTTTGTTCGCGAATTAGAACAACTCCTCAAAATGGATCTCATTAAGGGCGGTGATTTGGAAAACGCATTAGTTATTTACGATGAAATTATTGATCAGAAAGAACTTGACAGAATTGCTGATCTATTGAATCATCCACATAAGAAGGTATATGAATTGGGCTATTTGTCCGAACTTCAATTTGAAAATGAACCTGCAAGGCACAAATTATTAGATGTCTTAGGCGATTTAGCGCTTATCGGGAAACCCATCAAAGGAAGGGTTATAGCTACACGACCAGGTCATAAAATCAACACAACGGTATCAAAACTCATTCGTAAAGAGATCAAACGTCAAGAAGTACCCATTCCGGATTATGATCCAAATAAAGAACCATTCCTAGACACGAATCAAATTAAAAAGATGTTGCCACACCGTTGGCCATTCTTAATGGTTGACAAAATATTGGATATTAATGATACGGTCATTACCGGATTAAAAAATGTCACTGTTAACGAGACATTTTTTAATGGACACTTTCCAAACGAACCTGTTATGCCAGGTGTGCTATTGGTAGAAGCCATGGCTCAAACAGGTGGTCTTCTGATTCTTCATCAGGTGGAAGAGCCTGAGCTGTACTCGACCTATTTTATGAAAATTGATGCTGTAAAATTTCGACAAAAGGTAGTTCCCGGTGATACAGTCATTTTCCGTTTAGAACTGGTCTCCCCCATCCGCCGAGGATGTGCTATTATGAAAGGTTATGCCTTTGTAGGCGATAAAATAGTAACTGAGGCTGAATTTATGGCTCAGATTACCAAAAACAAATAACTAAAAACGAATCCCTGTTTTATGAAACAACCGTTAGCATATATCCATCCGGAAGCAAAGATTGCTTCAAACGTTGTCATTGAACCTTTCGTGACAATTGACAAAAACGTTGTTATTCTTGAAGGATCCCATATTGGCTCCAATGTGACTATTATGGAAGGTGCACGCATTGGTAAAAATTGCAAAATCTTTCCCGGATCTGTTATTAGCGCAATTCCTCAAGACCTTAAATTTCAAGGAGAAGACACTACTGCTATCATTGGAGACAACACGACTATTCGCGAATGTGTCACCATCAATAGAGGAACTGCGTCCAAGGGACATACCATTATCGGCAAAAACTGCCTCATTATGGCCTATTGCCACGTTGCACACGATTGTTCGGTAGGCGACAATGTCATTATGTCGAATGCTACACAATTGGCAGGTGAAGTAACGATTGGTGATTGGGCAATTATCGGAGGTGGCTCACTGATTCATCAATTTACACACATAGGTGCACATGTGATGATACAAGGAGGTTCAAAAGTCAATAAAGATATTCCTCCTTTTGTAAAAGCAGCTCGCGAACCCATCTCTTATTGTGGCATCAATTCGGTAGGATTACGCCGTAGAGGTTACACCAATGAACAAATTAGAGACATACAAGAAATTTATAGGTTTCTCTATCTTTCTGGATTGAATAATAGCACCGCAATTGAACATATTGAAGCTGAATTACCAGCAACTAAAGAACGTGACGAAGTCATTTTATTTGTACGTAACTCACCACGTGGTATTATGAAAGGATATTTCGACTGATCCATAATGTTGTCATATCACCTGATATAAACTAAAAAAGGAGGGACTTCTTATTACAAAGAAGACCCTCCTTTTTTAATATTCTACGCTACCATTAATGCTTGCTCAAATAAGCAGCAACTCCTTCATTGGTAGCTTTCATAGCTTCTTTTTCTTTGCTCCAGTTAGCCGGACAAACTTCACCATATTCTTCAAAATGCTGCAAAGCATCAACCATTCGCAATGCTTCTTCCACACTACGTCCTAACGGTAAATCATTGATCACGCAATGGCGAATAACTCCTTTTTTATCAATTAGAAACAATCCACGATAAGCAACGGGATCTCCAATTGAAAAAGCATTGCCTTCCTCATCATAATCAATTTCCGAAGCCAACACACCAAAGTTTTCTGAAACAGTTTTTGAGAAATCAGCAACAATCGGATAGGTAACTCCTTTAATGCCCCCATGGTTTTTATCCAACGATAGCCAGGCCAAATGTGAATACTCTGAATCAACAGAACAACCTACAACCGCCACCCCACGTTGTTCAAATGCGGCCAATTGTTCTTGAAACGCGTGAAGCTCCGTTGGACAAACAAACGTAAAATCCATAGGATAGAAGAAAAAAACCACATATTTATTTCCTATAAACTGTTCGAGCGAAAAGTCGTTTACAATATCTTTTCCGTTTACAACTGCCGGTGCCTTAAATAATGGCGCCTGCTTCCCAATTAATGATCTCATATACCCTGAATTATTTATATGTTTATTAAAAAATTATGAGTAAAGATACTCATTTTGGAAGCAAAAAACAATATATAGACGTTAATATTCAACAAGGAACAAGTATTAAGACAAAACCATATTCAAATACTTTCTTGTCTGTCAAACTATTATAATTGAGGAACAAGTTGTCATTTGAATAACCAATTTCAGAGTGAGAAGCTCAAAATACCTTCACGATCAAAATCACAGTTTGACCATTGCGTATCAATTATAGCCCCCCCCTTACGATAGAGTGACAATGCATTTTCATTCCAATTCAGCACTTGCCAACGTACGCGATGACAATTCTCATTTCGCGCAACATCAAAAACAGTTCGCAACAATTGAGTTGCAATACCTTGCTGACGATAATCCTCTTTAACATACAGATCGTCCAAATATAGCGATTTACCAACCCATGTATAGTAAGCAAAAAAATAAAGTGCAATAGCTACAGGTTTATGCTCTTCTGTTTCTGCCAGTAAACAATGGAAAAAATCCTTTTCATCTTTCATTTGTTCGATCGTATTGGTAACACTCTCTTCAGCTTTTTCAAAAATAGCTAACGCTTTCACCATCTCTAAGATAGCATGAAAATCAGAGGGTGTGGCAGTTCGAATAGAAATACTCATGGATAAAAAATATAGAGTTAAACATTAGAAATGCAAAGATACTGTTTTGAAGCTAAAAAAAAGCAGCTGTCAATGTAAAGAATATCCTTATGATATTCTGCCATATCATACCATCTGATGAATACAAGGTCATTTAACCCATCGTGACTTCATGCAAAAAAAAAGCCGCCCATTAAAGATTTAATAGGCGGCTTTTATAAGCATCATATCTCAAAAGACAAGTTATCCTTGTTCTTCTGCAGTGTATATCTCAGCAGCAAGGCGTTTATAAGAGTTATAACGCCATTTGGCATTCATCTCCGCTGCCTTGAACAATTCTACCGCTTCAGCCGGAAATTGTTTCAACAATGAAGTATACCGTACTTCCCCTTGCAAGAATTCCTGGAATTTTTCCCATTGTGGCTCTTTCGAGTCCAGGAGAAACGGATTCTTACCTTCGGCAGCCAAATTTGGGTTATAACGCCATAAGTGCCAATAGCCACACTTTACTGCGTTTTCTTCTTCTTGTTGCGTTTTGCCCATGCCACTTGCTAAACCATGACTAATACACGGAGAATAAGCTATAATCAACGAAGGTCCGTCATAAGCTTCCGCTTCACGAATAGCTCTTAACGTTTGAGCTTCATTAGCCCCCATTGCTATTTGAGCAACATATACATACCCATATGTTGTAGCCATCAACCCCAGATCTTTTTTACGGACACGCTTTCCCGAAGCAGCAAACTTAGCAACTGCGCCTATTGGTGTCGATTTGGATGCTTGTCCGCCTGTGTTTGAATACACTTCGGTGTCAAGGACTAAAATATTCACATTCTCACCACTGGCAATGACATGATCCAATCCTCCGTAACCAATATCATAAGCCCAACCATCACCACCAATAATCCATTGTGACTTTTTGATCAGGTACTGTTTTAGTGTGATAATGGTTTTGCAAATATCGCAATCACATGCTTGCAACAGAGGAAGAAGTTTTGCAGTCAGCAACACTGTAGCATCTGCATTCTCGCGACTGTCTATCCATTCCTGACCAAGTGATTTGAGATCATCTGAGCAGCAAGAACATGTTTGCATGCTTTTCATTAAATCTACCAGACGTTCACGTATTTTACGCACGGCAATCGCCATACCCATTCCGAATTCAGCATTATCTTCAAACAAAGAGTTTGCCCAAGCCGGACCATAACCCTGGTCATTCGTTGTATAAGGCGTTGATGGAGCGGATCCTGAATAGATAGAAGAACATCCCGTTGCATTAGCAATCATTTGGCGATCACCAAAAAGTTGCGAAACTAATTTCACATAGGGGGTTTCACCACATCCGGCACATGCACCTGAGAATTCAAACAAAGGAGTTGCAAACTGAGAATTCTTTACATTCATTTTAATGTCAACAAGATGTGCTTTAGATTTCACCTCATTACGCAAGAATGTCCAGTTTGCCTGTTCGTTTAATTGAGATTCTAATGAAACCATTTCGAGTGCTTTCCCGTTCTTATTCCCGGGACATACATCAGCACAATTGCTACATCCCGTACAGTCAAGTACATCTACCTGAATACGGAATTGCATGTTCTCAAATTGCTTTCCATTAGCTTTCAAAGTAGCAAATTCGGGAGCTTTTGCCTGTTCGTCAGCATCTAACACAAAAGGACGAATCACAGCGTGAGGACAAACATATGCGCACTGATTACATTGAATACAATTTTCGGATTTCCAAAGAGGAACATGCGTGGCAACTCCACGTTTTTCGAATGCTGCAGTACCGAAATCCCATGTGCCATCTTCACGTCCCTTAAAAGCGGAAACAGGAAGATCATTGCCCAACTGAGCATTGATAGGACGTACTATGTCATTGATAAAGGCAGGAGCTTCAATGGATGGAAGTGAGAATATAGCATCAATGGAAGCCCACTCAGCAGGCACTTCCACTTTGATGACTTCACTACCACGATCTACAGCAGCATAATTCATATTGATCACCTTATCTCCTTTCTTACCATAAGTTTTCACGATGAACTTTTTCATCTGTTCAACTGCCAGGTCATAAGGAATCACACCAGTGATTTTGAAAAAGGCTGATTGCAAGATCGTATTGGTACGATTTCCCAATCCGATTTCCTGTGCAATCTTCGTGGCGTCAATGATATAGAACGAAATATTGTTCTTCGCCAAATGTGCTTTCACACTGTCAGGTAAATGTTTTTTCGTTTCTTCTTCATTCCAAATGGAATTTAACAAGAAGGTACCTCCTTTTTTCAGACCACGCATTACATCATATAACCGTAGATAAGCCGGTACGTGACAAGCCACAAAATCAGGTGTATTTACTAAATAGGTTGAACGAATCGGATGATTACCAAAACGCAAATGAGAACAAGTAAAGCCACCCGATTTCTTGGAATCATAATCAAAATAAGCCTGACAATATTTATTGGTACTCTCACCAATAATTTTGATAGAGTTTTTGTTGGCTCCAACTGTACCATCAGCACCTAACCCGTAAAACTTTGCTTCATAAGGACCATCCTCAAACACTATTTCTTCCTTTTTAGGCAATGATGTGAAGGTCACATCATCCACAATGCCAATGGTAAAACCATTCTTAGGCTCGTTCATGCCCAAATTTTCATACACGGATAGTATTTGTGCCGGCGTTGTATCTTTCGACGATAAGCCATAGCGACCACCCACAATGACAGGTTCATTAGCAGAACCATAAAATGCATCTCTCACATCTAAATAAAGAGGCTCTCCTGCTGAACCGGGCTCTTTAGTACGATCAAGTACTGCAATACGTTTCGCTGTGGTTGGAATTGCTGCCAATAAATGTTTTGTCGAGAAAGGACGAAACAAGTGTACAGCTATCAGCCCCACTTTTTCTCCCTTTGCAATCAAATAATCAATCGTTTCACGAATAGCTTCAGTAACCGAACCCATCGCAATAATTACACGCTCTGCATCCGGTGCACCATAGTAATCAAACAAATGATAGCGACGTCCGGTCACACCTGCCAATTTCTCCATGTATTCGTCAACAATAGCAGGAACTACTTCGTAGAATGGGTTACTTGCCTCACGGGCCTGGAAGTAAATGTCAGGATTTTGTGCAGTCCCGCGTGTCACAGGATGTTCAGGATTAAGAGCCCTGTTACGAAATCCTTCAAGAGCATCCCAATCAATAAACTGAGATAAATCCTCGTTTGTCAACAACTCGATTTTTTGAATTTCGTGTGAAGTGCGAAATCCATCGAAGAAATGCACAAAAGGAATACGTGTTTTTAAAGTTGCTAAATGTGCTACACCAGCCAAATCCATTACTTCTTGCACAGATCCTGTTGCCAACATAGCAAATCCGGTTTGGCGAACAGCCATCACGTCTTGATGATCCCCGAAAATAGACAAAGCTTGTGCAGCTAATGAGCGTGCCGATACATGAAATACTGTTGGAAGTAATTCTCCGGCAATTTTATACATATTGGGTATCATCAACAGTAATCCCTGAGATGCTGTAAAAGTTGTAGTTAGTGCTCCGGCTTGCAACGATCCATGAACGGCACCTGCTGCACCAGCTTCCGATTGCATTTCTTGCACCAACACGGTTTCGTTGAAGATATTCTTTCTGCCGTTTGCAGCCCATTCGTCAACATACTCTGCCATTGTTGAGGAAGGCGTAATAGGATAGATG
>Ga0247847_1000248_pt1 | contig 15473 bp, 14 predicted proteins | sample PFST25metaG_FD_186002 | JGI IMG/M metagenome (GOLD analysis project Ga0247847, IMG submission 186002) | Peat soil microbial communities from Stordalen Mire, Sweden - P.F.S.T25 | ecosystem: Environmental > Terrestrial > Soil > Wetlands > Peat | place: Sweden: Norrbotten County, Stordalen Mire...
CCTCGCCGGCGGCCAGCTGCTTGCTGAAGTAGGTCTCGCTCATCGTGTCGCCTCCGATGGTGTGACGGACACTGCCTACAGCACGATCTTGTTGAGCGGATACTCGACGATGCCCTCGGCGCCGGCCTCCTTGAGGCGCGGGATGATCTCGCGCACCGTCGACTCCTTGAGGATCGTGTTGACGGCGTGCCAGCCCTGGTCGCTGAGCGATGACACCGTGGGGTTGTGCAGAGCCGGCAGCGTGGCCAGCACTTGCGCCAGGTTGTCGCCGTGGACGTTGAGCATGAGCCCGACCATGTCGAGGGCGTTGATCGCGCCGTCGAGAAGCATGCGCAAGTCCTCGATCTTGCGCCGCTTGGCCTTGTCGGCCCAGGCGGCGCGATTGGCGATGAGCTGCGTGGTCGACTCGAGCACCGTCTCGACCACGCGCAGATTGTTGGCGCGCAGCGAGGCGCCCGTCTCGGTCACCTCGACGATGGCATCCGCCAGCTGCGGGAGCTTGGCCTCGGTGGCGCCCCAGCTGAACTCGACCTTGGCCTTGACGCCGCGTTCCTGCAGATAGCGTCGCGTGGCGCCGACGAGCTCGGTGGCGACGATCTTGCCCTCCAGATCGTGCACCGCACGCACGGGGGAGGCCTCCGGCACGGCCAGCACCCAGCGCACCTTGCCGAAGCTCTGTTTGGCGTAGACGAGATCGGCCACCTCGACCACGTCGGCTTCGTTCTCGGTGACCCAGTCGTGACCGGTGAGACCTGCGTCCAAAGCCCCGTCCTCCACATAGCGCGCCATCTCTTGCGCGCGCACGAGCATGCACTCCATCTCCGGGTCGTCGATGGTGGGGAAGTACGAGCGCGGGCTGGTCGTGATGACGAAGCCGGCGCGGCGGAAGAGGTCGACGGTCGCCGCCGCGAGGCTCCCTGTTGGCACGCCGAACTTGAGGATCATCGATCGCTCCCGGACGAGTCGCTTGGTAGTGTGCGCGCCCAGTGTACCGCACAGGTCGCGGGAGTAGGATGTACGCGCAGCGCCAGAGGGCGGCTGCCGAGGGGGCGGCCGCAGGGAGGGTGGCATGAGCAGGAAGAACGGCAAGCCGGTAGTAGTGGAGGAACGGCAGTGGACGCCGCGCGTGGACACGGCCTTGTTGACGCAGCTGGCGAACCTCGCCAGCGTGGCGGGGGCGCGCGACGGACTGGCCGTAGAGGCCCCGTTCACAGGCGAGACGATCGGTGCGGTGCCGTTGAGCACGGCCGAGGACATCGCCGACGCCGCCGCTCGGGCCCACGCCGCCCAGAAGGAGTGGGCGCACTGGAGCGTGGCGCGCCGCGCCAAGGTGCTCCTGCGCTTCCACGACCTGGTGATCGAGCGCGCCGACCAGATCCTGGACATCATCCAGCTCGAGTCGGGCAAGGCGCGCAAACACGCCTTCGAGGAGGTCCTCGACACGGCCATCGTGGCGCGCTACTACGCGCACACGGCGGCGCGTCTGCTGCGCCCGCGCCGCCGCCAGGGTGCTCTGCCGCTGCTCACTAAGGCATGGGAGTATCGCCATGCGAAGGGTCTGGCGGGCTTCATCGCACCCTGGAACTACCCGCTCACGCTGGGCATCACCGATGCCCTGCCGGCCTTGGTGGCCGGCAACGGCGTGATCATCAAGCCGGACGCCCAGACTCCGTACTCGGCCCTGTGGGCCGTCGGCCTGCTCGAGGAGGCCGGGCTGCCCATCGGTCTGGCGCACGTAGTGACCGGTCGCGGCGCCACGCTGGGGCAGCCGCTCGTCGACGCCGTCGACTTCCTGATGTTCACGGGCAGCACGGCCACCGGCAAGACGGTCGCCCAGCAGGCGGCGGCGCGTCTCATCGACTTCTCTGCCGAGCTGGGCGGCAAGAACGCCATGCTGGTGCTCGACGATGCCAGCCTCGCACGGGCGGTGCCGGGGGCGTTGCGCGCCGTGTACTCGAACGGGGGTCAGCTCTGCATCCACATCGAGCGGATGTACGTGCAATCAGGCATCTATGACGAGTTTGTGCCGCGCTTTGCGGAGGCCGTGCGCGGCTTGCGTCTGGGCAGCAGCTTCGCTTTCGACGACGACATCGGCAGCATCATCTCGGGTGAGCAGCTCGCCCGAGTCGCCGAGCACGTCGACGACGCCGTGGCCAAGGGCGCCGAGGTGCTGGCGGGCGGCAAGGCTCGGCCGGATCTCGGCCCGTACTTCTACGAGCCCACGGTGCTCGCCGGTGTGACGCCGGAGATGACGCTTTTCGCTGAGGAGACCTTTGGGCCGGTGGTGTCGATCTACCGCTGCGAGACATTGGACGAGGCGGTGGAGCGCGCCAACGACACGAGCTACGGCCTCAACGCCAGCGTGTGGACGCGCGATACCGCCAAGGGCCGTGCCATCGCCGCTCGCCTGCAGGCCGGCACCGTGAACATCAACGAGGGCTACTCGGCCACCTGGGCCTCGGCCAGTCCCATGGGCGGCTTCAAGGAGTCGGGCGTCGGCCGTCGTCACGGCGAGCAGGGTCTGACCAAGTACACCGAGGCGCAGACCGTAGCCGTGCAACGGCTGCTGGGCATCGACGCGCCGCGCGGCGTGAGCCAGGCTCAATACGCGGCCGCAATGAAGCTGGCGATCAAGGCCCTGCGCTACATCCCGTGGATCGACTGAGGCGGCGCGGGAGATGACTGACTTCGACGACAAGACGATCCTCATCACGGGCGGCGCCAGCGGCATCGGCCGGCTGATAGCTCTCAAGGCGGCGCGGCTGGGCAGCACGGTCGTGATCTGGGACTTGGACGAGGCCAGGCTCGACGCTGTGCTCAGGGACCTGCGCCGCTGCACGAGTCGAGCCGCATATGGCTACGTCTGCGACGTCAGCGACCAGCAGGCCGTGGCCGAGCGGGCGGCGACTGTCGCCGAGGCTGTCGGCGACGTCGACATCCTGGTGAACAACGCCGGCGTGGTGAGCGGCACGCCACTGCTCGAGACCAGCAACGAGCAGATCGAGCGCACGTTCAAGGTGAACGTCCTGGCGCTCTACTGGGTGACCAAGGCCTTTCTGCCGGGCATGGTGCGTCGCAACGCCGGCCACATCGTCAACGTCTCCTCGGCCGGCGGCCTCATCGGTGTGCCGCGCCAGACAGACTACTCGGCGAGCAAGCACGCGGTGGTCGGGTTCAACGAGTCGCTGCGCGTGGAGCTGCATCGCCTGGCGCCGGGCATCCGTACCACGGTCGTCTGCCCGTTCTACATCGACACCGGTATGTTCGCCGGCGCCAAGACGCGCATCCCCCTGCTGTTGCCCATCCTGCACGAGGACGACGTGGCCACGCGAGTGGTCAGGGCGGTGCGCAAGAACAAGGAGCAGCTCCTCATGCCTCCGATGGTGCACCTCGTCTCGCCGTTGCGCCTGTTGCCGGTCCCCGTGTTTGACCTCATCGCGAGCGTGCTCGGCGTGCACGACTCGATGGACGATTTCGTGGGCCGCGCCCAGCAGTGAGTGCGGCGCCGACCATCGTCGGCATAGACGTCGCCGCCAAGCGGCCCTGCGTGGCAGTGGCGCTGCGTCCGGGCCGGCACGGTTGCACGGTGCAGGACGACGACTGGTTTCCGACTCGTGATGCCGGCCAGCTCGTCGAGTGGGTCGTCGGGCTGGATCCTCTAGTGGTCGCCATCGACGCTCCTCAAGCCTTCAACAGGCACTTGCCGAAGAGCGCCGGCGGCGTACCCAAGCCGCCCAGGTCACGGGTCTGCGACTGGGAGCTGCGACGGCGAGGCATACACCTGTATCAGGTGCCCGGCCGCGACGAGTGGGCCGGCTGGCCGGCCGCCCAGAAGGCGTGGATGGCGGTCGGTTTCGACCTGTTCGACCGTCTGCGCAGACACGGTTTCGAGCGGCCGACGACGCCCGGCATGCCTGGCTCGCTGGGTGCGGCGCGGGCGGTGCTCGAGGTCTATCCTCACGCGACCTTTGCCGCCTTGCTCGGACGCATGCCGGCGAGCAAGAGCACGAGAGTGGGCGTCAAGGAGCGCATCCAGCTCCTGCGCCAGCACGGCATCGACTGGGACTTCTACTTCGATCACGACTCGCTCGACGCGCTGGCGGCGGCTTTGACCGGCTGGCGCTACGTCCAGGGGTTGGCCTGTGGCCTGGGCGCCGAGCGCGAGGGCCTGCTCTGGATGCCGGTGCCGGAGCTCGCCGAGGGCCGTCTACCCAGCGCCTAGGCCGCCGCGCAACGAGCGAGGACCCTCGTTGCCGCGCTAAGATAGCGGCGCCGGCGCGAACTGCGCCGGCGCCCATCGACAAAGGCAGGATCCAGTGCAGTACAGAACGTTCGGTGCGCTCGACTGGAGGCCCTCGGCTCTGGGCTTCGGGGCCATGCGTCTGCCGTTGCTCTCGGCCGACCCCGAGGCCACCAAGCCGGACCCCAGCCGGATCGACTACCCGGCCGCCACGGCCATGCTGCACTGGGCTATCGATCACGGTGTCAACTACGTCGACACCGCCTACATCTACCACGGCGGCGCCAGCGAACCCTGGCTCGCGCAGGCGCTCGAGGGTGGCTATCGCGAGAAAGTGAAGGTAGCCACCAAGCTGCCCATCTGGGACGTCAAGAAGGCGGCCGATCTCGACCGCCTTCTGGATGAGCAGCGCGAACGCTTGCGTATGGAGCGCATCGACTGTTATCTGCTGCATGGTCTTGACGCCGAGTCATGGGACAAGGTCGAGTCGTTGGGTGTGCTCGAATGGGGCGCCGGCGCTCTGGCCGATGGCCGTATCGCCCACTTTGGCTTCAGCTTCCACGACGACTACAGCGTGTTCGAGCGCATCGTCGATGCCGGCGCCGGCCTCTGGAGCTTCTGCCAGATCCAGTACAACTACATGGACACCGAGTTCCAGGCGGGCACGCGCGGACTGGAGTATGCCGCCGCCCGGGGCCTGGCGGTCGTTGTCATGGAGCCTATCCGCGGCGGCATGCTGGCCCGCAAGGCGCCGCCCAAGGTGGCGCGGTTGTGGAGGCAGGCGCGCGCGCGGCGCAGCCGGGCGGACTGGGCTCTGCAATGGATCTGGGACCATCCCCAGGTGAGCCTGGTGCTCAGCGGCATGAGCACCATGCGCCAAGTCAGAGAGAACGTGGCCAGCGCCGAGCGGTCGGCAGTGGGCGCGCTGAGCGAGGAGGAGCTCGCCGTGGTCGCGCAGGTGCGCGACGCCTACCGCGAGCTCGCAGTCATCCCCTGCACCGACTGCAAGTACTGTCTCCCGTGCCCAAACGGTGTGCAGATCCCGGGTGTGTTCGCTATCTACAACGACGCAGAAATATACGGCGACCGTGCGCGGGCGCGTCTCTACTACGCCTGGCTCGAGGAGGGCGAGCGCGCCGACCGATGCGCGCGCTGCGGTCGGTGCGAGGAACTCTGCCCGCAGGGTATCGGCATCATGGACTGGCTCGAGAAGGCGCAGGCCTTCCTCGGCGTCGAGCAGGGGCCGGCAGGCTAAGGCACACGGCTCTTGGCAAGGGCCGCGGGCCGTGCGCGGCTAGTGCAGCGTGAGCTCTATGGTGTAGGGGCCCTTGCCCTGTACGTCCTCGAGCCGTATGTAGAACAGGCCGGTCCCCGTAGGTGCCTCAACGCCGAACTGCGGCCCGGCGAACGTGCTCTTGCTGACCACTGTGCCGTCGGGCGTCTGGATCTCCACGTAGTACGTTGCCGATTCCGCCAGGGTCACCTTCAAGCCGACGACTCCCTGACCTCCACTGAGCCTGACTTTGAACCAGTCGACGATGTCTCGGGTGCCGTTGGGGAGCTTGCCGCCCAGCTCCGCCTTGTAGGTGCCGTCCGTGAGCAGAGGAGCGTCGGCTTTCGACTGCGTGTCGGGGAGCACGCTGGATTGGCTCGTCGCTGAGGAGCTCAGGCTGGGCGACGCCGAGGTGGAGCCGCCCGTGCCGCCGCCGCAGCCGGCGACGAGCAGTGCCAGCGTAAGACTCACGGCTAGCGCCGCTACCTGTCGAAGCCTGCGGCTCAGTGATGATCCTCGGATGCTCGCCTGCCATATGTTCACTATCTTCCTCCTCGATCGGGGACGACGGCACGGCGCGCGGCGCCGTCGGCCTGCTCGCTCTTGGTCGGTCTAGAGGTATTGTACGGGAACAGGCAAGGGGCGGCGCCTGAGTGTGGTGTCAGGGCGCCGCCCCTTGCGTTGTCTCGGGCGAGACTCTTGTACCGGAGCATCTCTTCCCGTGTCGCATCTGCCCAAGATATCGGACGATGGCTCCGTGGGCTTGAGCGGCTTGAACCGGGTCGTGCAGCCGGGGGTGGCCGCAGCTAGGTGACGAAGCCCGAGCGGCCGGCCTCTTCGGCCTGCGTGACGATGTCCTCGTGAGAGTGGGCCGGGCCGCGGCTCGCGTCTTCTCTGGCAGCCCGCGCCTGGTCCTCCAGGTCAGCGGTGGCGGGGCGCTCGGCGCCCGTCTCGGCGAACTGCTTGAAACGCAGCAGATCCTGGAAGAGACGGGCGCCCACCATGCGCTCTTTGCCCGTCCGGTTGGGGCTCTTGTCCTCGTAGTCGAAGGTGACCTGGACGCGGGTGCTCTGGTCCGCGTTCTCGAGGAACGTGACGACGCCGGCCTCGGCGGCGCGCTCGCAACTGAACTGGTCGCACACCAAGCGGTAGTTGCCGACAAGCACCCAGTGGACGAAGCGGTCCCACTCACGCCTGGCGACGCCAGCGGATACGTGCACGTCGATCTCTTGCTTCAGGTTGGGCACGGGAATCTCCTTGGCCCTCGTTGCTGTTCACTGTCTGGTTCCCTTCTCGCCAGGCTCTGCAACCCGCTGCCGTTGACTTCATGCTCCGAAGAATGAAGGGGGAAGGCTAGCGGCCTAGCCTGGCCGCGAGGCCGGCCAGGCGTCGCCGCCAGGTGAGGCCGAAGAGCCGATACTCTGTCAGGCGGCTCTCCAGTGCGGCGCACTGTGTCCTCCACACCGCCGCCTCCTGGTCCGCGCCCGTGCCGGCCATGACGTGCCGCTGACGGCGCAGCCGGCGCAGTTCGTGCCGCCGGTGACGCGCTTGTGCGGGCCGCGGTGGCGTGAAGAGCTCGCGCAGAAACGGGTGCGGCTCGGCGTCACTCGGGTGCCGACGTCCCTTTGCCGGCCGCGAGCCGTGGCGGCACCGGGTCGTGAGCAGCACTGCCTCTTGGGCCCGCGTGACGGCCACGTACAGCACCCGGCGCTCTTCTTCTATCTCGGCGCCGCTCAGGCCGTCGAGGTCGCTGTCGTAGTCGGCGACGACGACGGAGGCGTACTCGCGCCCCTTGGCCGCGTGGATGGTGCCGATCTCCACTCGGTCGGCATCGCCGTCGCGAGCAAGCGCGTCGGGCGAGCCGTCGCTCTTGTCGTGTTCTGCCGCGGCATGGCGGTCCCATGTCTCAAGGAGCTCGGCCAGCGTGCGGGCGCCGAGGCACATGGACCAGAGTGCTTCGACCACGGCTTGGGGAGCGGTCTCCTCGCGCGTGTCGCCAGGGGCAGCGTGCCGCTGCCTCGCCCAGTACTCGTTCAGCCCGAACTGGGCGACCACGGCCGGCAGAATTTGGTCTGGCGCCAGGTGGCCGCCGCCGGCAGCCCGATGGAGGCGGTGCACGGCGGCCACGAAGTCGGCGATGTCGGTGGGCGCCTGGGGGCGCTCGCCGGACCGGACCCACGACTCCAGAGCCGCCCACGGGTGTGCGCCGGCACAGACGCGAGCGAGGTCGGCTCCGCGCACGAAGCGCGGTGGCTGGCGGAGGACACGACGCAGAGAATCGCCGTCTATGGCGGGCGGGTCGGCGATGAGGCCGAGATAGGCTCGCAACACCGTCGCGGCGCGATGCGTGAACAGCTGGTAGGCAAGCAGCGGGGTGCGTGGCAAGCCGGCCTGGTCGAGCGCGGCGGCCAGCGGCGCCTGCTGCGCCCGGTAGCGACAGAGCACGGCCAGCTCGCCCCAGCGACAGCCGAGCCGGCGGTGCTCCGTGAGCAGGAAGTCGCAGAGCGCTTGGGCGCGTTGTGGCCAGCGGTGGTCGGCGTACAGGAGAACGAGACCTAGCCCGGCTGCAGGCCCGCAGGCGACGTCTTTGGGCACGCGGAGCGTGTTGTGGAGAACGAGACGCTGGGCGGCGGCGACGATCGCCTGTGAGCACCGGTAGTTGGTGGAGAGCGTGTAGGTGGCGGAGTGGGGCGCGTCCGGGACACGGTGATGGAAGTCCAGGATGTTGGCGGGCTTGGCGAAACGCCACCCATAAATGAGCTGGTCGTCGTCACCTACCACGAAGAGGTTGCGCCGCGGCCGTGAAAGGAGGTCGACGAGTGCGAGCTGGGCACCGTTGAGGTCCTGGAACTCGTCGACCAGCACGTGAGTGAAGCGGCGCTGCATGAGCTCTCGTCGGGCCGGGTCGCCGAGCATGTCGGCAAGGGCGATGTAGATCTGGTCGTCGAACGACTGCATGCCGGCGGCAAGCTGGCGTTGCTGTACGGCGCGATCGATGGGTCCGAACTCCACCTCCATGGTCGCTGCCGACTGCACGCTCTCGAATGCCACACGGATGTGATCGCGAGGCTGGAGGTCGGCGCGCACACGGTTGAGGGCGTGCAGCAGCTGGTGCAGGGGAGCGTTGCCGCGGGTGAGCTGAAGCGCGGGGAGCGCCGAGGGGCAGCTGCGCAGGGCCTCGGCCAGGAGCCGAAGCTGGGCTGCCTGATCGCAGGTCTGCGGTGTGGCCAGCCCCATGATGTGGCGCTGGTAGCGGTACCCGAAGGCGTTGAAGGTGGCGCAGTGCACTCCCCGCTGGCCCGGGCCCAGGTCGCGCGTGGCGGGCACGCCGAGGGCCGCAAGGCGTTCCTCGAACTGCTCCGCCGCTTTGCGATTGAACGCCAGAGCGAGGACGTGCTCGGGAGCCACCCCGCGGCGGATGAGCTCCATGACGCGCTCGATCATCGTCCTGGTCTTGCCGGAGCCGGCGGGGGCCAGGACGCGTGCCGCACCCGTGCCGTGAAGCACGGCGGCCCGCTGGCTCTGGTCGAGTTCCGCATAGGGGTCGGCCGCCGATAGGCTGCGCTCAACGGGGGTGGGCGCGGGGCCGACGTTCACGGTGCACGGCGTCCACTCGCCCAACAGCAGGCCGATGTCCTCGAGGTCGAGCCGCTCCCGTTCGTCGATCGTCAGGCTCTGACGTGCAAGCGCCGCGGCGGGGAAGGGGAACGCCATGCAGAAGGGCCCGCCGGCAGCGACAAGGGGATAGACGAAGCGGCGCAGAACGTCGGTGGCACAGTCGCGCAGGGCCTCGACCGAGTCATCCCAGTACCACACCGGCACGGCGTCGCTCGCCCCAGCGCCGGCCGCGGCGCCTGCGGCGCGCGGCACGATAGCTCTGGCGTGATGGTCACTCGCCTGGGTGCCGGGACGGCCGGCGAACAGGCTTGGCCGCAGCGGCTGCAGGTTGGCGAAGCGTAGCGCCGCTGAGCGAGTGGCAAGCTCGGCGAGCAGTGTCTCGGGGTCGGCCACATCGAAGAGCGCGCGCGGCGTGCCGCCGGTCTCCTGCGTCGTGTCTGCGGCCGGCGCCGAGGGCGCTTGTCGTGGGGGCGGGCTCACTACCGGCGATCAAAGCGCCCGATCCGGTCCACCAGCAAGGGTGACGACCGTGCTCGGCGTTCACATCGGTCCGCGAATGCGGTGGCCGATGTGCGCCGACGTGCCGTCCGCGAGGCGTACTACAATGGATCGGTGATGCGCAGGTATGGTCTCTCCAAGAGCAGGATCATCATCGGTCTGCAGTGCGTCAAGCGCTTGTGGCTTGCCGTCCATCGCCCGGAGCTGGCCGAGGTGTCGGCCCAGACCGAGCGTTTGTGGGCCGGAGGGCACAGGGTCGGCGAGGTGGCCCGTAGCCTGCACCCCGGTGGCGTGCTCATCGAAGCTTTCAGCGACCTGCGCCACGCCAAGGCCGAGACGCGCACGGCGCTGGCGCAGCCCGGCGACAAAGTGCTTTTCGAGCCGGCCTTCGACTACGGCGGCGTGGTCGTGCGTGCCGACTTGCTGTTCGCTGGTCCCGGCGGCAACCGGCTCGTCGAGGTCAAGGCGTCCACGGCGGTCAAGGACTACCACCTGAACGATGCCGCGGTGCAGGCCTGGGTCATCACGCGCAGCGGCCTGGACCTGGACGCGGTCGCCGTCGCGCACATCGACAGCCAGTTCGTCTACCAGGGCGACGGCGACTACTGCGGCCTCTTCAGAGAGGTCGACGTCGGCGGCCGCATCCAGCCTGTCATGAAGCAGATCCCCGTTTGGATCACGGACTTCAGGCAGGCTCTGGCCGGGCCGCTGCCGGCGATCGAGGTGGGACCGCAGTGTCACTCCCCGTTCGACTGTCCTTTCCTGGGTCACTGCGCGCCCCATACAGAGAGCGCCTCCTGTGCCGAGCTGCCGCGTCTGGACTCGGCGGCGCACGAGATGGCCCTCAGCCTGGGTTACCCCCGTGCATACCTTGACTTCGAGGCGATCGCGTTCGGCGTGCCCATCTGGGCCGGCACGCGGCCGTACGAGCAACTGCCCTTTCAATGGAGCCTGCACGTGGAGCGCGCCGACGGCGCACTCGACCACGGCGAGTTCCTCGACACGACCGGCGAGCCGCCCATGCGGGCCGTGGCCGAGAGTCTCGTGGCGGCCCTCGCCGACGCCGGTGCGGCGGGTCCGCAGGCGCCGGTCCTCACCTACGGCACCTACGAGCGCAGCATCTTGCAGGGGCTGGCGCAGCGCTTCCCCGACCTGGGCCCGGCGCTGCTCTCGATCGCCGATCGGCTCGTCGACCTACTCGCCTGCACGCGGCGCTGGTACTCGCATCCGGCCATGCACGGCTCCTGGTCGCTCAAAGCTGTCTTGCCTACGGTGGCGCCGGACCTCGACTACGCGAGCTTGGCAGACGTGCGCGACGGCGGTGCGGCTCAGGACGCGTATCTGCAGCTCATCGACGGCGACGTCCAAGACGAGCAGAGCGCCGCCGCTCAGGCGCCGGAACTCACCGAGGCGCGTCGCGCCGCGCTGCGGACGGCTCTGCTCGCCTATTGCGCGCAAGACACTCTAGCGCTCGTCCGGCTGGTGCATTTCTTCGCCGAGAGCGGGTGACGCCGTTTGTCATACGAAGGGGCGGGCGGACGTGCAGTCCGTTTGCCCCCGGTGTTCCACAAGTGAGGGGTGCAGCGGCCTCAGGCCACTGCACCCCCGCACGCGTCCTCGTCGACGAGCGGCTTCCGTTTCACGACCTGCCGCGTTTGACCTCGCCGATCCGGAACGCGGGATGGTGCATCGTCTTGCCGTTCCAGCCCATATGTCCGGCTTGCTTGACCGTCGCCTGGTCCGACCAGCCCTGGTGTGCCGGCGGCAGCCGTCCGTCTCGCTTCCCGTCAGTGCGTCCCGAGGTCGTCTTGCCTGCTACCTTGAGTCCCATGCCGTACCTCCGGGTTGGACTTGCCCTGAAGTGATACCCCGCCAGGGGGTGTCGTAACTGTTGTACGGCGGCGGTCCGGCGCGAGGTGGGCGGCGAGTCGTCCCGTCGGCTATCATGTGCACACGCGCAGGCCGCCGACGCAGAGAGCGGGCGGAGGAGCTCTTGACGAGGAGACATGCTGCATGAGGGTAGGTGTGAGGCGGGCTCTGTGGGTCGCTGCGCTGGCCGCGTCTCTCTGTCTCCTCGCCGGTTGCGGCGGGCAGTCGAGAGGGGCGGCCGCAGGTTCGTCGCGGCACGCAGGTCCCAAGACCGTCAACGAGTTGAGCGCCAAGCTGGCGGCCACGTACTCCACGCAGCCCTGGTATCGCAAGATCACCGGCATCACGCTGCAGAAGAAGCTGGGTGTACCGGTGGTGTCGGTCTGGGTGAGCAGCGCCGGCCCCGACGACCAAGCATACGCGCAGGACGAACAGATCCTGAAGACCGTCCTTCATCTCGATCCGGGCATGGCCGACGTCTTCGAGACTCGCGACAGGTGGGGCAGCCGAGTCATTGTCGCGCGCCAGCACAGCCAGCTGAGCCCGTCGCCGCTGCCGGCGCCCGCGAACGCCGCTGACGTGAAGACCTGGCTGGCCAAGACGTACGGTCCGCGGGGCGAACTGCCTGTCGACGAGCCCTGGTATGCGTCGATCCGCAGCATCGCCTACGACAACCAGTGGCGCGCGGACGCCCTGGTGGTGACCACGTCGCTGAAAGACGATGCCGCAGGGGTCGAGCAGGCGGAGCTCATCCAGGCGGCGCTCAGCGGCGCCGGCATCACGTTCGCGAAGAACCTCGAGGTGCAGTACACAGACGGCAGCACCATGGACGCCAAGATCAAGGATCTTGCCAACGACTACCGCTGAGCTGTCGCGGTCGGCTCCGTGGTTTCGGCGGGCTGGACCCTGCGGTGCGGCTGGGCATAGTATCGGCCGGCCGCAGGGTGATCGGGCCGCCCACGCTTGTGAGCGTCGTGGCGGTCGGTCGGTTCTCACAAACGTGACGAGGGATACGTGAACCAGCAGGATCAGGCGCCGGTGGCGCGTTCTCGTGAGGCGGCCGCGCCGCTGTCGGAGAGCGATCACATCATCGTGGTCGATCGCCTCAGCAAGCACTACGGCGACCTCGTGGCCGTCGACGGCATCTCGTTCTTCGTGCGCCGCGGGGAGGTCTTCGGCATCCTCGGCCCAAACGGGGCCGGCAAGACCACGACGCTGGAGATGATCGAGGGCCTCCGTCAGCCCGACGGCGGCGCCGTAGCCGTCGACGGTCTGGCCGTCTGGCCCGATCCGAAGCAAGTGAAGGGGCGTATCGGCGTGCAGCTGCAGGCCACCGCGCTGTTCGACTACCAGAAGCTGTGGGAGATCTTGCGTGTGTTCGGCTCCTGCTACGGCATGCGACGCTCCCGCGAGGAGATCGTCGGCCTGCTCGACCGTGTGGGCCTGGCCGAGAAGGCCGAGAGCTACGCCAACGAGCTCTCGGGCGGCCAAGCTCAGCGCCTCTCGATCGCCCTGGCTCTGGTCAACGACCCGGTGGTCACCTTTCTGGACGAGCCCACCACGGGTCTGGACCCGCGCGCACGGCGGGCGCTGTGGGACGTCATCCGCGACATCAATGCCTCCGGTACCACGGTGGTGCTCACGACGCACTACATGGAGGAGGCTGAGCGCCTGTGCGACCGGGTGGCCGTCATGGACCACGGTCGCGTCATGGCGCTCGACACGCCGCGCACGCTCGTGGACGGCCTGGGCGCCGAGGCGCGTGTGACGTTCACGCTCAGCGAGCCGCTGCCGCTCGACGAGCTCTGCGCTCTAGACGGGGCCACCACGTGCGACGCCCACGAGGACGGGCACTACGTGTTGCAGGCCGCCAGCGCCCAGCACTCCGTGGTCTCGCTGCTCGCCCTGGCGGCTGAACGTGACCTGCGCATCGCCAACCTGGACGTGCAGGGCGCCAATCTGGAGGACGTGTTCCTGGCCATGACCGGGCGCAAGCTCGTCGACGACGACCAGCAAGAAGGATCCGTGGCGCCAGCCGGAGGCAAACGGCGCTCGATCTTCGCCGGCAGGGAGCGCTGATGCGCACGTTCTGGGACTTCGTCCGCGCCGAGAACCAGATGTCGATCCGCAACCGTCAGGCGCTGTTCTGGAGGTACTTCTTCCCGATCCTGCTCATGGGCCTGCTCGGCATCGTCTTCGGTCACGGCTACGGAGGCGACTTCAAGCTGGCCATCGTGCCGCAGGACCACGGCATGGTCGCCAACGCGCTCACGCAGGCCTTCAAGAGCGCGCCCGGTGTGAAGGTGCGCGTCCCGGCGACGCAGCAGGATGCCATGCGACAACTCAGAGACGGTGACATCCAGGGTGTGCTGGTGGTGCCCGCGGGAACGCAGCAGCGCTTCCAACAGGATGCCGGCACCACCGCCCTGCCGTTCTACTTCGACAACTCCAACCTGAGCTCGGCCGGTCAGGTGACCTCGCTCACGGGGCAAGTGGTCACGGCGGTCGGCGATCGCCTCAGCGGCATTTCGCCCAAGCTCGGCCTCGCGCCTGCGGGCATCAAGACCCATAGCTTCAACTACCTGGACTTCCTGGTGCCCGGCGTGGTGGCTCTCGCTCTGATGCAGAACGGCGTCTTCGCCGTCGGCGGCCGTATGGTGTTCGACAAGCAGAAGGGTGTTCTGCGCCGCCTCAGGGCGACGCCCATGCCGCTTAGCAGCTACGTGACCTCCAACGTGCTTGTCCAGCTCGTTTCGGCGCTCGTCCAGACGGCGTTGATCCTGGCAGTGGGGATGGTCATCTTCAAGGTCAAGATCAACGGCTCGTTGCTCAACACGGGCGTGCTGGCCGTCATCGGTGCCGGCTGCTTCGTGAGCCTGGGGTTCGCCATCGCCGCTTTCTCCAGCAACATCGAAGTGGCCCAGGCTCTGATGCAGATCGTGCAGATGCCGATGATGTTCCTGAGCGGCATCTTCTTCCCCATGAACAACGCGCCCTCCTGGATACAGCCCGTGGTGAAGGCGATGCCGCTGAAGTACCTGGCCGACGGCATGCGGTCCGTGGTCGTGGACGCCCACAGCTTGTGGTGGATCCGTTGGGACATCCTCATTCTGCTCGCCTTCAGCCTCGTGTTCCTGACCATCTCCGTACGCTTCTTCCGCTGGGAGTAGGTGAGCATGGCCCGCTTCCGCACGATCAACCGGCGCGACGCCTGGCGTGGCGTGCTCATGGTGGTGCTCTTCATGCTGGTGATGTACTTCGCGCTGGAGTGGGTGAGGCCGCGACGCGGGATTTTCCTGGCCGTGGCGCTCATTCTGGCGGTCGGTTGGGCCATCGTGGCCTGGTACGCGCGTGCCTACGGATACCGGTGCGGCGACTGCGGCAAAGTGTTCCAGATCGCCGGCTACCGCAACTTCACCAGTCTGCAGGCGGTGGGCAAGCGCCCGGATGGCACTTACCAGGCGTACAAGTGGCTCGTCTGTCCGCATTGCGGCAAGCGGACCAAGGCCGTCGTGCTGCGCAAGGCCGACCTGAGCGGCGGCGCCAAGAAGCGCCGCCGCGACTGAGCCCCGCGCACTAGCTCGCCCCTGACTCACGCGCCAAGCGCTCGAGGTGGTAGGCCACCACCGCGGCGAGCTCGTCGGGCCCGGCACGCACGATTTTCAAGTCGGGCAGGCTGGCGAGGAAGTCGCGCTCGTAGCTACTCTGCGGCAGACGGTGGTCGAGCACCACCACCACGCCGCTGTCGGTCTCAGTGCGGATGAGGCGCCCGAACCCTTGGCGGAACCTCAGCACCGCCTCCGGCAAGTAGAAGGCGCGAAACCAGTCGCGACCCTCCTCGATGGCGGCGCGGCGGCGCGCCTGAAACAGCGGGTCCTGACGCGGGAACGGCAGCTTGGCGATGACGAGGCAGACCAGTGCGTCGCCGGGGAAGTCCTGCCCCGTCCACAGGGAGTCCACACCAAGCAGCACGGT
>Ga0247847_1000249_pt1 | contig 15432 bp, 18 predicted proteins | sample PFST25metaG_FD_186002 | JGI IMG/M metagenome (GOLD analysis project Ga0247847, IMG submission 186002) | Peat soil microbial communities from Stordalen Mire, Sweden - P.F.S.T25 | ecosystem: Environmental > Terrestrial > Soil > Wetlands > Peat | place: Sweden: Norrbotten County, Stordalen Mire...
TAATCGGACATTTTGGTGTAGTAAAACACGCTTGTTTTTATTATATAGATCCACAAACACAAATGATCTAGAAAATGAGACGGGCAACCCAATATACTAACACAGAAAATCACGCAAGCGCCTACAGGGAAACGTTGCGACTAGGTCTGAGGATATATCGAGGGCTAATCTCTAACTCGCTGGGAGTAAAGGCTCCGCTGTTCTGCGGACACAAGCTAACGTACAACTGCAACCTCAAGTGTAAAATGTGCCCCTTCTGGAAAAGATCCGGCCAAGATTTGAGTCTGGAGAAAGAAAAAGCGATTCTAAGGCAGATCTATGATTCTGGTGTTTGTGCGATAGCGTTTGAAGGCGGAGAGCCGCTGCTTAGAAAAGACTTGGTCGAGATTCTTGCGTATTCTCGTTCTCTGCCTCTGCACACGAGTCTTATAACCAATGGCACTCTCCTCGAATCAAGGCTAGATGAAATTACACCATACATCAACGGCGTAGTCTATGTTTCGCTAGACGGATTGGAAAAGACCCATGATGAGATCAGGGGCGTTAACGGGTGCTTCAAAGAAGCTATACATGGTGTAGCTGCGGCCACACAGCGGGTTCCTGTGACGATCAACACGACGATTATGGGGGAGAACCTGAATGAGATAGAGGACATGGTGCGGTTGGCAAAGGAATTGGGTGCCAGAATATCCGTCTCCGTTGCTCATGAGTACTCCGACGCCGAGGCGTCTGCAATCAAAGCTCACGAAGTCGCAGAGATAGCCAGAAAACTCGTTGATATGAAGAAAAAAGGCTACCCGCTCGTTAATTCGATTAGTTATTTTAAAGTGATAGCTAATGAGAAGAGATGGAGGTGTAAGCCCTGGGCGGTAATTAACGTCGACCCGTATGGAAAATTGGTTCTGCCTTGTTATGTTCGCAACGAATACACGGCTAGCGCTTCGGTTTTAGAAACTGGCATAAAATCTGCGATCTCCGGATTTGACTGGAAGGAGACACGGGACTGCGTAGAGTGCAGCCTTCATTGTTATGTAGAGCCTTCTCTGGTGCTTTCATGGGATTTACCAACTTTCATGAACTACGCTTATCGACGGGGGAAGTAGAATTCCAGAAATAGATTATTGTTAGATTACAACAAGGAAAAGATGGGATTTTCAACAATTTTGTTGGAATCGATAATCCTGAAAGCGCGAATGCATATGGTTTTTATGTAAGGTGAATAGTGAAAGATTTTTCAATCAACTAATTTGCGCATGGAAAAAAAAAAGCAATCGCGTCGATAATTGCGGTTGACAGCAAGCCAGGGGACACAGCAAGCGGCTGCGTATTTTTGAAGTACGTGCAAACCACGGCGCGTGGAAGAGTATAAGCTACGAGGACGGCAGCCGCGACGTAACGATCACACTCTAAGCGATGACCACGCGAGTAGAATCAAGCGTAATAGCGTGTTCCTATAACCTATTCCTTAACTCCTACCTCGTTATTTCTTTTTTCGATTTCCTTTGACTCTTGAGGCTCTGGCGCCACCACCTAGGGCGATTGATAATCCGAGAATATAGCCGAGATTGTACCAGAAACCGTCGTTTCCGGCCTGATAGATGGTAATATTGTTGTCAAACCAGCTGACAATGAATGATAGGATTACGATAATTCCTTGCCAGAGGCCCAGAAAAAAGCCAGCTGGCTGAGCAGATACTGTTGCCATTCCAAGCCGATTGATTATGATATATACACCAAAAGCGACTAGGAAAGCACCCACAAGAACAAATAGGGGTATAAACTTCTTCATTCTTCTTCCAGCATGTCTCCATTCTTTTCTTTATTACTATTATAGCAACTATAGGCGCTAGTATATGCCTTCAGGTAGTGCTAATATGGCTGATATTTGACGATATTTTGACGGTATTGATGGTATTATTCCTACTTTAGAGATTTTGGTCTTTACTTTTTGACTCTTTTTTCAGACCACCCCCTAAAGCTTTTATCCAAATCCATTCGCAATGTACACAGGGAGCTATGGTTTGATGATAACATTTGAAGTTAGTGTAGTGATCGAAAAACCACTCGAACAGGTTTTTGGATTTGTTGCTGCAGGTGAAAATGGCCCCAAGTGGAATTCAGCTGTGAAGAGTGTAAGGAAGATCTCCGAAGGACCAGTGAACGTGGGAACAAAATATGCAATGATGCGTCAATTGCCAAGTGGAAGTGCTGAAAACACCTATGAAGTGGTCGAGTACGAAGAAAACAAAAAACTATCTATTAAGATCATTTCTGGACCTACTCCATTCTTGTACAGATACAGTTTTACGCCGTCTAACAAAGGCACAGAGTTATCGCTGAAGGCTGAGGCTGAAAAGGAAGGCCTAATTGAGGTTCTTGGAACCAAAGCTCGCGTTGCGCCTGAATTTGTGCTTAGAGGTTTCGTCAAAAGAGGGGTGGAAGAGAATCTGCAGACGTTAAAGAGCCTGTTAGAGTCAAGTTAGCTTGGATTACAACGCGCACGAGTGTGCCTGAGCCTTTTTGGCTTAGAGTTTATACTCATTGCTCGGTCAGTATCGCCTGCACGTTCTTCTCCGAGAGATTCTGACCACCGTTTAGCGGACCTTGATAGCCGAAACGTGTCTGCTTGCACCATCGAAACGCGAGTAGTAGGGGCGAAACGGTATCCCCAAACTTCAAGTATTAAGGACGATTAAGTGAAATTAAGGCTTAGAGGTGAAAGCAGGCCGCGCAATTGACTGCAATCAAGAACGGCCTGCTCCCACGCAAAGTAAGCGCATGTAAACTGACAAGGCTTTGTATATAGTTTTGGATGTTTGTCGGCGTCTTCCTTTGGGTGATCCTTCACTTCGAGCTTAGCAACCGTCGTACGACGGAAGGCGACACCATGAAAGGAGCACAACAAATACAAAAATTCCTGGTCCTACGAGCCCAGGGGAAGTCGTTGAGAACGATCGAAAAAGAGATCGGCACAAATAGAGGCACGTTGGCAAAATGGGAACGAGAGCATCTAGAAGAGCTCAAAAACCTAAAGGCCGTCGAGCGTGACGCTATGCGTGAGAGGTACTTGTTGACCAACCACGCACAGCTGGAACTCTTTGGGACGCAGTTCACGCGCCTGAAAAAGGAGCTAGAAGGGCGCGATCTGTCAGACATTCCTACCCCCAAACTCTTTGAGTTGGTCTTAAAGTACAGCACGAGGCTTACGGAGGATTTTCCGGCGGAGTGGATTGACACTGAAGAACGGCTTGCTGAAAAGAAGGCTGATCGACTAGCGCCTAGGTTGCCCTTCCCGATAAGAAGCCCGCAATAGCTACGGAGCTCTGCTAGGAAGTATCGATATGTCAAAGCAGTAGGGCCGTGTGCTCACGTTGATGGCGATGTTCCGCCAGAAGCGCGGCTAAGCACATGCTCACCACCGTTTTGCCGATCGATCATCTGGCGCTGGATAGCTGCTGCGCTCACCAGTGTAAATGTACAGTTTTACCACGAGCCCTTCAGCTTGAGGAACCAACCCACGTCCCGACCCCCCACAATAGAAGATAAGGAAGCTGAAGCCTCTAAAGGAGACACACGCAGCGGCTGCCTTTGCTTCTCGCGGGAATACGCCTCTAAGAGAATCAAGCGCATAAGCCACCCGCGGTAAGCACTCGCGTCTCTCGACTGCTGAAAGCGCCAAAAGCATTTAGGCCCTTCTATTGTATGGCTGTTTGTTGCCGGCCGGCTAGCACAACACCCGCTTTCGAGTTGTATATATAGATTAGGTCATAACTCACCCGCTGTCGAGAAGGGGGACTCAAGTATCTCTTATGCGGCACAATTTGCCAGGGCACCAAGCACGCGTCCATCCTGCGTTCGCATCTCTAGTCGACGAGGCTAACGAGACGCAGACGGACTGGTCTCGCCCGATCGCGGAACTGCGAGACGAGTTTCATCGATGGTTCGAGAGAGACCGTCTGCCGTTGATGGCTGATGCGCCCGCGATCAAGTCCATCCGAGATGAGAAGATACCGTTTGCAGACGAGCAAACCCGCGTTCGCGTCTATACGCCGAACGGCTCGCCGCCTTTCCCGGGCCATTTCTACATCCACGGCGGCGCCTTCTGGCTGTTGCACCCTCGCCACTTTGATAAGGTCTGTCAAGACGTTGCTGCTCGGGCCCAGTGCGTCGTCGTGTCAGTCGATTACGGGCTAGCTCCCGAGGCAAGATGGCCCACGCAGGTCAAACAATGCTACGCCGCGCTGTGTTGGATGACCGAGCACGCAGCAGACCTTGGCATCGACGCCGCACGGATCTCGATCGAAGGCGAAAGCGCCGGGGGCAACCTTGCTGCGACGACGACGTTGATGGCGCGGGATCGTGATGGTCCCAAGATTATTTTTCAGGTTCTTGTCGATCCGGAACTGGATATGGCGCTCATTTTCCCCTCGGTGCAAGAGTTCGGCCACGAGTGGGGGATGGAATCAACTGACTTGAAAGAAGCAAACAAGCTCTACTTCCGCAATATGGAGGACGCGACCACCAAATATGGGTCGCCGTTGCACGCGGAAGATCTGTCGAATTTGCCCCCGGCACTCATCTTCACGGCTGAGTGCGATCCCCTGCGTGATGCTGGCGAGGCGTACGGTCGTCGGCTCTGGGGCGCAGGCGTTGAAGCATCTGTCCTGCGTTGCGTGGGGCATCCGCACGGTGCAGGAAAGTTTTCAACGCTGACTACTGCGGCTTATCAGCGAACGTTGAAGATCGCGGCGCTGTTACAGGCGTACGGCGCCGAAGCGCTCAAGCCGTTGGAATAGGCCGGTTCCACGTTCTTTCTTGTGGAAGGGCAAGTATGAAGGCCTTTTCGAATCATAGTGTTGGAATTTCCCGAAGCCAGGAGAGGTGCTCGGTCAAGCTCGAGTCCGCTGCGATCAGTAGCCGAGGCCCAGTTGATGGGCACCACTTGTTTCATATATCTTGGTACCGACACGTCTTACGGTACGGATATCTTCTCGATAAAGTAACACGGTGACGAAACCGGGGAGTACGAAGCTGTGACGCTAGTCGCGCGCTCGAAAAGCCGCTGTTGCACGGGGAACGTCTCCGGAAGACGCAATGATTGATCCGACTCTGAACCTCACGGACAAGCGAAAAGTACCGACAATGCAACGAGGAATGAATTGGTATGAGTAATAAGAAGGTGTATGAGACGACGCTGCGGCTCCATGACATCAACCACCTCTTTGACGAACCGGATATTTCGCCGTTTTCTGACTACTACGAACCGTACAGTTTCAAGGCAGGTATGGACTACGTCGTCGATGAGTTGTACAGCCACCCGTCGGCAGAGCAGATTAAACTGACAGTGCTGCTTCCTGCCGAGCAGATAACCCCTGATCTGGAGGCGAAGACGCTGAAAGCGGTTCGTAAATACTCTGAAGCCTGGGCACAGAACGCGCGACAGGGACAGGACATCGCGCGATACAAAGGCCTGCGGACGCTCCGAGTGGGGATTCTCGCCTTTATAGTGTTGAATGGGCTCGCGCTGTGGTTCGACGCATATACGGGTTTTGGAATCAGGCTGCTGAGCGAAGGTCTGATTATTGGGGCATGGGTACTCTTGTGGTGGCCGCTTGACGCCTTGGCCTTCGGCGTGTGGGAGAACCGGCTGGAAGAGAGCGCATATAAAGCGTTAAGAAACCTGCGCCTCACGATCAGTGCAGAGTGATACCGAATCGTGATTGGTCTGTTAATTGCTCGGGCGCCTTCGAAAAGATCTCCGCCATGTCAAGGCGGGCGCATTTGAGGCTCAGTTTGGCGCGTTCTGACTTTTGGAATCTATTTTCTCGACCTTCATTAGAAGATGAGACAACCACAAGAAAGGCAAGTGCCCCGTCGTGAACCGTTTGATAGATTCGTGTAGGCAGTCCCGCAAGCTTTGAGAACGTATATGGCAACCGTATCATTGGATAGCGGTAGTCGGCTTTTGCGTGGTGGAGCGAGATTTTGCTGTGATGGACTTCTAGCAATTCGGTTCTCGGCAGCGCACCACATGTTGAAATGTCTGAGCACTGCCGCTAAAGAATGACTGGTTCTGCCTTCTCGACATAGTATGCGTACAACTCTTGTCCCCATGTCAGTGCGTCAGGGCTGTAACTTAGAAGGCTGTTAGACCAGTCGAACTGTCCGTCCGGCTTGAAGAAGCCGATAAAAAAGAAATAGTCTGTAACTGTGGCCGCAAAGTTCGGCTGCTTTTCAATTTCAAAGATCTTGAGATTCTTTTTGAGAGCGTTTCCTAGGTCTTTTTTATCCGCGATTTTTAATGTTGCGTTCAGTACGTCGGGCGTGAAAACAAGTTCGATGTCTATGTTTTTTTCGTAGAGTCTGTTAAATAGGGTCGTCATATCCCCGATGAAAATCGGGGAGATGCCGCGTATCTCCTTCGAATTTTCTAGCAGCATAAAGAACGAATTAAAAACGTTGAAGAGATCCGTGGCCGTACTTGATACAATGGTAGAATCGGCGAGATACCCTATTTTATCGAGCAACTGTTCCGGAATGTCACTCAAATCGTAGTCGAGCCAGAATTCTCTGTGTTCTGATAACGCGGTGATGGTTGCATTGACCTCTGCGAACTTTCGTGTGACTATCTCGCCAATGTTAGTGAGCAAGTAGTTGCGCTTCTCATCTTGACGTGTAACATGCTCCTTTGTTAGCTCTCGCAAGGCGTGAACACAAGCCGGTGAGCTAGCCCCAACGTGCTCGCTCAATTCAGAAAGCGTCATTTTCTTGCCATTGCGGAGTGCTTGGGCGAGATTGTTTCGCAAATCAGAACACGATAAGAGGCGTAGGATTTGTTCAACTTCGTGGCTGTTTTTAGAGTTAGTTTCGTTCACGTTCCGCCCCTCTTGGTTCGATTGGGTGTCGGCTCTGTGTCTGAAACCTGCGCATGTTGATATCTGCTTACAAGCCGTACTTCAACGTTGTTATTCTATTTATGTCTAGTGCTTCTTTTTCGTTTTTCTTCGCAGAATACAAATATTTGGCTAAAAGCGTAAGTTTTTGGGAGGTTAACTTTCAGTAGTAATCCTCGCAACAAGCGCATAAAACAGCGTCAATCGTGAGTTACGCGGAAACCTATCAGAAAAAGAGCGTGGTAGTAAGTTTAGATGAAGAAATAGATTCGCAAGATCAGATGCATAGTCAGAGCCGACCCAAAGCGTTAAAGCCTCGCTATCGTACCAATTGCAAAAGAAAATCTTCAGCGGTTGACTGTCTAAAGAGTCTGATTTCAAGGATTTGCGAAAGGTGACGGGGCGGGCGTATTTTTCTATTCCTAAAATCATTCCTTTCAGCGAAACAAAGGCCGTCTAGAGATTTTTGGCCAATTTAGTGCCAAAGAAGCTCTTGAAATTGAAAGGGAGCGCGTTGCAGTTCTCTGTATAGGGTGTAGGATCACAAAACAGATTAAGGGTTTTGTGCAACGTGCAAAAAAAGAATAGGAATCGTTAAGCCACCTCTCACCTCTTGCGTAAGCGTATGCAATTGAAACCAATAACTGCGATAATTGTTCTTTCGCTTGTGGTTGCCTCTTTGTTAGTAACAGGTTGTACAAATCCAATTCAGCAAGTACAAAACGCAGTCACACCGCAGAATAAAGCGGTAGACTATGCGAACGCATTTGTTAACTACACGAAAAACAACAACACCGACCCGAACGTCAAATTTACCAGCGTTAAAGTCAGCGAGAACGGAACAGATCAGGCACGAATATCAATCACGTCAGTCAATACAACCAAGAACACATCAAGCCTGTGGTCGAATGGATCAACGACGACCTACGCACTAAACGTTAAGAAATTTGACAGCACCGACGCGGCGACGAAGTTCTACGACGATCAAAGTTTTGGATACTCGGCGATTAGTTCGGCTAACCTGACGACATCATTCGCAGATCCTAACGCAAACATATACGCGCAGGTGATGGGACACGACTCGACAGTCAATCAGGGAGCCATCAAGATTGGGAATTTCAACTTTATCTCAATCTCGGCAAGTTTCATCATACAACAAAGCGAATTTGTGACATGGGGCGATGTGTCGGTTATGGCTGGATCGTCAGCTTGAAAATAGAAGGTAAAAAAAATAAGTGGACGAAAAGAAGTCATTTTGCTTCGCGGCATAAATCCCATTAATTGGAGTAGCGGTATGCACGAATGCCAATACCGGCACCCCGCCAACGACGACCGCTATGCCAAACTCCACTTAGCGCCTGTGCGTCATTTCTTTTTTCGATTTCGGGCCCACAATGCCCTTCTATTTTCGACAATGTTGAATTACCCCGCAAGAAGGGCATTTTTTTGATCAAAGAGCAAATTGTTTTCTTTCAGCGAAGCAGAAACTGTGTACAATTTTTTTTGGTAAAACGTTAATGTTTTTTTGTTCCCAGGTAGTCGAGAAGAACAGGAATTTCTTAAGCCAGCATTACTAGGTAAACGTATTATGGGCTGCGAAGGTGTTCTCGGACTCCAAGGTGGAGCTGGCGATGACCACAAGAAAGGCAAGTGCCCCTTCGTGAACTGTCGGTAGATACGTGTTGACAGTCCTGCCAGCGTTGAGAGCGTGTGGGGCAGCCGTATTGTTGGGTAGCTGTAGCCAGTTTTTGCACAGTGCAGTGAAATCTTACTGCGATGAATCTCGCACAGCGTTGGGTTCTCGCAAGCAGTATGTAGTGTATTGGTCGCCATCATGATTCATCTCTGCTCGTACTAGCAACCCACAAGTATTTATCTGTTATGAATTGTATGAACCGTAGATGAAACGCGAGGATAGAGCGACGATCAGCGTGAGCAAAAAGACCCACGCTGATTTCGAGGAATACCGTGCCACACTGAGCGCTGAGAGGAAAAAAGTCCAGACCCAAGAGGACGTGGTTAGGGCGCTTCTCGAAAAGGCGCAAAAAGAATAGCCAGAACCCCCATCCTGTTTTTTTTCCGTCGCCAATATGCGGCCCCGAACCGATTTTAGCGATCGCAGCTGCCGGGGTTTACCTAGCAATGAGAAGAAAATTATAACGACAGGGCTTCTAAAAACCTAAGAGGCGGGACGCTTCTTTTAAGCTCCCCTTTGCCCAGTCCGCGGCTCTTGTAATTGCCCGAACTCGCTGCGCTCATGCCTTTAAAACGGGCTTTCCTCATAACTGCAAGTGTGTAAGCAAAGGAGCCGAACGGAGTGAGGCGTGGCATCTGTGTTCGATGTCCCGTTTGCTACGTACCTACACAGCGCAACAGGTGCAGCAGGTTAGTTTTAATTCCTGAGAGATATTTTGAAAAAAATCTGGAAAGTACCAAGGAACATGACATGAACCTGTTGCGCCTATGCTTATGTGTGAAACGTCTTCTAAGTGAGAGTGTCCCAGATCTGTGAGGTGACCACATTGACCGCAAATACAGGGTTGATACGCTCACGTCGATGGTCGTGTAAGATCGAAGAAAAAAACTAGCGCTATTTTTAGTAGTGAGCGTTTGCTGAACATCTAGAGTTAAATGGCTACCATAAGAAGCTCTGAATCGGCTGCGAGCGACGATATGCCACACAATAAGCAACATACTTCCTGTTGCCGCGCAGCCTGCACTGAATGTAGTTGCCCGCACTTCTTGCAGTTCACCATTGGGGTGTTTCTGGAACGATGCCATCGTGAGCAGCTCATAATAAGTGCAACTCCTGATGAACAACGCAAAAAGGCATGCCGAGCGCGTTTTAGAAACACGAACCGCCTCATCCGCAGATAGACTAGGGAGGCCGATAACTCGTGCAGGTACTTCTGCTGAGTCCTTCCCGAGTAAACAGTAAAACTAAGCCGAGTGTCTGTGCGCTACGACGGGGCTTGCATTTGATTAGAAAAACGTCTTTCGCCAGCTAGCGATCTTTGTCGACCACTATCAGAGAGCCCTAACGAAGCTCTACCACCACTGCGGGGCTCCCGATGACCCTGTGAGGATGTTCCACAGAGTTATGGCCCCCCCGCCAGTTCCGAACTCCTCATACGGCGTTGCGTAATACACCTCGGTCCCTTTGATTTCAATGATTTGGTTTCCCGGATCACCCGGCACTTTTAACATAACGGTCTGAGGGTACAGAGCGGCAATCGTGCAACCGATCAGAGCAAACACCAGGATCAGTACGATTTCCTTTTTCATAACGCAATTTAAGAGCGATCGTGTTTCATAAATGATTTGGTGAGTCTCTCTTATCTATCCCAAAAACAACTTAAGCTTGGGCTTAGGAATGGGAGCAGCGGATCAGTTGTAGACGCTTATGCAAGGTGCGAACGTTTGCCCTCGAGTTGAACGATCAGCTTGCCCAGACTCTTGCTACGTTTGTCGTGTCGATTCTAGCAGGGCGCGTGGACGGTTAGACGCAGCAAGTGCTGCGGAGCCGCCCCTCCGTCAGATCATCGACGTGCTTCAAAAGGTTATGTGCACGCACGACGCAGAGAAACTGGCGATTTCGGTACGTGAAATTTACGAAGGCGGTCATCGCGATGGCAACGTTTCAAGAACTGGCTGCGCGACCCCTCGATAGAAGAGGAAGCCGCCAAGAACGAGGGGGCATACGTATACTACCTACCGCCGTGCTTTCGGGTGTACCTGATTTTTGCAGCCCACCTGGGTCTATTTCAACTAAGCCGCCGATGCGTCAGCAGAAGGTCATAGACCCTTTCAGCATTGTCACCCTCCCGATCCCTGATGTGCTCAGACGACTCGCTCTGCAGTGGCGCGCGCGGCCCGAAAAGGAAGGGAACTCGTGCGCGCTGATTCAGAACCGGATGCTTTATTAACGTTTTCTGCTATTTGCAAACAGATTTTGTAAAACCAAGAGCGCACAGTAGACATACGAGGCATACATGAATTCACAACAAAAATGCCCGACGTGCGGAGCGACATACCCTTCGGATGCCACGTCATGTTCGGCTTGCGGTAGAGCGCTCAACAATCAAGAGCCCTTGCTCAACGGTAAGTCATCACCCTCTTGCCCGGACGAGGAGATTGTCCTCGAGATAGGGGCGCGGTATTTACCACCTGAGCATAAGTGGCTGGATACCAATCTCTCGCCCTTGCGGATCACTACCAACTACCTGTGCTTCTCTGGTTCAACAATCAAGGGGGATACACACGACATTGTCATACGCCTTGCCGATATCACGCGCATTTACGAAGAAGAATGGAGACAGGTGATTAAAACACCCACGCTGGTGATTGAGTCTGTCACGCTTCAACCAAGTTGACCTTCTAATCATTCTGGTTTCATTAGTCTGGGGGATGATTGCAGGCGTTGTAATTGCCCTCCCTTTGGAATTGATTTTGAACGTACCCGCTGGATTGGCAGCGCTGATTGAAGAGCCCGCTAAAATACTGCCGCTAATAGGCATAGCTGTGTGGTATCCTTATCTACTCTATTCAAAAAAGAAATGTGCGGTGTTCGGGGCAGCCGCCGGTCTCGGATTTGGAGTCTTAGAAAACTTCTTATATTTTGCTAGGGTTCCGGGGGAATACTTCGACGCAACGGTTGTGGGGAGAACGGTTTTCCTTCCTACACACATGATCTATTCTGCGATAGCTGCTATGAGCTTAATGTACATCGTAAGCCACAGCCAGCGCTATTACACCGTCATCCTATTTTTGCTTCCAGTTTTCTTCCATGTCGTGTGGAATAGCGTCATTCCTGCCGTGGGGATTTACGTCGTAACGTATATTATCATAATCGTGCTTTTCGTTTTAATTTACAGAATAGTGCCCAATCAAGTAGTAGATCCAAATGTGACGCCTACCACTCTCGATGAGCTATTTCATAATCCGAGTTCAAGTTGAGTGCTGACTTCACGATGACCGTCTCCGTAGATTTCGAGCACAGCAATCGCAAGCTTCTCTGCGTCGTGCGTGCACATCGCCTGCTGCAACACGTCAATGATCTGGCGGAGTGGTGGCTCTTCCGCGTCTAGGCGCCCACGCGGCTATCATGGGGGCATCTCCGAAGTGTTGTCATCGTTGACTATTGGATACCACTGCACTCGGTCTTTTTTAAGGCATTCTCTTTTTTGGCTTTCAGCCCCATATGTGGCATAAGCCTTTGCAGTCGACCATAGGGAGTTTCATGTTTCTACAAAACACAGAAACGTTAACCGTGACTTGCGACAAACGTGTCTGAGAGAGCAATGAGCAACCAGTTTTATGACCAACTAGATGTGCTAGTTTCAAAGATGATAGAACGGCTTAATGGCAGCGACTCCGATGTGAAGGGGTTCTTGGCGCTACTTTTTTCTCAAGCGTTTGAGACCTTATTTTATGGTAATTTGATCCATAATTTCTTTAGAAATCTGAATCCCGACTATCTGCAGGAGTGTGGGCTATCCAGTGAATATGTTACCATAATCAAAAGCAAATACGAGAATATACAAAAAGACGTAAAATCGGCGTTATTCGAGACATTTGGAGCCCCCCTGATTGACAAGGATTTTTACGATAGTTTCAAAGCTGCGGTCAAAAAGGATTTTCCACCCGCATATAAAATCATAGCTGACATCGAACGAGAAGTGAATATTGACAAAGCGAGAAAATACTTGGAAGATAAAAGAAAAGAGATAGAAAAAACATGGGAGTCTGAAGCTACTTTTAGTTCTATTTTGGCTGCTGGGGCACTAATAGCTTATGTTCAGCAGAACAAACGCCTCCCAAGCACTGAAGATTTACACGAGCCATTTAACAATCTCGTAGAGGCCCTGCCAGAAATATCAAAACCTATGGCGAAAAGGCTCATGGAGGGCGCCAAGGAGATGTTGGCAGCGGAAAGAGAGTATCAAGAAGGATTTGAAGCGAGACTGTACAAGCGCTGGGAAGAACCGCTAGACCTATTAGAATGCTTAATTGGACTCTCTATGGTATATGGCCAAAGTCACCGGGATAAACTCGCTAAACTTCTTAATGAAACGAACAGCGCCAAATTTGCAGCTCTAGTTAAGATTCATCAAAGGGCTTTGCAGGTGTCTAATGAGATTCTTGTTCTTCTGAAAGCAGGGTATGCAGACGGCGCTAACGCCAGGTGGAGAACTTTGTGCGAACTTGGCGTAATTTCTTTTTTCTTGAGAGATAGCGACAATCAAGTCTCTCAGAGATACTTAGACCATCAGGCAGTAAGAAGGTACAAAGATGCAATCGCCTACCAAGCGTATTGCGAAGAACTCGGTGAACAGCCATTCGAAAAAGAAGAGTTTGAAAAAATCGAAAAAGAGAAAGAAAATGTGTGTTCAAAATACGCTGATGGATTTGCAGATCGAGACTGGGATTGGATACCAACCTCTATACTACAAAATCAATGGTTCAAGGCTTTAGCGGAGCACGTTGAACTCGGTCGTTGGCTTCCTTACTACAACCTCGCATCAGCAGCGTCACACGGTCTTTCACGAGGCTTCTATCGCCTTGGATTACCGGTTGAGTCACAAGATACCCCACTTTGTCGTGGCAGCAACCTTGGACTTGCTGACCCTCTTCAAAATACGGCCATCTTTTTGTATGATGTGACAGCGTGCTTATTAACGCTGGAACCTGATTTTGAAAGTCTTTTGGAACCGTACGTGATGGATAGTTTTGTCAAGGATATAGGAGAAAAAGCGGTCGCCGTGCAGAAAGCCATTGAACAGGAAGAATCATCAAAATCAAACTAGTTTCGATTCACAGCAGGGTTATTGCCGTGCGAGCACGTTTGTTGTGTGTTGCGCGTGGTGTGATCTATGATGATGTTTGACGTTAATCGTTGTAGATGATCGCGGTTTCTACAATATTCTTCATTCTTCATGGTCTCCTTATTTCTTGTCGCGTTAATGTCACGCAGTGCTTGTTTGCTCTAAATAAGCAGTTATTGCTTGTTTCCAATGTATTTCAATTTATGGCGTTGAAATGACAAATGAGGCCCAAAATTCCATTGCCCTCCATTCGACGCCGTCCGCTGTAGGTCAAATATCCTTATTACAGGCTGCTGAGATAGTAGCACCAGAGGCGATCGGGATCATGGCACGTATTCTCATAACGGGCTGCAGAGGGGGCATAGGGCTTGATGTGGCGTGCAGGCTGCTCAAGAGGGGACATAGAGTCTATGCAACCGTTCATAAGGAGAACTCAGTTGAAGAATTGCGATCTGTTTTGACCTCTTTTGGCGAGAACTTCGTAGTGGACAAGCTCGACGTGACCGAAGCCAACGACATCAACAAAGTCGACGAGTGGGACATCGATGTCTTAATCAACAACGCCGCTATCGGCGACTCCGGACCGTTGGCCGAAATAGACCCTCAGCGAATAAGCGCCGTGTTTGAGACAAACGTGTTTTCAGCGCTGCGACTGACGCAGAAAGTACTGCCTCAGATGATCGCAAAGGGTGGAGGACGCATTGTGTTCATGGGCTCAATGGCAGGCCTTATTCCCATGCCATTTTACGCACCCTATGCCATGACAAAATCTGCCCTCGAAAGTGTCGCTTCCTCCTTGCGAACGGAACTGAAACCATTTGGCATCAAAGTGATCCTCATCAATCCCGGGGGTTATAACACAGGCTTCAATCAGAAAAACCTGGCGAAAAAATATGAGTGGATGGACGTAAACGGTCTGTATAAAGATCACATAGAATACGTTCGCGATGCGGGAGAGCGACTCGTGAAGCGCGAGGTGCAAAACACGCAGAGCATTGCAAAACAAGTCGTTAAGGCGGTTGAAGCCCGGCGACCAAAGCGCAGGTACGTCGCTCCAAAATGGGAATGGATTTTTCTTCCACTCGTTCGCAGGTTTGGTTGAGTTGCAGATCACACGGCATTCTGGCGCACTGTCTGCGATGCTCTCTCGCATGACGGAGTGTCAATCACCACCGGCTGGCGAAAACGACGTGTCCGTGCGCATGCTAACCTGCAATAAAGAAATAGTTATTACTCCTGACGGCAGTTTCTAACACGTAATGAGCATACTATCAGATCTTCTCGTAGTAGTACTGATCCTTATTATTGTGCTCTTGGTGATCACGGTGGTCATCCACTTGCTTCCCTTGTTGATATTTGTCGCGCTGGTGTTCTTTATCGTGTGGCTCTTGTTCTTCCGAAATCCTCGAAGACCAGTTGCGTATGCTTCGCGCTAGTTTCTTGGAGCCGCAAAGGAGGCATCATAACGGCACTTTGCGCAGAGCACTGTGGAGCTTCCGCGAACGGGCTGTGGTGAGGGGCGGACAAGCAATTCGACATTGCCGATAAAGGCATATTGAAGAAGAACAAGACAGCCCAGCAGAGATATGATGGTCTATCTAGCGGAACTATTCCCGACGACAACTGCGGCATCAATATTCTTTGTCGTGTACGCGCTGTGGCTGCTCAGCGAACTTGTTATCGGGGGCATCATCCCGCGCTCGCGTCGCCACGGC
>Ga0247847_1000251_pt1 | contig 15282 bp, 13 predicted proteins | sample PFST25metaG_FD_186002 | JGI IMG/M metagenome (GOLD analysis project Ga0247847, IMG submission 186002) | Peat soil microbial communities from Stordalen Mire, Sweden - P.F.S.T25 | ecosystem: Environmental > Terrestrial > Soil > Wetlands > Peat | place: Sweden: Norrbotten County, Stordalen Mire...
AGGGCGCCAACTATGTGGTGCTCGCCGGCTCGCTGCCGCGGCGCGTGCCGGAAGACTTCTACGCCCAGGTGCTGCAGCGTTTGCGGCGCACGCACTGTGTGGCCGTGCTCGACAGCGCCGGCGAGCCGCTGCGCCTCGGGGTGCGCGGCCATCCGCATGTGGTCACGCCCAACGTGCGCGAGGCCGAGGACCTCGTGGGGCACGAGTTCCACGACCTGCAGGACATCGTCGACGCCACCGAGATCATCCGCGAGATGGGCGCCCAAAGCGTCATCATCAAGATGCCCGACGGTTGCGTGGCGCGCATCAAGCAGGGCCGTCACTCGCGTGTGTACCACGCCACCATCCCTCTGCTCGAGAACATCCTGCAGACGGTGGGTTCCGGCGACGCGTTCGTGGCCGGGTTCATCTCCTGGCGCTTCGACAAGAAGGACGTGAGCGAGTGTCTGCGCTACGGGCTGGCGTGCGGCGCCGCCAACACGCAGCTCTACGGCGCCGGCGTGCTCGACCCGGCCGAGGTCGACCGCCTGTTTGGGACCACCTTCGTGACCGAGGTCAAGGAGAGCGACGCGGTCTGACGCGGTTGTAGCGGTCGCGTCGCCCTGGGCCCGGCATGCCGTCGGCCCGGGGCTCTGTTGACGCTCCCGGCGCAGCGGTGCTAGCATCCAAAGACGTTGGCAGAGCGAGCGGCATTCGAACATAGAGATGCACCCAGAGACCCTGACGCGTCCGCGTTCGGGTCTTTTCTTCATCCTCTCAGCGGCTTCCTCAGGAGGAGCACATGGAAGTAGAGATCGGGCGTGGCAAGAAGGGACGGCGGGCCTACGGCTTCGACGACATCGCCATCGTGCCCAGCAGGCGCACACGCGACGCCGACGACGTGGACATAAGCTGGAAGATCGGCCCGCACACCCTGCCGCTGCCCTGTCTGGCCTCGGCCATGGACGGCGTGGTCGACCCCGGCTTCGCCGTCGCCATGGGCAAGCTCGGCGGCCTGGCCGTTCTCAACCTCGAGGGCGTGCAGACCCGCTACGAGAATGCCAACGAGCAGCTCGACCGCATCGCCGCACTGCCGAAAGAGACGGCCACGCGCACGATGCAGGAGATCTACCAGAAGCCGATCAAGGACGAGCTCATCGCGCGGCGCGTGAAGCAGATCAAGGACGGCGGCGTGCTGGCCGCCGCCTCGCTCACGCCGCAGCGCGTGCAGGAGTACTTCCGCACCGCCCTCGAGGCGGGGCTCGACGTGCTGGTCATCCAAGGCACGGTCATCTCGGCCGAGCACGTCTCCACCAAGGTCGAGCCCCTCAACATCAAGCAGTTCATCGCCGAGTGCCCCGTGCCGGTCATAGTCGGCGGCGTCGCCTCGTATGCCACCACGCTGCACCTGATGCGCACCGGCGCCGTCGGCGTGCTCGTGGGCGTAGGCCCGGGCCACGCCTGCACCACGCGCGGCGTGCTGGGCATCGGCGTGCCGCAGGCGACGGCCATCGCCGACGCCGCCGCCGCGCGCGTCCAGCATCTGCTCGAGACGGGTCAGTACTGCAGCGTCATCGCCGACGGCGGCATGCGCACCGGCGGCGACGTGAGCAAGGCCGTGGCTCTGGGCGCCGACGCCGTCATGATCGGCTCGCCGCTGGCCTGCGCCAAAGAGGCGCCTGGCCGCGGCTATCACTGGGGCATGGCCACCTTCCATCCAGAGCTTCCCCGCGGCACGCGCGTCAAGGCGGGCGTCAAGGGAACGTTGGAGGAGATTCTCCTCGGCCCCGCCCACGAGAACGACGGCACCCTTAACCTCTTCGGCGCTCTGCGCACCTCGATGGCCACCTGCGGCTACGACACCGTGCAGGCCTTCCAGAAGGCCGAGGTCATGGTGGCGCCGGCACTCATGACGGAGGGCAAGAAGCTGCAGAAGGAGCAAGACGTAGGCATGGGCTGATCGGCCGGTCGTCGGCCGCCGCGACGTGAGAGAGGGGGGAGGATGACCAGAGATGGCCAGGCGAAGGGCTTCGACACCGTCCTGGTGCTCGACTTCGGAGCTCAGTACGGCCAGCTCATCGCGCGGCGCGTGCGTGAGTGTCGCGTCTACTCCGAGCTGATCCCCTACGACGCGCCCATCGAGCGCATCAGAGGGTTCCACCCCAAGGGCATCATCCTCTCCGGCGGCCCCATGAGCGTCTACGTCGACGACGCGCCCAAGGTCGACCCCGAGATCTTCAAGCTCGGTGTGCCGGTGCTCGGTATCTGCTATGGCGCCCAGGCCATCGCCCTGGAGCTGGGCGGCACCGTGACGCGCACCGGCCTCAGTGAGTTCGGCAAGACTGCCCTCACCGCGCTCAAGCCAGGGCTGCTCCTGAAGGGTCTGCGCGGCGAGGAGCAGTGCTGGATGAGCCATCGCGACAGCATCACCGAGCCGCCGCCCGGCTTCGAGGTGCTGGCGGCCAGCGGCGGAGCGCCCGTGGCCGCCATGGAAGACCGCCAGCGCGGCCTCTTCGCGGTGCAGTTCCACCCGGAGGTCGTGCACACGCCCAAGGGCATGGAGGTGCTGCGGAACTTCCTCTACAAGGCCTGCGAGTGTTCGCCCACTTTCACGCCGGCCTCCATAATCGAGGAGTCGATCAAGAAGATCCGCGAGCAGGTGGGGGAGAGCAAGGCCATCCTCGGTCTCTCCGGCGGCGTCGATTCGTCGGTGGCCGCGCTGCTCATGTACAAGGCCATCGGCGACCGCCTCACCTGCGTCTTCGTCGACCAAGGCATGATGCGCCTGCGCGAGGCGGAACGTGTGGTCGAGACGTTCTCGGGCACGTTCGGCATCCCGCTGGTCGCCCTGGACGCCAGCGACCGCTTCCTCGACAAGCTCGAGGGCGTGACCGAGCCGGAGCGCAAGCGCAAGATCATCGGCGAGGAGTTCATCCGCTGCTTCGAGGAGGAAGCGCGCAAGCTCACCGACGCCAAGTTCCTAGTGCAGGGCACGCTCTACTCGGACGTCATCGAGAGCGGCACGCGGCAGGCCGCCAAGATCAAGAGCCACCACAACGTCGGCGGGCTCCCCGAGAAGATGGATCTCGAGCTCGTCGAGCCCCTGCGCTGGCTGTTCAAAGACGAGGTGCGAGCCGTCGGCGAAGAGCTGGGGCTGCCCGAGCACATCGTCTGGCGGCAGCCCTTTCCCGGCCCCGGTCTGGCCATCCGCATCATCGGCGAGATCACGCGTGAGCGCGTGGACGTGCTGCAGCGCGCCGACGCCGTGGTGCAGGAAGAGATCCGCAAGGCGGGGCTGTACCGCGAACTCTGGCAGTGCTTCGCCATCCTGCCGGTGATCCGCAGCGTGGGTGTGCAGGGTGACGAGCGCACCTACGGCTACCCGATCGCCATCCGCGCCGTGCAGAGCGACGACGCCATGACCGCCGACTGGGCGCGCTTGCCCTACGACGTGCTCGAGACGCTGGCCTCACGCATCATCAACGAGGTGCCCGAGGTCAACCGCGTGGTGTACGACATCTCGAGCAAGCCGCCGAGCACCATCGAGTGGGAGTAGGGGGCCGCTAGCGACGCATGGCCCGCCGCTGCCGCCGCGCCGCGCGTCGCCGCCACAGGTGGCGCACGCTGCGGCTCAGCGAGAGCGGCACCGTCACCACGGGACTGCCCAAGTACGAGATCTCGATGCCCCCCAGGTGCACGTAGGCTCGCCGGCGCGGCGTGCGCAACACCTTCGGCGGGCGTCCGTAGGAGACGATACGCTGCCGGCGGTCGCGGTCGCGACCGAGCCAGAAGAACAGGCGGCTCGGTCGCAGGTCGAAGCCGCCGAGCCGCCCGACCTGCACGGTCACCTGGCGCTCCTGCGCGTACTCCGGCAGCGAGGCGACGGACCTACGCATGGCCACTCGGGATCTTGCCCGTCTCGATAGCCTCGATGTAGATGAGCACCAGCACCACGTCGAGCACGAAGGTCAGGCTGCCGAGCACGAAGACGCGGATGACCAGCACGGGAGCGATGGCAGCCAGCGAGCCGGAGGTGACCACGGTCAGCAGGGAGTCGATCCCTTGGAAGAACAGCACGGCCAACACCACAAGACCGGCGGATAAGCCCAGCCTGGCGCGCACAGTCTGCAGAGAGCGGTAGATGCCGGTCAGGGGCCCGATGTTGGAGACCACGATGGCGTAGTCGGCGTACAAGCCGACCAGGCTGAGCAGCAGCAGAGCCAGGAGCAGCAGCTCCGTGGCTGCGGCGCCGTGCTGTGCATTGGTGAGCCCGGTCAAGGCCCCGAAGGCGCCGTCGAGAAGCAGAGCCAGAGCGAGCAGGCGGCCGAACTGCGCCATGCCTACAGGACGCAGGTGCCGCCGGCCCACCAGCGAGCGGATGTACCCGGCGCGAAACCAGGCGTTGAGGATGTAGAACCCAGCCACGACGACGGCGATGAGCCAGCTGCGCGTGGCGGCGAGGTCGCTCAACGGCGAGCTGCTGGTCTGCAGCAGGTCCTGTGCCGGGCGGTGTTCGCGGAGCCAGCCCGTGAGCAAGGGTGTGGCGACGCCAAGCGCATAGAGGGCGATGGCGTAGAAGACAACGAACTGCTTGGCTCGTAGAGTGGCCGCACAGCGCTGCAGAAGCGTCGGCCTGGTCAACTCCATGGCAAGCAAGTATACACTAGGGCGCATGACGATCAGGCTCAGTCGGCTGCTGCGAGTGTGTGGGACCGCATGGCCGACGGCCCTGCAGCGGCCGGTCTTGGCCGTGGCCGTCATCCTGGCCGTGACTGCGCCGGCTGCGGCAGCCGCTGCGGCCACGCCGCCGCCCATCAAGGCCAAAGCAGCCCTCATCATGGACGCGCGCACCGGCCGCATCCTCTGGGCCTTCAACGCCAACGTGAGCCGGCCAATGGCCTCCACCACCAAGATCATGACGGCACGCATCGTGCTGCTCCACGTACGCGACCTGAACGCGGTCGTCACGGCGCACGGGGACGTGACGACTGTCGACGAGTCAACGATCGGTCTGCATGCCGGCGATCGACTGACGGTGATGCAACTCCTCGAGGGGCTGCTCATCCCAAGCGCCAACGACGCTGCCGTGGACCTGGCGGACTACGTCGGCGGCAGCCAGTCGCGCTTCGTGGCGATGATGAACGCCGAGGCCCGGCGCCTGGGCCTGACGCACACCCACTACGCCAATCCTCACGGCCTGGACGCGCCGGGCCACTACTCGACCGTCGCCGATCTCACCAGACTGGCGCGCATCGAGATGAGGGACCCGGTGTTCGCCTTCGTGGTGAAGCGCACACGGGCCGAGCTCCCCGGCCCTGCCGACCACCCTCGCCAGGAGCGCATCGTGCGCTCGCCCGACACGCTCCTGTACTCGTACCCGTGGGTCAAAGGCGTGAAGACGGGCATGACCGACGATGCCGGCTGGTGCGTGGTCTCGTATGGCCATCGCTCGAGCGGCTGGATGTACGTCACGGTCCTCGGTGAGCCCACGCCGGCACGGCGACAGAGCGACGTTGTCGCTCTCTACAGGTACGGCACCTCGCTCTACACGACGTGGAGCTCGCCGCCGGCGGGGGCCGTTCAAGCCAGGGTGCCGGTGCCCTACAGTCACACGCCGCTCTCGCTGGTCGTCAGCAAGGCCTTCACGACCGGCGTGCCGCCCGGGGCGCAGGTCACCTGGAAGGTGGAGGCTCCGGCGGCGGCCCACCTGCCGCTTGCTGCCGGCCAGGCGCTGGGCACGATGCGCTTCTTCATCGACGGCCACGCCGTCGGCTCGCGTCCTCTTCTGGCCGACCGCAGCGTGCCGGCGCCCAGCTGGTGGCACCGCGACACGGCCCGCCTCCACGACGCCTGGGGCCGGCGCGGCCACGTGGTCCATTGGCTGCATCAGGCCGGCAGCTGGATCGTCGATCGCTTCCGGGATCTCGGGCAGCGCATCACCAGTTTGTTCTGAGCGTGGCCCGCGACGGGGCGCGGACGCTCACGCTCGTCGTCCATGTTTGTGCGCCTCAACGACGGCTTGTGGCGCGGCGTGGCTACAATGGACACATGAGATTCTCGCGCCCCGCACTGGCTCTGTTCGTGGTCCTCTGGGTGGTCGTGGTGCTGTACCCCGACCCCAACGTGCTTTGGCGCAGCATCCGCAACATCCAGCACCCCGACGTGAACGCGGCTGCGGTCGCCGGGCTGGCGCGCACCCTGCCCAACAACCCGCGGCTGATCGAGGCGGCGGTGGAACAGCGCATCGTGCCCTACGCCTACGATTGGCAGGTCAACGGCGTGCCGTGGTACTTCCCCTCGGCGGCGGAGGCGCTACATGCCGGTCGCGGCGACTGCGAGAGCCGCGCCATCGTGCTGGCCAGCATCCTCAAGGCCAAGGGCATCCCGTACCAGCTTCGCATGTCGTTCGACCATATCTGGGTGGACTATCCCGGCAAACGGCCCAACGCGATCGAGAACAACGGCCTCGTGCTGGCCGAGCGCAAGAATGGCCACTTCGTGTTCCATTGGCCCAAGCAGTTCCATCTGGGACAGGAGATCAGCGACCAGCTGGCTATCTACTGGACGCCCATGCCCGGGCTGCGCAAGGGGTTGCTGCTGGGCGGCCTCGCGGTCATCCCGCTGCTCAACGCCTTGGCGGCGCTGGCCGGCAAGCTGGGCGGCCAGGAGGCGCAGCTGCCGCCGGCCGCTGTGCCCGGCCGCCGCCGCCGTCTTACGGTGGGGACGCAGAGGGTGTAGCGTAACGCCGGCGCTCGCTGGGGCGCGGATCCAAAAGGAGGGGCGGTGACCAAGCGCGTGATCGATCTGCGCAGTGACACGGTGACCAGGCCGTCGCCCGAGATGCGGCGGGCGATGATGGAAGCTGAGGTCGGCGACGATGTGCTCGGCGACGACCCCACGGTCATGGCTTTGCAGCAGCACGCCGCCGAGCTGCTCGGCAAACGGGCCGGGCTCTACTTTCCGTCAGGCACGATGTGCAACCAGGCGGCTGTCCGCGCCCTCACGCGGCGCGGCGACGAGGTCTTCCTTCATGCGCAAGCGCACATCATGTTCTACGAGCAAGGCGCTGCTTCGGCGCTCAGCCAGGTGCAGTTGCGAGTCTTCGACTCCCCGGACGGTACGCTGGACCTGGAGAAGATGGACGAGTACGTGCACACCGACGCCGACGTGCACTTCGCCCCGACGCGCCTCGTGTGCCTCGAGCAGACACACAACCACTGCGGCGGGGTGGTGCTGTCGCTCGAGCACATGAGAGCCGTGCGTGAGCTGTGCGATCGGCACGGTCTGAAGCTGCATCTCGACGGCGCGCGGCTCTTCAACGCCGTCGCCGCCACGGGAGTGCCGGCGGCCGAGTACGCGGCGCTCTGCGACACGGTCAGCATCTGTCTCTCGAAAGGCCTCGGGGCGCCGGTCGGCTCCGTGCTGGTGGGCGACGCGGCCATGCTGCAGCTGGCGGCGCGCGCCCGCAAGATCTATGGCGGCGGCATGCGCCAGGCCGGCATAGTCGCCGCCGGTGGCCTGTATGCACTGCGCCACAACGTGGCCAGGCTGGCCGACGACCAGCGCCGCGCGCGCCGGCTGGCCGAAGGCCTGACGGCGCTGCCGGGCCTGGCCATCGACCTGGACACGGTGCAGACGAACATGGTCTTCGCCGGCACCAGGGGCACCGGTATGCCGGCCGCCGATCTGGTCGAGCGGCTCGGCGCCGAAGGCGTGCTCTGCCTCGACGAAGCGCGCTGGTCGGTGCGCTTCGTCACCCATCTAGACGTGGACGATGGCGACATCGAAGAGACGCTCGCCGTCGCCGCCCGCGTGGTGGCCGCGGCTGGTTGACGGCCGCGGCCCACGCAGGGTCGCCGCGCCGCCCTACAGACCTACTTCTTCTTCGCCGGCGCCTTCGTTCCGGCCGCCTTCTGCTCCTTGACCGGCTCGGTGCCGGGCTTGACGGCCATGTTCCGGTAGATCTGCGCCATGTCGTCGCGCGTGAACTTGCGCGGGTTGTTGTTCCAGAGACGTCCCTGCGTCTCGGCGCCCTCGACCAACGACGGTATGGCCGACTCGGGAATGCCGACCTCGTTGAGGTACTGCGGCACTTCGAGGTCTTCGGCCAGCGTGCGCATGGCGGCGACGGTCTTGGCAGCCGCGTCGCGGTCGCTCAAGCCATCCATGTTCTCGCCCATGAACTCGCCGATCTCCTTGAACCACTGGAGGCACGACATCATGTTGTACTCCATGACCCAGGGCAGCATGAGCGTGTTGGCCACGCCGTGCGGCACGTGGAACGTGCCGCCGATGGGGTAGCTCATGGCGTGCACGGCGCCCACGCCGGCGTTGCCGAAGGCGATGCCACCGAGGAGCGAGCCCATGGCCATGTTGTGACGCGCCCAGGCGCTGGCGCCGTCGTACACGGCGGTGCGGATGCTCTTGCTGATGAGCTTGATACCTTCGGCCGCCAGTGGGTCGGTGTGCATGGTGGCGTTCACGGAGATGTAGGCCTCGACGCAGTGGATGAGGGCGTCCATGCCCGAGGCGGCGGTCACGCCGGCCGGGCAGCTGTACGTGAGCACCGGGTCGACCAAGGCGATGTTGGGGATGAGGTACGGGCTCACGACGCCCTGCTTCACGTTCAACTTCTCGTTGGCGAAGATGGCGATGGCGGTGACCTCGGAGCCGGTGCCGGCCGTGGTGGGCACGGCGATCAGCGGCAGGCCTTTGCGCGGCACCTGGTCGACACCGACGTAGTCTTCGAGCCTGTCGTTGTTGGGCGCCAGCGCGGCCACGACCTTGGCGATGTCGATCGCCGAGCCGCCGCCGAAGCCGATGACGATGTCGTAGCCGCCCTTCTTGGTGAAGCTGACGATCTCCTCGACGCTGCTCATCGGTGGTTCGGGCACGGCCTTGTCGTAGATGCCGACCTCGAGCCCGGCATCGCGCAAGGGACGCTCGACGTCGGTGACGCTGCCGGAGCAGGCGACGCCGGGGTCGGTGAGGATCAGGGCCTTGGTGCCGTTGAGCTTCTTGGCCTCGATGCCGATCTGCGAGACACAGCCGTTACCGGTGATGAGCGTCTTGGGCGCCCTGTGGACGCGGAGTTTGGTATCCATGGCTCTGCTCGTCTCCTTGTGGTCGATGGTCCTAGCGAGGCAGCCAGCCGGCGCCCCGCAGGGCGGCGACATCCTCGCGGATCTGGTCGCGGAACTTGGGGTCGGCGATGGCGATCAACGCCTCGGCGCGCTCGCGCAGCATCTTGCCTTTGAGGCGGGCGACGCCGTGCTCGGTGACCACGTAATCCACGTCGGCGCGCATGGTGGTGACGGCGGCGCCCTCGCCGATCTTGGCGACCACGCGGCTGACCTCGCCGCGCTTGGCCGTGGAGGGCAGGGCGATGATGGCCTTGCCGCCCTTGCTGCGCGCGGCGCCGCGCATGAAGTCGACTTGGCCGCCGATGCCGGTGAACTGCACCGGCCCCATGGTGTCGGCCACGACCTGGCCCATGATGTCGACCTGTATGGCCGAGTTGATGGCCACCACGTTGTCGTTCTGGCCGATGATGTAGGGGTCGTTCACGTAGTTGACCGGGAACATGTTCACGGCTGGGTTGTCGTCGACGAAGTCGTACAGGCGACGCGTGCCCATGAGAAACGTGGCCGTCATCTTGTCGCGGTTGATGGTCTTGCGGGCGTTAGTGATGACGCCCTCGTCGTAGAGGTCGACGACGCCCTCGCTGAACATCTCGGTATGGATGCCCAGGTCGTTCTTCTCGTGCAGGAACATGAGCACGGCGTCGGGTATGCCGCCGATGCCGAGCTGCAGGCAGGAGCCGTCGTCGACGAGGCTGGCGATGTTCTTGCCGATGGCCTCTTCGACGGGGCCGATCTTGGGCGGCTGCAGCTCGATGATCGCTTGCTCGCTCTCGACGATGTAGTCGAGCTCGGAGACGTGGATGAAGGCGTCGCCGTGTGTGCGCGGCATGTTGGGGTTGACCTGAGCCACGACCGTCTTGGCCACCGAGGCCGCCGGCTTGGTGTAGTCGACCGAGATGCCGAACGAGCAGAAGCCGTGCTTGTCGGGCGGCGACAGGTGGACGAGCGCGACCGACGGCGGCAGATAGCCCTTGAGGAACAGGTCGGGGATCGCGTGGAAGAAGACGGGTGTGTAGTCGCCGCGCCCCTCGCGCACGGCGTCGCGGGTCGAGGCGCCGGTGAACAGCGAGTTGTGGAAGAAGCTCCGCGCGTGCTCGGGCAGGCTGTATTCGCCCTTGCCCATGGCCACCATGTGGACGATCTCGACGTGCTCGAGCTCACCGGCCCGCGCGACCAGCGCGTCGACCAGCTCCAGGGGCTCGCCACAGGCGTGGGCGAGCACCACGCGGTCGCCCGACTGCACACACTTGATGGCTTGTGCCGCCGTCACGCGCTTGCGCGCGTACTCCTTCGTCCAGTCCATCCGGCTACTCCTTAAGCTTGCGTGTGACCGTGGGGGCGAGATCGGCGGCGCGGGTAGGCACGCCGTCGACCAGCTCGCCGGCGATGACGACGGTCCGAGGCTCGGCGCCGGGCTGCGGTGTGCCTGCGGCCCCCCGCACGCCATCGCTTTTCCGAATGGTGTGCGGTGTGCCTGGGGTCCCCCGCACGCCATCGCTTTTCCGAATGGTGTGCGGTGTGCCTGCGGTCCCCCGCACGCCATCGCTGCGCTCGGGGATGGTCAGCAGGTGATCTGACGCGCACGCTCGCGGGCAGCCGCTCACATGCACGGTCGCTCCCGGGGGCACGTCGGGGTCGTCAACGGGCAGCTCGCCGGCGACGGCGGTGCGGTCGATGTGCGGATTACAGCCGCCGCAGTAGACGATGGTCACGTGTTTCTCGGTCGCCGGTTTGTGCTCGTCGGTCATCGCCGGTGGCTAGCCTCCGCCGTGGGCACTTTGGCCTTACCTTTGTCCCACGGCTTGCCGACGCCGGCCAGCGCCTTGGCCAGTTCCTTCTTGTGATTGATGTTGGACTGGCGGCCGATCATTATGCGCTGCGCTTGCGGTGAGCCGGCGCCGTGCATGCTCTCGGTGCGGTAGCCCACGGCGGCAGTGCCCAGCGTGAGGTTCTCGACCAGGCGCAGGATGCGCATGCGGTCGATAGTGGGCGTGTCGCACTGGCCCACGAAGAACTTCTCGACGATAGGGCCGATCTTCTCGTCGGCGAGGTCCTGAGCGGACGGCATGGTGACCATGAGACCGCCGGCGATGTCTTCGGCCAGACGCGCGATCTCGTAGGGGAAGCGGGTCACGTTCTGCTTGCAGACGTTGGCCAGCAGCATGTCGATCTGATAGTTGCCGGCGGGCATCTGAACGCCCTCGTGAGAGCAGGCCAGCCCGCAGGAGAAGAGCGTCTCGTTGAGGTGTGTCATCTCGATGAGCTTGTCCTTGATGTGGCTGGCCTTGGCGACGCCGTTCATGTCGGCGGCCGTGGCGGCGGCGCCGATGAGCACGTCGCCGACGCCGACTTTGCAGCCGCCGTAGCTCTGGCGGTGAAAGCCGGCGAAGCGCTCGACCAGGGCGCCCGAGAACTCGACCTCGCCGCACAGGTAGACGTTCTCCCAGGGGACGAACACGTCGTCGAAGACCATGAGGGCTTCTTGGCCGCCGAAGCGCGCGTTGCCGACGTCGAGATCGTTGTCCTCGAGCTTGCGCGTGTCGCAGCTCTGGCGCCCGTAGATGTAGTACACGCCTCTGGCGTTGGCGGGGCAGCTGAAGCTCACGGCGTAGTCCTCGTCGCCCTCGCGCATGGCCACCGTGGGCATGACGATGATCTCGTGCGAGTTGCAGGCACCCGTCTGGTGAGCCTTGGCGCCGCGCACCACGATGCCTTCGTCACGTCTCTCGACGATGTGCAGGTAGACGTCGGGGTCAGGCTGTTCGTGCGGCGCCAGGCCGCGATCCCCCTTGGGATCGGTCATGGCGCCGTCGGCCACGAGGTCGTTCTCCTGCAGGTACTGGACGTACTTCTTGAAGCGCGCATGGTACTCCGTGCCTTTGGCTTGGTCGGTCTCGTAGGTCACCGAGTAGAGCGCGTTGATGGCGTCCATGCCCACGCAGCGCTGGAAGCACGAGCCCGTCTTCTGGCCCAGCAGGCGCTGCATCTTGACCTTTTTGGCTAGGTCGTCGGTGCTCTGATGGATGTGGGTGAAGCGGTTGACCTTGTTGCCGGTGAGGTGGCTGGTGGCGAGCATGAGGTCTGCGAACTCAGGCTGGCGCGCCAGCTCGTAGGTCATGGCGATGCAGTTGATGCTGGGGCGGATGATCGGGTGGTTGACGTAGTCGTCGAGCTTCTCGCCGAACAGGTAGATCTGCAGGTGCAGGTCGGCGAGGCTCTGGACGAACTCCTCGGGCGTTCTGAGAGCCATGTGTGCCACTCCTTCCTGTCGCCCTGGGTGGCGGGCGCTGAGCTGGCCTTTCCGGGCGCGGGCGCGCGTTCTCACGGAGGCGCTCGCGCGTTGATTCGGTGCGGCGGGGGCGGAAGGGTCTTGCGGTTCTTGTCGCCCTCTCGACTAGATGATAGGCGCGAGCGTGGCCGCAGTCAATTTGTTCCAGCAGGCGGGCAATCGGCGCGCCCTCTGTTGGCCCGAATGTACAAGGACTGCCGACTGCGGCGGCGGCCGCCAAGCCTGGCGAGCCGGGTGGCAGACGAGCCTGCCCAGCACCACGCTGAGCTTTGTCCCCGCCCGGCGTCCTGCCCCGGTTTGCCAATTGGCCCAGCTCCGCCGGGGAAGTTTGGCCCGCATGGCGACTGCGGCGTGACATACGAAGAGGTATACTGCGGACGCCTCGCGACGCTGGTACATCGCGCCGCCGGGGTTCCGAAGCAAGCCAGCACGTCGTCGGACGCCGACACCTCGCCGCCTGTGGCGTGGGCGCGGCGCCAAAGAGGAGTGGTAACTCGTCTGCAAACCCGGCGGTCTCCCTGCCGCCGCTCCGGCTCTTCGAGCCCCCATCCAACAACGTTGAGCAAACCAACTGGAGGATCCTGAATGAGTGACTACGTCAAAGACCTGATGGCTCAGGTCAAGGCCAAGAACCCGGCCGAGCCCGAGTTCCATCAGGCAGTACAGGAAGTGGTCGAGTCGGTGGCCGTCGTCCTCGACAAGCACCCCAAGTACCGCGACGCCAAGATCCTCGAGCGCATCATCGAGCCCGAGCGCGTGCTTATGTTCCGCGTCCCGTGGATGGACGACAAGGGCAAGGTACAGGTCAACCGCGGCTTCCGCATCGAGATGAACAGCGCCATCGGCCCCTACAAGGGCGGCCTGCGCCTCCATCCCACGGTCAACCTGGGCATCCTCAAGTTCCTCGCCTTCGAGCAGGTCTTCAAGAACGCGCTGACCACGCTCCCCATGGGCGGCGGCAAGGGCGGCTCGGACTTCGACCCCAAGGGCAAGAGCGACAACGAAGTCATGAAGTTCTGCCAGTCGTTCATGACTGAGCTTCAGCGTCACATCGGCCAGTTCACCGACGTGCCGGCCGGCGACATCGGCGTGGGCGGCCGCGAGATCGGCTTCCTGTTCGGCCAGTACAAGCGCATCCGCAACGAGTTCGTCGGCGTGCTCACCGGCAAGGGTCTCAACTGGGGCGGCTCGCTCATCCGTCCCGAGGCGACCGGCTACGGCGCCGTGTACTTTGCGGCTGAGATGCTCGCCACCCGTGGCGAGACGCTCCAGGGCAAGACCTGCCTCGTCAGCGGTTCCGGCAACGTCTGCCAGTACACCATCGAGAAGATCCTCGACCTCGAGGGCAAGGCCGTCACGGCCAGCGACTCGGGCGGCTACATCTACGACGAGGCCGGCATCGACCGCGCCAAGCTCGCCTGGATCATGGAGCTCAAGAACGTCAAGCGCGGCCGCATCAGCGAGTACGCCGACAAGTTCAAGAGCGCCGTCTACACGCCCGTCGACCCCAAGGCTGACTTCAACCCGCTGTGGAACCACAAGGCCGCCTGTGCCTTCCCGAGCGCGACCCAGAACGAGGTCAACGCCAAGGACGCCGCCAATCTGCTCAAGAACGGTGTCTACGTGGTCTCCGAAGGCGCCAACATGCCGACGGTGCCGGAAGGCGTCGACCAGTTCCTGCAGGCCAAGATCCTCTACGGCCCCGGCAAGGCTGCCAACGCCGGTGGCGTGGCCACCTCCGGTCTCGAGATGTCGCAGAACAGCCTGCGCCTCAGCTGGACGCGCGAGGAAGTGGACACCCGCCTGCACGGCATCATGAAGGCCATCCACAAGCAGTGCGTGGACGCCTCGGCTGCCTACGGCGTCAAGGACAACTACGTCGTCGGCGCCAACATCGCCGGCTTCCTCAAGGTCGCCGACTCGATGCTCGACATGGGTATCGTCTGATCCAGCTCTGCGGCTAGGACGGTCGTCACGATCGTCTCAGCAAGCGGTGCGACGCGGGGTCGCGGCCGACGTGGTCGCAGGCTGGCCGTCGGGTTTGGCGGCCTTCGGCTACCGGGTATCAACCGGCAGGCACATGAGTGCTAATGCGGTAGGACTTTCCACCCGCGCTGAAAGGATCGGTCGAGATGAAAAAGATCGAGCTCTACATCCAGCCGTACAACCTCGACACGGTAGCTGAGGCGCTGGCCGTGGAGGGCGTCGTAGGCATGTCGGTGACCGAAGCCAAGGGCTTTGGCGTACAGAAGGGCTTCACGCGCGGCGAGAAGGTCACGACGGGGCAGGTGCGCTTCCATCCCAAGATGAAGGTCGAGATGGTCGTGCTCGAGAAAGACGTCGACCGCATCGTTGACAAGATCCTCGCCCACCTCAAGAGCGGCGAGCTCGGCGGCGGCAAGATCTTTGTCACCCCGGTCGACGACGCCGTGCGCACGCGCACGGGCCAGCGTGGCCGGGACGCGATCACCTAAGCAAGGCGAATTCGGGCGCACGGCGGCCGGGACCGGCGGCCGTGCGCTCTAGGTAGAAGCGAGGAACGACGAGGCTGGGGCGGGCTTGTGAGCCCGCCCCAGCCTCGTCTCTACGTTTTTGATCCGCCTTGAGCGCCGCCCAGCGGACCTGAAGCCATCGTTCCGGATCCGCCTTGAGCGCCGCCTAGCGGACCTGAAGCCATCGTTCCGGGTCTGCGCGGAGCGCCGCCCGGCGGCGACCTCAGGCTAGACCGAACTCGCGCTCGAAGTCGCCCTTCGGCCGGGCGCCGACGATCTTCTTGGCCGGCTTGCCGTCGGTGAAGAGGATGATCGTCGGGATGCTCAGGATGCCGAACTTGCCGGCAGTCACTGGGTTGTCGTCCACATTGAGCTTGCC
>Ga0247847_1000253_pt1 | contig 15246 bp, 14 predicted proteins | sample PFST25metaG_FD_186002 | JGI IMG/M metagenome (GOLD analysis project Ga0247847, IMG submission 186002) | Peat soil microbial communities from Stordalen Mire, Sweden - P.F.S.T25 | ecosystem: Environmental > Terrestrial > Soil > Wetlands > Peat | place: Sweden: Norrbotten County, Stordalen Mire...
TGCGCGGCGTGCGCCTCGCCAGTCTCGGCGGAGCCAGCTGCCACGATCGCATCTTCGTCGCCGGCGAGGACGGCGGTCGCAGCGAGTTCCGCATCGTCTGCGCGCGGCCACCGAGTCCGTCCTCGCTGCCGACCGACCTGGAAGTCGTGGCCGACGGCTACGTGGCGGTCACGCCCCTACGTATGGACTTGGTCGATGAGGCGGCGCTGGCGGCGCTGTCGGACTGGCGGCTCGAGGAGCTTCCGGCGCCGCCGCTCTTGGAGTCGGCAGGTGGTGACGAGCATTCCTGACAGAGGCCGCGCAGCCGGTTTCGACCCGGTCGTCTTCGATCTCGACGGCACCGTGGTGGACACGGTCGAGCTCATGCGCGACTCGTTCCGCTACACGGTCAAGAAGGTACTCGGTAGCGAGCTGCCCGAAAGCGTCATGCTGGCCGGTGTCGGCCAGCCGCTCATGCTGCAGATGCAGGCTCTTTCGCCCGAGCATGCAGATGAGCTCTACGACGTCTACCGCGAGTACAACCACCGCCGCCACGACGAGCTCATCCGCTCGTACGAAGGCATGCAGGCGGTGCTCGAGAGCCTCAAGACGGCCGGTCGCCGCTTGGGCATAGTCACGTCCAAGAGCGCCGACACCACCCAGATGGCCTTCAAGGCCATCGGCATCGGGCACCTCTTCGAGGCCATCGTCACCGCCGGGGACACGACCGAGCACAAACCGTCGCCGGTGCCGGTGCAGCTCTGCGTGCAGCGGTTGGGCGGCGGGCATGGCATCTACATCGGCGACAGCCCGGTCGACATCCGCGCCGGCGCGGCCGCGGGGCTGGCGACGGCGGCCGTGCTCTGGGGTATCTTCAGCAAGGAGGACCTGCTGACGGCGCGGCCCGACTACGTGCTGGCCGCGCCTCAGCAGATCGTGTCCTTGTGTGTGCACGGCCAAGCGCTCGCGGAGGTGGAGCCATGAGTGTGCCCGACGAGGTCCGCCGGCGGGCGGTAGCGCTGCGCGGCGAGGTCGAGCACCATGCTCAGCTGTACTACGTGCTCGACCAGCCTGAGATCAGCGATGCCGACTACGACCGCTTGTTCGCCGAGCTGCAGGAGCTCGAGCAGCGTTTCCCGGAGCTGCGCGCGGCCGATTCGCCCACACAACGTGTGGGCGGTGAGCCGCTGGAGAAGTTCGAGCAGGTGCGCCACATGCAGCCCATGCTCTCGCTGGCCAATGCCCGCGACGAGGAGGAGCTGCTCGCCTGGGACCGGCGCAACCGCCGGCTGCTGGAGGCGAACGGGTTCAGCGACGTGCCTCTCACGTTCGTCACCGAGCCCAAGATCGACGGCCTGGCCATCTCGCTCACCTATCGCGATGGCGTCTTCGTGGGCGGCGCTACGCGCGGCAACGGGGAGGTGGGCGAGGACGTGACCAACAACCTGCGCACCGTGCACGCTCTGCCGCTGCGGCTCCGGGGGGCGCCGCCGCCGGTCGTGGAGGTGCGCGGCGAGGTCTACTTGCCGCGGGCGGCGTTCGAACGACTCAACGAGAGTCGTGCTGCCGAGGGCCTCTCGACCTTCGCCAACCCGCGCAACGCCGCCGCGGGGTCCATCCGTCAGCTCGACCCGGCCGTGGCCGCGGCGCGGCCGCTCAGCATGTGGTGCTACGCGATCGGCCATAGTGAGGGGCTCGACCTGACGAGCCACTGGCAGGCCCTCGCCTGGATGCACGAGCGCGGCCTACGCGTCAACCCTGCCTCGGCCCGACACGACTCCATCGCTGAGGTGGCCGAGGTGTGCCGCGCCTGGGCGGACCGACGCGCTACGCTCGACTACGACATCGACGGCGTGGTCGTCAAGGTGGACCAGTACCAGCTCCAGCGCACCTTGGGCGAGGTCGCCCACGACCCGCGCTGGGCGATCGCCTTCAAGTTCGCGCCCACCACGGCCACGACCAGGCTGCATGCCATCGAGGTGAGCGTGGGCCGGACCGGGGTGCTGACGCCGTTCGCGGTGCTCGAGCCGGTGGAGGTGGCCGGCGTCACGGTAGAGCGTGCCACCCTGCACAACCAGGACGACGTGCGCCGCAAGGACATCCGTGTCGGCGACCTGGTGATCGTTCAGAGGGCCGGCGACGTGATCCCGCAGGTGGTGGGCCCCGTCATCCACGAGCAGGGCGACGAAACGGCGTCTGCCCACGAGTCGCGGCCAGTCTGGCAGATGCCCGAGACGTGTCCGGCCTGCGCCTCGCGCGTGGTGCGCGAGGAGGACGAGGTGGCCGTGCGCTGCCCCAACCACTCCTGTCCAGCGCAGATCGTGGAGAGCATCAGGCACTTCGTCAGCCGCGGGGCGATGGACATCGAGGGCGTCGGCGACGAGGTCGTGGCCGCACTCCACGAGGCCGGCCTCATCGCTAACGTTGCCGACCTCTACTCGCTCACGCTGAGCGCCCTCGTCGCCGTGAGCTTGTTCGGCCGCAAAGACCGCGGGCCGGACGGCCGGGACATCGTCGTGCCCAGCAAGCTGGCCGACAACGTGCTGGCGGCTATCGCCGCGTCAAAGCGGCAGCCGTTCGCCCGCGTCGTGTTCGCGCTCGGCATCCGCCACGTCGGCGACGTCACGGCCCAGCTTCTGGTAGAGCACTTCCCATCGCTTGGCGCTCTGCAAGCGGCGACGGGGGAGGAGGTCGCCGCCGTGCCGGGCCTCGGCCCGGCGGTCTCCGGGGCGCTGCGCCAGTACTTCGACGAGGCGCGCAACCAGCAGACCCTGGCCAAGCTCAGGGAACACGGATTGTACTTGGCCGAGGAGGCGCCGCAGCGCCCCGCCGGCCCGCTCTCCGGCAAGACGTTCGTGCTCACGGGCAGGCTGGCGTCGCTCTCGCGGCCGCAGGCTGCGGCGCGCATCAAGGAGCTCGGCGGCAAGGTCGGCGAGTCGGTGAGCCGCGCGACCGGCTACGTCGTCGCCGGCGAGGAGCCCGGCTCCAAGCTCGCCAAGGCGCAGGCCGCCGGCGTGACGGTCATCGACGAGGCGGCTCTTCTGGACTTGCTCGCCGCCGCCGCCGAGAGCAAGTCGTCCTAGACTAGCGCGGCCAGACGCCCTGGCGCAGGCGATGTGGCCTGCCGTCTTCACACTACTTAATGGTCGGTTAACACCCTCTACCTACGCGGGCGATACAGTGCCGTTACGCGACTTCCCTCCCAGAGAAGCGCGTGCAGCCAGCAGTACCAAGCTGGCGCCTCCTATCTTCTTCATGGTTCGCCCCGGCCCCGGGCGAACCGCGCCCTGAATCGGGTCCTCTCACACATGCTCGGCCCTGGCGGGCTCACTTCGTTGGCTTCGTGTGCCCAAGTTTGCCGAAGTATCTCTGGCTGACATGTTCGCGGCCGCGCGGTAGGCTCAAAGTGACCGCAACTCACCAACCAGATAGGGGTCGTCGTGGAGAACAAGAAGATCCCGACACGCATGGGCGACGGCTCGCTGACGTGGATGACCGCCGGTGAGATCCGTGCCGACATCGAAGAGGGCACGCGCGTGGCGGCCGAGCGGGCCAAGGTGCCGCCGCTCGACGAGGCTGAGCTCGGCCACCTGCTCGAGATCTTCGCCTCCGCCTCCCGTTTCACGGGCGTCGACATCGGCGACGAGGTCGTTCTTACCTACGACGGCGTCGGCAGCCAGCACATCGGCACGCGTATCCACGACCTGCAGCTCTACGAGCAGCATCTCGGTGCCGACAGCGTCGAGCTCTACCACCCCGACTACTCGTTCAAGGCCGTGAAGACGGTGGTCCCCTATGAGCAGGGTGTGATGCGGCAGGCACAGGCCAACGTCACCGTGCCGCTCAACTACGGCGCCATGCCGGACTTGGGCCGCTACACGCAGCCGGACGGGCCGGTGCCTAACTGGTCCACCCTCATGCCCTTGGGCAAGATCGACGAGGCACGCGCGGCGCAAGAGGAGGCGGTGGAGCATGCGGTCGCCGACATGGTCTACGTCTGCGACGGCATGCTCGAGGCCGGCGCCGACGGCGTCGACTTCGACACCGCCGGCGCCGCAGGCGATGCCGACTTCCTGGCGGCGCTCAGGGCCATAGAGGCCGTGCGCGGCCGGCATCCGGACGCCGGCATCCAGATCGGCATGGCGAGCGAGTTCGTGCTCGGCATGCACGGCAACCTCGAATACGAGGGCGTGCGCTTGGCCGGTTTGTGGCCGCGCGAGCAGATGAAGCTGGCGGCCAAGGCCGGCGCCACCATCTTCGGCCCGGCCGTGAACGTCAACACGGGAAAGTCGGGTGCCTGGAACGTAGCGCGCGCCATCACGATCGTGAAGCCATGCGTGCAGGAGGCCGAGATCCCGGTCCACATGAACGTCGGCATGGGTGTCGGCGGCACGCCGATGGCCCCGTGGCCGCCGGCCGATGCCGTCTCGCGGTCGTCGCGCGCTCTGGTCGACATCCTGCGCCTGGACGGTTTGTAGGTGGGCGCCGGCGACTCCCATGGCATGGCGTCGGCGCACGCGCATGCTTCGGGGATGGGCGGGATGCGGACCGCTGGAGACCTGGTGGCCCGCATGCAGATCACCCGAGGTATGCGCTTGCCGGAAGCCAAGAACTACGTGGCCGGCAAGCTCGGCGTTTCGGTGCTCGACCTGTGCGACTCAGGCGTCATGTACGAGGTGCGTGGCCAGCTCGGCCTGGGCCGGTTCTACGACTCCGAGAGCACCTACCCGGCGGAACCGCTGGCCATGGAGGCCAAGTTCCGCATCGCCGAGCTGCTCGAGGTGCCCATCAACTGCGTCGGCCGGTTCCGCACGCTGACGGGCCTGGCCGGGTAAGGCGACGCCGCTGCTCACGCTCAAGCGATGAGAATGGGCTACACTAGGGCGCAAGCCGGCGTAGCTCAGTTGGCAGAGCAGCTGTCTTGTAAACAGCAGGTCGACGGTTCGATTCCGCCCGCCGGCTCCAGACATGTACAGGCGCTCTCCGGCGGCATGCCGTCGCAGAGAGAACGACCCGATCCGCGTGAGGAGGAGGTTCCTTCGTGAAGCGTAACCTGCACGCCGGCCGAAGACGGAGCGGTGGTCTGCGCCTCGACGTCTTCACCGACGACGAGATCGACGACATCCACCTCGGCAGCCTCGAGGTTCTGCAGCAGACAGGTGTCTTCGTCGAGGACGACGAGGCGCTCGACATCTTCAGCGACGGCGGTTGCGACGTGGACCGCGAGACGCGCATGGTGCGCATCCCTCCCTATGTGGTCGAGGACGCCATCAAGTCGGCTCCAGCCAGCGTTGTCTGCTACGGCCGCGACCCCAAGAACGACATCGTGAGCCAGCCCGGCCGCGTCGATTTCTGCAACTTTGACGAAGGCATCATGGTCATCGACCCCTACACGGGCGAGTACCGCCAGCCGACCATCAAGGACGTGGGCGACATCGCCCGACTGGTCGACTACTTGAGCGAGATGGGCACCTACGAGTCGGCTGTGGGGGCCGCCGACGTGCCCACCGAGACCGCCTGTCTGCACAACGCCGAGGCGGCCTTGGCCAACACGACCAAGCCGGTGGGCACCGAGGCTATCTCGGGCTACGACGCCCGCAAGCTCATCGAGATGGCGGCCATCGTCGTCGGCGGCGAGGACGAGTTGCACGAGCGGCCCATCATCGGCATGGGTGTGTGCCCGGTCAGTCCGCTCAAGCTGCCGCGCGACGCGACCGAGGTAATCATCACTGCGGCCAGGGCCGGCATCAGCGACACGATCCTTTCCATGGCCATGGCCGGCGGCTCCTCGCCGGTCACCCTGGCGGGCACCATGGTCACCCACAACGCCGAGGTACTGGCCGGCATCACGCTGGCGCAGCTCGCCGAGCGTGGCGCACCCTGCTTCTACGGCAGCTCGACCACGGCCATGGACCTGCGCCTGGCGTCGGCCTCCGTCGGCTGTCCCGAGCTGGCGCTCATCAGCGCCGGCGCCGCCCAGATCGCGCGCCAGTATCGGCTGCCCTCGTACATCGCCGGTGCGTAGGCAGACAGCAAACTCGGTGACGCCCAGAGCGGTCACGAGAAGACCCTCACCGGCCTGATGGCTGCGCTGGCAGGTGCCTCGCAGATCTACGGTTCGGGGATGATCGAATCGGGCGTCACCTTCGACTACGCACAGCTCGTCATGGACAACGAGTTCGCGCGCATGATCAAGCACGTGGTGGCCGGCATCCAAGTCGATGACGAGCACCTGTTGGTGGACGAGATCCACAAAGTGGGTCCTTTCGGCGACTTCCTCAGCTTGGACTCGACCCTCATGTACATGCGCCAGCAGAGCCAGCCCCAGCTGCTCGACCGTCGCGTGCGCGAGGAGTGGCAGGCCGCCGGTGCCACGGACCTCTACACCCGTGCCGCCCAGAAAGCGCGCGAGATCATCGAGACGCACAAGCCGGAACCGCTGCCGGACGACATCGCCAAGCGCGTGCACGCGGTCGTCGAAGCGGCGGACCGCGAGCGTGGCGTCGCCTGACCCAAGGGGAGAAGACGTGGCAGACCCATACGACCAACTCAAAGAGTCACTGATCGCCGGCGACGGCGCCGGCGTCGAACGTTTGACGCGAGAGCTGCTCGACGCCGGCCGCTCGGCTCGCGAGATCCTCGACGGCGGCCTCCTGCCGGGCATGGAGGTCGTCGGTCAACGCATGCGTAGCGGCGAGTGCTTCATCCCTGAGGTCTTGCTCAGCGCGCGCACCATGCAGGCCGCCCTGGAGCTCCTCAAGCCGCACCTGGCCTCAGGCGACAGTGGCAGCCTGGGCACCGTGGTCATCGGTACCGTTGAGGGCGACCTGCACGACATCGGCAAGAACCTGGTGGCCATGCTGCTGCAGGGAGCCGGTTTTGTTGTGGTCAACTTGGGCACTGGGGTCACCAGCGCGCAGTTCGTGGCCGCCGTCAAAGAGCACGACGCGCAGGTCCTGGGCATGAGCGCCCTGTTGACCACCACGTTGCCGCACATGCCCGAGACGATCGCTGCGCTGAGCGCCGCCGGCCTGCGCGACAAGGTCAAGGTGATGATCGGCGGCGCCCCGGTGACCCAGGCCTACTGTGACGAGGTCGGCGCCGACGGCTACGGTGCCAACGCCGCCCTGGCCGTGGAGACGGCCAGGGCGCTGCTTGCCTGAGACGCCGACGGCTCCCAGTCACACGCTGGCGGCCCTCGGCGCCGGACGATAGTATTCTGCGCGAGGTCTGTGCCGTCCGCGGGCGACTCACCTGCCTCTTTGTGGCGGGGTTCGGGCCTCCCTGATCGCCCGCTGGCGATCGATCCGGACCAAGCCATGGAGGTGATACACGTGGAAGCGAAGATACCGACCCGCATGGGCGACGGCAGTCTCGTCGAGATGACCCGCTCTGAGCTCAAGGCGGACCTGGAAGAGGGCACGCGCGTAGCCGCTCAGAAGGCCAAGGTCCCCGAGCTTACCCAGGACGAGCTCGACCATCTGCTCGACATCTACGCTTCGCCGGCCCGCTTCGCCGCCGTGGACATCGGCGACGAAGTGGTGATGAGCAACGACGGCTCGGGCACCAAGCACATCGGCAACCGCGTCCAGGACCTGCAGTCGTACGAACAGGTCTTGGGCGTGGACATCATCGAGCTCTGGCAGATCGACTACTCCTACAAGGCGACCAAGACCAACGTCGCCCACGAGGGCCAGTCGATGAAGATCGCCCAGATGCTGTGCACCAACCCCGTGCAGTACGGCGCCATGCCCGACCTGGGGCGCTACTCCAAGCCGGACGGGCCGTTCGACAACTGGTCCGAACTGCTGCCGCAGGGCAAGATCCAAGAGGCGCGCGACGCACAGCTGCAGGCGGCCGACATGCTTGTGGACGACATCGCGTTCGTCGCCGATCACATGGTCGCCGCAGGCGCCGACGGCATCGACTTCGACACGACCGGCGCCGCCGGAGACGCCGACTTCCTCGCTGGCCTCAGGGCCTGTCGCGCGTTGCGTGAGCGCTACCCGTGGCTGGGCATCGAGATCGGCATGGCGAGCGAGTTCGTGCTCGGCATGCACGGCCAGATAGAGTTCGACGGCGAGCGCTTGGCCGGCATGTGGCCCAAGGATCAGCTGCGCATGGTGCAGCAGGCCGGCGCCAGCATCTACGGGCCGGCCGTCAACATCAACACCGGCAAGTCGACGGCCTGGAACATCGCTCGGGCGATCACCTTCATCAAGCCCTGCATGGAGATTGCCGAGATCCCCGTGCACGTCAACGTGGGTATGGGCGTCGGCGGCGTGCCGACCTGCGTCTACCCGCCCGCCGACGCCACCTCGCGGGCCTCCAAGGCCTTCGTGGAGATCCTCAAGATCGACGGCTACTAGGTGGGTACGGGCGACCCCCTCGGCATGGAGTCTGCTCACACGCAGGCTTCGGGCATGGGCGGAATGCGAGCGGCCGGAGATCTGGTCGCACGTATGCAAATGACCCGGAGGATGCGTCTCAAGGAAGCCAAGCAGTATGTCGCCGGCAAGCTAGGGTGCACCACGCGCGACCTTTCGGACCCCGTGGCGATGGAGCAGATACGGCTCGAGAAGGGCCTGGGCACGCTGCCCTTCACGTCCTCGGTGCACCCCGACGATGCGGGCATGATCGAGGCCAAGTTCAACATCGCCGAGCTGCTCGACATCCCCATCAACTGCGTCGAGCGCTTCAAGAAGCACGCAAGGCTCTGACGAGCGGAGGCAGGAGTGGCTGAACGCACGATCCCCACACGCATGGGCGACGGATCGCTGGCGCACATGACGCCCAGCGAGATCCGCCAAGACGTGGAAGACGGCACGGCCACGGCGGCCCAAAGGGCCAAGTTGCCGCTGCTGGCCACGGACGAGCTCGACCACCTTTTCGACATCTTCGCCTCGCCGGCGCGCTTCTCGAGCGTGGACATCGGCGACGAGGTCGTGCTCACCTACGACGGCACCGGCGTGCCGCAGCAAGGCGGCCGCGTGGATGCTCTCTACCAGACGGAGCAGCTCTTCGGCGCCGACAGCTGCGAGCTCTACCACGCCGACTACTCCTACCGCGCCGTCAAGACGGTGGTCCCCTACGAGCAGCAGCAGATGAAAGAAGCGCAGCAGAGGGTGACCATCCCCGTGCACTACGGCGCTCAGCCGGACCTGGGCCGCTATTCACGGCCTGACGGGCCGGTGGGCAACTGGTCGGAGCTGTTGCCGGCCATGCGCATCGACGAGGCGCGGGCGGCCCAGGAAGAGGCCGTCGAGATGGCCGTGGCCGACATGGTCTACGTCGCCGAGGGCATGTGGGAGGCGGGCGCCGACGGCATCGACTTCGACACCTGCGGCGCCGCCGGCGACGCCGACTTCCTGGCGGCGCTCAAGGCCGTGGAGACGCTGCGCGCCCGCCACCCAGACCTGGGCATCGAGGTCGGCATGGCGGGTGAGGTCGTGCTCGGCACCCACGGCCAGCTCGAGTACAAGGGCGTGCGCCTGGCCGGCCTCAAGCCGGAAGGCCAAGTGCAGGTCGCCCAGAAGGCGGGCGCGACCGTGTATGGACCTGCCGTGAACGTCAACACCGGCAAGTCGACGGCCTGGAACATGGCCCGGGCGCTCACCTTCGTCAAGCCGTGCATGGCGGTGGCCGAGATACCGGTGCACATGAACGTGGGCATGGGCGTCGGCGGCGTGCCCATGGCGTCATACACGCCCCTCGACGCCGTCGCCCGTTGCTCACGTGCCTGCGTAGACGTTCTGAGGCTCGACGGCTTGTAGGTGGGCACCGGCGATATCTTCGGCATGGCGGTGGCGCACGCGGTCGCCTCGGGCATGGGCGGGATGCGGACGACTGGAGACCTGGTAGTCCGTTTGCAGATGACCCGAGGCATGAAGCTCAAACAGGCGAAGGCCCATGTGGCGCAGCGGCTAGGCGTGAGCTCCGCAGACCTTTCCGACAACGTCGCCATGCACGAACTGCGCGGCGAGCTGCGCCTGGGGCGCATCTACGAGGTCGAGGCGAGCTGCTTCACCGACCCGAGCCCCATCGAGGCCAAGACGCGTATCGCCCGGCTGCTCGACATCCCGATTAACAGCGTCGAGCGCTTCCAGGAGTCGAGCGCCAGGATCCTGAAGTAGTCGGCCGGCGGCCGCCACGGGCAGGGTCTCGGTCGCCGGCGTAGAAGCTTCTGACCTGACCGAAAGTCGCTCGCACAGACTGCGGACCGCTGGGGCCCACCGTCGTGGAGATACTTCAGTACATCAACTTGGCTGGCGCGCTGGCCGCTTTCTTCATGGCCGGCCGAGTCATCGTGCTCGACCGCCGCGCGCTGGCAGTTCATCGTCGTTCCTGGATGGCACTCACGGCGGCGGTGCTGCTTCTGGTCGCCTTGATGGCCATCGAGCTGCTGCGCACGGCGGGCATAGGGCCCGACACCTTCGTCGTCACCATCCTCGAGACGGCGCTGGTGGCGGCGCTCATCGCGGGCTTCTTCTTCCTCTATGTGCAGGAACACTCCGGAGTCAGCGAGCTCAGCCAGACGGCGACGCACGAGACGGAGCGTTCGCAGCGCCTCTCGGCGATCCTTGCCTTGGGCGACGAGGTGCGCACCACGCTCGACGTCGACAAGGTGGTGGCCACGGTCGCCGATGCCGTGAGTGCCACGCTCGACTTCCGCGAGAACGCCATCTACCTGCTCGACACCGAGAGGGAAGCCTACGTCGCCAAAGCAGCCGTAGGCGGCGACGCCGACTACAACCAGGACATCCTTGGCCGCAGCATCCCCCAGCACGTCGTGGAGGGCCTCATCCGCGACGAGTTCCGTCGCGGCAACTGCTACTTCGTCGATCACACCACCTACGAGTGGACCGAGGAGGAGCTCTTCTACTTCCCCTCGGGCGACTTCGAGTGCGCGGGGCCGGGGTGCTTCCACCCCGAAGACGGGCTCTTCGTGCCGTTGCTCGACCACGAAGAGCACATGCTGGGTTTGTTCGACGTCTACAACCCCGAGGATGGTCTTCTGCCGTCGGCAACGACCCTGCAGATGCTCGAGATCCTCGCCAACGTCGCGGCGTCGGCCATCGAGAACGCGCGCTACGGCGAGGCGATGCGTCAGCTGGCCATCACCGACGGCCTCACGGGCCTCTACAATCACCGGCACTTCCAGGAGATGCTGGGCAACGAGGTGGAGCGCGCCGAGCGCTACGGCCTCACGTTCACGCTGCTCATGATGGACCTGGACCTCTTCAAGACGGTCAACGACCGCCTCGGGCACCCTCGCGGCGACGAGGCATTGCGCGAGGTCGCCGCCGTGCTCACCCGCGAGGCGCGCGCCTCGGACTTCGTGGCTCGCTACGGTGGCGAGGAGTTCGTCATGATCCTGCCTGGCACGTCGTCCAAGCAGGCGACCGCCGCGGCCGAGCGCGTGCGCGCCGGCGTGCGCGCCATCGCTTTGCCCGTGCCCGAGCCGCCGGCTCTCTCTATCAGCATCGGCGTCGCTGACTTCCCGACCTGCGGCCGCGAGCGCGAGAGCCTCATCGCGGCCGCCGACACGGCGCTGCTGTTTGCCAAGCGCGCCGGCCGCGACATGGTCATGCGCTTCGCCGATGCCTCGCTGGCAGATGTCGACGCGCAGATGCTGGAGGCGCTGGCCTTCCACCTCGAGAATGCCGACATCGAGACGGCCGAGACCTTCGCCAACGCCGTGGAGCTGCGCGACGGCTTCGGAGGCAACCACTCGCTGGCAGTCGCCGAGTCCGTCACCCGCATGCTCGACGAGCTGGAACTGGACGAAGTCGAGAACCAGATGATGCGCTTGGCTGCCCTCATCTACGACATAGGCAAGATCGGCGTGCCCGTGGACGTGCTGAACGCCAGGGGAGAGCTGGGCAGCGAGCAGCTCGACGCCATCCGCCAGCACCCGGAGATAGGCAAGCAGCTCATCGAGAGCACGGTGAGGTTGGCGCGCACCATACCCGCCGTGCTGCACCACCACGAGCGCTGGGACGGCACGGGCTACCCCGACGGCATGAAGGGGGAGGAGATCCCCATCTCGGCTCGCGTCATCGCCATCTGCGACTCCTACGAAGCGATGATCTCCGACCGGCCCTATCGGACGGCGCTCACCAAGGATGAGGCGCTGGCCGAGCTGCGCCACGAGTCGGGCAAGCAGTTCGACCCCGACCTTGTGGAGCGCTTCATCGCTTGCCTGCCTGATGACGCATCCGCAGGCAAGGTTGCCAAGGGACCGGCGCAGGCGACGCACGAGGCGCCGCCCGACGCGAAGGGCGCTCAGAAGCCGAAGAGGGACGCGCCGCCGACGGACGAGGTTCTGCCGGCGAGCGACGTACCGCCGCCGAGCGCCGAGCCGGAAGCAGAAGAGTAGAACGGGAAAGGCGAGGGCGGGGAGCCTGCAGGCTACCCCGCCCTCGCCTTCTTGCGCTTTGGATTCGGCGAGCCCGCCCTATGAGGTCGGCCAGGTGGTGGCGTGGATGTCCATCACCTTGTGCAACAGCTCCACGGCCTCGTCGTGCGGGCGCTGGAACGAGTTGCGGCCCATGATGGTGCCGAAGCCTCCGCCCAAGGCGGTCTGGCGGTTCTCCTCGAGTACGTCGTCGACGCCCTTGGCCTCGCCGCCCGAGAAGATGACGATGCGGCGGCCGTCGAAGGCGCTCTGCACCACGTGGCGCACGCGGTCGGCGAGCGTGTCGGTCTTCACGCCGGCCTTCTCGATGGCCTTCTTGGCCGCTTCGTGCTCGAGGTGTGCCGTCGGCGGCTTGATCTTGATGATGTGGGCGCCGAGCTGGGCGGCTATCTGGGCGGCGTAGGCGATCACGTCCAGCGCCGTCTCGCCTTCCTTGGTGATGCCGGAGCCACGCGGGTAGGACCAGACGACCACCACGAGGCCGGCCGCCTTAGCGTCGGCGGCGAGGTCACGCAGCTGCTCGTACATGTCGTTCCGCGCACCCGAGGCAGGGTAGATGGTGAAGCCGATGGCCGTGCAGCCGAGCCGCAGGGCGTCGTCGACCGAGGCGGTCACCGCCGGGATGGGGTCGGCGCCGCCGTAGAGGGAGTCCGAGTTGTTGGCCTTCAGGATCAGCGGTATCTGGCCGGCGTAGTCGCGTGCCCCGGCCTCGATGAAGCCGAGAGGTGCGGCGTAGGCGTTGCAGCCGGCGTCAAGGGCGAGCTGGAAGTGGTAGCGCGGGTCGTAGCCGGGCGGGTTGGGCGCGAAACTGCGCGCCGGCCCGTGCTCGAAGCCCTGGTCGACCGGCAGGATGACGAACTTGCCGGTGCCGCCCAGGCGACCGTGCATGAGCATGCGGTAGAGGTTGGCCAGGGTGCCGGGACTGTCTGCTCCGTACCACGAAAGGATCTCGCGCACTCTGTCTGGGTTGGCCGGCATCTTCTCACGCTCCTCAAAGTCGTTGTCGACGCGCAGCGATCTGGCCCTGCGCGTCCCGCAGCAAGTTGTACCCGAACGGCTGGTATAGAGTCATCATCATGACGACGCCGGACGTTGACCGCACCAGGGAAGCCTATCCCAAGATCGAGCTGCACGTGCACCTCGAGGGTACGGTGCGGCCGGCGACGCTGCTGCGCATTGCCGGCCGCAACGGCTACGCGCTGCCGGCCGACACCGTCGAAGGACTTGCGGCCCTGTACGCCTTTCGCGACTTCGACCACTTCATCGACATCTGGCTGGCGACCACGCCGGCTCTGCAGCATGCGGCCGACTTCCGCCAGGTGGTGGTCGACTACGCCGCCGAGGCCAAGAGCTTCGGCTGTGTCTACATGGAGGGCATCTTCTCGCCGGCCGAGCCGGCGGTGCGCGGCGTGCCTTGGGACGAGGTCTTCGAGGGCTTCTGCGACGGCGCCCAGGAGGCGCGCGAACTGCACGGCGTGGAGGTGCGCTTCACGCCCGACATCACCTCACCGTTCAGCCTCGAGCTCGCCGAGGAGACGGCGCGCCGCGCCGTCTCCTTTCGTGATCGCGGCGTAGTCGGCATCGGGCTCGGCGGCTCGGTCGGCGCGCCATACCAGCCGGCGCCGTTCGCGCGCGCCTTCGCCATCGCCCGCGAGGGCGGTCTGGGCTCGGTGCCGCACGCCGGCGAGGTGGCCGGCGCCGCCACCGTGCGCGTCGCCCTTGAAGTGCTGCACGCCGACCGCATCCGCCACGGCATCCGCGCCGTCGAAGACCCGGCTGTGGTCGCCGAGCTGGTGCGGCGCGGCACCGTCTGCGACGTGACGCCCATCTCCAACCTGCGCACCAAAGTGGTCGCCTCGCTCCAGGAACACCCGTTGCCCCAGCTTGTGGCCGCCGGCGTGCGCTGCTCCATCTCCAGCGACGACCCGGCGCTGTTCGACACCGATCTGGGCCGGGACTGTGCCGCCGCCGTCGAGCTCGGCCTCACGCCACAGCAGATGTACGACAACGCCCTGGCCGGCGTGCTCTGCGATGAGGCTACGCGCGAGCGGCTGCGCGCCCTGGGCGACGCCTTCGACTGGGAGGCCGCGCAGTAGGCGCCGCGCGCGCTCGCGGCGGCGTGCTTGTGGCGCCGGCAAGCCGTAGCGCGCAAGCCGCACCACGCTTGCCGTGTCACGCAGCCTAGGCGAGTGTCTGGTACTTGAGCAGCCAGAAGTAGTCGAGGAGCTCCACGTGCACGTCAGCGACCGGACGCGCGAGACCGGCGAGCGTGTCGCGCAGCTCGCGCTCGTCGGGGAAGTTCTTGCGGATCTCATGATGCGAGCCGTCGTCGAGCTTGCGAACCTGAAAGGTGTCGCCGTGCTCGTCCGTGCGGCTGATCGGGGTGCTGCTGCCGGGCACGTAGCGATTGTCGACGGCGATCACCGGGCTGCCCGGCGCGAGGCGCACGTTGAGCTGGCCGAGCAGGGCGGGCAGGCGCGGCCGCTCGAGGTGCGACCAGAGGAAGCCCACGAAGGCGGCGTCGAAGCGGCCGGTCACGGCATGCAGGTCGAACGCGTCGGCGACCGCGAAGCGCACGCTGGCGCCGCTCCAGTCCTTCGTGCGCGCGAGCCTGAGCACCTCGGCGTTCACGTCAGTTGCCGTGACCGAACGCGCCGTGTCGGCGATGGCCCGCGTCCAGTAGCCCGTGCCGCAGGCGATCTCGAGCACGTCCCGACGTTGGAACTCTGCCCGCAAGCGCGTCGTGAGCTGCGCCAAGTCGGCTTGCCGCTCGGGCTTCTCGTAGATGCGCTCGTACTCGCGCGCCCGCCGCGCGTAGTAGTCGGTGAGGTCGGTGCTCAGTTCAGGAT
>Ga0247847_1000255_pt1 | contig 15189 bp, 28 predicted proteins | sample PFST25metaG_FD_186002 | JGI IMG/M metagenome (GOLD analysis project Ga0247847, IMG submission 186002) | Peat soil microbial communities from Stordalen Mire, Sweden - P.F.S.T25 | ecosystem: Environmental > Terrestrial > Soil > Wetlands > Peat | place: Sweden: Norrbotten County, Stordalen Mire...
ATGTCATACTGCCGCCGTCGCTATGACAAAAATGTCATAGCGACACCCCTACCTTTTTCCTTGCACCAAACACGAGTTGTGGGAGATAATCCGCGATTATGGTTCGAGCTTAGCCGTTGCCAATTAGAGCAAAGCCGGCTCCCAATAGACGATTTCCAACATGGAGGTAATCGCCAGTGGCAGTAACATATATTTATGGAAACGCCGCTTATGTAGCCGTTAATACAGGCACAGAGCCACGCCCACCGTTAGTAGACAATTCAGAAACCGTTGCCTACAACACAAGATTCTTCATTACGACTGGAGGTGGACAATAATTACCGAAATTGTTTCCGTTAGCATTCCTTCTCCCCCTGGTAACAAGCATCCATTCATCATAAAAGTTGAAAAATTAGTACAAAATACCGATTCACAATCTGTCAAGGAAGATTCAAACAATGCAAAGTAAATTGATTGCGGCGCTCATTGCCGCGGCCATCGCGCTAGTCGCGGTTGCCATCGCTATTCGTGTTAGGCCGCTTCGCAAGCTAGTATTCGATGGGTACGTGAGTCCCCCACACATCGTGGGGAAGGGTTAATCAATGGCTTGGATGCGGAATCGCAAGAACCCCTTGCGTCGGTATCACCAACTGAACGGTCCAGGCGGTATTAGTCCAGCCTTTGCTCCTGGCGCGCAACCGAATTTCAAGTTTGACGACCTGCCCATGACGGTCGTTGCTCTAGGCATCAAGCACGCCTGTTACGTCCCGAAGGTGCGATTGCACTATCGTGGTACGCTCACCAATCCGACGATGGCTGGCATCACGATTGCGCGAAACCTGTTTACCCCGATGCTGATTAGCTCCGTGCAAGTTCAGGGCACCGAGATTGGAACGCCGGTTTCGAGCACCCACACGCTTGGCGGCATCATCGACATTGACCAGTACGTTCGCAACGGTGGGCGTTACAACACTGTCACGCCTAACGGCGGCGCCGGCATCATCATACCGGCCGGCATCACCATCCCATTTGAGCACTACGTTGACATCTTCCCAGGCAGCAATCCCGCCCAACACGAAGGCCACCAGACGGCTCCGCTTGCTCTATTCCTGAAGCCGGGCGAAATGTACGTCAACTGCCCGTCTTCTTTTGCGGCCGTTGATGCTTCTTTGACCGGCCTCACTGCGGCGCTTACTATCACCGCTCATGCCGTGATTGACCCTGATACCGAGTTGCGGATTGCTCATCCTTGGCAGCTTACTCGTCACAAGGCGAATGCCGGTAATGGTGCTGACTCTGTTCAGCTCGTTTCCTTCGGCGCCAATAGCACTCTCACTGGAGTTGAAGGCAAAGCGGGAATTCATGGTGTACTGTGGGCCTCGTCAGAGCTTATTGGCGACGCCAAGGGCTCCGGCAAAGTCGATAGCATCACTCAGTTTGCAGCCGACTTCCTAGGCATTCGTCAGAGCAACGACCCGGCCGCGCAGGTAAACGAATTGCTCGAAGCATATCAAGATGGCGGTCCATTTGCTGACGGCTCTATTGCTGGTTCTTACCCGTTCTTCATTGGTGTTGACAACAACGCGTTAGTTGCAGCTTCGGCAATGGCCGCAGCCACCGTATTTCCAGTTATCGTTCCAGTCCCTGATTTCGATTGCAGCAAGCTCCTCGACGGCGTTGGTCAGCCAAGCTACGATTTGACCGGCACCTTTACCGGCAATCACTACTCCTATGTGTGGGGTTGCTACCCGTTGTCAGTGGCGAAGCAGTCCGACCTTCTAGCAGTTATTCAGCGTTCGCACATCGGCCAGGAAATGTTCGGCACTGACGATCTTGAACTTATGACCAAGCTGTCAAAGAAGAATGACCCGATAGAAATTGCCGCCTACGCTAGCCGAAAGTTCACCTATATGCCAAAGAAGGTGGCTCCAAAAGCCAAGGCGTAAGCAATGGCTCTTTGGGTGATTCTAGCTGCCATTGCAGCTGCGATTGTATGGGTCATGTGGGGGAAGAAGCGTTATCATTTGTACAAGCTCAGCAGACTGCCAAAGGTAGAAGGCTCTAAGGTCGAAGCAGGAACAATTGTCGGCGCAGCCGATTCATTTACTACCGGCACTGGGGATTTCTTCAGCCGGTCAACAGGACATTTTAACCAAGCGGTGGGGTAACATGAGCAAGAACATGTATTACATTCTCGCAGCTGTAGGTGCCGCTGCCGCCTACTATTACTTCATTTATCGCAAGAAGCATGCGCACCTCAAGATGGGCGTTCACCTGGCCGGCGGAACCAGCAAGAAGGCGCGATGGCGTCGGGCTATTGGGCAGGCAGGCAGAATGGCAACGGCCGCAGGGTTGCAAGCAACGCCTGGAATGACTACGTTAGCGAACATCGGTCGCGCGGGAGGATTGGGTTAATGCAGACATCTCACATTGTTATAGTAGTAATTGCTTTAGCTGCTGCATACTACTTCCTAGTTCACAAGAAAAAGTACGGAATTCATCCGGTTATGGCTTCTAAGGCTGCTGCAGGTCCTAGCAAGAAATCCCGATGGCGCAGAGCCTTAGGCAGCGCAACGAAGATGGCGTCTGTTGCTGGAGTACCCGGCGCCGGTCAATTCGGAGCGATTGCAGGGGCAGGTGGCCTTCTGTAACTGTCATTAGATAACAATCAACAACAAAACAAAAGGCGGGGTGAGGTAGACGTCCTACCCACCCCGATTTTTTCATGCAAGCATTTCTTTATCTCGGAATTATCATAGGACTGATTGTCCTAGTCTACGCCTTGCACAAGGCTGGTCACGACATGGGCGAAACGGTCAGTAAAATATTCGGCCCGTCTCCTCCAGTAGTCACGCCGCCAGACCTCCAAAACTTCATCAACGAGCCGGCGAATCAGCCGGGAGGGTATACGCCGTGGACTCCATAATACTGTTCTTACTTTGGGTGGCCGGTACAATGGGAGCTATAAAATGTTGTGGTGGGTAATTGGCGTGTTAGCAGCAATATCAGTGATTATCTACTACCTCGTGCCAGCAGCCGAAAAAATGATTAGGGCAGACGCAGTAAATAAAGCACAACTTTCAGCGATTGGACTTGACTAATGTCACTCCGCAATCAAGACCGAAACTCAGAGCAACTACAGTACTACGAGCACCCGGAGCTAGACGTCGCATTCGTCAGGGTTGTCAGAGGCGATGCCGGCATGCACACCGGTAAAATAAGAGTGCGTCTCAGTCTCCCAGAAATTCGAGTGCGCTCACGTATCGCTGTCATCTTCGAACCAGACGACCCGAACGACCATCCTGACATCCGGTCATTGGGCAATACGGTTGTCGGATTTGCCTGCATCAAGACGCGCAACATGGTAACGCCGGTAGGCGAAATCTGGGGCAAGAATGGCATCCCACTTCAATGGCCGAAGTCCAACATCCTAGGTATCAAGCTTGAGACTCAAGAGGATTGCCCCTGGATTGACATCGAGTTAGAGCTGCACTCGTTGCCTTGCAACGGCCGCTACTCGGTCTACTATCACGCTACTTCCGACAACAAGCTCAAGTTTGAGGAGTGGGAAATGTACAGCAAGCAAGTTACTGCTGAAATACAGGGCAATCCTCTGCACCTCAACTATGCTACTGGAGGGTAACTTGTGGTGGATAATTGCACTTGCAGTTGTTATTGGCTACCTATGTTGGAGGCATGGCTCTGCGCCATGGATAACAATGCCTGAAATGATAACTGGCATAGTTGAAGAGTTGCCGGCACTCGAAGCTAGCAGATTAGGCGTACCAATAGACGTCTTGTGTCTTGGCAGAGCCATGACAAGTGAGGAAAGCAGTGAAACAGCTCGCATTGCCGTTGGCCACTCCATCAAGAACCATGCCCGTAGGATTGGGCTGTCAATCCAAACTCTCACGACTAGAACACCAAAGAAGAAAGATGGCTCAAGAAAGTGCCCGGAGGCTGACGGAAAATTTTCACAGCAGCGCTTTGCGAAATACTGCTCTACCTTTCACGCCGCAGAAGCCGTGAGCCTTGAGCTAGCCAGAGAGATTTTGAATGGTACATTAGCCGACCCAACAGATGGTGCCGAGTTCTTCGATAATCCATTGCATCAAGACGCGCTCGCCGCAGCCAATCCGTTCAACGCCGAAACCCATAAGGGCTACCACACGTCGTCCGAAGTAGCTACAAACCGCGCGGCAGCCGGATATACACCAATTGCCATCGAAGGTACATCAACCCGTTTCTGGAGGAAAGCCTAAATGCTCACAGAAGAATCCCAAGGGTCGAACTCTGGAACAGCGATTACGCACGATTCCGACCCGCGACCACTACGCTTTGAAATGTACGACCGAGATACAGGTGTCACAACTGACGTTGGAACAGGTCCAGTGCCATTGAACTGGGCAGCCAGCCCAACTCCAATTCCGCCCGTGCCTCCGCCCGCTTACAATCCGCTGTTGTTGAGTCAGTTGACAGGCGGGTCTGACCCTGGGTCGGCTCCTGTCATCAACAACCTCACGGCAGGCGACATGAATATTACGCTCATTTGTACAGACGCCACCCAGTTGATAGGTACCATCACTAATGCGCAAATCCAGGCTCTAGTCATCGCTCAAGGGCAGCTGAATCAGACTACTGGCACACTTGACCTGTCGACCGTATTTTCGATTGCTACGCTTGTCGGCAAAACCATTGACAGCGTCACTGCTGTCATTTCGGCTCCATACACTTGCTCGATGCCTTGTGATTTCGCAACTAGCATCTACTCGTTCCAGGGCTTACTTGAGGGGTTCCACGGCACACTTGTTGACACCAACTTGAGTGGTGGCCCATTTGCAAATGGTCCAGGACTCGGCATAGACGTTGCGCCACAATCGTTCATTTCACTTGTTTACACCATTGCAGGATATGTAGCCGCCACCAATGCCGTACTAGCATGGGTCGGCGCGCCAGTTCCTACGCTTGACGACCTCACGATGGGTGGATTTGAAACCACGATTACTTGCACAGACGCTACCGTCGTCAACCTCATGACATCCCTGTCTACCTTCCGAGTCGTCGCCGAAGATATGGGCTATGGCTCTTTCAGGGCATCGGCTAGTGCAATGGGATGGGACCTTAGTGCTCTAGTCGGTAAGAGCATCAACGACGTGAAAACGACTATCAATCCTGCATTTACCGGCAATTCACACGTCGTTTTGACAGAATCAATGTCAGGCCTGTATTACCTCCCAGATTTGCCGCCTGTCATAAACCTTGACCTTACTAATACGACTACAATTGACACGCCAGTTTCGCCGGCCGAAGCTTTCACATCACCTGATGATTGGTGGCTTTACCTAGGGCTATTCAGGCCAAATTACGTTGCAGTTCCTTTCTTAATTGATGCTGCCACAATCCAAGGACTTGCATCTCCGCAGGCACTAGCAGCCGACGCGTGGGTAGATGCTCCTGGACACGGAGATATCAACTGGCCATCAGCATTGCTGGCGCCCTACGTAGGGTGGGACGTGCTGTTCGTACAACTAGCGACTTATCCGAATCCATTACCGGCGCCTATCGATTACGGTCCAGGCCCATTTGACCCAACGAACGTGCTTGCATTCTCGTTCAATGGAGTAGAAATCAACATCGGCACGCCAACAACCTACACCACAACTAATGGCGTAAATCTTACGCTGTTCCCGGCGTCAGGTCTCATTAGCAGCGATGCGTTTATGTCCATGCAGGGGTCAGTGCCTAGTTGGCGAATCTCAACAAGCAACGCATCGCCTGCCATCAACCTGCCGTTGCTCTTCACCGAGCCATACGAGTTGCGGTCGCGCAACCTACCGGCCTTCTACTTCGACATCACCGGGCCGACAGTGCACTCGGAAACGCCGACGTACAATGCAATCATGTTCGTCTCACAGGACATGATTCATTGGTCACCATGTTCCTGTGACATTACGCAAGGGTACTTAGGGAACATTGTTCACTCGACAGACCTAATGACACCGAGTATGCCGTGTGACGTATTCGAAATACCAAACGTAGGAGGGGCATCTGTCATCGTCAACAAAGAGTGGACTGGCCCGTGGAACTACATCAAGTTCATGCTGTTCGCAAACGAGCCGGAAGGCAATCCGCCAACGCGTCACGAACAAGACCTACAGGACATTTACCTACAGATAATCGCAAACGCAAGGGAGTTGTAAAATGGAAGCAACAGTTATCACAGCAATCGTCACAGCGGTCACCGATGCAATCGTTAAGCGGCTCAACGAGTCGGCGCTTGCAGAGCTGCCAAACGTCATCAAGCAAATCGAAGCGGCAATCAAGGCCATTGAAAGTTGTGGAAAGTAATGGGTGACAATGTGGAAACTCAAGTTGCTACTGCTGTTACCGAAGCCGTTGCAAAGGTGGCTGATAAACAGGGCAGTGAAGCGAGCGAGGAAAAACTCGATGCCAAGACAGAACTCTTCTTGCGTCGCCTTACCGACAGCGTCACCAAGTCCATAGCTGACTTAATTCTGCCTGATGACGACACCGAAGACGAAGATGCCGAGCCAAGGAAGCCTCGCAAGCGTACCCCTGCCAAGCCGGCCGCGCCTGCTAAGAAAAAGAGCTTTCTTGACGATTTGGTCGGGTTGTTCGGGTAGGACAATGTGGTCACTAGTCATCGACCTGGTCGTACTAGTAGGGGCATTGGCGGCCTACATTGTGCGCTAAAAATAACAGGCATCCTAGCTCTTGTTTGCGCTCTATATTTAGACCGTCCGCACGCTACCATCTACGCGGCCGGAATCGTCGCTCTAGCGACGTCCCATAGGCTCACAGGATAAAGAAAAGCCCCGTCGGGAATCCCGGCGGGGCTTTTCTTTAGACGGACTACGAAATTAGTCCTTTGACCAAGTTCTTCAGGCGCCGGTCGGCCAGCTTGGCAGCGGCCTTGGCTGTCACGGAGTTCTTCTGGAAAGCCGTGACTGTTGACATTACTTGCGCAATCGCCTCGTCGCCGGCGTCAGCTTGCGCTTGCAGCATGGCGATTTTGTCGTCAATCGTCGGGCCTTTCTGCTTTGGCGTCCCAATCACTTGTTCTTGATTCTGCTCTGGATTCTTCTTCGGTCGTCCCATTTGATTTCTCCTTGTTCATTTCTTCCAATTAAAGACTAACTATTTCGCCATTATAACATATTTGCCACAGACGAACTTTGCATGTAGGCGAATCCATACTTTCTGCATATTCCTTTGCACGTTTATAAGATGCAAATTTCACATACAAAGGCCACTTGGATAGACCATCTGAATTTAAGTTAGAAAAAAGTTCTACAGCTATCTTACCTCTAAACAATGGATATTGCATGCTATCGTAAATCTTAACCATTTGTCCCTTTAGCGATTATGGTATCGTACTCTTCTGTCGCCTTCTGCAATTCGGTCTTGGCAAAGCTAGCCAGACGCAGCAGCATGCCGGTGCGCTCGAACAACGGCAATGATTTAATGTACTCTTGAATCAGCCTGAAATTTTCGATGCCTGACTTCGACAAACTAAGGTACCACACGCCATCTTTCTTTGTTGTTGGAAGTGTCGACATGTCGGTCTTCACCGTGGGGTCTTCTGCAAAGTCTAGAAACTCACCTTCGTCGATGTTGTTTGTCATGTTGCCTCCTAACTAAATAGTACCTCACGTTTTTTACGTCTGCAAGTTTTTATTTCTCAGAATCTGCAAATAACCGATTCCATTCCCCTTTTGATGAAGAGAAATTCGTACTCTTGTAAGTTGCTCACAATGTCAATTTCTCGGTCGTCCAGAAACCCGTTGCGCGAGTAGTAGGGCAACTCCTTGCGGTCCTGGCAGAATATGCCGATGGTGTCACTATTGGATATTGCCGCTCTGGGGACTTCCTGTATATGTTGTGTGCAAGCGGCAATCGAGACTCGATTGGTTCTACCTTGTGTGTAGAGTAGGCGCATGTAAGACCGCCGGCCGTCGCCTCGGACCCACGTGCGCTCTCCCTCACAGGCGTCACTGAGTTCGTCGATGCCAAGTAGGACACCTTTATCCTCCAGGGATAGCTCCCAAACCGTCTTGCCAAGCGCATCAAAGTCTATGAGGTCGGTCTCGCTGCCGGTTAGTCGCGGACCGCGAATGATGGCAGACGCGTGATTGCGTTTGTCAAACTCCACTGCCGCATATGAGTCGACTATTGGAATCTCGGTGATGTCGCCGAGCGCAAGGTATGGCGACGTACGGTTTTTCTGGTCTGTGATTATCAGGTGCCGGTGCGAACCCTCTGAGGCGTCGATTAGGGTCAAATTGTTGTACGTCTTTCCAGACCCTGTGTATCCAATCCACAGATGCCGATAGCCGAAGCTTCGCGATAGGGGTTCTGTAATAATAGACAAGCATTCGGTTTTACTTATCCTCTTGTGACCTGTTGTTGCTATTTCCAGTTGGTCTGTCATCGTCATCTTCTTTCGGTTCTGGTTTAGGGTCTGAGCGCTCATACAGACTAGTGCATACCAGGGCATTACCCAACAGTATGATTATCCAGGCTGGCGGAACACCATTGACAAAGTATTGTTCACACGCAAGCTCCCAGCCACTGGACAATAACATGTATTGTTCGGGCGCAAGAATCGGCACTTTGTCGCGGAATATGGACACGAGCGCCCTATCAAGGGACACATTCCCCGTTGCAATTGCCCCTGCCACTTGGTCGCGGAATTTCTGGAGCTTGGCGGGGGACAACTCTGCGAGGCCGTTTTTGCGGAATTCGCCGGGCTTTGGCTTCTCGGGTTTACCAGAGGCATCTGTAGCCGGTAAGGAGGTTGAATCGAAAAACGGCGACGCCGGAATCTCCGTAGTCTTCGACGTATCCCCTAAGGTCGTCTTCTTGGGCAGTGGGATATCGGGGATTATCTTCAGGAGTGCGGTCTGTGCTTCTTCCTGTGTCATAGTATCGCCGGGTCCTAGCTCTAGTAGTTTTCCTCCTACGAGGGCCTTCCACGGCGACCATACTTCGCCCTTCTTTGTCCGAAATGGTACCGGGTTGCCCATTAGTCATTCTCCGTTAGCCGTCTGAAAAATGTCAGCACATGAGGTATCCTTAATAGGGCGTCCATTACTTCGCTATCGTCTTTAATCAGAATGCTTGATTGCATGAGACTAAATACTAACTTACAATTACGGATGAAACAAGCCCACTGGTCAGGGCTATACTTACAAAGAGCAGTTAAGAAAATGCGAATCTCTTTGTTTGTAGCTAGCATCCGTATTGCTGACAGGGCGTTTACTTTGGCAGCACTAACTGGGGATACGTTTTCCAGGAACCTTTCAACCGCGCTCATTCTGTGCCTCTTTTTCCATTTTGATTGCTAATTCTAGCGCTGGTATTCTATCCCGCCTCATTGACGAATTCTTGTCCAGCACGTCTATTATCATTTCTGCTAACCACTCTTCCCATGTTTTGGTCAAAGACTTACCTTTCTTGGGTCTGACGACCCGTCTTTGTGAAATATTCGTTTTTCGTATTGTAGGTGACACTTTTTCTGTGAAACCATGAGCCCAAAATCGCCGGCAATGACACTTCTGGCTTTGGCGAATCTGGAGACTTCAAGGGACTTGCCGGAGGCTAGGATTGCAATAGCATTGCCCGGCAGATTTTCGCCAAAGCGAGAGAAGCCCTTTGCCTTGTTGGTTACTTTGCCAGAATCATGACGTAGCACATATACCTTCGGAGCTAGGAAATAGGCATAGACTATGGGGTCGGCAACGTACTCGTCTTTCCATTCGCCTAGACACGTTCCTGTTGGCATTTCTGCTTCTGTGTAAATGGAGTCTGTGTCACAGTAGTAAGGGTCAATGCCGGCTGATAGCAATCCTTCGACTAAGCGGCAACGACCCAATGCAGTTACCCAAGCGCTTATTTGAGGGAGCATGTAGTCGGTGTGTATCTCCGTCATTTCGATAAAGCATTCGAGGTTGGTCAATGGCGATGGCATCTGCTGCATTTGCTTGTCGACCATATCGTCGTACGTCGGCCTGATGTGAATAGTTTCCCTCGTTTCCTGGCTACCAAACTTGCCGTAAAGGGAATTCATATTGATTTTTGCGATTCGGTCGGTGGCAAGGTCCCAGTCTGGAGCCGTTTTGTCGCGAAATGCAAAGAGCTTGTCTACGTAGTCGTTAAAGATTGGCTCAGTTCGAAAATAAACGGCGTCATGGTATTTGAGCGTAAGAATCTGACCATACTTCTGTGCAAGATGCAATTCTGCAGTCGAAAAGACCCCTCGCCACGTTCCGGTTGGAAACAAGAGCCGATTCTCTGTTCTGCAAGGTAATATCGGCAAAAGAGTTTTTTGCACCGACACTGTGCAATCCACAAAACCGCAGAGTTCTGGGTGATAGCCTTTGGCATCGATTTCCTCAACTGGCATGTGTTGCCGCATTGCCCATGGGTAGAGACTATTTACGTCGTAGCAATGCAGTATTCCTGGCCCCTTGAATTCACGTCTGAACGGCTCGCAACGACCGCCATAATAGCCAGCTCTGGCTAGCGACGCTGCTTTATCCGAGATGTCGGGCAGGGTATCACGTTGGTAGCTTGTTCGGTAGGTTGCGAGGGCTGTGCTTGCGGCGCTGATTCCGGCTTGGCCTCCGAGCTTGTCGTGCAGCAAAGAGAAATATCTGGACAATACGCCGTACAACAGAACACAGTCACGTTTAAGATACTCGTAACGTTTCGGATTGAGGTGCAGGGTAGAGTAGTCTTCAATTTCCATTTTCCTTTCGTTGAGAAAACAATGAGCTAGGTTGTCAAGGGTGTCCGGTAGAGTTCGAGCGCTGTCTAAGATGCTCCAGGTGGATGAACCCTTTGTAACTTTTAGCATTAAGATGGCTGATTGCGACGGTATTATTTCAGCTGACACATCGGGGAAATTTGCGATGATTGAACTAAGTAAGAATACTGCATCAAAATTCCCACCATTATGAGCATAGCATGGTTTTTTGCCCGGTCGAGTAAATAGCCATGCGAGAAATTGCGTTACGGCCGATTGCTTGTCTGCCGGCGGTAACGGAGGTGACTCCCAGTACTTGTACTTGCAGCCATCATACCACCCGACTAGGTATACATTTTGCAAGTCGGTAGTCGTCTCTATGTCGTAGACACTAAAGGGCTTGACTTTCCTGGAACCTGTGAGTGGCTTAAGCATGTTCCACGTGGAACGCTAGAAGTTCTTGTGGCCGTGCTTGAAGGGTCGGGTTGCGTTGTAGGCCATCTTGAGCTTAACGGCCTTGTCAAGGTCAATCTCTAGAAAAGCCGCCAAGTCTACGGTCCTGATTATGATGTCTGCTAGCTCACTGTTTAGTCCTTGCGGCTTGTTGCCTTTGCGGACGCACTCGGGATGATTATTGGGTATGCCGTTGCGCAATTCATCAACTGCTTCTGATACCTCGGAGTGTATCAAACATAGCTGCTTTAGTGCGTGGTCTTCTTTGGCGGCCGTTGTGTCGTAAAATCCGTGTTCTACGGATATTTTATGAGCGGCCTCTGCCAGATTGTTAAGAGTCCATAGTTTCGAATCTTCAAAGCTTTGCATTTGGTACCTCCTCAGGTGTGACGTAACTTGCTATCAATTCCCATCTCCGCTCTCTAAGTAGCCCTTGGCCTGACACCGCGTACAGGTCGACGGAAATGAAATGCACATCGCCTAGCGCCCGCATGACCACAACTTTCTCATGTAAGTCGGTCGTAGCCTCTTGGATGCTTGGCATAAATTGCGTGTGATAATATTGGATGGTTCTGTAGTGTCTTTCTGCACCTTCATCATGTCTGGCAAAGCTAACTGTGTACTTGTATGATAGCTCTACCAGACAGCAGAGTTTGAATGTAAAACGCTCCTTTTCCTCGGGCACTTCATCGGCGTCTGGGTGCTCCGCAAAGTAGTCGTAACGTCTGACTAGGACGTAACCTTTGGGGGCCTGCGGAATCGTCTTCTCTGGTCTATGTGGTCTGACCCTTATGACAAGGCGCTTTTTACGCTTCTTTGGACGCTTCCGAAGATACCCTTTGACGTACCGGGCTTCATGGCCTCCCACGGCAGAAAATACCCAATAGCCATGGACGCGCTTCTTGGGTACTTTCTTTCGCGGCTTCTTAATCGATTTCTTGGAAAGAATGGACAAGGTCTGCCTCGCATCTCTTTACAGCGCGTTTGCAAACAATAAACGCCCAATCTGTATTGTTTAAGATTTCGAACAATTCCTCTTCCGACAACCTACCTAATGCATTAAGGAAATCAGTTTTCATGGGTTACTCCTTGAAAGGAAAAAAGCCCGTTCAAAGAAGCATGAACGGGCCTTTTGATTGCTGCTAGTCGACTTCTGGACCGTCGTCTGCCGCTACGTTGAACAGCGGCACCATTTTACCTTCGTATTGCTTCGAAGGCGTCGAATTGGTGTACTCAACCCGGACTCTTATCTTTTTCTCGATGTAGTCGTTAAGCATCTTCAACGCCACACTCGCGGCTAAACCCACATGGTCGCCTGCCTTAGCCAAACGTGACCCCCCTTCTTGCATTTGCACCTTGCAAGGCGATGTCAACTGGATAATGAAAAATGGACCGCCTTTCTTTGGTACATACTTAGTGATAAAGCCTTCTAGGATGTTCCCTTTTTCACGAAGGTAAAACCCTGCCAAATCTTGTAGGGTGCTCAGTGTTCGGAATGCCATTACTTCGTCTCCCCGGTTGCGTTGTAAACATCAACTACAATATGGTGATAGGTTCTAAGCTTTTTGCTACCTGACATCTTGTCGATTTTTGTTTGTTCCTTGAGACCTAGATAGGTCACGGCGAGCCTGGTACCTAGAGGGATGTCATACAGGACAGCTGTCGCGCCAGTCTTCCGTATACCAATTATATCCCCCTCGGCACAAAGCGCTTGACCAGTCTTTGATTCAACGTCGCGCACGTTGACTGTTGACGGGCGGGTGGCTCGCAGCAGGAAAAATCCTCGACCGTCTGGCTTGATGCAGGCAGCGTGCAAGGTGCCTTCTACCGAAGCGCCTTCGGTGAATGGCATAAAGCCTCTGATTGGGTTCTGCTCTTTTTCTTTCTCGGCTTCAATTCTAGTCCACATTGAGTATCTCCTTGGTCTTGAATTCTTGTTCTAAGAGTTTGATTGCTTCGTTTTGCTTGGCCCGGTGCCGCCAGATTCCGTCTACGTCGGCAGATTCTGTGGCTTCATCGTAGGCATCGCTTTCAGCTACCAGTTTCCTGGCTAGGGTCACTATTCGGCAGTTTTGGCACATTGATGTTCCTTTCTATGAGTTTCTGTTCGAGACTTTCTTCTAGTTTCTTGGCTCCAGCTAGTTGTAAATATGCCCAATCTACTTCAAGTTGCGCTTCGTCTTTTAGCTCCTTTTTTCTTTCATATGTATAACTGGCTGACCTGGTTATGGACCTAGCTATTTTCAATTCGTCTTCAAGAGACATTTTGATTGTTCCAAGCACCTACTTTCTAAACTAGCTTCCAATAACACGGCTCTTTCCCATTCATATTGCAACTTATCTAATTCTTCCTTGGCTTTGAATGCGGCTTGCTGCCCTCTCTTCAATGCGCATCTCGCAGCACCGGTTATTGCTCTCGCTATTTGCAATTCATCAGTAAGAGTCATGTTCTTTGCTCCAGTCTTCCCGGTCAGCGTAGGCTTGTTTCAAGTCGTAGATTGCCTTCTCCACTGCCACGTTTGCCTTGGTCAGGCCGGCATCTGCCGTGTCCAAGGCATCGTGAGCCTTGGCAATCTTTTCTTCCAAGTCGTGCCTAGTGCTCATGTGACCTCCTTGACCTTATCCCAGGCGACATCTGCCTTGTACCAGTCGGCAAATGCCTTGTCCCAGTCGGATTCTGCCTTGTACCAGTCGGCAATTGCCTTGTCCCTGACGGCTTCTGCCTTGTACCAGTCGGCAATTGCCTTGTCCCTGGCGGCAATTGCCTGGCCCCTGACGACATATTCCTTGTCCCAGTCAGCAAGTGCCTTGTCCCAGACGGAGGCTGCCTTGTACCAGTCGGCATATGCCTTGCCCCAGTCGGCAAGTGCCTGGTCTCGGTCAGCCTCTGCCTTGTACCAGTCGGTATATGACTTGTCCCGGGCTGTAAGTGCCTGGTCCCTGTCAGCAAGTGCCTTGTCCCAGTCAGCAAGTGCCTTGTCCCAGACGGCAAGTGCCTTGTACCAGTCGGCATATGCCTTGCCCCGGGCTGTAAGTGCCTTGTCTCGGTCAGCCTCTGCCTTGTACCTGACGGCATATGCCTTGTCCCGGGCGGCATTTGCCTTGGAAAGTCTTTCTTCTAATTCGTCTCTAATGCTCATGTGACCTCCTTGACCTCCTTGACCTTATCCCAGGCGACATCTGCCTTGCACAAGTCGGCAAATGCCTTGCCCCAGTCGGCAAGTGCCTTGTCCCAGTCGGCATTTGCCTTGTCCCTGGCGGCAATTGCCTTGTCCCTGGCGGCAAATGCCTTGCCCCTGGCGGCAAGTGCCTTGTCCCAGTCGGCTTCCTTGTCCCTGACGGCAAATGCCTTGTCCCAGTCGGCATTTGCCTTGTCCCAGTCGGATTCTGCCTTGTCCCTGGCGGCAAGTGCCTTGCCCCAGTCGGCATTTGCCTTGTCCCAGTCGGCAAGTGCCTTGTCCCAGTCGACAATTGCCTTGTCCCTGACGGCAAGTGCCTTGTCCCTGACGGCAAGTGCCTTGTCCCTGACGGCAAGTGCCTTGTACCAGTCGGCAAATACCTTGTCCCAGTCGGCTGCCTTGACCACGTTGGCCTCTGCCTCGTCCAGGTCGGCTTCTGCCTTGGCAAGCTTTTCTTCCAGTTCGTCTCTAATGCTCATGTGACCTCCTTGACCTTAACTGTCCCACAACTCGTGTTTGGTGCAAGGAAAAAGGTAGGGGTGTCGCTATGACATTTTTGTCATAGCGACGGCGGCAGTATGACATTTTTGTCATAGCATTCCAGGCTTGACAGGGAAAGACTTTTGTGAAGTCAAGAAAAATCGTAGTGACAATTTTTGTCACCCCGGATTGCACGTTTGCCAAATTGTCACGAATGCTGCGGTGTAGTCTGACATTGATGTCATAGCTGGCCGCGTCGATTTTGCCAATTTGTCACAACTTTTGGAGCTTGATTGGAAATCCTCAATGATATTGCGGGGAGTCCATACT
>Ga0247847_1000260_pt1 | contig 15016 bp, 12 predicted proteins | sample PFST25metaG_FD_186002 | JGI IMG/M metagenome (GOLD analysis project Ga0247847, IMG submission 186002) | Peat soil microbial communities from Stordalen Mire, Sweden - P.F.S.T25 | ecosystem: Environmental > Terrestrial > Soil > Wetlands > Peat | place: Sweden: Norrbotten County, Stordalen Mire...
GATTGATCGACCGCACCGTGATCGACCGCACCGCGATCTACCGCACCGCGATCGCCCCACGGGCACGCCGCCTGGGGGCCTGTCTTTTCATCACCGGCTGTCTGGTCGCGCTCAGCTTGCTGGCGGTCTCCCGGCCGGCGGCGGCTGCGCCGCGCCTCGACCCCTCCTATAGCCCTGGCGCCCAGCGCCAGGCCACGCTCAACTTTGGCCTGCTCGGCGCGGCTGCCTTCGACGCCGACGACCTGATCACCAACGTCAACTTCAACGCTGTCGATTCCCTGAGCCCGTCCACCATACAGAGCTTCCTGGCCGCCCAGAGCGGCACCCTCGACACCTACGCTGCAGCCGATCATCGCGGCGTGAAGCGCAGCGCCGCTGCCATCATCTGGCTGGCCGGGCGGGCCTGGCAGGTGAGCCCCAAGGTCATCCTCGCCACCCTGCAAAAAGAACAGGGCCTGCTCAGTGCCACCAAGCCCAGCGCCGCCGCCCTGGCGTGGGCCATGGGCTGCGGGGTGCCCGACGCAGGCTCGCGCGACGGCACCTACAAGGGCTTCGGCAATCAGGTCTGGTACGGCGCCGAATCGCTGCACGACGACGGCCAGGGATTCTTCGCGGGCATCACCAAGGCCTGTGGCGACGGCACCGTGAAGCCGGCCGATCAGGCGAGCTATGCGCTCTATGGCTACACCCCCTGGATCGGTCTGGCCGGCGGCGGCAACAAGCTCTTCTGGACGCTCTACTGGCAGTACTTCGGTGACCCCCTGGCCATCGACAGGGTGGCGCCGACGACGACTGTTGCGGGCGTCGACGCTCGCTGGCATAGCAAGGCCGTCACCCTGACCTTCAGGGCCACCGACAACGCCGGTGGCACGGGCGTGGCCTGCACGGAGTACAAGCTGGGCAGCGGCCCCTGGACCAAGGCCAACAAGCTCACCATCGCCGCCCCCGCCAGCCACGCCGATGACGGCGCGCACACGATCCTCTACCGATCGGTCGACGACGCCGGCAACACCGAGGCCAGCCAGGCGTGCTCCGTCCGGGTCGACACCCGACGCCCGAGGCCCATCGCCAAGTGGGCCGCGACGGTGAAGCGCGGGCATACCGCACGCCTTGTCTACTTCATCAGCGATCCGCGCCCGGGCAGTGCGACAGCGACGGTGACGATCAGAGTCACAACGTCCTCCGGGCGGCTCGTGAGGAAACTGATGGTCAAGGGCGTGGCGGTCAACAAGCGGCTCGCGGCGAGCTTCGTCTGCCGCTTGGCGGCGGGGCGGTACCGCTTCTTCGTCTCTGCCACCGACGCGGCCGGCAACTCCCAGGGCCGGGCAGGGAGCAATCGACTGACGGTGCGATGAGAGGTCGCCGCGGACGGAAGACCAACCGGGCCGGCCGCAGTCGTCGATGTGCACCGCTGGCAGCGCTCCCCGAAGTCCAAGACAGATGGCCGGAGCTCGAAGGAACATGACACTGTGACTCACCCGCTTCGAAAGGTGCTTTGTTGAGGAGATCTCTGGCCAAAGCACCCGCGGCCGTCTTCGCGCTCGTCGTCCTGGTCGGCGTCGGCGTCGTGCTGACCGGCCTCGGCGCTTGTGACTCCCGCTCCGGAGGCGGCGGCGCGACCGCACTGCCTGCGGTCAGCCCTTCGCCTCGCGCGGCCGCGGTCTTCAGGTCGCGGCCGACTGCCGCACCGGCGCCGCATTGGCGGGTCGCCACAGCGCTGGGCCCGGTGGTCGCCTACACGGCGCCCTCGAGATCAGCTCGCATCAGGGCGCGCTTCGGCAGGCTCAACGTCAACGGTCGCCGCACGGTGTTCCTGGTGCGCTCGGTTCGCAGGGTCGGCGGTGCCACCTGGTATGGCGTCTGGCTACCGATCCGCCCCAACGAGAGCCGCGGCTGGGTCCGGGCAGACGGCGTGGCGATCCGCACTACGACCGCCAGGATCGTCATCAGTCTGAGGCGGCGGCGCATCTACGTGTACAAGCGTGGGCGCTTGCTGGGCGAGTTCCCGGTGGCCGTGGGGAGGTCGGGGCTGTCCACCCCGACGGGCATCTTCTACATCACCGAGAAGCTGCGACCAGCGACTCCCGGTGGCCCGTACGGTGTCCTGGCCCTGGGCCTCAGCGCCTTTCAGCCGAAGCTGCCGAACTGGCCGCAGGGCGGTCCGGTGGCGATCCACGGCACCGATCAGGGCGCGCTGATCGGTCAGGCCGTCAGCCACGGCTGCGTGCGCATGCGCAACGCCGACGTTCTCAGGGTCGGCGCCTGGGTGCCGACCGGCAGCCCTGTGGTCATCGTCAAGTAAGAGGCCACCGGGTCCGATCAGTATCGTGGCCCGCAGCCGGCGTTCTGGCGCAAGGGTCGGCGAATCCCGAATGTGGACCAGACAACTGGCTCAGTCAGGTGGGACCCTTGGCCAGCGATGACTTGACGATCAGTCCGGGGACCTCGCTCCTCGACGCGGCGAAGTAGCCGGCCACCACTGCGTCGATGGCAAATGAGCCGAGGGGGCTGATGAAGGCCACGCCGATGGCCACAAGGTAGACAAGACCTCCGAGAAGCGCGCGACGGGTCCCCGCCGGAAACGCGCTGCGGGCAGGCTCGGCTACCAACTCAGGGTGGATCGTCAGGTAGTGCCAACCCCAGGCGAAGGTGAGGCCCATCATCAGCATCGTCGCTGCATAGAGGATCGCCGCGGCACGGGCCTCGCCGAACCCCTGCCTGGCGTAGTCAGCGGCTAGTGCGGTCGGCCAGGGTATGACGGAGATGAACAGCAGGAAGGCCAGGGTCCGCTCCAGGAAGCGTCGGTCGATCGAGCGGACCGCGCCCATCATCCCGTGATGCTCGATCCAGAGGATGCCGAGCGTGACGAACGACACGAGGTAGGCCACGTAGGACGGCCACTGCTGGAGAAGATCATGGACGAGGTGTGTGGAGTGCTGCGGCTTTGGCAGATCCAGGACGAGAAGTGTCAGGGCAATGGCGAACACACCGTCGATCAGGGCGTGAAGTCTGCCTGGACCCATCTCGCGGCACCTGCCTCGTCGATCTCCATGACTATCTGCCGACAGAACTCATGTCATGACCACGTGCGAGTCGCGAGCCGCATGGTCCGGTGCCTCACCCGACCGGCGGTCGGGGACACTCTGAGCACGGGATCGCGCGAGCATTAGACATTCCACGCCTGTGACTCGTCAAGCTGCACTTGAATGGAGCGGAGCCCGAGGCCGAAGATGGCATCTGCGTCGCCCCGCGAGATGCCCTACCCCGCGGTGTGAGAAACTCGGCGCGTGTTCAGATGTTTCCCCCCGGGCAGGTCTCGACAACCTGCGGAAACCGTATTTCGCTGCGACTTCGTTCATTGAGCGCCCGGGCGTCACGCGGTAAGGTAGCCTCGCCATGAAGCAAGAGCGGCTCGACGAGACCGACCGACGTATCGTGCAGCATCTGCGCGAGGACGGGCGCAGGCCTTACGCGGCCATCGCCCGTGACGTGGGTCTATCCGAAGCCGCGGTGCGCCAGCGGGTCGGTCGCCTTCTGCGCGACGGCGCCATCCGCATCTCTGCCGGCACGCGGCCCACGAGGCAGGGCTTCATCACGGCCTGCCTGAGCATCCGCGTGGAGCAAGGCCGCCACGAGGAGGTCGCGCGCGCCATCGCCGCCCTGCCCGAGGCCGCGTTCGTCGTGACCTGCATAGGTGCGTCCGACGTGATGGCCGACATCGTCTGCGAGACCCACGAGCGCCTGTACCAGGTCATCGTCGAGAAGATCCGCAGTCTGGCCGGGGTGCTCGACGCCGACGTGTCGCTCTACGCGCTCGTCGTGCGCGACGACGTCGACTGGCAGCCGCCCGCTGAGCAGCCGGCGCAGCCCGCGCAGTAGCCGCGGCGGTCGTCCAGGAGGCAGTAGCCGGAGCTGGAGCTGCGGTAGCCGTCCGCGGTCGGGGCGGCAGCAGCCCGCGCAGTAGCCGCAGCGACCGTCCACGCTGTCGCGATGGGTACGCCCGAGTCGCTCGCTCGCTTCGAAAACCGCAAACGAAATCCGCAAATACTGACGATTTCGTTGTATTGACTTCTCCTTCCGTCACGCATTGGAATGTCATCTAGCGGCGAGCCGCGGCATCCGGCGCCGGCCGTCCAGCCCGGGAGGCAGTCATGTCAGCACCGCCGTCGACCACCACGTCCGACCGCGACACGAGGCCCGTCGACGAGTCCCGTTACCGCCGCCGCAGCATGTGGCTCGACTTGATCGACGAGCCGCTCCAGCCGCGCGATCCCCTGCCGGGCTCGGTCGGGGCCGACGTCGCCATCGTCGGTGCCGGCTACACGGCGCTCTGGACCGCCTACTACCTGGCCAAGGCCGACCCGGCGCTGCGCATCGTGCTGGTCGAAAGGGAGATCGCCGGCTTCGGCGCCTCGGGTCGCAACGGCGGCTGGGTGTCACCGTTCTTCCCGGCGTCGCTCGAGACCGTCGCCAGGACACACGGCCGCCAGAGCGCCGTCGACATGCAGCGCGCGATGCTCGAGACGGTCGACGAGATCGGCCGCGTCACGGGCACCGAAGGCATCGATGCGCGTTTCCACAAGGGCGGCGTGCTCACCCTCGCCAACGGCCCCGAGCAGGTCGAGCGCGTTAAAGCCGAGCCTGTCTGGTACCACCAGTGGGGCGTGCGTCCCGACGAGATGATGTGGCTGAACGCCGCCCAGACGCGCGAGCGCATCGACGTCGCCGGCAACAGGGGCGCTTCGTATCTCGTACACTGCGCCTGCCTCGACCCGGCGCGTCTCGCGCGCGGCCTGGCGCGCGTCGTCGAGGGCCTCGGGGTGCGCATTTACGAGCGCACACCGGTGCTCGAGATTGACGGCGGCCGGCTCGTGACCGCGGCCGGCGAGGTGCGTGCCCGCGTCGTCGTGCGGGCGACCGAGAGTTTCACCCCCGAGCTGCCCGGCGCGCGCCGCGACATCGTGCCCACCTACTCGCTCATGCTCGCCACCGAGCCGCTGCCGGCGAGCTTCTGGGAGCAGGTCGGCTGGAACGGCTACGAGACGTTCACAGACGGCCGCCACCTCTACATCTACGCGATGCGAACCGAAGACGGCCGCATCGCGCTGGGCGGCCGCGGCGCGCCGTATCACTTCAACTCGAAGGTGCGCGAGGCCTACGAGCAGGCGCCGCGGGTGCACGCCGTGCTCGAGCACACCCTCAAGCAGCTCTTTCCGGCGGCGCGCGACGCGCAGATCACCCACACCTGGGGCGGCGGCGTCGGCATTCCGCGCGACTGGTTCCCGTCGGTCGGCTACGACAAGGCGCGCGGCTACGCCTGGGCGGGCGGCTACGTCGGCGACGGCGTCGCGGCCTCCAACCTGGCGGGGCGCACTCTGGCCGACCTGATCACCGGCGCCGACACCCACCTCGTGCGGCTGCCGTGGGTCAACCACCTGTCACCCCGGTGGGAGCCCGAGCCGCTGCGCTGGATCGGCGTGCGCGCCTCGCTCGCCGTCTTCGCCAGCGCCGACCGCAAGGAGCAGAGGACGGGCAAGCCGGCCAAGCGCGCTGAGATCATGGAGAAGATCCTGCCGATCTGAGTGCCCCGGCGGACCGGCCGGCCTCTCCCCAAGGAGGACCCCGCATGGCATCGTTCACTCCGAACCTCGTGGAGCTCACGCGCAGGGCGCGATGCGAGCCGCTGCTAGCCGAGCAGCTCGACGCCCTCAGGGACGCCACGCTCGAGGTCCTGGCAGACGTCGGGGTCGTGTTCCCGAGCGCGGTCGCGCTCGATCTGTTCGCCGAAGCCGGCGCGACGGTCGACAGGGAGTCCGGACTCGTCCGTCTGTCGCCCGACCTGGTCGCGCAGGCCCTGGCGGGCGCGCCGCGCAACTTCGTCCTGGCCGGGCGTGAGGAGCGCTTCGACCTGCATCTCGACGGCCGGAAGGTCCACATCTGCACCGAGGGCGTGGGTACGCGCGTCGTCGACCTCGACAGCGGACACGTGCGCTCGTCGCGCAAGGACGACGTCGCGACGTTCGCGCGCGTGGTCGACGCCCTGCCGCTCGTCGGCTTCGTCTGGCCGCCGGTCAGCGCCCAGGACCACCCTGCCAGCGCGCCCCTGCACGAGTGCCACGCCGCGCTCACCAACACACTCAAGCACGTGCGCGGCGGCACCACCATGCAGCCCGTCCTGGCGCGCGCCGTCGTGCGCATGGCCGAGGTGCTCGCGGGCTCGTCGCGCGACCTGCGGCAGCGACCGCCGATCTGCGCCAACATCTGCACGATCGCCCCGCTGTCGCAGGACCCGGTCGGCATCGAGGCCGCCCTGATCTACGCGCAGGCCGGCCTACCGGTGAGCTTCATGGCCATGCCTGCGGCCGGCTCGACGGCTCCGGCCTCGTTGCTCGGCGCGCTCGTGCAGGGCGAGGCCGAGGTGGTCGCCGGCATGGTGCTCCTGCAGCTCGCCCAGCCCGGCTGTCCGGTGATGCACTCCAACTACGTGGCGCTCACCGACCCGCGCACCGGTGGTTACGTCGGCGAGGTGCCGCTGCGCCTCGACCCGATCGTCGCGCAGCTCTCGCACGAAGCCTGGGGAGTGCCCGACCTCGGCGGCGTCGCGCTGAGCGGCGACTCTCGCGACATCGACTGGGTGGCCGGAATGCGGACGGGCATGGGCGCCGCCCTGCTGCCGAGCGACGCCTCCGACATCTCCGGCTACCTCGGCGGTCTCACCGCCGGGGCCATGGTGCTGCACCCCGAGCTCCTCATCCTGCAGCACGAGGCGCTCATGAACGCCCGTGCCTGGTCCGAGGGCGTGCGCTTCGAGCGCGCCGACCTGGCCCTCGACGTCATCCGCGACATCGGTCCCGGGGGGCACTTCATGGCGCACCGTCACACCCGTGAGCACCTGCGCGATTTCCACCTGACGCTGTGGCAAAAGGTGGCGGAGACGGCCGCTGCGGGCCGCGGCGGGGCGTCACCGGCGAGCGCGTCCGACCGCACCGAGCCGTCAGGGGCAGAGTTGTCCGCCGTGCGAGCGGCCGCGAGGAGCGAGTACGCGCGGCTCGCCCGGGAACACGAGCCCGAGCCCATTAGCGACGACGTGCTCGCCGAGCTCGACGCGATCGTCGCGGCGGCCGAGCGGCAGCTTCAGCGATGCGATGAAGGCCCGCGCCGACGACGTGACCGGCTTCCCGGTGCGACGACGAAGCCTTTCGCGTCGAGTACGACCTCTGCGAAAGCGTGGCGGCGACGGTCGCCGACTGAAGGAGGGGGGAGCCTGAGTGGCCAGTTGCAGCGCGGACGGAAGCGGCTCACGTAAGGGGGACACGATGATCTGTACGACTGTGACGCGTACCTGCCGACGCACGCGCCTGTTGTTGGCGCTGCTGGCGGCCGCGCTGTGCTGCGGCCTGGTCTGGGGCCTGGCGGGAGCGCTCGCCGACAGCAGCAGTCCGGCGCCGGCCGCCGGTCCGACGCTGCACATCGGCTGGACGAGCGAGCCCGACAACCTCGACCCGTTCATCGGCTACGCCGACCAGACCTACGAGATCTGGAGGCTGAACTACTCGACGCTGTGGGGCTACAACGACAACAACGAGCCGGCGCTCGATCTCGCGACCGAGCTGCCCACGCAGCAGAACGGCGGCATCTCGGCCGACGGCAAGGTCTGGACGGTCCACATCCGCAGCGGAGTCAAGTGGCAGGACGGAGTGCCGCTCACGGCCGCCGACGTGGCCTTCACCTACGACTACATCATCAAGAACAATATGACGAACTGGACCAACTACACCGCCGGCATCAAGGATGTCGTCGCGGTGGACCCGACGACGGTGCGCATCGTCTGCTCGGTGCCCAAGGCCAACATGGAGAAGGCCAACGTGCCGATCCTGCCCGAGCACATCTGGTCGCACGTCTCGCCGACGGCGGCCAGCACGAGCTACGCGGTCAGGTACCCGCTGGTGGGCAGCGGCCCCTTCGAGACCGTCGCCTTCAAGAAGGGCTCGTATGTCGAGATGGTGCGCAATCCGTACTGGTACGGCAAGCAGCCGACTATCGACAAGATCTACTTCGAGATGTACCAGGACGCCGACACGATGGTGTCCGATCTCGAGGGCGGCGGCCTCGACGCGGCCTGGGGAGTCCCCGAGGCGCAGTTCAAGCGGCTGAGTTCGAACCCGGCTTTCAAGACGGTGCCCTACGTCTACTACGACTGGAGCTACCTCGAGTTCAACTGCTACGACAAGGCGAGCTCGCTGGGCAACCCGGTGCTGCGCGATTGGCGCTTTCGCAACGCCCTGAACTACGCGATCAACCGGCCGCAGCTCGTCTCGGTGGCCTACCAGGGCCTGGCCACGCCGGGCTACACGGTCATCCCGCCGAACACCTTCTTCAACCCGGATTATCACTGGCAGCCGCCGGCCGACCAGCTCTACACCTTCGACCTTTCAAAGGCGAGCCAACTCCTCACCGCCGCCGGCTACCCGCTCGTGAACGGGGCGCGGGTGAACAAGCAGGGCAAGCCCATCGTCCTGCGGCTCTACGCGACGACCGACGATGAATCGGGCCAGTCCGCGGCGAAGCTGATCGCCGGCTGGCTGGGCCAGCTCGGCATCAAGATCAAGCTCTCGGTGATCGACTATGGCCAGCTCACTTCGGACATCTACAACGCTCACGGCACGACCTGGGAGCCCGACTTCGACCTCTGCGTAACGTGGTGGGAGGGCTACTTCGACCCCGGCAACACGCTCAACTGCTTCCAGACCGACGAGATCGGCAGCCTCAACGAGCCCTTCTGGTCGAATGCGCAATACGACGCCTTGGCCGTGCAGCAGGGCACGACGCTCGACCCGCAGAAGCGCCAGAGCATCATCTGGAAGCTGCAGCAGATCATGTACCAGCAGACGCCCTGGATCGTGACGACCCACCCCCAGGAGCTCGAGGCCTACAACACCTCGCGCTGGACCGGCTGGCATCAGATGTTCAACGGCACCGGTCCCGCCTTCTTGTGCGAAGGCTACATCGCGAGCTACCTCGACCTGCAGCCCAAGGTGGCGGTGGCGGCGAGCAAATCGGGCAGCACACCCATAGTCGTGGCTGCGGTCGTGATCGTGGCCGCGGTCGTCGTGGTGGCCGTCGTGGTCGCCGTTCGGCGTCGCCGCCGGCCGGCAGAAGAAGCCGTATAGCCGGCGCGGCAGTGCAACCACCACACGAAGGAGCATCAGGTGACAAGTGAGCTCTACGCAAAGATGGCCCAGTCCGTGATCGACGGCGAGGACGACACCGCCGCCGTCCTGGCCCAGAAAGGCCTCGACATGGGCCTCTCTGCGGCCGACATCTTAGACAAGGGCTTCGTCAAGGGCATCGAGGAGGTCGGCGCCGACGGCTACGCCGAGGACGCCATCGAGGCCGTGGTGGCCGCCAAGGGGCTGCTCTCGTGATGAAGCTCGATGTCGAGGAGTGGCGCCTGGCCTGCCAGGCTCTCGCCGGCGTGCCGGTACGCGACGAGCTCTGGCTCGACGACGTGCTCGAGCGGGTCGGTCCCAGCGGCTCGTTCCTCGGCGAGCGCTCCACGCGCGTCAACGCCCGGACCGGCGAGTGGCTGCTGAGCGACTTCGGCCTCTACGGCGGCCATGACGCCTGGCGCGCGGCGGGCTCGCCAAGCACGCTCGACTACGCCCACCGCAAGGTCGGCGAGATCCTCGAGGCCCACCGCCCGCTGCCGTTCGACGACGATGCGGCTGCGGCGCTCGCCGACCTGCAGCAGCGGGCCGAGGTGGCGACGTAGCAGGTCCATCGCGCGTATCGCGCGAGGACCGGTCTGTCACATGAGCGGCCGCCCCAGGTCGCTGAACACAAGGGAGAAGAGATGGCGCAGGCGCGGCTCCACTACTTGGACGACGACGACAAGGGTGCCCTGCACGAGCAGATCATGCGGGTGCTGACCGAGGCGGGCATAGCCTTCAACCTGCCCGAAGTGATCGACCTGCTGGCCGAGGCCGGCGCGCGGGTCGACCGCGAGCGCCTGGTCGCCTGGCTGCCCGAGGAGCTCGTGCAGGCGGCGCTCGCGCTCACTCCGCACGAGGTCCTGCTCGCCGCGCGCGAGCCCGCCCGCGACGTCATGGTGGGCGGCGACCACCCGCTGTCGGTGTGCAGCGACGGCACGGCCACCTACCTGCTCGACGACGCGACTGGTGAGCGCCTGCCTGGTAGCGCCGAGCGCCTGCGGCAGGTCATGCGGGTGCTCGACGCCCTGCCGCAGTGCGACTACGTGTGGCCCTCGCTGTCGGCCCGCGACCTCGACCCGCTGACCGCCAACCTGGAGATCGAGTACCTCTCGCTCATCGAGTGCTCCAAGCACCTCGAGGACGAGGTGCGCGGCCCCGAGTTCGTCGCGCCCCTGGTCGACATGCTCGAGGCCGTCGCCGGCGCCTCGCTCCATGAGCGCCCCATCTTCTCGGCGATCAACTGCACCGTCGCGCCGCTGCAGCACGACCACGACATGACCAAGGCCACGTTGGGTCTCGCCCGCGCGGGCGTGCCGATCATCGTCATGCCGATGCCGCTCATGGCCACGACGGCGCCGGCCAGCGTGATGGGCAACTGCGTCGTGACCATGGCCGAGATCCTCTCCGCGGTCGTGCTGCTGCAGCTCGCTTCTCCGGGCTGCGCGCTGATCGCGGCGCCCGAGCCGGGCGTCGCCGACCTGCGCAGCGGGGGGTATCTGTGCGGGCCGCCCGAGGCCGCCCTCGCCAGCCTGGCGAGCATCGAGATGTGCCGCTTCTACGGCCTGCCCTGCCAGGTCGAGGGCCTTGGCGGCGACGCCCATTACCCCGACCTGCAGGAGGGCGCCGAGAGCATGAGCGCGGCACTGGTCGGCGCCCTGGCGGGCGCCGACACGATGGTGGGCTTCGGCACCCTCGACGGCGCCGAGACCTTCAGCCTGGCCGACGCCGTCCTCGACGACGACCTGATGGCGGCGGTGCGGCGTTACCTGGGCTCGAGCCCCGTCGACGGTGCCGCCGCCTTGATCGACGATATCGTCGAGGTCGGCCCCGGCGGCCACTTCCTCGGCCGGCGCTCGACGCGCAGCGCGGCTCGCGCGGGCGTGCTCTGGCAGCCCAACGTGCTGCGCCGCGGCCACGCGGGAGTCGGCGACCCGCGGGCGCTCGTGACCGAGGCGGCCGAGCGCGCCGCGCAGATCCTCGAGACCCACCGTGCGACGCCGCTCGCCGACGACGTGGTGCGCTATGTCGAGGACGTCATCGCGCGCTACCGGGCGGTGTGCACCCGGTAGAGCAAGGGATGTCGCGCGGCTACGCGCCGATCGATGAGAGGAGGCTGGTGGCTCAGATCACGCGTCTCGACGTGACGGTCGTGCCCTCGGGCATGTCGGCACGCTGGACCGACCGGATGCTCGAGTGCCATGTCGGCACGACGATCGTGCGGATCGTCGACGCCGATGGCGTCGAGGGCATCGCCGGTGTCGACTCCTACTCGTTCGCCCCCGCGGACCTGTCGCTCGCCGAGTCGGTGCGCTCGGTCGCTCCGGCCCTGCTCGGCCGGGACACCGACTGCAGGGAGCAGTTCCTGCAGGACATGAGCTGGGTGGGTCCCCCGACCGGGTGTCAAGCTCTGCTCGACGTGGCGCTCTGGGGCGTCGCAGCCAAGCGGGCCGGCCTGCCGCTCTACAAGCTGCTCGGTGCCCAGCGAGACACTCTGCCTGCCTATGCGTCGGTGGTGACACTCGATTCCGTCCCTGCGTACCTCGAGATGGCCGACCGCGTTCGCGGCGACAGCCTGCAGGCGATGAAGGTGCACGCCTGGGGAGAGCCCGACAGGGATCTCGCCCTCTTTGCCGCCTTGCGCGCTCACGACCCCGACATGACCCTCATGTACGACGCGGAGTGCGTCTACAGCCGGCGCGAGGCGCTCAAGGTGGCACGGGGCCTCGAAGAGCTCGACTGCTGCTGGTTCGAGGCGCCGCTTTCGGATCACGACCTCACCGGCTATCGCGAGCTGCGGGCTTCCGTCCACCTGCCGATCCTGCCGGGAGGCTACGAGATGCGGGACGTGCGGCAGTACGCCGAGGCGCTGCGCGACCCCCCCTGGACGGCGCTGCGCTCCGAGGTCGGCTCGACGCTGGGGATCACCGGGCTCGTCAGGCTCATGCGCCTGGCCGAGGCCTTCGACATGAACCTCGAACCGGTCAGCTATGGCCACACCTCGGTGCAGCTCGCCGCGCTGCACGTCATGCTGGCCTTCTCGAACGCAAGCTACTTCGAGCTGCCCTACCCGGTCGAGCCCTGGGAGTACTGCGTCACGACTCCCGTCCGCTGGGACGATCAGGGGCTCGTCCATGCTCCCCAGGCGGCCGGGCTGGGGCTCGAGCTCGACTGGGAGCAGGTCAGTGCTCGGGCGGCCGGTTCCTTCGTCCTGGCCGCTGTTCGCGCAGGCGCAGGAGGTCAGCGACTTTCGCGCAGCGCGCACCCGGCACTCGACCGGCAGGCCGAGAGGCGGTGCCTGCGACCAGTGAGGCCTTGCGAAGCCGATGAATGAGTCCTCGGGAGGGACGATGACAGGAACCGAGCAGAGGATCCCGACCCGCATGGGTGACGGCGCGATCACGCACCTCACGCGCAGCGAGATCCGGGCGGAGGTCGAAGCCGGCACGGCGATCGGCGCCAAGCGTGCCAAGGTGCCTCCACTGGAGCCCGACGAGATCGACCATGTAGTGGACATTTACGCTTCGCCGGCGCGCTTCACCGGCGTCGACCTCGGTGACGAGATCATTCTGTCCTGCGACGGCACGGGCATGAAGACGCACGCCACGCGTCAGCAGGACATGCAGAGCTTCGAGCAGTGGCTGGGGGCCGACCTCGTCGAGCTCTGCGTGGGCGACTACTCGCTCAAGGTCGTGCGCACCATCCTGCCCTACGAGGCGCAGTGCCTGCACGACGCCCAGCTGCAGATGGTCGTGCCCATGCAGTACGGCGTCATGCCCAATCTGGGCCTCTACTCCAAGCCCGACGGCCCCTGTGACAACTGGAACGAGCTGCTTCCCCTGAACCGGGTCGACGACGCGCGCCTATCGCAGGAAGAGGCCGTCGAGATGGCCGTCCAGGACATGGTCAAACTCGCCGACGCCATGTGGGAGGCCGGTGCCGACGGCCTTGACTGGGACACGACCGGCGCCTCCGGCGACCCCGAGTTCCTGGCCGCCCTGCGGGCCACCGAGATCGTGCGCAAGAAGTACCCCGACATGGGCGTCGAGCTCGGCATGGCCGGCGAGTTCGTGCTCGGCATGAACGGCCAGATGGAATACGACGGCGTGCGCCTGGCCGGGCTGTATCCGCACGACCAGATGCTCCTTGCCCAGAAGGCCGGCGCCACCATGTTCGGGCCGGTCGTCAACATCAACACGGGCAAGAGTTGCGCCTGGAACATGGCGCGGGCGCTCACACTGATCAAGCCCTGCATGGCGGATGCCACGGTCCCGATCCACCCCAACGCCGGCATGGGCGTCGGCGGGGTGCCGATGTTCGTCCACCCCATCGTCGACGCCGTCTGTCGGGCGGCCAAGTGCTTCGTCGACATCCTGAAGATCGACGGGTTATAGGTAGGCTCGGGTGACCCTCTGGGCATGCAGGGCACCCACACGCAGGCCGCGGGCATGGGCGGAATGCGGGCAGCCGGAGATCTGGTAGCCCGCATGCAGATGACCCGGGGCATGCGTCTCGCAGAGGCCAAGCGCTACGTGGCCGACAAGCTCGGGGTGAGCACCTTCGACCTCTCCGATCCGGCGGTCATGACCGACGCGCGCAACGAGTTCGGTTTCGGCCGCATCCACTCCTACGCGATCAGTCAGCCCAGCCAAGCCAACTTCATCGAGGCAAAGTTCAACATCGCGCGAGTGCTCGACATCCCGATCAACTGTGTCGAGCGCTTCAAGGAGCGCGCCGGACTGGCGTCCGAGCCCGTCGTGCCGTGATGAACAGGGCAGAAGCGAGGGCAGGGAAGCAGGTCCCGCTGAACCCCCGACCAGGAGGGTACCATGGCCGCCGATCTGATCCTTACTGACGGCGTCGTCTACACCGTCGACGCCCGTCGTTCGCGGCATGCCGCTCTGGCGATCGCCCGTGGACGCATCGTCGCGGTGGGCGGGGCGGAGGTCGTTGTCGAGCAGCGGGGGCCTCGCACGCAGGTCGTCGATCTCGGCGGTCGGCTGGTGCTGCCGGGCTTCGTCGATACCCATCTGCACGCCAGTCACGCGACGTGCGAGCTCTTCGAGGTCGATCTCGCGCACTGCCACTCGTTGCGCGACTGCCTCGACGCCGTGGACGACTTCGTCGCCACTCACCCTGCCGTCGTCGTCGTGCGCGGCTACGGCTGGCACCCTACGCGGCTGCCCGAGAGCGAGATGACGGCGGCGCTGCTCGACGGGGTGGTGGCCGACCGGCCCGTGTGCCTCGTCGACGACAGTGAGCACTCGCAGTGGCTGAACACGGCGGCGCTGCGGCTCGTTGGTCTCGGTCAGGATTCCGCCGCGCCCGAGTGGTGTGGGGCCGTGATCGAGCGCCTGCCCGACGGCACCCCCTCGGGCCTGCTGCGCGAGGCGTGGCCATGGGTGGATCGAGCGCTCCCCGACTACGATGTCGAGGCGCGCCTGGCCGGCCTGCGGCATTTCCAGCGGATGATCGCGGCGCGCTACGGCCTGACGACTGTGCACGAGGCCGGAGTCTATCCGGGCGCTCCGACGGTCGAGGCCTACCGCCTGCTCGACGAACGCGGCGAACTCGACGTGCGGTGCCTGCTGTCGCTGTTCCTTGAGCCCGACCGCGACATTGACGAGCAAGTCGCCGCCGCGGTCGAGGAGCGGGCCCGCTGCACCGGCTCGCTCCTGCGCGCCGCCGCCGTCAAGCTCTTCGCCGACGGTGTGATCGAGTCGCACACCGGCTACCTCGCCGAGCCCTACGCCGATCGCCCGGCGTTCTGCGGCGACCCCATCTGGGAGCCGGACCAGCTCGTCGCC
>Ga0247847_1000268_pt1 | contig 14844 bp, 16 predicted proteins | sample PFST25metaG_FD_186002 | JGI IMG/M metagenome (GOLD analysis project Ga0247847, IMG submission 186002) | Peat soil microbial communities from Stordalen Mire, Sweden - P.F.S.T25 | ecosystem: Environmental > Terrestrial > Soil > Wetlands > Peat | place: Sweden: Norrbotten County, Stordalen Mire...
GTACGGAGGGGGTCATGACCAGCGGCGGCTCGCTTGCCAACCTGACGGCTCTCGCGGCGGCGCGGGCGGCCGTCGGCCCCGGGGTCTGCTATCTGTCCGACCAGGCCCACTCGTCGATCCCCCGCGCGCTACGCACGCTCGGGTTCCCGCCGGAGCACGTCCGCGTCCTGCGCTCAGACGAGCGGCTGCGGCTGCCGCTTGACGACCTTCTCGCCGCCGTCGAGGCCGACGCGGCGGCGGGCGAGCGGCCGGGGTTCGTGGTCGCCACGGCCGGCACCACAAACAGCGGGGCCGTGGACCCTCTATGCGAGATCGCCGACCTGTGTTCCGCCAAAGGCCTCTGGTTCCACATCGACGGCGCTTACGGCGCAGCGGCCGCGCTGTGCGATGCCGGCCGCCGGGTCCTGGCCGGCATGGAACGTGCCGACTCGCTTGTGCTCGACCCGCACAAGTGGCTCTTCCAGCCGTACGATCTCGGCTGTGTGTTCGTCTCACGCCCCGGTGCTCTGGAGCAGGCATTCCGCATGACGCCTGACTACCTGGCTGACGTGGCGGGCGCCGCCGGCGAGGTGAACCTGCGCGACCGCGGCCTGGAGCTGACGCGCCGGGCACGTGGGCTGAAACTCTGGCTGACCTTCCGCACCTACGGACTCGCCCGCCTGCGCGCCGCGATCTGGCACGGCATGGCTGCGGCGGAGTACGCGCAGCGTCTGGTGGCGGCCGACGAACGCTGGGAGGTGGTCACACCGGCGCAGCTCGGGATCGTGACCTTCGCCCTGCGAGGCTGCGACTATGCGGAACACAAGGCCCGAGCCGACGCGCTGGCCGAGGAGGGTTTCGCGGTGCTCACCACCACACGGCTGCGCGGCCGTCCGGTGCTGCGGTTGTGTACCATCAACCCGCGCACGAGCCTGCAGGACATAGCCGCCACGCTGGAGCGGCTCGGAGTCGGCGTGAGCCGATCGGCTGAGGCGGGCTCGCGTCCTTGACTGAGAGGTCGGGCCCCGGCGTCTGGTCCTCCGCGAACACCAGTCCTGCGATCAGCGCCGTCACCTCCTCCTGCATCGCCGGGATGGCCTGCGAGTAGATGCCGAGCGTGATCGAGACGACGTCCGCAGCATGGCCCAGACCGGAAGGGGCATGCTCTGTGGTGCACTCGGCCACGTGAAGGAAGGAGAGCCGCATGACGGCCGAAGACGACAGTACTGTCGATGAGACCAAGATCCGCGACCTCATGGATGACTGGGTCCAGGTACTGCGCAGTAGAGATGTCGACGCAATCGTGTCCCGCCAGGCGCCGGGCGTCGTGTCGTTCGACGTGGTGAACCCGCTGCAGTACGTCGGGTCAGATGAGACGAGACGGCGCGCGGAGGAATGGCTGTCCTCGTTCCAAGGTCCGGTCAGCCTCGAGATTCGCGACTTGAGCGTCGCCGTCGGCGATGACGTGGCCTTCGCCCACAGCCTCAACCGCGTGAGTGGGAGGATGGTAGATGGCCAAGCGATCGGCATGTGGCTGCGTTCGACCGTCTGCCTTCGCAAGATCGACGGCCAGTGGACGGTCACCCATCAGCACAATTCGGTGCCGTTCGACGGAGAGAGCGGAAGGGCGTCGCTTCAACTTGAGCCGTAGTACTCGATCGAGGCATCCGCAGAATCACTTGCCCGCAAACACCAGCCCTGCGATCAGCGCTGCCGCCTCTTCCCGTATGGCCGGGATGGCGTGCGAGTGGGTGTCGGAGGATCGAGACGGTGCCATGCCCGACCGCGCGGGCACCGTCGAGGAGGGGCACCAGCCGTCTCAAGCGCGTCGGGCCCGCGCCGCCGCCCGTTGTGGCGCCCTGCGCCTCCTTGAGGCAGGCCACCCTCTCGGCCAGCTTGCGACCGAGTTGGAGCCAAGTCCGATTGGGGACCTCGCGAACGCGACCGCCACCGCCACCGCCGGCCCGCCTCGCCCTGGATGCTTGACATATGCCGACAGAGATCAAGGGGCGGCTGTGTTGCCCGCGAGCGTCCACCCGACGAGCGCGTTCGCGTGACCGTGTCCCATTCCGTACTCAGACTTGAGGTAGGTGACGATTGCCATGTGCTTGTCGAGGCCGGAGTCGGCGATGATCTTCTGCCACTCCGCAATGGAGCGACCGTACCTCTTCTCAATGGAAGGGAAGTACGAAGCCGGTCCTTGCTTCGGCCATGGCGCAGACTGATCAGTCATGATTCGGTCCTCTCTGCGTCTCGAAGGGTGTTTGCCTCTTCGATTGGCATGGTGAAGCCCCTGTTCTTCAGCTCGCCGTGATGTTGACCTGCCAGCCGATGCCGAACCTGTCGATGAGGCCGCCGAAGATGTCGCCCCAGAACATCTTCTCCAGGGGAGCTTTGACGGTCCCACCGTCGCTCAGCGCATCGAAGATCCGGCGCAGATCGTTCTCCTCGGGGCCGACGATGGTCAGCTCGACCCTGGTCTGGACGTCGTTCGTCGCGTCGGAACGGTCACTCGCACGCAGAGTGAACGATCCGTTGTCGAGTGTTGCGTTGATGAGGAGGTGATTCTCGCTCTCAGGCGCCTTCGGATCGACGTCGCCACGCCGCGTGATCGAGAGGTCGCCGCCGAAGATGTCCCGGTAGAAGGTCATCGCTTCCTCAGTGTTGCCTGGGAAGAAGAGGTACGCCTCGAGCTTCATAGTTGACCTCCTGCGGTCGTTGAGGTGGCTAGGAGCAAGACCGTATGGAACTGGGTCGACGGCAGTCTGCTTTCCCGTGAACACCAGCCCGCAATCAGCGCCGCGGCTTCCTCGGGCATCACCGCGACGGCGTCTCTCGTGAGCCGCGAGCGGGTGTGCGATGGGCGGACCGGGGACAACTTCGACCGATGAGTCTTGCGCTGCGCAACATCGTCTTCACGATCGTGGTGCCGGGGGCGGGTGGCGTCTACGTCCCCTGGCTGATCCTCACGCGCCACGGTACCGTGCCGCGACCGGCAGCCTGGTACGCGGTCGCCGTCATCGCCCTGGGCGTGGCCCTCTACATCTGGTGTGTGTGGGCGTTCGCGGCAGTCGGCCGGGGCACGCCTGGTGTCTGGGACTCGCCGCGGCGGGTGGTTGCAGCCGGGCCCTACCGCTGGGTGCGTAACCCCATCTACCTCAGTGCCCTGGTCATCGTCGGCGGCGAGGCTTGGCTGTTTCTCTCGGCGGCTCTGGCGCTCTACGTGGCGGCGCTTGCCCTCGCCTTCCATCTGCTCGTAGTCGGTTACGAGGAGCCGAGGCTGCGCGCCCGGTTTGGCGAGCAATACGCGACCTACCTGCGGTCGGTCGGGCGCTGGGTCCCGCATCGGCCGGCCACGCCCGCACGCTGATCGTGCCTGCCACGGAGTGCTTCTCGGGTCTCGAGGCGCTCCTCGAGGCGCACGCTGACCGTCTCGCCCGCCTGCTTGCCGATCGCCTTGCGCGAACAGCAGCCCCGCCGCCTCTTCGTGCATTGTCGGGATAGCGTGCGAGTAGGTGCCCAGCGTCACGGAAAACGGTGGCCGGCTGCCCGGTGCAGGGCATAGGAGCCCTCACGTAGCAATCACGAGGGAGGGGTCTTCGCCATGACTGACGCCCAACTGCCGCCCGTACCCGAGATGCGGCTCGAGCTCGTGCCGGTCCCCGTCTCCGACGTCGATCGCGCCAAGGCCTTCTACGAGCGCATCGGCTTCGGCAACCTCCACGACACCGTGGTGAGCGAGGGCATGCGCGTCGTGCAGTTCACGCCGCCGGGCTCGGCCTGTGCGATCGTCTTCGGCACCGGCCTGGGGCCGATCAGCGAGATGGTGCCGGGCTCGGTCAAGGGCCTCCACCTGGTTGTCAAGGACATCGAGGAGGCCCGTGCGGCGCTCGTGGCCCGCGGCATCCAGGCCAGCGAGGTCCAGGACATCGGGGGCGTGAAGTACGTCTGGTTCAGCGACCCCGACGGCAACCTTTGGGGGCTGCAGCAGTGGCCGGAGGGCTACCAGGGATAGGGGGCGGCAGCTGACGTGTCTACTTCGCCGCGAACACCACCTCCGCGATCAGCGCCGCCGCCTCTTCCTGCATCGCCGGGATGACGTCGGCCGGATTCGTCCGACGGAGCAAGACTGGCGGCCCGGTAGCGCGTTACTGCCTGCTTGGGGCGTCGACCGGACGTCGCCGCCGAGGTCGTCCCAAGCGTGAGCGGGCTGGTCAGAGTTTCAGCGACGTGGCCTCGTGCAACCTCGGTGCAACCGGCTGCACGTTGGCGCGAACCGCAGGGAGGAGGGGGGGTACCCCTCTACTCCACCACGCGTGCAACCGTGCAACCGCTCAGGTCTGGCGTTGCACGGTTGTGCGGTGCGCGACCAGGGAGGAATCCCCCCTCCCCCTATCCGCTGACCCGGCTGGAGAGGGCCCGCCGTTGAGCACCCCGCCGCCGCGGCACTTAGCTCACCGGTTCTTCAGGAATCTCAAATAGAAGGCTCCAAACACCAAGACAATGCCGATATTCGCTATCAGCCGTTCCCAGAATCGGTGTCTGAGGAACAGAACATCTACGCTCACGACAACGGCTATCATCACCAGAGCGTAGGGCACCACATAGGCATTCCTTCGCATTTCAATCACTCTTTCAAGTATGTCGGTAGCCGCCTTTCCATGGTCGACTAGCAGTCGAACGCCGACCAGCAGATCCCGTTTCGCACCCTTTGGTCATCTAGCACAAGATCGCGGATCGCATCCGGCAGCTGCCCGCGCTGCCACTGACATTCCTGCCGGGCGGCGCGTTCACGTTCGCCGTCCGGCGCAGCAGATCTTGCCGCCTTGATCGCGTAGGCGGCCGCGCCGAGTTCGTGAGCGGCGACATGAGCTACCGCCGCAGCCTGCCCGGCGGCATGCGCCGCATGCCTCGCGGCACCGGACAGATCCCGTGCAGCGGCGTTGGCCTCGAAGGCTGCCGTGCGCGCCTGAGACATCGTGATCTCGCCCCGCACCCAGGCTCGCGCTTGCCCGATTGCTTGGCGCGGTCGCGTATCGGCGGGCTGCACCGCCTCAAACAGAGGCAGCACGTGCTCCGCGCAGTCGGCTGCCCACGCAGCGAGAAGCCGATGGTCACGGTCTTGCAGCGTGCCGCCGCGGCGAACCGTGATGAATCTGGGGTCGCGATCTTTGGGAAGGATCACAGCTGTCGCCCACCTCTCGCTCCGTCCGCCCAACAACGATTAGACAGTCTGCGTAAGCATCAAACGCAGACTCCCTTCTTCTGCAAAGTACGCTACCACGAGCCTGATAGTGCGTCATGGACAGACTGCCTTTCCGCGCGTGAGGCCGCTCAGCAAGCTGACCTGCCCGCCGGAAACCGGCCCAGGATGAGGTTATGGCTCCTGAATCGCAAAGGAGGAGCACACCATGCCACGCCGAACCTTCCGCCCCGAGTAGATTATCGCCAAGCTGTGCCAGGCCAAGAGGTGACCACCCGGCAGGGCAGCGCGGGGGCCTCAGTGTCTCCGCGCCGCGGTCGCCAGCCCAGCTCGGCCCCGTTGGCAGTCTCGCCCATCGGACGCGCCAATCAGACGGTCACGTTGCCGCAGATGAGGGCGGCGACGGGGCTCTCGATAACGATGTGCGCGAGCATTCGGCGGGGTTACGTGCCGCATCCGAGGCATTGGCCTGCGCTGCGCGACTGTGGTGCCGTGTCGTGTGACGCTCCGTTCGAGAGTCGCGCTATCGAGTCCACCCAGGCTAGGTAGACCGTGACTGTCAGGGGCTATCCCCCTCAGGCTGTCCGGCGGGAAAGGCGACAGTGACCTCGAGGCCACCTTCCGGCAGCGGTTCGATGGTCAGAACTGCCCCGTGGACTTCAGCAATGGCACGCACAATCGACAGGCCGAGGCCATGGCCCTCATGGCCGCCCGTTCGCTCAGAACCCCCTCGGCGAAACGGCTCGAGGAGCCTATCGACATCGCCTGGCGGCACCGCTGGCCCCGTGTTCGTCACCGAGATCACCGCTTTGTTGGCCCGCGCCTCAGTCACCACGTCGATGCGCCCGCGCTCCCGGTTGTGACGCAGGGCGTTGTCGACGAGGTTGGCGACCAGGCGTTCGATGAGACGGGGGTCGCCTGCGGTCGGCGCCGGGGCGAGGTCGCTGCGGAACTCGAGGCCACGCTCTTCGGCTTCAGCTTGACGAGCGCCAAGAACCTCTTCGCTGAGCACTGCAAGGTCGAGGGGCTCCCGCTGCTCGAGCCCGGCTTGGCTTTGACTGAGGGCGAGGAGCGCCTCGAGCAGGCGCTCCTGTTCCGACTGGGCTTCGAGCACCTCCCCGCAAGTCATGCGCAATGCATCGAGGGAGAGGTCGGGGTCGGCGAGGGCGACCTGAAGCAGCGCGCGACTCAAGGTAAGTGGCGTGCGCAGCTCGTGCGAGGCGTTCGCGACGAACTGACGCTGCGCTTCGAAGGACGTCTCGAGTCTGCCGAGCAGTTCGTCGAAGGTGTCACCGAGCTCCTTGAGCTCGTCATCGGGACCCTCGAGGGCGAGGCGCTCGTGCAGGTTCGAAGCCGAGATCGTGCGTGCGGCTGCGGTGACGGCGTGCAGCCGCCTCAGGATGCGACCGGCGACCACCCAGCCCAAACCGACCGAGGCGACTGCCATGACACCCAGGGCGGTGAGCGACCAGAAAAAGAGGAGGTTGAGAATCCTTTGCTGGCCGGAGGCGATGGCCTGAAGCGCGTGGATCCGGGCCTGCGCGATCGACCCAACCGGGAGGATGGTGACATGTGTCGCGTTCGACGTGCCACGCACGAGAATGTAGGTGACGCCGAGCAGCACGGCGCCAGAGACAAGAAACAGCGCTCCGTACAGCAGCGCGAGGCGCAGCCGCACGGTGCCCCGTGGCAGATGGAGATTCATCCCAGGATGCGGTAGCCGGACTTGGCCACCGTCTCGATGAGCGGCGGCTCGCCGAGCTTGACTCGCAGGCGACTCACGGTCGTCTTGACCGCCTGGCTGAAGGGGTCGAGCGACTCGTCCCAGACACGCTCGAAGATCTCCTCCTGAGAGACGACCGCTCCACTGGCCCCAAGCAGCAGCTCGAGCACGGCGAACTCCTTGGGACTGAGGTCGAGTCGCCGCGCTCCCCTGGCGGCCACGTGCCGGGCGGAGTCGAGGCGCAGGTCGCCAAACGTCAGCGTCGGCGGCAGCGCCGGATGCGAGCGTCGACCGAGGGCGCGGATGCGCGCCACGAGCTCGGAGAAGTCGAAGGGCTTGGGCAGGTAATCGTCGGCACCCAGGCCGAGACCCTCGACGCGATCGGCGACGCTGCGCGCCGCCGTCAGCATGAGGATGCGACTCTCGCTGCCCTTGGCCACCAGCCGGCGACAGACCTCGTCGCCGTGAACACCGGGGATGTCGCGGTCCAAAACGACGACGTCGTAGGGCGTGGCGGCGGTGTGGGTCAGGGCGTCTTGGCCGTCGAAGACCACGTCGACCGCCATACCCTCGCGCCGCAAGCCATTTGCCAGCGTCAAGGCCAACTTCGCGTGGTCCTCGACCAGCAACACTCTCATCGCCCTCTCCTGCGTCAGCGTGTCTGTCAGCCTGATCAGGATAGCCGCCCGGCGGTTGCAGAAAGGTTACAGCGTTACCGCACCGCAACCACCAGCCGTGTACAACCCCTCCCGAAGCGACCGGCGACGAGCGAAAGGACGGGCGATGCACGATCAGGCAAGCGGCGGAGTGCTGCTGCGAGCCCACGCCTTGCGCAAGGACTATGGCAGCGGCGAGGGCCTCATTCGTGCCGTCGACGACGTCGACCTGCAGGTCGCAAGAGGCGAGGCCTTGGCTGTGAGGGGGCCGAGCGGCTGCGGCAAGTCGACGCTGCTCCACCTGCTCGGCGGGCTCGATCGCCCCACCGCCGGTGAGCTCTGGCTGGGCGAGCGGCGCATCGACCGGCTCTCCGAGCGTGCCCTCGCCCGGTTGCGACGCCACGAGGTCGGGTTCGTCTTCCAGGCATTTCACCTCATGGAAGAGCTCAACGCCCAGGAGAACGTCGAACTTCCAGCGTTGCTTGCCGGACTCACGCCCCGGGCAGCCCGGCAGCGCGCCCGGCAGCTACTCGAGCGGGTCGGACTCGACGACCGGGCCGGTCATCTCCCTTCGGCGCTCTCGGGCGGCCAGCGCCAGCGGGTCGCCATCGCCCGCGCGCTTGCCAACGAACCCGCGCTGGTCCTGGCCGACGAGCCCACTGGCAACCTCGACAGTGCTGCCACCCTGGAGGTCCTGCGGCTCTTTCAGGGTTTGCATAAGGAGGGGCTCACACTCGTCGTCGTGACCCACGACGAGGGCATCGCGGCGAGCGCAGACCGGCGGGTCTCGATGCGCGACGGGGCTTTCGTCGGCGAGACGAGGCCAGTAGAGGACGCTGGTCCGGACCTCCACCCGACCGGGCCGGGAGGTTGATCGATGGGCAACGCATTCCTTGTCTGGCGTCTGGCCGTGAAGGACATCCGTCACCGACCAGTCCTGGCTGCCTTGCTACTGGTCGCGATCGCGGCGGGGGCGGCGACGCTGACCCTCGGGCTCGCGTTGCGCGGTACGGCTGACAACCCCTACGCCCGGACGCGAGCTGCGACGAACGGACCGGACGTCGTGGCGACCGACTTCAACGGCGATCCGCAAGCTCCGGCTCAGGCCAGTGATGTAGTCCCTCTGGAGCATGCTCCCGGCGTGGTCGCCTACAGCGGGCCTTTCCCCGTGACCTGGGCTTCGCTTCGGATCGGCCGCACGAGGGCGACGGCCGCGGTGGAAGGGCGCAGTGCCGCGCCTTCTGCGGTCGATCGGCCGAGGCTGGCACGAGGCTCCTGGGTGCGACCGGGCGGAGTGGTCGTCGAGGCCGGGTTCGCGAGTGCGCTCGGTCTGCACGTCGGAGACCGGCTCCGCCTCGGCGGCACCTCGTTCGAGGTGGTCGGCATTGCCGTGACGGTCGCCTTCCCCAGCTACCCGGACTCCCTGGGCAGCTTCCTGGTCGGGAGTCTCAGCTCCTACAGCCTGGGCCTCGTCTGGGTAGCCGAGGCCGACGTGGCACGGCTTGCGGCCGTGGGCTCGGAGCCCGTCTTCTATTACCTGGACCTGAAGCTCGACGATTCCGCGGCTGCCCGGGCCTTCGCGAATCGCTACACCACCGGCAGCTCATCCCAGCAGAGCAGCGGTCCCTCGGCCACAGGAGGCGCCAGCACCTCGCCGACCACACTCACCCTGTACCCCTGGCAGCTCGTCCGAAGCCAGGACGTGAAGCTGCTGGCCAGGGCGCAGGCGGTCCTTTACACCGGCAGCTGGCTGCTCGCGCTTCTGGCGATTGCCAGCGTAGCGGTGCTCGTGGGCGGTCGCATGGCCGAGCAGACTCGTCGGGTCGGTCTGCTGAAGGCAGTCGGGGGCACGCCAAACTTCGTGGCCGTCGTGCTGCTCTGCGAGAACGTGCTCGTCGGCCTGTGTGCCGCCGCAGTAGGACTCTTGGCCGGATGGCTCACGGCGCCGTCGATCGCCGGACCAGGGGCGGGCCTCCTCGGCGCCCCGAATCCACCGTCGCTCACCGCCTCCTCGGTCGGTCTGGTCGTCGCGCTGGCGCTCGGCGTGGCGGTCGCGGCGACGCTCCTGCCGGCGATCCGCGCCGCGCGCCAGAGCACCGTGGCGGCCTTGGGCGACTCGGCGCTTGCACCGCGACGGAGCCCGCGCCTGATCAGACTGTCGTCTCACCTGCCGGTCACCCTCCTGCTGGGCGCGCGCCTTGCCCTTCGCCGTCCCTGGCGGCTGCTGCTGAGCGTCTGCAGCGTCGCCGTGATGGCGAGCGGTCTCGTCGCCGTGCTGATCGTCAGGACGACCGCCGCGGGTGTGTCTCCTGGCCCTCGAGTGACTCAGGCCGTCGCCATCATCTCAGCCGCGCTTGTCGTACTGACCGCGATCAACGCCGTCTTCATCGCGTGGAGCAGCGCGCTCGACGCACGACGTCCGGCCGCGCTCGCCCGCGCCCTGGGAGCCACCCCGCGACAAGTCACTCTCGGTATGTCCGCCGCACTGGCGCTGCCGGCCTTTTTCGGAGCGCTGCTCGGCATCCCGGGCGGGATCCTGATCTACGAGGCTCCGAAGCACAGCGGCAGCACGACCATACCGTCTGCCTTGTCGCTGACCGCGGTGGTTGTCGTGACGGTGCTCGTCATTGCCGTACTTACCGCTGTGCCGGTCAGCATCGGGGCGCAGCGATCCGTGGCCGAAGTGCTCCAGTCCGAGACCACGTAACGGACAGGTCGACTTCTCCACGGGATCTGAATGTCACGGCAGGGCGCGTTTTCGCGGCCCCTATCTCCTATCCCCGTGCGCGTTTGACCACCTATTCTCGTGGCCATGGCATCGCTTCCTTCGGAGGCCTCGTGGGCGGCTGCCCGGCATCCTAGCCGGGGCCGGTCCCGAGGCATCCGACGATTTGAACCGCCCTGGTGGGGCGGTAACATTCGCGCCGGCGGTGGGCCCGACGGGGCGTTCCTACGCTCACGGATGAACCTCCGAGAGTCTGCCCACCGCTCCGTGCCGCGGTTCTGCAACCCGTCTGCAACCGCGCGCTCTCCAGCGGGCCTTCCGCAGGACCCGCGAGCAACGTTCTCTTCCGACCTCCTCACCCTGAGCTCTGGACGCCGGAACACCCTGCTCCGAGACGAACGCCTGTAGACTCAGGTTGTCGCGCGCCGGGGTCGACCCGGACTGGGGTCGCGCAAGGCGTGCAGCTGACAGACCAACGCAGAAGGAGGAGCCGTGCCGCTCTACGACTATCGCTGCCAGAAGTGCGACAAGCGCTTCGAGGTCGACGCCCCGCTTGCCAAACGCGACAAGCTGGCCGTCTGCCCCAAGTGCCACAGCAAGAAGGTCGAGATCGTGATCAGCTCGTTTACCTGCGCCCCGCCACGCAAGTACTGACAACGACGGGCCGCCGACCGAGAGGCGCAAGCGCTCTCGTCGCTGGCTGCTAACGGTCTGCGAGCGACGGGCTCGGTGAGCGGTGGCCTCAGTGACGCTCGTGTGACGAGACCAGCTCGACATCGACTACCACCCAGCCGAGAGCCCAGCCTTCCGGCGATGTCGGCATCTCGACGGGGCCGAGGTAGCTGGCCAAGCATTGTTTTCCACGGTGGCACGTCGCGCTCTAAGAAGGTCGGGGCTGTCTGAGGCCGCAGCGAGCGCGAGAACGCGACGGAAAGGCGGCGGAAGACGCTCCGCGAGCACGCGGACGGGGGTGGCCACTGGCCGACTCGCTCACAATTCCCTTCCTGCTATGCTGCGCGTATGAAACCCGTCCTCGCCATCCTGGCCGCCGTCCTGCTACTCGCCGGCTGCGGGCACTCGAAGGACCCGTTCGTCGGAACCTGGCAGTCCGACAACCCGGCGGCGAGGCTGACCATCGACGGCATCCACAAGACCAACGGCAGCCAGACTAACGTCTACATAGCCACCCTGCTCTCCTCGCGAGCCGCAGCCGACATCACCCTCGTTCGCCACGGCAACGAGCTGCGCGTCGACTCTAGCCAGCTGGCGAACATGGCGCGGGCGGTGATCGACTACGATCCCTCCACGGGGTACCTGACCCTGAGCAGGGTCGGCCCGGTGATGCGGGACTTGACCGCCCCTGCGCACTTCACTCGTATCAGCACCCAGACCTCCGACCCCTTCGGCCCTGCGGACAGCTGGGTCAAGGTAGCCGAGGCGTGGGGTCGGCTCTCCTCCGAGGCCGACTCCGTCGACGTGCGCTTCCACACACGCGGTGGCATGGTGCGCATCACCGGCACCCTGACCTACCCGTCTGCCGCCGGTGGCACCGGCTACAGCGAGGGCTCCCTGGGGCGCATCAAGCCTCCCTCCGCCACGGCCGGGGTCGATACCGTGGAGAGCAACGTTGCGCCCAGCGGCCCAGACAACGTCGATGTGATCGACCAGGTCTCGGCACACGCCTTGACGCCCGGCGTCTGGGGCTTCAGCCTCGGCGCGGCCGTCGCCACCTACAGGCTGATCATCTACGTCAAGAGGTGACGCTCGGCTTCTCATGAGCGCTCCAGTTCCCTGGCTCTTGATGGGAACTCACCTTCAACGGCCCGGCTCCAGCTCCAGATGACGGCCCGCCGCGAACGCGACGAGCCTGCGGTTGGACCGTGGGTTGCTTCCTGACCAGACTGCCCTGCGGCCACTTCCGGGTGGGCGGGCCGGCCACTCCGACCACGTCTCCGAGGCCGAGGAAGGTATCTCCGTAGCGCTGGGAGATGGCCGGGGCTATCGGTGGCCGCTGTGAGTGCGAGAACGCGAGGGAGAAGGCTGCGAGGGGTACGAGGTCGAGGGCGCGGGCGAGGTCAGCCGCCAACCGGCTCACCATCACTCCTCTGCTACTATCAAGGCATGGCCGATGCCTTGGCTCAAGTGAAGAAGGCGAAGGGTGACTAGTATCTCCGCCAGGCTCGCGGCTGTCCTCGCATGCCTCGTGGTCGTGTCCGCCGTCTCATCGTGCGGCACCGTCAAGCTGCCCGCCTCCGCCGCCGCAGCCACTTGGCATCTCGCCCCCTCGCAGCCCGCCGCCAGCGGTGAGCTTCGGGGGGTCAGCTTCCCCGATGCCTCGCACGGCTGGACAGCGGGCGGAGTCAGCAACGATCTGTTTGGCACAAACGACGGCGGCCTCGGCTGGCGGGAAGTGCCCGTGCGCTTGCCCGGTGCCCAGCAGCCGTTCTTCGGCCTCGGCCTGGTCTTCACCGACGACCACAACGGCTGGCTTGCCGGCGACGCCCTGGCCCACACCACCGACGGCGGTGCCACCTGGTCGTCGCAGGCTCCCGCCAACCTCAGCAGCGACGAAGGCTACTACGGTCTGTGCTTCGCCGACGCAGACCACGGCTGGGTCGCAGGTGCAGACAGCAGCCACAAGCGGACCCTGATCGACTTCACCACCGACGGCGGTAACAGCTGGCAGGCCTCAGCACCGCTACCGCCCGGCGGTATCTCTGCCATCACCTTCGCCAACGACCAGCGCGGTTGGGCGGTGGGCGACGTCGCGGGCTTCAAGCCCCGCATCCTTGCCACCAGCGACGGCGGTCGCACCTGGGTCACTGTCTATCACGGCCCAGGGAACCTGCTCGACGCCGTGGCCTTCGCCGATCAGCAGCACGGTTGGGCGGTCGGCGAGGGGATGGCGCTGCGAACGACCGATGGCGGTGTCACCTGGAGCGCCATCAAGGCATTCGACCACACGCTGCTCATCACCGTCGCGGCGGTCGACCCTCGGCACGTCTGGGTCGCCGGTCAAGGTGGCATCTGGGCCTCGGGCAACGGCGGTGTGAGCTGGCGGCAGGTCTGGAAGGGCAACCGAATCTATAGCCTTGCCTTCAGCGATCCGGCCCACGGCTGGGCCGTAGGTTCCACGAACCTCGGCGGCGGGCCAGGCAACAACATGCCGGGCCTTGTGCTCACTTACGGGGCGAACTAGCGATCGGGGCGTAGCCGGGAACTGTCTGATCCCGCCGTCTCGCCAGCGTAGCCGCCCGACTTCGCGGATGAGTCGGCCGTTCCGAGTTCGTCTCCGAGGCCGCGGAGTGTGTCTCCGTCGCGCTCTGGATGGTGGGGGCTATCTCTGGCCGCGGCGAGCGCGACAGGGCAAGGGAAAGGCGGCGGAAAGGCACACTGCGCTGGTGAGCTTGATCTCCGTCCAGGGCTCAGGGTGGGCGTCCATGCCGCGGTTTGAGTTCGCTTCCGCACCCCGTGAAGGTACACGCGGCGCGGTGTAGTGTTGCTGCGACGTACCAAGCCGTACCAGATGACTCCAGCGGGCGACGACCAGGGAGGGGACGATCATGCAACTCTTCGGAGACAGCAGCGGCCCGTACATGGCCCACTTCCAGGCACGACGTGAGGATGGCTTCGTCGAGCTGGGCTGGGAGATACGCAACGGCCCCGTGCTGCGTTGGCGCATCCTGCGCTCGGAGCGCGGTTTTGCCGCAGTGGCCGAGGCACTGGAGGGCAGCGACCAAACCGTCGTCATGGAGGGTACGGACACCTATCTGAGGGACGACGAGGTCGTCGAGGGCACACCCTACTTCTACACCGTCTTCGCCGAGGACGAGCAGGGCGTCTGGCACCTCCAGGTCAAGACGAAGGTGGCCCACAGCGACCGCCTTCGTTGGCTGCATCCCTCGGTCGAGAAGTGGCCCGTCGAGGCCGACACGGACCGGGGCGACTACGAGCAGAGCGGCACCCTGAGCGGCGAACCCGACAGGACACTTCTGCTGGATTCCAGTGAGCCGGTCACCTGGTCGGGGGGAAGGCCGAACTGAACGACGCCGCCGACGGCACGGGCGCGCTGACCAAAGGGATGCGGCTGACGCAAGGGAGCGTAATGGCCTTCGACCCCGACGACTACGACGAGGTCTACGAGACGATCTCGGCATCAGACAAGACCCAGCTGTTGAGGCAGGGCTGGGTCCTTCTCGATGAGCGTTTCGCCTCCGAGGGCGGTCTGGCCGACGAGTCGTTTGCCAAGACCGTGGCGCACATCGCCCTCGGCTACCGTGGCGGTCAGGGCATCTGGAGTGGGGCCGCCCGCGAGCAACCCGAACCCGAGCCTCCGCACACCGTGACGACCTATGTGCTGGGCTGGCCCAAGGGTCAGCAGACAATCAGCGAGGACGACGCAGACGCGTACCCGAGCGGATCTGCCGCCGCTCAGCCGGTGACGGAGAGATCGCCCGACGCAGGACCCGCTGTCGACGCCAGCAGCCAGCCCGACGTCCCCGACGCCGAGAGTGCTCCCGATGGGTCGGAGGATCCGGCTAGTTCCGATGTGCCGGAC
>Ga0247847_1000270_pt1 | contig 14571 bp, 8 predicted proteins | sample PFST25metaG_FD_186002 | JGI IMG/M metagenome (GOLD analysis project Ga0247847, IMG submission 186002) | Peat soil microbial communities from Stordalen Mire, Sweden - P.F.S.T25 | ecosystem: Environmental > Terrestrial > Soil > Wetlands > Peat | place: Sweden: Norrbotten County, Stordalen Mire...
AATCCGGATTGCCTGTTGTACTTTATGAAAACACAGGAACTTTCCGAAATATCTTTGAAGAACAAAAACAGTGATTTGCTTATGTATAAATCTTTTCCCGTAAAAGATGCATGATGTTAATAATTAAGTGTATGTTTGCAGAAAAAAAGAGGATCGTATTCGTTTCTGATAGAATAAGGCTCATTTACCGACATTAAAAGCAGCACCCTGATTGCAAACCATGCAAAATAGGTTTCTTTCAAGACACATTGTTTAGTCCGCAAACTTTCAAAAATAAAAACAATCGTATGAAAACATCAAAAACAAACATCATTCTTTTGAGTATCTTGTTACTATGGTGTATGAATTCATCTTTCACGGCTGCACAAACATCCAGATTCAGTTTTAATACGTATATCAGCGATAAAGGCGATTCGCTCAATTACCGGATGCTCTATCCTGATTATGATACGCTGAGAAGATATCCGCTCGTCATCTTTTTACATGGTTCGGGTGAACGGGGCAACGATAATCAAGCGCAGTTAAAATGGGGCGTCATGAACTTTGCAACCGATCAAAACATGATTCTGCATCCGGCTATTGTTATTGCACCTCAATGCCCTGCTCATCAGGAATGGTCTGATTTTAGTGAAGACAAGTTGACACATCAGCTGCAATTGCAAGCTACTCCTTCAATGCCTATGCAACTTGTTGTCCAACTGATTCATAAACTGATGAAAACATTACCTGTTGATACCAATCGTATTTACATCACAGGTCTTTCCATGGGAGGCTATGGAACGTATGATGTCATCGAACGATATCCGCATTTGTTTGCTGCGGCAGTTCCTGTCTGTGGTGCAGGCGATACTTCAAAAGTTGCTGCGATAGCTCATATTCCTATGTGGATCTTTCATGGAGCAGAAGATGCAGCAGTGAATCCTCTTTATTCCCTTTATATGGTTGAAGCATTGAAAAAAGCCGGTGCACATCCCGGGTTTACATCCTATCCTGAAGTAGGCCATTTTTCATGGTTAGCTGCTTACAGCGATCCGCTCATGATGGAATGGTTATTCAGGCAACATAAGTAGTCAATAGAAATTTGGAAGTTACAAGAAGATGAGAAGTTAGGGAAGTATCTACCATTTGACAATTTACCGTTTGCAATTTGCCATGAGATTGAAGATTTCATGGCAAATGATCACATTCGTATAGTGTCAAATTTCTATTGTCTCTAAGAGTACCTTGATTGTTCCCTATTCAGATTCCTTCAGTCTAAGCCCCTTCGGCCTTGTGTCTTTGATGTTCACTTCATGTCAGGAAAGCCCGCTTAGCTCCTTTATTTGCCCGTTTTATCTTTTTTCTCTTTTTCTTCTGGCGAGAAGAAACGTATATTTGTGCCATTATGAAGAAAAGGATAAACTATAGATTAGTCATTGTCTCGTCATTGATTATCGCTTTAATAACAAGCGTCAACCGGATTGTCACGTTAAGCTATCATGACTGGTATCCGGTATTCTTTATTTTTACTATCAATTTTATCTTTGCAGTCTTCTGCTGGTTCATGATTTATCTCACCGATTTTCTTCGTCAATATTTCATCAGACCCGGTAAATCAATCTTTAGGCTGAGCAGAATCATCAAAAACCAGATTATCAGATTAACTGTTTCATCGGTTGTAAGCCTGGCTTTTATTTTACCCATCTTAGGCTTCATGTATCCGTTTTTCTTACGGTACGATTCCTTTATCTTCAACACCAATCTTCTGTTCGATCAATTTATATACATTAGTGGAATTCGTGTCGTTACACTGATTTTCGCCATTCAAATGATTAAAAACATGTTCGATTTGTTGGATGAACGGCAAAAGATATTGATTGAAAACGAGAAACTGAAATTAGCTACCCTCAATGCACAGTTTCAATCGCTTAAGCAACAGCTAAACCCTCACTTTCTTTTCAATTCGCTCAATACGTTGAAGAGCATGGTGAAAAGCAACGATATTCATGCAGAAGCTTTCGTATTGAGACTTTCTGAGATTTATCGTTACATCCTTCAAAACCAGCACAACGATTTGGTCAGCATTCGTGAAGAATTAAATATCCTTCATGCTTTTATCTTTATGCTTAAAGCACGATTTGAGGATAGTTTAACCGTAATCATCAACATAGATGAGGCAATTCTTGACACCTTTCTTTTACCACCATTCACGATGCAATTGTTGATTGAGAATGCCACTAAACATAACATAGTGTCTCAGGCAAAGCCTCTTCACGTTGAAGTCTATAATGTTGGCAAAGAACGCATCGTGGTAAAGAACAGTTTGCAGCCCAAAAGAAATATTGAAGAATCAACAGGCATCGGACTTGAAAACATTAACAAGCGTAGCACCTATCTTTGTGGCAAAGGACTTGAAATTACAAAAACAGCGGATGAATTCATTGTTGATATCCCAATCATTGCAAAAAATGCAAATAGTTATTCTTGAAGACGAAGCTAAAACGGCAATTGATCTCAAAGAGACATTAATGCACATTGATCGATCGATTGAAGTTGTGAAAATATTGGATAGTATTGAAACAGCTATTGATTATTTTCAGAAACATGAGATGCCTGATCTTGTGTTTTCCGACATTCAGTTAGCCGATGGGTTATCGTTTGAAGTATTTAAAACAGTCAACATTGCCTGTCCGGTACTGTTTTGCACGGCTTTTGATGAATATGCCATAGAGGCATTTAATACCAAAGGAATCGATTACATTTTGAAGCCCTTTGATGAGCAATCGATTCGTAAAAGCCTTGACAAAGTAAAACAATTAGAAAAGTATTTCACATCACAAAGCAGCCTGCTAAAAAATCTTGGTGAAGTCTTGTTGCAACAAAAAGCATATAAAACCGCCTTCCTGATTGCCTACCAGGGGAAAATGATTCCGGTAGCAACATCGGACATTGCTTGTTTTTATATCGCTGATGAAATGGTATATCTGCTCACTTTTACCAATAAAAGATATATGACAGATTACTCCCTCGATGAAATTGAAAGGGTGGTCGATCCAAAACAATATTACCGCGCTAACAGACAATTTATCATCCACTTCAACGCTATTGTTGAAGTAGAGCCTTTTTTCGCCCGCAAGTTAGTGGCTAAAATGTCTGTAAACGTTCCTAATAGTGTTATTATCAGTAAAGCAAAAGCTTCTGAATTCTTAGACTGGATTGAAAACCGGTAAAGAGCTTTTGAGATGAGTTATGAATATCTTTGATACGAGCCCATATTTCTTATCATGCGCTCTTGTCCGCTTCGCCCTTCAATTTGCCCGCCCTCCCCGTTTTCTTCTTTTTAGACTACAAGTTCATTCCTAATTTTGAACCACAAATTCAAAAATATGAGATCAACTATTGTAAGAACCCTCGTTCTGCTCACCGATGTCGCTTATTCTTTGTTCATACAAAGGAAGGTGCTCGACTGATGAGTTCATATACTATAAAGCTTACCTATGCGAATCAAACACATCTTACTCATCACGCTTCTATCCGTAAGTCTGTTGAAGGCCCATGCTCAGTCTGGTTATTCGTTGACTGATTGCATTCAATACAGTCTGACTCACCACATGTCGGCACGTATTTACGGGAACAATGTCAAAGTGGCCAAGGAGCAATCGAAACAAACCATATCTGACTATTTACCACAGATCAACAATTCAGTCGAGTTTATTAATAACCTAAAACTGGCAACCACCGTGATTCCCGCCGGCATTATATCAAGCAATACATTAAATGTTCAGTTCGGACAAAAATATAACGCCAATCTTGCATTGGATATATCACAACCCATCTACAATCAGGCAAAAATAGATGCTATCAAAACCAATAAGCCAAATCTTGAAATAGCCGCTTTACAAAACAAACAAAATCAGGAAAACCTGATTTACAATACGGCCATGGCTTATTTTCAGGTGTTAATATGCAAAGAGCTTGAGAACAAACTAAACTCGGTTCAGGACACGTACCAGAAATTATTGAAAATAGTCAACCTGCAAGTCAATAAAGGGGTAGCGATTCAAACAGATGCCGATCGCTTACAGGTAAGTCTGAATGCTACCAAATATCAGCTTAGTGAAACGAAAGCACAAGAAATCGTTGCCAACAACACGCTCAAAAATGCAATGGGATTTCCGCTCGATTCAACAATTGAAGTAAAAGATACCCTGCATTTCGATTCTTACCTGAGCCTGCCGTTTCATCAATCGATGGTAACTGACAGTATTTTTGACTATCATATCAATCAGGCAAACGTGGAACTGCAAAAGCTCAATTATCAGTCTAAAATAGCTGCTTTCATGCCAACCATCAGCGCTGTGGCACATTGGGGAGATCAGGCATACAATAACATGGCTACGGATGTGTTCGATACATGGCACCGCAACTCATACGTTGGCATCTCATTGTCCGTGCCTTTGAATGATTTCCTGAAGAAGTCGAGTCAGATTCACGAAAGCAAACTTAACTACGAAAATGCACAACTCACCCTGAAACTTGACGAACAAAACTATCAGCTTCGTTACGAAAATGCACAAAAGGAGCTACTCACAGCTTACGATACCTATTTCAACAATAAGAATAATCTGGCATTAGCCAAACGGGTTCTCGACAATACCGACCTTAACTACCAAAAGGGGACAGCTACATTGTCCGATTTTCTGAACGATGACAATGCGTATACAAATGCACAAACAAACTATATAAGCAGCTTGTATTCTTACATGACCGCGCGGCTCGACTATGAAAAAGCAAAAGGAACACTCTTCTCATTCTACCATCATTTAAGCAACTAAAAACACCATACAATGAAGCGCAAGACACTTATTCCAGTGGCAATCCTCAGCATCGTGGTCATCGCCATTGCTGTAACGTTAGGCATCAACAAGAAAAAAATTGATGTAGCCAACCGGATAGTTGACCGGTCGACGATTCCGGTATCTGTTACTATCAGCAAGGTAATAAATCAACCTTTAGAAGTACAGCTTACCCTGCCAGCTCTGTTAAAGCCGTATGAAGAAGCCAATATTTCTGTTCAAACGCCCGGAATCATTCATTCGTTAGCTATCGAAGAAGGAACGAAAGTCATGAAAGGTGAAATAGTGGGGGCTGTCAACACGCAGCTTGCCGAGCTAAGTCTGCAGACTGTCAAATTGAACAGTGAAAAGCTGCAAGAGGACTATCAAAGGACAAAAGATCTCTACGAAGGGAATGCAGCCAGTAAAGTAAATTCCATTGATACGAAATATGCATATCAAAACGCGGCAATTCAGGTGAAACAGATCAAACAACAAATTGCCAATGCAAACATTGTTTCACCGATCAGTGGCATCATCACTATTAAGAACCTGAGAACAGGAGAGTATGTCAATCCGGGAATAACCATTGCTTCCGTGGTGAACATTTATCAACTGAAAGCAACAGTCTATGCAGATGAAGCAAATGTGTACCACTTAAAGACGGGACAGAAGGCAACCATAACCACGGATGTGTTACCCGGGAAAAATTTAACGGGCATCATCACGTTCATTTCTCCTAAAGGAGATGAAAATCACAATTATCAGGTGGATGTTTTACTCAACAATCAAACAAAACCAGCTCTGAAAGCCGGTACTAACGTGAATGTGTCATTTGATTTCAGTCCAAAGGGCAATGTATTGCAAATACCTAAAATAGCCCTTGTCGTCGATCGGCAACGACCTTACGTGTATGTCGTGGAAGGGAACAAAGTGGTAGGCCGATCCATTACAACAGGGATAAGCCGGGGTGAAACCATTCAGGTGATCGACGGTTTGCATGAAGGCGACGTGGTAGTGGTGTCAGGACAAATCAATTTACACAACGGGAGTTTTATAACGGTTGTCAACCAATAATTTTAAGCGCATGTCAATTACAGAATTGTCGGTAAAAAGACCTTTATTAATCACCATTGCTTTTCTTGCACTGATCTTGTTCGGGGTGATCAGCTATTTCAACCTGAATTACGAGTTACTTCCAAACTTCGATGCTGGAGTTATTTCGATTAACACGACCTATCCCGGTGCTTCCGCCGAAGATATTAAAAACAACATTACGAAACCCATCGAAGATGCCGTTTCCACCATCGAAGGCATTGACATGGTTACCTCCAAATCGATGGAAAACGCCTCATCCATCATCATACGATTAAAGTCAGGTGTTAATGACGTTACGGCACAACAAGATGTGGAACGCAACATTAACCAGATAAAATCAACGCTGCCAACTAATGCGAATGATCCTGTAGTGAATCGTTTTAGCACCGACCAATTTCCTGTATTAAATTTATCAGTTTCAGCCAAAACATCTGAGGCAACCTTGTATCAACTGCTACACGATAACATCCTGCCGGAGCTTACAAATGTTCAGGGGGTCGGACAAATATCCCTTATCGGAGGTGATCCGAGGGAGATTAGCGTAAACCTCAACAATACAGCGTTGAATGCTTATCATATTCCGGCAAGTCAGGTGTATCAGATGTTATTAGCCAATACAACAGCATTCCCCGGTGGTGCCATAAAAACCAACCATCAGCAACTCTCCATCACAGTAGATGCCGATATGGCAAAAGTGAATACTATCCGGAACATGGTGCTTCGTGAAGATGCAGATGGAAGCCGGGTGCTACTTAAAGATGTAGCCGATATTACCGATGGACAGGAGGAAATAGCCACCATTAACCGGATGAATGGGAAAGAAGATATTGGACTGCAAGTGTTTAAAACAAACGATGCCAATGCCGTCAATGTTAGCAAGGGTGTAAAACAGAAACTGGCGGATATAAAAAAGGAGTATGCATCCTACGGCTTTGATTACCAGATAGCGTCCGATCAGTCTGTCTATACGCTTGCTTCTGCTCATGCTGTTGTGGATGATTTGATGATGGCCGTGCTGATAGTCGGGTTTGTAATGCTGATGTTTCTTCATAGTGCACGCAGCTCGATGTTCGTCTTAGTGGCCATACCTTCCGCCATGATTCCCACATTTATTCTGATGGAACTTTTCGGCTTTTCGCTCAATCTGATGACATTGACTGCACTTTCATTGGTGGTTGGTATTCTTGTTGACGACAGCATCGTGATCCTGGAAAATATATTTCGTCATCTTGAAATGGGGAAAAACAAAGTACAGGCGGCCCTTGACGGACGGAGTGAAATCGGATTTACCGCCGTGGCCATTACTATGGTCGACCTGGTAGTGTTCCTGCCAATGGCCTTAACAGGAGGACTCATTGGCAACATCGTCAGGCAATTTGCTTTAGTGGTGGTATTCTCAACCTTAATGAGCCTCTTCGTTTCCTTTACCCTTACCCCGATGTTGGCGTCCCGTTTCGGAAAACTGATCAAACCAAACATGCATACCTTATGGGGAAGAATCAACAACGGGTTTGAACGCATACTGAATGAGGTGAAACAATTTTATGCCGGAATTTTGCTTTGGACACTTCATCATAAAAGATATCTCATCATATTAGTGGTTGTATTAATCATAGCTTCCATCTCTTTAATCCCCACAGGTTTTATCGGAGCCTCTTTTCTCGGTACCAGCGATCGCGGAGAACTATGCTTAAAATTAGAAACCTCAGCCGATATGCCTTTGTATCAAACTAATCTTTTGGTAAAACAAGCAGAAGCCATCTTGCTTAAACATCCCGAAGTGGTGAACGAATATGCTTTAGTCGGGACACAAACAGGAGTTATGGGAAATGTGTCGAATACAAATCTGGCAGAAATAGATGTCTCATTGGTCGATAAGACCAAGCGCCATATAAGTACCGACAATTTTGGCGTTATGGTAAGAAACGAGATTGAAAAAATTCCCGGCATTCAGGTAACGGTTATTCCAACAAGTATAACCGGTTCAACTAATTCACCGATACAGATTGTGGTGAAGGGCGCTGATATTGATTCTGTTACAAAAGCTGCGAATACGATTAAAGAAGTGATGATGCGTACGCCAGGCACCGATTATATTCAGTTCAGCACCAAAACAGACACACGTCAGATACGCATTACCCCTGACAGACAAGAAATGACCTCTATGGGCTTTACGGTGCAGGACATAGCTACCGCTGTCAATCTTTCCTTCAGTGGCAATGACAAAATAGACCTGAAAGAGAAAAACGACGACTATGGCATTAATATTGAACTTACCCCTTTGAATAAGCAAAGCGTCGCGGATGTACAACATCTTATGTTGGTTAGTAAATCGGGAGAATCCGTCATGTTGTCGCAGGTGGCAAGCGTTCAGGAAGTGATATTGCCATCTGTATTGGAACGAACCGACAGATTACCATCTATCACTATCACCTCCTCAGCAGTGGGCCGTCCTTCGGGAACCATCGTCGCGGATATTCAAAACAACCTCAAATCGGTAACACTTCCTTCCAACGTGAGTGTTGATTACCGAGGAGATGCTAAAAACCAGAAAGATGCTTTCAGCAGCTTGGGTTTTGCGTTACTCATCGCCATTATATTAGTCTATATGATCATGGTAGCATTGTACGAAAGTCTGGTCTATCCCTTCGTGGTCATCTTCTCCGTACCAGTAGCAACCATCGGTGCATTTCTTGCCCTTGCACTTACCATGAACCAGTTGACCATCGTAACCATTATCGGGATGATCATGTTACTCGGCCTGGTAACGAAAAACGGCATTCTGATCGTCGATTTTGCCAATCACCTGAAGACAAAAGGAACACCCGTCATTGAAGCGTTGCTCGAAGCCGGAAAAGAACGTTTCCGCCCCATCATAATGACCACGTTTGCCATGATTTTAGGCATGTTGCCCCTTGCCCTGTCAAACAGTTCAGGTTCTGAAATAAAAAATGGCATGGCATGGGTGCTTATCGGCGGGCTGACCAGTTCTTTCCTTTTCACACTCCTTCTTGTCCCCAGTGTTTACCTGATTGTCGAGGAGATCAAGCAACATTTCTTACAAAAAAAAGAAAAGCGCTCAAACTAACCCGTTCAGCTTTCAATGATTTCCATTCATGGTAATGCAACTCAAAGAGGCTACAATTCTGCATTTACTCACCCGCTTCAAAGGAAGAGTACGTTTTGCATGTAAATTGATGTATAATAATAGGATAGAGCACTTAACCGCTCTATCCTATCTGCTTTATTCCCATATCACCTTCGATACACCTTTATACCACAAAGATAGATAACCCATACATAACCCATAGATAATCCATAGATAACCCATATTATAAATGATATGGGTTATCCTTGAGTTAACTATAGGTTATTGATGGATTATAGACGTTTGTGCTTTAGGGGAGATATGGAGATGATACGAAGCAGGTGTTATCATATCCCATATAGATGATGTTGATATTTTGGGTTTTCTTATACCCTGGTTTTTAGGGGAGGTTGTTGTTTCAATGTACTTATGGCAGAAAAGTCTGCTTTTGATATATTTTTAAAACAGTTCATTATGTAACCGATATTTATTGATGTATATTTGTAATGTGTAATGATGCATGTTTTCAAAATATTCATGTTGTATTGAGTGGATTATATCGGGCGATGATCACCTCCCGGTAGTATGCAAAATTTCAAGGAAAAGGATACATTCATAAATAAAAAAATGTTATGGTTAAGATTCTTGCAATTGGAGCGCATGATGATCATTTGATCAATTTGAGAGCCATCATTCAGGGAGTTTTTCCTGATGTTATCTTTGTAACTCCTTCTAATGAAAAGCAAGAATTTGAGTTGATTGTTGCCGATGATCCGGACGTGATTTTATTAAGCATGGATCATATTGATCTGTGCCGGCAAATAAAGCAGGACAACCGTGTAGAATGCATTCCTGTTGTGTTTTTCACCACATCGGATGTATCCAAAGACAGGCACATGAAAGCGCTTGATGTTGGAGCCGATTCATTCCTCTGCCTGCCATTTAACGAAATAGCCATCATGGCTCAGTTTCGTACGCTTGCTAAGCTCAAAGCTGCAAACAGACGCAAAAAGGAACAGCAGTCAGACATCTCAAAGCTGTTGGAAGAACAAACAATTGAATTTGAGCAAAGTAATACTGCAACATGCGAATTGATCGATGCGTTGCATGCAGAAATTGAAGCCCATCAAGAAACAGAGACAGCACTGAAAGAAAGTGAGTTCTTTTTCAAAGCATCACAACAAGCAGCTTTCATCGGATCCTACTCATTCGATTTTATCAAGGACAGATGGGAATCGTCTGAAGTACTGGATCAGATTTTCGGAATTGACTCTCAATATTCCAGGGACGTTCATGGATGGGAAGGTATTATACATCCGGATGACCGGGAAAGAATGGATCGCTACCTGAAAGAAGAAGTGGCTGCAAAACACCAACCCTTTAGCAATGAGTATCAGATTATTCGCAAAGTTGATGGAGAAGTAAGATGGGTTCTCGGTTTAGGAAAACTCTATTTTGATGCCGAAGGTACCCTTGTTTCCATGATAGGCACTATTCAGGATATTACAGACCATAAAAAGGCCGACATAAAACTGATGGAAAATGAAGCGTTCTTAAACAATTTATTGAGTACGATTCCTATTCCAGTTTTTTATAAAGAGATGAGCGGGAAATACATCGATGTCAACGATGCGTGGGTCTCTTTCTTTGGTTATTCTAAAGAACAAATAATCGGCAAAACGGTTTTCGAGGTTTATTCATCAGAAAAAGCCGAACTATTTTTTGCTAAAGACAAAGAATTATTCGATGCGGGAGGAACTCAGACTTATGAGACCAAATTTATCGATATTCAAGGGGTGGAGCATGATTTGCAATTCCATAAGGCACTATATAAAAACAGTCAGGGCGAAATTGCCGGACTTATCGGTGCAGCGGTTGACCTTACCGCTCGTAAACGGGCAGAAGCTTCACTCAAAAAGAACAAAGAAAGATGGGAAAGCCTTTTCGACAACAGTCCCAGTGCTATTGCTGTTTATCAGGTTGTTGATGAGGGAAATGATTTTGTCTTTACAGGTTATAATGTAACCGCACAAAAAACAGATCATAGAAGACGTGAGGATGTAGTTGGGAAACGTATTAGCGAAGTATTCCCCGGAGTACAAGAAAGCGGGCTTTTAGATGCTTTCAAAAAAGTATGGCTAACCGGAGAAACAGGATTTGTTGGTAGTACATTCTATAAAGATGATCGCATTGAAGGGTGGCGCGAGAACATTATCTACAAATTGAATACCGACGAAATCGTAGCTATTTATACGGATGTTACCAAACGAATGGAAGCTGAAATGGCTTTACGCGAAAGCGAAGAGAAATTCCATAGTATATTTGACAACCATGCTGCGGTTAAATTGTTAATAGATAGTGAAAACGGAAATATTGTCGATGCCAATAAAGCTGCTGTGACTTATTACGGTTGGTCGCTTTATGAACTGAAACAGATGCGCGTACAACAGCTAAACACGCTGACCCCAGATGAGATAAGAAATAAGATCAAGGAAGTTATTGCCAGAAAACGTACTCATTTTGAATTTCACCATAGATTGAAGAGTGGTGAAGTCAGAGATGTCGATGTGTATAGCAGTATCATATCGATTGGAGGGAAAAATTATCTGCATTCCATTGTTCATGATATTACTGACCGCAAACGGGCTGAAGAGGCTTTGAGGGAAAGCGAGAGGCAAAAATCAGTAATCATTAGTAACTTACCAGGATTTGTTTATCGTTGTGCGAACGACCATGACTGGACTATGTTCTATATAAGCGATGGGTGCGAAAGTATTACCGGATATAAACCGGATGATTTTCTGAATAATAAGAACCTGGCATTTAACGATATTATTCATTCTGATCATCAAAAAAAGCTTTTTAATAAGTGGAAAGAGTTGCTTAAGGAAAAGAAAGCATTTAAGGATGAATATCCCATTATTACCAAAGAAGGAGATACCCGTTGGGTTTGGGAACAAGGGCGTGGTATTTTCAATGATGAAGGCACATTGCTTTACCTTGAAGGATTTATAACCGATGTTACCGACCGTAAGCAAGTAGAAAAAGCACTTCGTGTAAATTCCGCACGAATGAAACGTGCGGAATTAGCTGCCAAAGCGGGCAATTGGGAACTGAATCTTGACACACAAACTATGATTGTTTCCGAAGGAGCTGAAAAAATCTACGGTCTTGATAAGAATCAATATGATTATGAAAAGGTGAAAGAAATTCCACTTCCGGAATGTCGTACGTTGCTGGATGCTGCATTGAGAAATTTATTAGACAATAATAAGCCCTATGATATTGAATTCAAGATAAAAACAGCGGATACCTGGGAGATAAAAGACATACACTCCATCGCCATATTTGATAAAGAAAAAAGAAGGTTATTTGGCATTATTCAGGATATTACCGATCGCAAACATGCAGAAGAGGCCTTGATAGATAGTGAAAAACGGTATCGATATTTGGTTGAGAAAGCTCCTATAGGCATTGTTATTCATCAAGGAGGAAATTTCGTTTATGGAAATCCGGCAGCTCTTGCATTAATCGGGGCATCTGATCAACAACAATTGATGGGGAAACCGGTTTTTTCGGTTATTCATCCCGAAAGCCTTGAAGCTGTAATGAAACGGGTCAATCAAGTTGTTAGTGGAAAAGCTGTCCCCTTAATAGAAGAAAAACTTATTCGGCTTGATGGAACAGTAATAGACGTCGAAGTAACTGCGTTGTCTACCACGTTTAATAACAAGTCAGCCGGTCAGGTCATTGTGTCGGACATTACCAAACGCAAAGAGGCAGAACTGGCATTGCGTGAAAGTGAAGAGCGCTATCGCAATTTGGTTGAGAATTCATCCATTGGCATTCTCATTCATCAAGATGGAAAAATTGTCTTTGCGAATCGGGCAGAAATTGATATCCTGGGCGCTTCCGATGAAAAGGAGCTTATTGGAAAACCGATTCTCACGACTATACATCCGGATTATATTAAGATCGTGAGTGAGCGAATGAAACAGATAACTTCAGGTAACCCGATACCACCTATAGAAGATAAACTTCTTCGACTTGATGGAACTTCTTTCTATGCAGCAGTGGTTCCTTTGATCACAACGTATAATAAAAAGCCTGCCATTCAGATCATGGTAACGGATATTTCGGCGCGTAAAGAGGCAGAGCTGGCATTAAAAGAAAGCGAACTGCGCTATCATACGTTTATCAACGAAAGTTTGGATATGATTTTCATCAAGGACTATCAATTCCGGTATATTGTGGTAAATGATTCGATGGCACGGTTTTTTGGCAGGACAAAAGAAGAAATCATGAACAAAACCGATCAGGAATTAGCTGGCGAAACAGTTATGAATCCATGCTTTTCGTCTGATCAAACAGCGTTGAATGCAACATCTTCATTTACTGTCGAAGAAAGAATTGGCGATCGGGTTTATGATACCACCAAATTCCCTATGCTTCTGCAAGGAGGAAGAAAGGCGATTGGAGGTATTATTCGTGATGTTACTGAACGCAGGCATGCCGAAGATAACATCAGAAAGCTGAACGACGAACTTGAGCAACGTGTCATTGAACGGACAGCACAGCTTGAGGCGGCCAACAAAGAACTTGAAGCGTTCAGTTATTCGGTTTCACACGATTTACGGGCTCCTCTTCGGGCATTGGACGGCTTTGCAAAAATCCTGGTAGAAGATTATGGCGCCACGCTTGATGCTGAAGCAACCAGGCTTCTTGGTGTCATAACCAATAATGCGCAAAAAATGGGCACACTGATTGACGACTTGCTCTCTTTCTCACGTATTAGTCGTCAAGAGATTAAGTTTACAAGAATTAATATGCTCGTCTTGTCCCAATCGGTTTATTTGGAACTGGTTCCAGAAGCAGACAAATGCAAGATCAAGTTTCTGCAATCGCCAATGCCTGATGCTTATGGTGATCCTTCGATGGTCAGGCAAGTATGGGTGAATCTTATTGGCAACGCTTTAAAGTTCACGTCACAAAAACCATATCGCAGGATTGAGATTGGATACAAAACAGAAGATGGGAAAGTAGTTTATTATGTGAAAGATAATGGAGCTGGATTTGACATGGCCTATTCTAATAAACTGTTTGGCATGTTTCAAAGGTTGCATTCCATAACTGACTTTGAAGGTACCGGCGTTGGGCTTGCTATTGTACAACGTATTGTGAATCGCCTGAATGGGCGCGTTTGGGCGGAAGGGAAAGTGAACGAAGGAGCTACCTTTTATTTTACATTGGCGGAGAAGCAATGAATAGGCAATTGGGAACGGCAAAGGCAATAGGAACAGCAAGACTGAAGGGGATAAGGCTGAAGAAATAGGCAATTGGCAATAGGTAACAGGAATCGATCAATTTGAAGATTTGAAGATTTGAAAATGCACCAATGAAACGAGCATTAAATCACGATTAAACCCAAGGTCATGAAACGAGTTTACGAGACCTTGAAAAACAAACCCTTTCGAGTTAATATTTGCGAGTTCCATACGTCTTTAATGTAAAAAATAAAAATAATCGTATGAAATCAGGTAATCTGCAAATTCATTTTCAATGGTAAATAAT
>Ga0247847_1000271_pt1 | contig 14551 bp, 9 predicted proteins | sample PFST25metaG_FD_186002 | JGI IMG/M metagenome (GOLD analysis project Ga0247847, IMG submission 186002) | Peat soil microbial communities from Stordalen Mire, Sweden - P.F.S.T25 | ecosystem: Environmental > Terrestrial > Soil > Wetlands > Peat | place: Sweden: Norrbotten County, Stordalen Mire...
GATTTATACAAAATACCGCTACATGACATGCAATATAAAAAATTGAGAGTTAATAGGCTATCCAAGGGATGTGACTCTCGCTGGCGCCAGTGTTCCATATTAGTTAGTTCAAGTCTGAGCTTAGCTGAGACTTGGACTGGAAATAGGATCAGTCCCGAAAAGTCGGGGATGTCACTTCGTTTCCATTTGTAACTGTTCCGCTAAGGCGGAATGTTCCATTAGAAGTTGAAAACTTCAATTGTTTTGGACACAAGTAAAATAGTTGCGCCAAATGGGGGGTAAATGCTTGAAGTGCAATAAACCCTGTTTTATTCAACCCTACGGGTTGGTAATCTGATGGTTTAACGCTCCCCCAATTGCATTGGGGGTTTCCGTCAAGTCGGAATGTACCATATGCACATTTAGTCCTTCGGACAGTCATCAAATGCAACTCGTCCTGTCGGACTTGTACTCCGACGACGGAATGGAGTATAAGAATATGTTATCCGAAAAGGAAATGATCTAATTAGCGTAAGTTTGAGTGAAACGGTAACTTGTGCCGGAAATAGAGACCGTGTTGTAAGATTAGTAATCTCAGCAAACTATTTCTACTACTTTTCGTTTCTTTCATTTGTAAATCGACAAAACATTTTGCAATTCTATCCTTCATAAGGGTTGCACATGAACATTAAAAAAAGTATCTTTGCAGCTCAATTGTTCTGTGGTGTAATGGTAGCACAACAGATTCTGATTCTGTTTGTCTGGGTTCAAATCCTAGCAGAACAACATTAAAAAACGCCGGCAACCTGATAAATAGATTGTTGGCGTTTCTGTTTTTGGTGTTTTTAGGTGTATATTTGACAAGGCGACAAAAATAAGCCCCAATAAAAACAACCGGAAGAAAAAGCAAAGGCTACCTTTAATGAAATAAGTCGGTTTGTGTGTCTTCAATGGGAGTCATGGCTTCAATGAAATGAGACCAAAGGCTCAAATCGAGACTCAAGCTATATTTCGTGTTCATGTTAACCAATTGTTCTTCTATGTATTGCTTCTGAATACTTAATGCAAGTTTAAGCAAGTCGATACGCATTAATACATCTTTGGTAAAAACACGTTTCGCATCGGGGAAAGTAATTGCTTGCAAAAGCCTTGCAGCCTCGGGAGTATTTAGTAAAATCAAGGCAAAAATAGCATATTCAAGATTGTCAAAACCGACAAAGTAGCATGTATCATCAAGCATCACGGGCTTGTTGTTTTGAGGCAACACCAATGTAAAATGGAATGTTTTATAAAGCCCCGATATAGCCACTTTATAAGGCTTAAATGAATAATCACCAATGCCGAAAATTGAAAATGCAGGTTTCTCTTTATAGATGCTCGATTTCCGTGCGCTGAAAGATGCAGCATGACTTGATAGATACTGATATGTTTTGGGAAATTGTTGTTTGATGTAACGGGTTTCTTGTCCGACTTTGTTTTGTGTAACAATCATGTATTTTCGTGTGCCGTCAATTACCGTGTTTTTCAAATCTGAACTTTTAAGCAGTCCATATATTAAATCTTGTTCAATAAAAATTTCTTCATGTAAGTTATTGACAAAATGATCATTGACTTTGTCTAATTCCATCACAGCCGAACAATCGTGCTTTATGCCTTGTCTCCACTCAAAAGGGCAGTTTCCGTCATAAAATTGAGTGTGCAAATAATCCTCCATATTGGACACAAACTTATCTTCAATCCAGCCAAAACGGAGCGTATTTTTTTGAGTGTACAAATTGTATTCGGAACATTCATACGATGGAGAAGCATTCAGCTTGCAAAATAGCAACGAAGCTTCTACTGATACCCCAAACTCCTTTTTACTGTCAATGCAATGTTTTTCAATAGAGCCAATAGCATATTGCTTTGATTTTTGATCAAACGCCACATTTTTAATCACTGAGTTCTTAACTAAAAGCGCTACATAGCCATCTGTTTTTTGAAAAGCATCAAAAAGAGACATCACGATGTATTCGGCAATGTCAAAATTGCCTTTGCCGGTAATGGCATCCAATCCGTTTTGATTTTTGAAATTGGATTTCTTAGGTAAATTCTTGGATTCTAAACTGCCTAATTGTGCATTCGTCACCCATGGAGGATTTCCAATGATTAGGACATGTTGCTGCTTTAACTGATTTGAAAGCTTAAGAAAGTCGAAATCAAACACATTGCCATGAATGATTTCAATGGTAGGAATCGTATTGTTTGGATGACTCAAAAAGAAATTAAGAATGGAGAATTTAGTTTCCCAAACGTAGGGCTTATAGATTTCTATGCCTATAACATGTTTGATTGTGTTGAAAGAATGCAATGCAGCAATAATAAAATTGCCTTTCCCACATGTCGGTTCTATCACCACATCAGGATAAATGCGTTGTTCATTCAATCGACTTGTAATCGACATGGCAAGATTGGCATTGGTTTGAAAATCTCCATATTCTGCCCTGTCCGGCTCTTCAACCATTAAGGTTGATATTGAAAGTTTTTCTTTTATCTCCAGAAGTTCTGCTGCTGTAGAAAAAAACGATTGAATGCCGGTAATATTTTGCAATACTTTATTGGCTTGTTCAACAGCCATTGAACCATGCAATTGTTCTTGCAAAAAATCCACCACTGATAAGGATATGTTGGCACCAAAGATTTTCATCACTTCTTTGTCTTATCAACTATTTTATGGATACCTTCAACCTGGTCGATAAGCATCACAATTCGTTGATATTGTAACCTCCACTGCAAGGCGTTTGAAATAGTCAGATAACCTTGCAAAGGTGGTGTCTCCAAAATCTGTTCTGCCAATTGATGAAGCATGATTTCATCCGCCGGAATATGTCTGTCGCTTAGGTAGGCCATAATATCCTCAATGTTTGCTTTATCAAGAATCATCTCACGAAGTCTGAAGGTTGTTGTATAATCGGCAGTGCGTTCTTTGGCAATAAACGAACAACTTACAAAATCTAGTGTAGAGGTTTTCGATTCAGGATCATCCATTTTATCATATACAAACACCAACAGATTATAACCAAGTCCGAAGATTTTTTGTTTGGCATCTTTAAATGGGCAAGATGATTGTGGTTGTTTTATAGAAGTTACCTTGATGTCAGTTAAAATGTCATCGGAGGGTAAATCGATACCGCTGGCAGACGATCCAATAACAGTTTCATATTTATTGCTTAAATGTTCTTGAAACTTATGCTCAATATACGTACCAACTGCTTTCCCGTCAGTTACCCCGAAAAGCTCTTTGCTTTTAATGGTAGATTCTAAGGTACAAAATGTTTGTGCCTCTGCATTTAATTTCTCAATCGAGAGTTTTTCTTTTATCATAAAATCATTCATGAAAGGATGACAATATCCTTGATTTAACACCTTACAAATATAGCTATTTTTAAAAACTAAAACATCTTGGAGCCAAAAAGAATATCTTCTCACGAAAAAGCCATTCTTCTTTTGTGAAAAGTGATTCTTTTTCACTTTGACAAACGGCTTTGGCTACCGGGGAGCTCTGTGTTGAAAGTTATGCCGGCTTTTTTTGAGCAGGATTTATGCATGTTGAACAAAAAGCGCTATTTTTGGGATGTCATATATGCCGCTGACATATCTTTCGGGTATCAGGTCAATCCTGGCACCGGGAGAAGCATGATGTTGGTCAGACATTAAATCAGGACGAGCTCCATATATCCATCGTGTAATGAATAAAACAGATTCGTATGAAGAATAATTTTTTTGTCAAATCACACGGGCTTGGTAATGAATATATTGTTTTAGATAGCCATGCTATCACATTCGATGTATCAGCCCAGGCTATCCGGAGGCTTTGTAATACAAATTATGGACTTGGAACAGATGGTGTTTTGCTAAGAGTTGATTCGAAAGTAGCCGATACCGGATTGTTGATTTTTAATCCGGATGGTTCGCAGGCCGAAAAGAGCGGCAATGGACTGCGGATCTTTTGCAAATATATGTTCGACTATAAGATGATCACGAAAAGTGAGTTCACCGTAGAAACAAAAGGGGGCATTGTTCATGCTAAAATAGTTGAGACAAACGCAGACAAAGCCAGAGTGATACGTATTGATATGGGGAAGGCAATCTTTACATCAGGTTTGATCCCCACCCTATATGAATCGGATGAAGTGCAGAATGTGAAAGCCACGATTCATGGCAAGGAGTTTGAAATAAATTGCGTGTCAGTTGGCAACCCCCATTGTGTCATATTAAAAGATACGCTGGATATTGCCGAGATAAAGGAATTTGGCCCATTCATCGAGCATTTTCACATGTTTCCAAACCGGATAAACACACAATTTGCTAAAGTGATTAACCGTGGACTTGTTGAAATATTGATCTGGGAAAGAGGAGCCGGGTTTACCCTGGCTTCGGGCACCTCTTCGTCTGCAGTGGCAAGTGTATTGAAGAAGAAAGGTCTTATTGACTCAAAAGTGACCATTAAGATGATTGGCGGCGAGCTGACCCTGGAGGTTGATGACGACTTTAATATCAGATTGATCGGTGAAGTGAGACAGATCTGCGAGGGAATACTTGACAACGAATTCATCGAAGATCTTAATTTGCCCATTATCTGACAAGGAATGTCTACAATGCAGATTGTTGAAATTAATTAAGCGCATAAGTAAGATTTTTCTTGCATATAAGAAATAATGTTTATCTTTGCAGACCAAATGGTCGGTTTATGAATGATTCAAAAGAACATATTATAACTGTTGCCTCAAAGCTCTTTCTTCAGAAAAACTTCAAGGAAGTTACAATGAAAGAGATTGTTGATAAAACAGGTTTGTCAAAAGGTGCCTTTTATCATTATTTTGAAAGTAAAGAACAACTTTTCTTAGAAGTTTTGGATTATATTTTTACGAATATCATGATTCACTTTTATAATAAATATTCAAAAGAGTCTTTTTATAAATTCTATCATGATTATGCTGATGGATCGAAAGTCCTTTTCACAAATTATTTTGACAAATTTAAAGATGGTGAAAACGAAAACGAAAGCGAATTTAAGATGAATTATTTCTCACTTGCTTTTGATGCATTAAAACTATTTCCAGAATTTCGAGATAAAATGACAATTAGCTTTCAACAAGAATTAGAAATTTGGCAAGGATGCATAAAGAATGCCCGCGAAAAAGGAGAAATCCGATCAACTATGACTGATGAACAAATTGCCCAAATATTTATCTTTTTAGGTGATGGCGTTGCGGTGCATAATATTCTGTTTGGATATAACTTTGAAAAATCAACGTCTCCAACGTTATATTTGTCTCTTTGGGATAGTTTTTACGATCAAATCAAAGCATAGTTATTCAAAACAAACTCAAACCGGTTATTCCGGTTTATTTTTTAATCAAATGATATACCGAATGGTCGGTTTCAATTAATTCAAATCACAAAACAAAAAACATTGCGTTATGGAACAAGAAATGAAAACGAAAACGAAAAAGCCGGGCAAATTAGTCATTGCTGCTGCTGTCCTAATCATAATAGGAATAGGCGTTTTTTATTGGATAAAAAGTCAATCGTATGAAACAACTGATAATGCCCAATTGGATTGCAACATTGTTCCTGTAAGATCAGTAGTTGCAGCATACCTGAAATCAATCAAGTTCACAGATGATACATATGTAAAAAAGGGACAAGTACTTTTTGTGCTTGATACAACCGATATTAAAGCAAAGGTAGAAGAAGCCGAAGCTGCTTTAGAAATTGCCAAAGAAAAATTATTGTCCACACAGAATAAAGCATTTGCAAGCACTGAAAGTGTAAAAGCCGGTGATTTTACTGCAGACTCGTATGAGCAAAGTATTATTTCGGCAAAAGCTACTCTTGAAAAAGCACAAAGCACATTTGACCGCACAAGTGCTTTGCTAAAAATAAAAGCAGCTACCCAGGAACAATATGAGGCGGCAGAAACAAGTCTTTCAATTGCCAAAGCCGATTATGCAAAATCCATCAGCGTCCGGAAATCTTCTTTTTCAACTACGATGGGCTTAAAATCGTTGGCAAAATCGGATAAGGACCAGATTAATCTTGCAGAAGCAGAGATAGAACAATGTAAAGCTGATTTAATACTGGCACAGCAACAACTAAATTATGCCATTGTTCGTGCTCCTTGTGATGGTATCGTTTCTAAAAGAGCCGTAGAGGAAGGTCAGTATATTTCAGTAGGACAAAATTTATGTGCCTTGGTTGACAATGAAAATCTATGGGTTACAGCTGATGTAAAAGAGACTCAATTAGACCATATCAAAATAGGCCAACATGTAGACATAAAAGCAGACGCATATCCGGATCTTGATTTAAGCGGGAAAATTGAGTCTTTTTCAGGTGCAACAGGAGCAAAATTTTCATTGTTACCACCTGATAACGCGACAGGCAATTTCATAAAGATCACACAACGTATTCCTATTAAAATTTCCATTGATAAACTACCTACAGATCAAGCTTATGTATTGTTTCCGGGCATGAGTGTTTTTGTAAAAATTTATACCAAATAAAAATGATGGAAGCAATTCTACAAAAACCGGCTCAATATCTGACAGGGTCTGCAAAATGGATTCTTATTGGCACGGCATTATCCTGTGCTTTGCTTGAAATTATTGATAGCACAATAGTCGGGGTATCCCGCCCTCAAATGATGGGAAGTTTGGGAGCAACATCTCTGGAAATTGCATGGGTAGTTTCTGCTTATGCTATTGGGAATGTTATTACAGTTCCGTTATCGGCCATGCTTTCCAATCTTTTCGGTAGAAAAGTTTATTTTACAGCATCTGTTGTCCTTTTTACTTTTTCATCATTAATGTGCGGATTGTCTACCAGTTTGTGGACACTCATTTTATGGCGATTTATACAAGGCCTTGGTGGTGGTGGTTTATTATCGACAGCCCAGAGTATCATTGCAGACGCATTCCCCCCTAAAGAATTAGCAACAGCAACAGCAGTCTTTGGAATAGGCCTTATGATTGGTCCTGCTTTAGGTCCTGTTATGGGCGGATATATTACGGATAATTGGTCATGGCATTGGATTTTTTTTGTAAATGTTCCCATTGGTGTTATTGCAGCCTTTCTTTCGTGGACTTTTGTCCCTAATCTTGCCGAAGCCACAAAACCAAAAAAAATGGACTGGTGGGGTATCCTGTTTTTAATCATCGGTTTATGTTCTCTTGATTATTTTCTTGAAGAAGGGTCTGATAAATATTGGTTTGAAAGTTCAGAAATAACTATCATCTTTTTTGTTGCTATAATCGGACTTATCGCCTTTGTTTGGCGTGAACTGACGGTTGAAGAACCAGCCGTAAACATCAAACTATATAAAAACCTCAATCTGGCTATTGGTCACTTATTGAATTTAATACTTGGCATGATGATAATTGGTATGTTTTTTATTTTCCCCTTATTTACGCAAGTCACTCTTGATTGGACAGCGACACAACAAGGAGTATTTCTTATTTCAAGTGCCATCGCTTCTGCTTTTGCTATGATACTAGTAAGTAAGATTGTTTTGAAAAAGATTAATTACAATATGACCGCGATTATCGGTGTTCTGATGTTTTCTGCGTTCTTAATACTTCTTTCTTTTTCATCACCCGATTCAAGTGAGAAAACCTTTTTCTGGCCATTTATACTAAGTGGTTTTGGCAGGGCATTTTTGATGGTACCTATTATGTCCATGGCCTTATCAGGCTTACGCGGAAAAGATTTAGCCCAGGCAACAGGCTTATCCAACATCATGCGACAGTTGGGTTCGGCAATCGGGGTTGTTTTAATGGAGATCTATTTAAATCATGAAAATGCTTTTGTAAGAAGCAATATGATTGGGAATATAAACAGGTATAGTAATATTGTTACCGAAAGGATAGCTGCATATTCCCAAAACTTTATATCTGCAGGTTATTCTCCGGAAGACGCTAACAGGGTTGCTTATCAAATTCTGAATAATAGTTTGTCAAAGCAGCAACAATTAGTTTGCTACGATAATGCATACATGGCTGTCGGGTTACTACTTCTGATTTGTATTCCGATGATTTTATTGATTAAAAACAGGCAAGGTAACGTCAATTAAAACACTGAATTTGAGGCATATTAAATGATAGTTTAAAAAACAATTATATATGAAGAAGATAATATATTTACTGATTCTTAGTGCATTTTGCTCTACAATAGCTGCACAAACCGATACACTTAAGCTATCACTGGATCGGGCTATACAACTTGGCCTTACCAATCGTTTCGATGTAAAAAAAGAGAGCCTGAACATAAACGATGCAAAGAACAGCGTTGTCAAATCAAAAAAGGAATTGTTACCCGATTTGTCTGCCAGTGGAAAAACGACTTATTATGGTGATGTACAGCCATCGATAATACCTGCGGGATATTTAGGCTTAACTGAACCTGAAAAAATTGCCATCGGAATGAAAAACAACACGGCATTTGCTCTCGACCTGACGTATACGATCTATAAACCGGGTCTTTATACGGATATTAAAATTGCCGAAAACAACCTTGCCCTTGAGAAAGAAAAGAACCGTAATACCATTCTGAATACAAAAATTGAAATAACCACAGCATATTACAATCTTCTATTGAAAAGGCTGCAATATGAAATTGCAAAGATGAACGAACAACGGTATAAAGAATATGATGATTTAGCCAATGGAAAATATCACAATGGGGCAATGATCGAGAGCGATGTGATGCAGGCACAACTGGATTATAAAAATGCTCAAACAAATACCAAGAAGCAAAATCAGAACTATCTGCTCAGCCTCCAAACTCTTAAGTACAACATAAATATACCTGCACAAACGGTTATCATTCCAACTGATTCGTTGCAAGCAATGGAAAATTCTAACTCAATAGTTGATTTATCAGCGAATAGTGTATCGAACCGCTCTGAACTAAAACAATTATTCATCGAACAGAACGGATATATATTGCAACTGGGAAAAGCCCGGCAAAATTATCTGCCGACTCTTTCTCTTTTCGGAAACTACACTCAACTTTTTCAAGGCCCTGACTTCAACTATTCGAATAACTTCTATTGGGCTCCCGTCAATTATGTAGGCGTCACGCTTTCTATCCCCATTACAGGAAGTATTAGAAATACGAATGATGTCAATGATATCAAAATTAAAATAGCCCAGGCCAATTTTGAAATAAAACAAGAAGCGGTTACGATACAGTATGAAATTCAACAAGCAATAACGAATCTCTTAAATGCTGAAAAGAACTTGCAGGAATCACAGAATAATTACAATCTCTCACAAAAACTGTATGAGCTTAAAAAGCAACAATACGGGTTGGGTTCTTTTTCTTATGAAAATCTGCTTGACACAGAAAAATCATTATCCACATCCGAGCAGGAATACATCACGGCGGTTTATGATTTGTTGATTGCCAAGATTAATTATCAGAAAGCGATAGGTAATTATTAATGTTTCGCATATCGAAAAAACGTAAACAACATCTTTTCGATGACAATAATATCGCAAAGAACAACAAGGTTACTGCCATGAAACATACCCCGTCCACCCGAATATGTTTCTTATATTAGTACAGCCTGGCGTCGATTGATGGAATATGTTATCTCACCTTTTTGTATTATAATTTGTAATCCGATTCTTTCTGTATCAAAATAAAAATAATTACATTTGCAATGCTAAAATGTTATTACAATGGATATCAGGAATCGCATAACAAGTGCCCCATCCCATAATGAGTATATCCGGGCGGGCGGGAATAATACAGATAAAATTAAAAATAAATTCTTATGAAAATCATGTCATTTTTAATAGCTATGTTCTTTTTGGGCACAACTATGAATGCTCAGGACTTGAAACAAATTAAATTACCAACTCCGGACAAAACAAAGGGAGTTTCCATAATGAAAGCATTCAATGATCGTCATTCTGATCGTACCTACGCTCCTGATAGGCTTTCTCAACAGGATCTTTCGGATTTACTATGGGCTGCAAACGGTATAAACCGTCCGGATGGCAAACGTACAGCTCCTTCGTGCATGAATTTTCAGAAAGTAAGAGTTTATGTTATTCTTCCCGAAGGTGCCTACCTGTATGATGAAAAAGCAAACGCATTGACATTGATTACTGAAGGTGATTACAGGGCAGCTGTAGCAGGCGGACAGAGTTATGCAAAAACTGCCCCGCTTTGTATTGTCCTTTCTGCTGATTTAACACGCTTTGGCGGGACAATCAATGAAGGTACTAAACTAATGGCCTCTGTTGATGTAGGCATCGTCTGCCAAAATATTAATCTTGCATGTGCGGGATTAGGATTGGCAACCGTGCCTCGCGCAACTATGGACCAGGCCACATTAAAAAGAATATTGAAATTAAAAGATACAGATTTATTGCTCATGAATAATCCGGTTGGATATCCAAAGAAGTGAATAAGAAACATTTCCTTCCGTCCATCATCACATCACTAACAATCAAATCAGGCACATATTGCATGGCTTTTATCAGCCTGTTCTTTCCATTGCCTGCTTCAAGTATGGTGTAATCGGCTTGCAAAATGGTCTTGATGCAGGTGCGAACATCGGCATTTTTACTCCCTATTATTCTCTTGGGATTATTTTTCTTTTGACAAAGCCTGATATACACCGTTTGTCCAGCCAAAACCATCCTGTCCGGGATATTCTCCGCCACCGCCTTTTCGATCGGGGTGAACGACGTCATATTTTTCGGTCATTTTGAATGTTTTATCATATATACGTTGGTTTTCATTCAGCCAGCGTGTTTTGCAAACGTTGGCTAAAGTGGTATCACCCTCGTTGCGCAATCCTTGTATGGCAATCCATTGCAAGGGTGCCCATCCATTGGGGGCATCCCATTGTTGCGATGTAAAGTTGGGTGTAGTCACCAAGCCTCCGGCGAATAGAAAGCGCAAACGGATGTTTTTAGCAACAAACACTCCTTGTTTTGCTGTCGCTATTTTAAAGAAGAGCGGATAAATGCCGGCTAACGAATAGATACCTGTTTGCTTCGATGTTCTGAAATTGTAATCGAAGAAGAACCCTTTTTGTTCATTCCAACAATACGTTGTGATAGCTTTTGCCCTTGCTTTTGCTTTTTGTTTGTAATAGGTTGCTTTTACGGAATCATGTTGCAATAGATACGCTTTTGCAAGCGTTGTTTCTAAATAGTATAACAGACAATTCAAATCGACAGGGATGATATCGGTCGTATGAATGGTGTAAAGCGGATATTGCCCCTTTATTTCTGTCAACCATCTACTTGAGAAATCCCATCCCGATTCGGCCCCGGCACGTAAATTACAATAAATGGTTTTTTTATTGATGCCCGGATTGATACGTCGGGCAATCTTTGCTGTTTGCACATCCTGACGATATGATTCGGGACGCGGTGTATCCTGATCGTCCCAATACCTGTTGAGTATCTCTCCGTCGCGGAGCTGGACAACCCGTCGATAAGCATGAACATCTCCTGTTAGTTTGTCGGCGCCATTCATCCAGAAAGCATATTCCATGGCTAACTCATGACTGTATTTCATATATACGGAATCACCTTTGATGGATGCCAGCAATTCCACCATCAACGAAAAGAACGGAGGTTGCGAACGGCTTAAATAATAGGTTCTGTTGCCATTGGGGATAAAGCCGAACGTACGGATCAGATAGGCAAAATTATCAACCATGTCTTGAATCAGGTCGATGCGGTGATCAGCTTTCAAACCAAGCATCGTAAAGTAGCTGTCCCAATAGTATATCTCACGAAACCGTCCTCCGGGAACGATGTACAAATAAGGTAGAGGGATCAGTGTTCCCGCCGTTATGCTATCAGGCTTTCGTGTTAAGATGTTCCATAAAGAGGAAATGTGTTGATTGATGCCGGTCAAATCGGAACGATATGATGTATGGTTGTTCGGGATGATGAAATTCTGCTGTACGAATTGCTTCAAAACGCTTGTTTGTCGTTTGTCAGGAAGCGCTTCATATTTTGCGAGAATCTCATTGACAGGATATTTAGGAATGCAATCGACAAAAGTCTTGCTGTCGGAGAAGATGCTGTCGTTGTTTTGTACAGCATAGAAGAGTTCTTTGTATAGCTTTTCAGGTGATACAAATGCTCCATAGTGTGGTTCCGATACAATGCCATTCGTCCATAAAGCAACAGCAAACAACAGAAACAGGCTTTTCTTCATGGTAATATGTTTTTCAATTGCTAACCCTCGGTTTCTTTTCTATGAATCCATTCAGAAAACAGGTAAAATCAGATGTTCATTTAAAAGATTCCCCATTTTTTCAGTACGCCTAAATACCATAAGAAATATCCTGCAATGCAAAGAACGACAATAAATATGGATAGTACCCAGATAAGTGGATGTTTCTTTTTTACAAACGGATCCACCGGATTTAGTTTAGCATTTGCCGGTAATTTAGCAAGGTGTGTTAATGTATGTCCAAAAGCGATATTAATAGTAGCGCGTGCATTAATCGCCCAACCATTTGCATCTAAAAGAGGAGCCAGATTTCTCTTTCGAAGCTTTAGCCATGCAAGAATCATCGAAGGTCCTGAAATAGCTAAAATAAAACCAAGGATTGCGAGGGGCATTTTCCACAAGGCAAGGCCAAAAAAGCCCGTTAGCATGGTAGCAATAACAGATCCGATAGCGCCAAGAGCAAGACTGATAGCGGCAAAAATTCCTACAAACTTACCAATATCAAAAGGTGGCTGTGACGAAGCTGGTTGCTGTGCAACAGGAGGAAGAGCCGGTGCTCCTGCTGTTTGTATGGTTTCAGTGATCCCTTTGTCTGCTTGTTTAGAGGTTGCTTCTATGTGAGAAGTTGCTATGGAATGGACTTCTTTTTCTTTGGAAGAGGCAAACTTTTCAATCTGAGTAGAAATAAATTGAGAGACTTTTCTATAAGGTGACCAGAAAGCCTGCCGGATACTAATCGGGTGATCAATCACTTTTACAATAGTGGCATCCCAATCGTTTCCTTTCTTATCGTAGAAAATGGCATTTCTCCCAACATTCATGTTGTCAAAATCACCATCGGTTAAAGCTGCTACAATGGTCATTTTTTCATTCAGTGTCTTTGAATAGCAATCACAATAAATTAAGCAGATACCACTCGAACCGGCAAATGAATTGTGTTTGCTCATGTCATTCACCTTCAGACAAAGATCGCAACAACGTTGATCAATGTATAATTTGCCAACCTGAAAAATGGCTTCTACATCCGGCGAATAGAAATCATTAAAGGTCACATAGTTCTTAAGTAATAGATAAAGATCGCGGTAGTATCTTACTAACTTATCTACCAGAAGGATATTGTTTGAATCGTTTTCAAGTGCTTTGTCCTGATCGATCAATGAATATAATATCTCTTTAGTGTTGCCTGCCAGGGATTCGCGTATGGTGGTTAATCCTAATGATTCTACTGCTATACCGCATTTTTCTGCTTGCCAGTTACGGTAATCGTCAAATCTTCTGTTTGCTTTTTCAAGTTGTGCTTCTGTCAGTTCTTCTATTTCCGAAAATTCAGGTATCAGAACGAATTGTCTGAAGTTGGCAAGACTCTTTTCCCATGCCGGATTAATGCCTTTTGTAAGAGAAAGTGTTCTTTTTGCTTCAATCTTAGCAAGCGGAAAGGCAGCAATTTCATCCATACATGAGGGTAACTCCTTCGCGCTTATATTTTCGTATTGAGTAGTAAGTGCATTTAGAATTCCGGCAGAGTCAGCGTCAAACTCTGCTAAACGACATCTTAAAAAGTAATCTTCTATTTTTGGCTTAATGGCAACAAAAGCTGCAAATGCATCCGCAGTCGAGTCACCATAAGGAGCTATTCTTTTTGGATCGGCTTCATACTTGCCATACCAGTTGGAATAATCTCCACACTCTTTGTAAAAGGCCTCTATATGATCCGTTGATATGCCTTCTTTCCCATTTCTGTCGGTAGCAGAACCTATACAAGAGATGATATCACGGATGGTTTTTTTGACTGTTTCATCGTCGGTCGAGTCTTCTGTTATAATGCCATCACCATTAAATTTTGTATCAGCAAAAATGCGGATAGAGTCTGAAGTATCCTCAACGCAAATTGCATCATCATCAGGCTTCCCTATATTTACTAATATTTGTTTTGCGGATGTCAGTAAGTTTCTTCCTTCCTCCGTACTATCATTAATAGACGAAAAGGGTAATCTTACATCCCCTTTTATTATATCGTCGGGATCTTTAATGAGGGAAGTCAACCATTTTATCGCTTCAAGAATCTCAGGCACCCGTATCCTGTTATCTTTATCACTATCGATTAATTCAAGGGTTTTGGAATCAATCTCCAATCCATAAACCGGACAACTAAGCGCTGTCCATAGTTTCTGATCCAGATGCTCCAGAGAAACTAAATCCTTTCCGGTTTCAAGATTTACGCGGTTAACGCCTCCGATACGCGAGAATTGCCAAATGTGCGAGATGTCTTCCATGCTGAAATTATTTTTATATCTCATCAAAAGCCGATCGGTTATTGATC
>Ga0247847_1000272_pt1 | contig 14505 bp, 12 predicted proteins | sample PFST25metaG_FD_186002 | JGI IMG/M metagenome (GOLD analysis project Ga0247847, IMG submission 186002) | Peat soil microbial communities from Stordalen Mire, Sweden - P.F.S.T25 | ecosystem: Environmental > Terrestrial > Soil > Wetlands > Peat | place: Sweden: Norrbotten County, Stordalen Mire...
GAGCTCCAGCCCAATCACCTCGGCCAGGGAGAGCAGGTACCAGCTGGCCGACCGGCCGTGGGCGGCGCGCCAGATGGGCCGCGACGACCCCAGACCCAGGATGAGCATCAGTGGCAGAACCACGGCGGCGGCGGCCGCCACGGCGCCGATCATGACGAAGGGCACCACCGAGGCGACGCGCAGCAACCAGCGACCCCCGAAGACGAACGGCTGACCGGCCGACCCTGTCTGGTCCGGCCGCCGGCGCAGCGATGAGCCGTCGTCGGGCCGGCCGCTCACCCGTGCCGGTCAGCGAGCGCCACGGAGCCGGCCGGCCCAGCCACCACCTCGCCGATCGTGTAGGCGCCGGCGCCGGCTGCGGTCAGCTCGCTGACCAGGCGCTCGTGGCAGTCGCCGGCCACGGCCATGAGCAGACCGCCCGACGTTTGCGGGTCGAAGAGCGCCAGGATCCGCGAGTCGGAGAGGCCGACGCCGGTGAAGCGCGGCAGCAGGTAGTCGCGGTTGTTGCGCAGCCCGTGAGCAATCGTGTCGCCCTCGATGAACTCCAGCACGCGCTCGTGCAAGGGCAGGGCGTCGAGGTGGATGACGGCGGCGACGCCCCGCTCGCCGCCGTCTCCCGCGGCCTGGCTGGCGTCCAGCATCTCGGCCAGGTGGCCGGCGAGGCCGAAACCGGTGACGTCGGTGCAGGCGTCCACGCCCACGGCGAGCATCGTGCGTGAGGCGGCGGCGTTGAGCGCCGCCGCCTCACGCACGGCGTCCATCATCTCGGCCTCGGCGATGAGTCCCCGTTTGAGGGCCGTGGCCAGCACGCCGATGCCCAGCCGCTTGGTGAGCACGAGCTTGTCGCCGGGACGGGCGCCGCCGTTGTAGACGATCTCCTCGGGGCGCGCCACGCCGGTCACCGCCAAGCCGTACTTGGGCTCCGGGTCGTCGATGGAGTGCCCGCCGGCCAGCTCGGCGCCGGCTTCGGCCACCTTCTCGGCGCCGCCGCGCAGCACCTCGGCCAGAGGCTCGAGGCCTATGTCGACCGGCCAGGCGACCAGGTTCATGGCCGTCAGCGGCCGGGCGCCCATGGCATAGATGTCGGAGAGCGCGTTGGCGGCCGCGATCTGCCCGAACCAGTAGGGGTCGTCGACGATGGGCGTGAAGAAGTCGACCGTCTGCACCAGGCAGAGGTCGTCGCTGAGCGCGATGACGGCGGCGTCATCGTGCGTTTCGAGCAGCCGCGCGAACTCTCCCGTGGCGCGCGGCATGGAGCCGAGCATGGCCTCTAGGTCACACGGACCTATCTTGGCCGCTCAACCGCTCTTGGTCGCGAACTGTGTGAGACGGATCTTGTCGGTCATGGGCAGAGCTTACCGCAACTCATTGGCCACCAGGGGTCGCCACGCTCGGCGGAGTCGGTGTAGGCCGGTCCGCGATTGCCAGTCACTCTGCTACTATCGACGGAAGCGCACCGCAAGATGGGGGCTGGCCATCAAGGGAATCTCCTCGCGCAACGATAGTGGGAGCGCGGTGGGTAAGCTCGAAGACAGTCGACCGGCCGCGAGCCGCACGCAGCACCGGCTCGCCCTCGGTCTCAGTCTGGCGGTCGTGCTCGCCTACAATCTCGTCTTGTTCAACCGCTTCTTTCCGTTGCAGGAGGGCTGGCTCTCGGCTCTCGCCCACGAGATCCTGGCGGGCCGACGACCATACCGCGACACCTACGTGTTCCTCCAGCCGATCTACCCGCTGCTGGTCACGCTGCTGGTGAAGCTCTTCGGCTACAGCTTCATCGTGCTGCGTGTCTGGGGACTCGTCGAACGGCTCCTGCTCACCTGGCTTGTCTTCTTGCTGCTCGAAAGGGTCATGCGGCCCTGGGCGGCGCTGGTCGCCGTGCTTGTGACCATGGCGGTGTATGCGAGCAACACGACCGACGTCATCTACTCCTACTACCAGCTCTGCCTGGTCTTCGCTCTGGCATCGGCACTCGCGTTGATGAAGGCGACCGAGCTGACGTCTCTCAGCGGCCGCGTGCGGTGGGCAGCCCTCGCCGGACTCCTCGGTAGCCTCGCCTTCTTCACCAAGCAGTCGACCGGGCTCTTCGTCCCGACGGCAGCGCTGCTCGTCGCCTGTCTGGTCTTTGTGACAACGCACCGCGGGCGGCAGTTGGCCGGTCTCCTCGGTGCGTGGGCCGTGGGGGCAGCAGTGCCGGCGGCCGCTCTCCTCGGCTGGCTCCTTTCGGAAGGGACGCTCGGCCCCTACATCAAGGATGTCTTCACCGGGGCACAAGCAAGCAAGGGCGGCCTGCTGATCCTGGTGAACTTCCTGCCGCGCGTGCTTGGCGCCCGTTCGGTCGTGTCCTTCTTGGAACTCGCCGCCTTCGCCGCCTTCCTGATGCTTCTCGCCTCGTCGAGGCGGCAGCACCTGCCGCCACGGCTGGCCTTCCTGGACCGCTTCGACGTGCTCCTGGCGCTCACCACCGTGGGGGTCCTGGCGGTCTCCTGGCAGCTCGCACCCATAGACCGGCTGCACCTCTGGCTGGTCTACGGCGTCGCGGTCGCGACCGCCTTGACGGTGCGCAAGACCGGGTGGCGGGTCAAGGGCGTCCGTGAAGGCGCCACCTGGCGCGGGGTCGTGCTGCTGCTCGCGATCGCGGCGGCGGGCGCCGTCAGCCTCGCGCTGCCTCTGGTCGACTGGCGCTGGTTCTGGGAGCGATCCCAGGCGCACAACGCGCTCCCCGACAAGCTGGTCGTCGTCCATTGGACCTTCTACTTCGTGGTCGGCCTGACGCTCGTCTTGATCATCCGGGTGATCCGCGCCCCGGCAAACCGGCGCACGACCAGCCTGCTCTTCGTGGCGGCGGCCGCGGCGGCCGTCATGTACGCGCACGGCCTTTCCTACACGATCGAGGAACATGCGGCCGCACCCGGCTTGGGCTTGATGGTGGGACTTGCACTCGAGGCGGATACCCTCTGGCGGCGCGGCAAGACGATCGTCGTGTGCGTCTTCTGCGTCGCGCTGCTGCTGACCTGCGCCGCCCAACGCTACGCCTGGCCGTATGAGTGGTGGGGCTGGCGGGAGCCGGCCATCGCACTGGCCACGACGACCCCGAACCTGCCCGACTTGGCCGGCTTTCGCCTCTCACCCAGTACCAACACGGCGATCGACGAAGTCACCAGCCTGGTCGACCAGAACGCCAGCCGACAAGGCGGCGTGTTCACGTTTCCGAGCATTCCGCTCTTCTACGTCCTGAGCGGCCACTATCCGACGACCTTCTCCCTAGTGCACTACTGGGACGTGTGTCCCGACTGGGTCGCGCGCGCCGACGCCCAGCGGCTGCTCGCCGACCCGCCCGCCGTCATCGTCGTGCTCGACATGCCGCCCTGGGTGTGGAAGTTCCACGAGGACGCGTTTCGCGGTGGGCGCCCGAGTGGGCAGCGCCAGATCGCAGCCGCTCTACAGCAGATCGTGACCCACGGCCGCTACCGACTTGCGGCTGACCTGCCGACCGGCGCCAACGGCACCCAGCTCAAGGTGTGGGTGCGGCCGTCGAGTGGCGCGCTCACCGGAGGATCGGAGGGGACATGAAAGGTCTCGCCCGCTTGCTGCTTCTTGTCGCGCTCGTGGCGGCGCTGTGCGGCAGCATGGCCGTGCGCTGGCCTGGTCGGCCAGCGGACGCTACATCGCCGGCGAGTCGTGAAAGGGCGGCGCCTCGTACCTGACCGTCCTCGACCTGACGCGCCATCGCTCGAAGAAGATCGTCAGGCTGGTGGGCATCAACCGCGTCGCGAGCCTCTCCTGGTCGCCCGACGGCAAGAAACTCTTGGTGTACGAGGAGCTCGGCGACCGCTACCGGATGCTGCTGGTGAAGGTCGCCCAGAAGAAGCTGCTGAAGACCTACAAAGGCTCGATTGCGGCCGCCGACTGGTCGCCGCGTGGGTCACGCATCGTCTACCAGATGCAGAGCGTCGGCGGCGACCGCCGAATCATGACCATGCGCGTTGACGGCAGCCACAAGAAGACGCTGCGCCACTGCGGCGACGGGGGTGTGAGCTGGTCGCCTACGGGGCGCAGCATCGTCTTCGTCACCTGGTCGGAGCTCGGTGACATCTACTCGATCTGGACCATGCGCGCCGACGGCCGCCACCAGGTGAAGGTGGCCGACAACCGCTGGCGGCCGACCTGGAAGTAGCCGGCGTCAGGCCGCCTTGCGCTGAGTCTGCAGCTCGCGCAGCTGCTTTACGTCGATGTAGTTGCGGTGGCTCACGACCTTGCCGTTGCGGAAGTGCCAGACGTGCGCGAACGGGATGTCGACCCACTCCGTGCCGCCCTTGGGGACGGCCCGGAATCTGCCCTCAGCGACTACCGTGTCGCCGGCGCTGTAGTACTCGCGCGGCTCGACCTGGAAGCGGTCCCAGTACTCGGGCACCGTTTGAAACACCTCGCGCAGCACTGCCTCGCGGCCGTGGAGCGTGCCCGGTGACGGGCCGTACACCCAGTCCGACTCCTGCCACTCGATGTCCTCGTTGAAGAGCTCCAGTACGGCCTGCAGGTCCTGACGATTGAAGCGCTCGTAGCCCGAGCGCAGTAGCTCTACGTTGCTCTGAGGCATGTCCACTCCTCGCTGCTCGGGCCGTTGCCGAGAGGCCCGGTGCCGGGAGATACCCAACCGATTTGGTCCGAAAACCGTTGCGCGGGGCGCGGCGTGCGCGCCTGCTCGTCGCGCTCGCGCGGCAGTCCGCCACCTCGGCGTGGTATCGTAGCCGCACCGTGAACGACCAGCCCCCCGACACGGACCGCCCCGGGTCTCTGAGCGCGGAGGAGCGCCAGTCAGCGCGGCGCAGCGCTCGCGAGCACCGTCGGCAACGGCTCGCCCGGCGCCGCGCCCTGGCGCTTCTCGCTCTGGTCGTCGTCATCGCGCTCGTCGTCTGGCGCATCGCCGCCTGCGGCGGCGGTAGCAGCACCGGCGGCGGCTCGGCGGCCCGCAGCACCACTTCGCCGACGGCGGTCGCCGCCGCCACTGCGCTGCCGCCGGACAAGGGTGACGGCGTCAAGATGGCCACCTTCCTGGGCAACGCCACGCGCCGGTTCTACGGCCTGGGGCCGGCGCCCAAGCACCTGAGCCTCATCTGGAGCACGGCCATCGGCAGCGGCTGGACCTCGGGCAAGACGGCGAAGGAGCCGCCGTCGGTGTGGTCGGGCACCGGCTGGACCGGCGAGCCGGCGCTGGTGCGCGACGGCGGCAAGCTCTACATCCTCGTCGGCGGCTACGACCACAACCTGCACAAGATCGACGCCGCCACCGGCAAGACCATCTGGAAGTACCCCTTCGACGACATCATCAAGAGCAGCCCCAGCGTGATAGCCAACCCGTCGCCGACCGGCAAGGACGACAAGTACATCGTCATGGCCGGCTCGCGCCGTGGCTATCCGATGAAGATCGACGACCCGCGCATCGCCTCATACCGGGCCGTCGCCTTCGGCTCCGGCAAGGAGCTCTGGCGGCTGCCCGTGCCGCAGACCATCTGCTACAGCCGCGACTGCGACGGCAGCGGCTTCTACCTGGCCGGACGCGAGTACATCGGCGTCGAGAGCGGCTGGTTCTACGCTCTCGACCCGCTGGCCACTGAGCCTTGGGGCAAGTACCGGCAACCCAAGGCTCTGGCCAAGACGCTGCTGCTCGGCACGCCGCAGGACGCCAAGGGACACGGGCCTGACTTGGCGCTGGAGGCCTCGCCGGCGCTGCTCAACGGCATCATCTACATCACCTCCGGCGCCGGCGAGGTGTACGGCCTGCGGCCCAGCGACCTCAAGGTCGTCTACGACTACCACACAGGCTCCGACCTCAACGGCACCAGCGTGCCCACCACCAGCGGCAAGCTGCTGATACCGGTGGAGAAGCAGTACATACCGGGCCACGGCGGAGTGCTCATGCTCGACCCGAGCAAGCCCGCCGCTCAGTCCCTGGTCTGGTACTTCCCCACCGGCGACCGCGCCATCGGCGACTGGCTTGGCGGCATCATCGGCTCGGTGGGCGTCAACGACGACTACAACCCCGGCGGCCACCGGCCGGCCCTGGCCGCCTTCCTGGCCATCGACGGCTACGCCTACGTGGTCTCGCAGGACACGCTGGCCAAGAAGACCGTCAGCGGGCCCAATCTCGAGACCGGCTGGCCGACGCCCAAGCTGGTGGCCAAGGTCTGGGTCGACGGCGGCGTCTCCACGCCCATCTTCATCGACGACGACCTGATCGTCACGAGCTACGACGACAAGGTCCACGAGTATCACCTTTCCTATGCGCACAGCACGCAGGGCGCGCCGGGGGCTCTGCCTGCCAAGGACGGCACGTGGTGGAAGGTGAGCCTGCACGAGACCTCCGCCTTCACCGGTGGCGGATCCTACGAGTCGACGCCCATCGTCTGGGACGGCCGCGTGTACGTGGGCTCGCGCAACGGCTATTTCTACTGCCTGGGCGACAAGTAGACGGCGGCAGGCGAACGCGGGGCAACGGGCGAACGGCGACGGAGCCCAGCAAACGGGGCCGCGTCGTCCGCGTCGCCGCGACGCGTGTACACTGAGCCGAGCTAGACACAGGATCCGGGAGGCAAGAGACGATGAGGACACGGCGAGCAGTAGTGGTGGGGTTGGCGGCGCTCATGCTGGCCCTCGTCTGGGCGCCGCCCAGCTTTGCCGCCCGCCAGCTGCACATCTACGCCAGCGTCAACCATACGCACCCGCACAGCTACTCCACGGTCACCGTCTCCTGCCACGCCCGGGACCAGGACGGCAAGCCGATCAAGGGCGTGCACGTGCGCTTCACCTGGCACTTCGAGCAAAGCACGCCGGTCACCAACGCCAGAACGGACGGCACCGGCTCGGCACTCTCCAAACGCGGCATCGGCTGCCCCGGCAGGGGCTTCAAGGTGATCATCACCGTGCGCGCCACCTGGAAGGGCCAGGTCGCCAAGACGCGGACGCACTTCTACGGCAGCGGCAGCACCTGAGGGACCTGACGGCGGCGCGGTCGCGCCGCAAGGGTCACAAGGAGCGCCGGCTCGCCAGCGCTGAGACGGGCTAGAGGCCGAGCGCCGAGCTAGAGGCCGAGCGCCGCGGGCAACTCGGCCAGCGAACCGATCTTGGGCACGCCGGCGTCGGGCCCGCTGTCGCCGCCGAACTTGCCCGCCCGGTCAAGCAGAAGCGCGGCGATGCCCAGAGCCATGGCGCCGTGCACGTCGTCCTCGACGCTGTCTCCCACCATCACAGCCTCGCTCGCCCGCACACCCGCCCCGTCGAGCGCCGCCTGGTAGATCTTCGGCGACGGCTTGAACTCGCCCACCTCCACACTGGTCACCGCAGCATCGACGAGCGGCGCCAGGCGGAAGTGCGCCAGCACCTCAGCGAGGTCGCGGTTGGTGTTGCTCACGAGGGCGATCTTGAGACCGGCGGCGTGCAGACGTTCGAGGCAGGGCGTGACGTCGTCGTACAGGGTGAAGTTCTGCACGCGCGCCCACTCGACGATGACGGACGCCGCACAGCGGCGCACCGTCTCAGGGTCGCCGCCGCCCATGGCCGTGATGACCGCCAGAGCGATGGCCTCGTAGACGCCCGAGTCGTGGGCGAGACCGAACCGCTGACGGCGCTCCTTCACGGCCATGTACGCGGCGCGCTCGGCCTCGCGCCAGCGCTCCACGTCCAGCTGCAGGCCAAAGCGCTCGCCGGCCGCCTTGTAGCCGTGGGCGTAGAACATCCCGTTGGGCCGCAGCAAGGTGTAGTCGACGTCGAACATGGCCAGCTTCGGCACGGACGCGCCGGCGACGTGCGGCTGCGTGAGGGCAGATGCGTGCACCTTCGGTTGAGCACTGGCAGACGTGTGGACCTACTCTCTCTTCGGCTTCGTGGAGGTGACACGATGCGGCGGCGAGACCGGCTAGGTGCGCGCCGCCACGACTATTCTACAAGAGCGCCCAGGCGGCCGCGCCCCCGGCGATGCCGCCCCAGGAGAAGCCGCCCCAGGCCAGGCCGCGCCGGGCGGACCCGACTCGGTCCGCGCTCAGGCTGAGCCGAGCGTCCCAACCTCGCGCGCCAGCAGTTCGCCGGCGCGATACGACGAGCGCACGAAGGGCGCGGCGTGCACACGCAGCCCCAAGGCTGCGCCGCGCCGCGCCCAAGCAACGAACTCGGCCGGCGGCACGTAGCGCTCCACCGGCAGGCAGCCGGCGGCCGGCCGCAGGTACTGGCCGATGGTGAGCACGTCGACGCCGGCGCGAGCGCAGTCGGCGAGCAGCTCCTCGACTTCGTCCGGCTGCTCGCCCAGACCGACCATGATGCCGGTCTTGACGAGCGGGTGGCCGGCAACTGCGCGAGCGGGAGACTGGGAGGCGGGCCGAGCGGACGCCCCGCCGGGCGCACGCGTTGGCCCGCTCGCGTCCGAGCCGCCCTCCTGTGCGCTCGTGTACCCGCCGCCGCCATCCTGCGCCCGCGCCCCGCCATCCTCATGAGCCCGCGCCCAGCTCGCCGCCCGCTCGAGAAGCTGCCGCGAGCGCCGGTACGGGGCCTGCGGGCGCACGCGTGGGTAGAGGCGCGGCACCGTCTCCAGGTTGTGACCGATCACGTCGGGCCCCGCCGCGAGCACGGTGGCCAGTGCCTGCGCGTCGCCGCGCATGTCGGGCACGAGCAGCTCCACGGTCGCCTGCGGCACGGCGGCGCGCAGAGCGCCGACCACGGTGGCGTAGGCGTCGGCGCCGCCGTCGGGCAGGTCGTCACGGGTGACGCTCGTCACCACTACGTGGCGCAGGCCGAGCCGGCGGGCGGCCTGCGCCACACGCTGCGGCTCATCTTCGTCGTCAGCACAGAGGCCGGCTGGCTCACCGGGCAGCGCGGCGGCGGCGGGCGGCGCCGCACTGGGCCCGGCCGGCACACCCGCCGCCGCCCCCGCCCCGTCGTCGTGCCGCACCGAGCAGAAGCCGCAGGCGCGCGTGCACACATCACCGAGAATGAGGAAGGTCGCCGTGCCGGCCGCGAAGCACTCGCCTTTGTTGGGGCAGCGCGCCTCCTCGCAGACGGTGTGCAGGTCGAGACCGCGCAGCAGCGCCTGGGTGGCGCGGTATGGCCGTGCCGCGGGCGGCCGCACCTTGAGCCAAGCCGGCTTGCACGGCGCACGCTCGCGCTCACCAGTCATGGGAGAGCTCCGTCCGCGACCGTCATGAACCACTGAACTCTCTGTTCGCGACAGTCATCGGCCACTGAAGTCGCCGCACGCGCACGCCGCCAGCTACAGGGAGTGGAAACCGCGGCCGAGGCCGGCGAGAGCGGCCTCGCCGATGGCCTCCGACAGGGTCGGGTGGGCGTGGATCGTCTCGGCGATCGCCTGCAGGGGCAGACGCTGCTGCGCCGCCAGGGCGATCTCGTGCACCAGCTCGGTCACCTTCGGTCCAACAAGCGAGGCGCCGAGCACCACGCCGCTGCCGCGCTCGGTGACGATGCGCACGAAGCCGTCGTTCTCCCCCTCGATGACCGCCTTGGAGTTGCCGTTGAAGCGCAACGACGCCACCTCGACCTCCAGGCCGGCGGCCGCAGCCCGGTCCTCGGTGATGCCACAGCTGGCCACCTCCGGGTGGCTGAACACACAGGCCGGGACGATGCGCCTGTCCACCTCGAGGCGGCCGCCGATGACGGCGTTCTCGGCCGCCACGGCGCCCTCGTGGTAGGCCCAATGAGCCAGGAGCGGCGGGCCGGCCAGGTCGCCGGCGGCGAACACGGCGTCGACCGCCGTGCGCAGCGTCTCGTCGGTGACCACGAAGCCGGCGCGGTCGAGCTGCACGCCGGCCTCCTCGTAGCCAAGTCCGCAGCTCAGCGCCCGGCGGCCGACGCTCACCAGCACACGCTCGGCGCTCACCTGGTCGCCGCCGGCGAAGGTCAGCAGCACGTCGCCCTCGCCGCCGCTCGTCATCTCCTCGACCGTCGTGCCGACGCGCACCTGGATGCCGGCCTTGCGGAACGCTTGCTGCAGCGCGTGCGCGGCACGTTTGTCCTCCTCGGGCAGCAGTTGCGTGAGCATCTCGATGATCGTCACCTTGCAGCCCAGGCCGGCAAAGATGGAGGCGAACTCGCAGCCGATGGCGCCGCCGCCGATCACTGCCAAGCTGGCGGGCACGGCGTCGAGGCGCAGGATCTCGTCGCTGGTCATCACCCGCGGGTCCGAGAAGTCAAAGATCGGCAGGCGCGCCGGTTCCGAGCCGCTGGCCAGGATGACGGCGTCACCCTCGAGCAGGCTGCCGTCGTCGAGGACGACGCTGCGCGCGCCGGCCAAGCGGCCGTGGGCGTGCACGACCTCCACCTTGCGCGCCTTGAGCAGATGCTCGACGCCTTCTCGCAGCGTGTTGGTCGCCTGCTCTTTGTGCGCTGAGAGGGCGGCGAAGTCGACGTCCACCTCGGGGGTGAGAACGCCGAAGACCGCCCCCTCGCGCGCCAGACGCAGGCGCTCCACGCTGGCCACCATCGCCTTGGTGGGGATGCAGCCGCGGTTGAGACAGGTGCCGCCCACCTCGCGCGCCTCGATCATGGTCACCTGGGCGCCGAGCTGGGCGGCGCGTAAGGCGGCGACGTAGCCTGCAGGGCCGCCGCCCAGAACGAGAATGTGCTTCACGCGGCCACCTCGCGATCGATGAGCTCGACCACGCGCAGCCAAAGCTCGTCGCCGTCGAGCGCGGCGCCGCTGGCGGCGAGCCCGTCGCCGCGCCAAGGTTCGCCGAGCAGACGCTCGACCGCCTCAGTGAGCTCGAGCGGTGGCCGCCGCTCGAGCACGCTGCCGTGGACCAAGACGCAGCCGTCACGTCGCGCCTGGGCGACGGCGACGATCTTGTCACCGCCGGCCAGCAGATCGTGACGCAGCGCCGTGGCAAAGCAGAGAGCACTACGCTGGTAAGGCGTCGTGCGCCGCCCGTCCAGGCCCACGCCGAGCTCGCGCAGCGCCTGCGCAAAGGCCGACGACACCAGGTCGTACGGCGCCTCCACACGCGGCGAGGCGATCGTGCCGGCCGGGAAGACGATGGCGAACGACCACTCGAACTCCTCGCCGTGGAGCACGGCGCGGCCGCCCGAGGGCCGGTAGACGACGTCGAACGGCAGGCCCGACTGCGAGGTGAGAAGGGTAGGCAGCCGGGTGGCGTCCAGCTCCGCCGGGGCGCCGCCCGCGTCTGCCGGCGCCGCGGCGGCCTTCTGGAACTTGCCCAGCGACAGGGCCGGTGGCGCCCACGTGTAGCGGCGCGCCATCACCATCTCGGCGCTGCGCAGCATGCCGTCGTCGACGGCCATCTGCGCCGCGCCGGCGGCGCGCACCAGGGGCAGCACGTGCACAGCGCGCAGACCCATTTCGGCGTTCGCGCTCACGTCGGCCCTCCGCTCACTCCGGCCCCACATTTGCTCCGGCGTGCACGCCCACTCCGCCCACGCTCACTCCGGCGCGAACTGGTGCCGCAGCACCGGCTGGCGCGCCGCCCGCACTTCGTCCAGGCGGCGCACGGGCATGGTGTGCGGCGCCGAGTGCAGAAGCTCAGGATCGCGGGCGGCGTCGGCCACGGCCTCGCGCAGGGCGCCGATAAGGGCGTCGAGCGACTCCTTGCTCTCGGTCTCGGTCGGCTCGATCATGAGCGCCTCGCTGACGATGAGCGGGAAGTACGTGGTGGGCGGATGCACGCCGTAGTCTAGCAGCCGCTTGGCCAGGTCCATGACCTTGACGCCGTGCTGCTTGAGGGGGTCGCCCGAGACGACGAACTCGTGCATGCAACGCCGCTCATACGGCACGTCGAAGAGGTCACGGATGCCCTCCAGCACGTAGTTGGCGTTGAGCACCGCCGCCTCGCTCACGTGCGCCAACCCGTCGGCGCCCAGAGCGCGGATGTAGGCGTAGGCCCGCACAAGCACGCCGAAGTTGCCGTAGAAGGAACGCACCCGGCCGATGGACTGCGGACGGTCGTAGTCCAAGCGATAGCGACCGTCCGCCTCCGCCACCACGACTGGCGCCGGCAGGAAGGGCGCCAGCGTGTCGCGCACCACAATGGGTCCGGCGCCCGGCCCGCCGCCGCCGTGCGGCGTCGAGAACGTCTTGTGAGTGTTGAAGTGGACGATGTCGAAGCCCATGTCGCCGGCGCGCGAGATGCCCAGCACGGCGTTGGCGTTGGCGCCGTCGTAGTAGAGCAGGCCGCCGGCGTCGTGCACCACCTGGGCGATCTCGACGATGTGCTCGTCGAACAGGCCCAGGGTGTTCGGGTTGGTGAGCATCAGCCCGGCGAGGTCTTCGGAGGTGGCCGCGCGCAATTCGTCCATGTCGATGCCGCCGCGCGCGTCGCTGCGCACGGCCAGCGGTTCGTAGCCTGCCATCACGACCGAGGCCGGGTTGGTACCGTGCGCCGTGTCGGGGATGACGATCTTGCGCGGCGCCCGCCCGTGCGCCTCGTGATAGGCGCGGATAAGCAGCAACCCCGTGAGTTCGCCGTGGGCGCCGGCCGCCGGCTGCAAGGTCGTCTGGCTAAGGCCGGCGATCTCGGCGAGCCAGCCCTCGAGCGTGTGCATCAGCTCCAGCGCCCCCTGCACCAGCGCCTCGGGCTCGTAGGGGTGCAAGCCGCTGAAGCCTTCCAGGGCGGCGACGCGCTCGTTGACCTTGGGGTTGTACTTCATCGTGCAGGAGCCCAGCGGATACGGGCCGCTGTCGATGCCGTAGTTGAGAGTCGAAAGCTCGGTGAAGTGGCGCACGAGCTCCAGCTCCGAGACCTCGGGCAGGCGAGCCGGCGTGGTGCGGCGCTGCTCGGCGGGGACGAGCTCGTCGAGCGGCCGCTCCGGCACGTCGCAAGCCGGTAGCGAGAAGGCGCGCCGACCCGGCCGTGAGCGCTCAAAGATCGTCTCAGCCACGCCGCGTCCCCTCGCCTGCCGCACGCTTCCCCTGGCCGGCCGGCCGCTTGCCTTCGCCGGCCAGGTACGTCGCCACGGCCTCGACGAACGCGTCCAGCTGCGCCCGCGTGCGCCGCTCGGTGACAGCCACCAGCAGCACATCATCCAGGCCCGAGAACCAGCGTCCCGCGTCGACCCCGGCCAGGTAGCCCTGCGGCACGAGCGCCTCGATCAGCTGGCTCGCCGGCACCGGCAGGCGCAGGCCGAACTCGCGGAACACCGGTCCCTCGGGCAGCGGCTCTACGCCGGGCAGGGCCGCGAGCCGCTCGCGCAAGTAGGCCGCCTTGCGGGCGCAGTGCAGGCTCAGCTCGGGCAAGCCCTCCTGGCCTAGCCAGCTCAGGTAGACGAGGGCCGCCAGCGCGTTCAGGGCGTGGTTGGAGCAGATGTTGGAGGTCGCGCGCTCGCGGCGGATGTGCTGCTCGCGCGTCTGCAGCGTGAGCACGTAGCCGCGCTTGCCCTCCGTGTCGACGGTCTCGCCGGCGATGCGCCCCGGCAGGCGGCGCAAGAGCGGCTCGGCCACGGCCATGAAGCCCAGGTAGGGGCCGCCGAAGCTGAGGTAGTTGCCCAGCGACTGCGCCTCGCCGATGGCGATGTCGGCGCCGTACTCGCCCGGCGGCTTGAGCAGGCCCAGGGAGAGCGGGTCGACGACGGCCACAAACAGCGCGCCGGCGTCGTGCGCGAGCTGGGCGGCCGCGGCCATCTCTTCCAGGCCGCCCAAGAAGTTGGGTTGCTGGACGACAACGGCCGCCGTGTCGCCGTCGACGGCGGCGGCCAGGCTCTCCAGCGGCGTGTAGCCGCGGCCGCTGAGTGCCACCTCCACCGGCCGCGGCCCATGCGCGTTCGACGTCGTGGCCAGCACCTGCCGGTACTCGGGATGCACGCCGGCCGAGACGACCACGCCGCCGCGCCGCGTGGAGGCGCCGGCCAGCAGCGTCGCCTCGGTCAGGGCCGTGGCGCCGTCGTAGAGCGAGGCGTTGGAGACAGGCAAGCCGGTCAGCTCGCAGATCACGGTCTGATACTCGAAGATCGCCCGCAGCAGGCCCTGGCTGCGCTCCGGCTGATAGGGCGTGTAGGCGGTCATGAACTCGGAGCGGCTGGTGACCGCGTCAACAACCGCCGGCACATAGTGGTCGTAGGCGCCGGCGCCCAGGAAACTGACCAGAGCGCTGGCCGGCTGGTTGCGAGCCGCCAGCGCCCGCAGCTCCTCGAACACCTCGCTCTCGGCCACGCCGGCAGGCAGGTCGAGCGGCCGGCGCAGACGCACTTCAGCAGGGATGTCGGCCAGCAGCTCCTCGACCGAGGCGGCGCCTACGGCCGCGAGCATCGCCCGCACGTCCTCCTCGGAATGTGGTACGTACTCCGTTGCCGCTCACCCCTTCGCGGGTGTCGTCAGGCTTCCTCGAGCAGCTTTGTGTACCCTGCCACGTCCAGAAGACCATCGCCTTCGGCGGCGTCGGAGAGGCGCACGCGGATAAGCCAGCCGCGACCGTAGCAGTCGTCGTTGACGAGCTGCGGCTCGTCCTCCAGCTCGGCGTTACTGTCCACCACCTCGCCGCTGAGCGGCGCGTACACGTCGGT
>Ga0247847_1000274_pt1 | contig 14455 bp, 12 predicted proteins | sample PFST25metaG_FD_186002 | JGI IMG/M metagenome (GOLD analysis project Ga0247847, IMG submission 186002) | Peat soil microbial communities from Stordalen Mire, Sweden - P.F.S.T25 | ecosystem: Environmental > Terrestrial > Soil > Wetlands > Peat | place: Sweden: Norrbotten County, Stordalen Mire...
CCATGAATGCCGCTGCACTCACAAGCGCGGAGCTGCGTCAGATGTTCCTCGACTTCTTCGTCGAGCGTGGGCATCTGGTGGAGCAGCCGGCTTCGCTGGTGCCCGCCGGCGACCCGAGCGTGCTGTTCACGACTGCCGGCATGCAGCAGTTCAAGCCCTACTACCTGGGCGTGGAGACGCCGCCGGCGAGCCGTCTCACCACGTGTCAGCGCTGCTTTCGCACCTCGGACATAGAGAACGTGGGCCATACGGCTCGTCATCTCACGTTCTTCGAGATGCTGGGCAACTTCTCGTTCGGCGACTACTTCAAGCAAGAGGCTGTCGCCTGGGCGGTGGAGCTGGTGAGCCAGCTCGCGATCGCGCGCGACCGCCTCTGGGTGAGCGTGTTCGGCGGCGACCAGGAGGTGCCCGCCGACGACGAGGCGATCGCTTTGTGGCACGCCCACGGCGTGCCGGCGGAGCGCATCGTGCCCCTTGGCCGCGACGACAACTTCTGGGGCCCTGCCGGGCCCACCGGACCGTGCGGTCCATGCTCGGAGCTGTACTTCGACATGGGCGAGCACATCGGCTGCGGCAGGCCCGAGTGCAAGCCAGGTTGCGACTGCGACCGCTTCATGGAGTTCTACAACCTGGTCTTCGTGCAATACGACATGGGCGAGCACGGTGTGCTGGCGCCCTTGCCCAAGCCGAGCATCGACACGGGCTTTGGTCTGGAACGCGTGGCGGCCATCACCCAGGGCGTGACCACAGTGTACGAGTCTGACGCCTTCCGGCCGCTCATCGTTCTCGGCGAGGAGCTGTCGGGCGTCGCCTACGGGAGCTCGCCGCCGGCGACGCGCGCGCTGCGTGTCATGGCTGAGCACGTCCGTGGCATCGCCTTCCTCATCGCCGACGGCGTCCTGCCCGGTAACGAGGGCCGCGGCTATGTGCTCAGGCGCATCATCCGGCGAGCCGTGCAGCAGGGCGTGTCCATAGGGCTGCAGGAGCCGTTCGTGTCGCGGCTCTGCGAGGCCGCGGTCGAGCAGCTCGGTGCGCCCTATCCGGCGCTCGTAGCTGCGCGGGATCGGATCGTCACCGCCGCTCGCGAGGAGGAGGTCCGCTTTCGCCGCACGCTGGACCAGGGCATGCACATCCTCGACGAGGCGCTCGGTCGCGCTTGCGAGGCCGGCGCCGAGCTGCCGGCCCAGGTCGCCTTCGAGCTGCACGACACCTACGGCTTCCCCTTCGACCTGACCCGCGAGATCGCTCAGGAGCGGGGCATAGCGGTCGACGAGCACAGCTTCGAGGAACTCATGGGTGGGCAGCGGGAACGTGCCCGGGCTGCCCACAAGGCTGGCGTGGCCGGTTCGGGCCCGGGCGAGGTAGAGGAGTTCCAGCGCGACGCCGCCGGGATCGCGACGGCGTTCGTCGGCTACGAGCGCCTCGAGGTCTTCACGGTGATCCGGGCGTTGCGTGAGCTGGCCGATGGCAGGCTGGCGCTCAAGCTGGCGGAGTCGCCGTTCTACCCCGAGGGCGGGGGGCAAAGCGCCGACACGGGCTGGATCCATACCGAGTCCGGCAAGATCGAGGTCGAGGACGTGGTGCGCTTCGAAGGCGACCAGGTCGTGCTCGGCCGAGCCAGCGAAGGCGCGCCGGTGGAGGGGGAGCGGGCTAAGGCGATGGTCAACAACGTGCGCCGTCACCAGACGGCCTGCAACCATACGGCGACGCACCTGTTGCACAATGCTCTGCGTCTGGTGCTCGGCGAACAGGTGCGTCAAGCGGGTTCCTCCGTGCGCCCTGACAAGCTGCGTTTCGACTACACGACGCGCCGGGCGCCGACACCGGAGGAGCTGCGCCGGATCGAGGAACTGGTCAACCGGCGCATCTTCGAGAATCATCCCGTGCGGCCGTTCGTGACGACCAAGGAGTACGCACTCGAGATCGGCGCGCTGGCGTTCTTCGAGGAGAAGTACGGCGAGTTTGTGCGCGTACTCGAAATTGACGACTTCAGTCGTGAGCTGTGTGGCGGCACGCACGTCTCGAGCACTTCGCAGATCGGTCTCTTCAAGATCGTCGTCAGCCAATCGGTGGGCGCCAACACGCGGCGCATCGAGGCGATCACGTCGGCGAAGGCCAGCGAGTACTACCGCGAGCTCGACGACACCGTGGCGGACATGGCGGCGGGGCTTGGCGTGAGTGCCGAGCGTGTGCCGGCAGCTTTGCGCAAGCAGTCGGCTCGCATAGGGGAGCTGGAGGAACGACTCAAGTCGGCGGCGAGCGGCGAGCAACGTTCTGAGCTTGATGCGCTGCTTGAGGGCGCGCGGGACATGGGCGGCGTCACGGTGGTGACGGGCAGTCCCAGGGTCGCTGCCGCCGATGAGCTGCTCGCCCTGGTCGATCAGGTGCGCGCGCAAGCACCCGAGGCGCTGGTCGTGTTGGCGAGCAACGTGGACGGACGAGCCGCTGTGGTGGTCGCGGCGGCCGACGCGGTCGTCGGCCGCGGTGTGCATGCATCCGATGTCCTGCGCGCCATGACGCCGGCGATAGACGGCAAGGGAGGCGGCAAGCCCTCGTTGGCTCGCGGTGGCGGCGACAAGGTGGACGGCATCGCCGCCGCTCTCGAGGCCGGTCTGCTTAGGGCCGGCGAGCTGCTGGGTGCCTGAGTGCGGGTCATGGCTCTCGACCACGGAACGGTGCGCACCGGAGTGGCGGTGTGCGATCCGACGGGTACGCTGGCCCGGCCCTTGGCCGTGGTCGAACGCGTCGCCAGTGAGCACGGCTTGGATGAGCTCCTGGCGCTCATCGCCGAAGAACGGCCGGAGCTCCTCGTCGTGGGCTTGCCGGTGTCGTTGGACGCTCGCGAGCACGCGCAGGCCCAGGAGGTCCGTCGGTTCGCCGACGTTCTGTCGCAGCGCACCGAGATCCCGGTGGTCACCTACGACGAACGGTTCAGCACCGCTATCGCCAAGCAGCGGGGAGGGACTGGGCCTGTGGACGCACGTGCGGCGGCGTTGATCTTGGAGGATTACCTGCGGACCCCACATGGACCCGGACGGTAAAGGCGACCCACGCCTCGGCGACGCCGAGGAGCGGCTGCAGCAGCTAGGTCGCCAGGACGAGCAGCGGCCGTGTGAGCGGGCGCCGGCGGAGGCCGATCGCGCCCAGCGCCCTCGGGGCGACCGTCATGGGCGCCGGACCAGCCGCGTGCGCGTCCGGCTCATCTTTCTCGTTCTGTTCGTGGTAGTGGCCGTCTTGTTCGCCGGAGGCTTGGGCTTCTACAAGTGGTACTTCCACACCGGTAAGCTCGGTGGCAAGGTACACGTGACCATCCCGCCCGGGGCGACCTTGAACACGATCGCCGAGATCCTGCAGCAGAAGGGCGTGGTCCCTCGAGCACGGGCCTTCGAGATCAGGGCGTCCGGCGACGGTCACGGCACAGATCTCAGGGCGGGCACGTACGTTCTGCGCCAGAACGAGCCGTACGACCAGCTGGTCGCGACTCTGGCGGCGGGTCCTCAGCAGGCGGCCATCAAGGTGACGATCCCCGAGGGATTCACGGTGGCCCAGGCGGCCGCCATGCTGGCGAAGACCATCCCGGGCTTCTCCGCCGAGTCCTATCTGGAGCTGGCAGTCAAACATCCGATTGCTCCCAAGGTGGTCGGCTACACGCCTGGTCGCACTCTTGAGGGCCTGCTCTTTCCGGCCACGTACGACGTGCTGCCGTCGGTCACTGCGCGCCAGTTCATCGAGCGGCAGCTGGCAGCCTGCAAGAACGCGCTGGCCCAGGTCGACCTGTCGCGGGCCCGCAAGGCCAATCTGACGCCCTACGACGTCACCATCATCGCCTCCATGGTCGAGCGCGAGGTCGAGGTGCCCAGTGAGCGACCGCTGGTGGCGGCGGTCATTTGGAATCGTCTGCACAAGGGCATGCCTCTGCAGATCGATGCCACGGTCGAGTACGCTCTCCCTCAGTACAAGCCCGTGCTCACCTACCAGGATCTGAAGATCCAGTCGCCCTACAACACCTACCTGCACGCCGGGTTGCCGCCGACGCCGATCGCCAACCCGGGAGCAGCCTCGCTGAAGGCCGCCGCCGGTCCGGCCAACGTTGACTATCTCTACTACGTAGCCCGCAACGACGGCAGCGGCCGGCATTACTTCTCGAGCACCTACAGCCAGTTCCTGGCCGACAAGCAGAAGGCCGCCCAGTAGTCTCAGCTTAGGCGGGAGGACCTGCTTCCTCCCGCTGGCGCCCAATCCTCGCGCTCACCGCCGACGTTCACCCTGATCCCACTCTGACGCCATCGTCGTGAACCCGGTCACCCATCCCTAATGGAGGATGCGTGTCGCCAGCGCCTAACCTATAGTGCGAGGCCGGGCGCCTCATGGCCCGGTAGATCAGGAAAGGGGTGTGCCCTGGCCATCAGCGGCACTACGAGGCTGGTGGGGATCATCGGCTGGCCGGTCGAGCACTCGCTGTCGCCGGCTTTGCACAATGCTGCCTTTGCAGCCTATGGCCTCGACATGGCCTATGTCCCCCTTCCCGTGCCGCCGGGCGCTGTGAGCACGGCGGTCGCCGGGCTGCAAGCGCTCGGCTTCGTGGGCGCCAACGTGACCATCCCGCACAAGACCGCCGTCGTACCTCTGCTCGCCGAGGTAGATGGCGAGGCGCGTCTGGCGGGCGCGGTCAACACCATCGTGGTCCGTGACGGGCGCCTCGAGGGCTACAACACCGACGTGCAAGGCTTTGCCCGCGCCCTGCACGACGTCTACCCCGGATCCCTTGCCGGGCAGGCGGTCCTGCTCCTCGGTGCGGGCGGCATGGCACGTGCCGCGGCGTTGGTCCTGGCGCGGGAGGGGGCGCTGGTCACCGTCACCGACCGTACGCCGGCGGCCGCAGAGCGCATCGTGCAGGTCATCGCTCAAGTGCCCGGCAGTGCGCCGGGCGAGACCTTGGCGCTGGCGGCTCTGTCTGCGGAGACGGTGCGCGCAGCCGACGTGATCGTCAACGCCAGCGCTCTGGGTATGGCGTCGGTCGGTAAAGTCCCCGCAGTGCTGGCCGATAATGTAGGCAGCGACCACGTCGTCTGCGATGTGGTGTATGCCAAACAGCCGACGCAGCTGGTCGCCCAGGCTCGAGCCCGTGAGGCTCTCACGGTGGACGGACTGTCGATGCTGATCTGGCAGGCGGCGGCCTCCTTCGAGCTGTGGACCGGCCAGAGTGCGCCAGTGGAAGTGATGCGCAGTGCAGTCACAGGACACAGAGGACGTTGATTCGCGGCTGACGGGCGACCAGACCGTCGGCACTGCCGCGAGCGACGAGAGCGCGACGAGAGTCAAGCCGGGGCCAGAAAGGGACGAGTTGGAGCCTGCCGAGAACATGATGATCGTCAGTCTGGCGAGCGACGAGGCTGAGCCCGCCGTCGTCGTGCCGGATCCCCAGAGCGGCTTCTCCGTCGAGGACTCGTTCCGGCCCGGACGGCGCTCCAAGCTGCGTCTCGGCGACATCCTGCGCGAGATGAAGGTCGTCAGCGACGAGCAGATAGAGCAGGCAGCGGCCACCCAGAAGGAGACCGGCAAGCGGCTCGGTGAGGCTCTTCTCGACCTGGGGTTCATCGACGAGCTCGACCTGATAAAGGCGCTTGGCCGCAACTTGGGCGTGCCGTTCATCGACCTTACCGCCACTCCGGTCGACACCGATGTCGCCGACGTGATCCCCGACAGGCTGGCTCGCCGCTACGGCGCCGTCCCGGTCAAGTTCCTCGACGACCAGGTCCTGCTGGTGGCCATGGTCGACCCGAGCAACGTCTTTGCCATCGACGATCTGCGCATCATGACGGGCTACGACATACAGCCCGCCATAGCCAGCGCCAAAGACGTGTTCGGCACCATCGCTCGTCTCAACCGCGAGGAGTCGGTCGGCCGTGAGTTCGCCCACACCTCTGGGCCAGAACCCGAAGAGGACTCGGACATACGTGAGACGGTCAACGAGGCGCCGGTCATCAAGCTCGTCAACTCGGTGCTGGCGCAGGCCGTCGAGGACGGCGCCAGCGACATTCACTTCGAGCCGCAGGCCAAGGAGCTCCTGGTGCGCTTCCGTATCGACGGTGTGCTGCACGAGATCATGTCGGTGCCGCACCGCATGCAGTCGGGCATCCTCTCGCGGCTCAAGATCATGTCGAGCCTCGACATAGCCGAGCGCCGTGTGCCGCAGGACGGCCGGCTCGGTCTGGTCGTGGGCGGCAAACCGGTCGATGTGCGTGTGGCCACGCTGCCCACGGTGTACGGAGAGAAGATCGCCATGCGGCTGCTCGACAAGTCCACCGTAGTGCTCGATCTGTTGGAGCTCGGCTTCTCCGAGCAAGCGCTGAAGCGCTTCCAGCGGTCGTTCACCAAGCCGTACGGCACAATTCTGGCCACGGGCCCGACCGGCTCCGGCAAGTCCACGACGCTCTACGCAGTGCTCAGCTTGCTCAACTCGCCCGAGAAGAACGTGATCACAGTCGAGGACCCGGTCGAGTACCGTCTGGCCGGCGTCAATCAGGTACAGGTGAACAACAAGGCCGGGCTCACATTCGCCTCCGGACTACGCACCATCCTGCGCTGTGACCCCGACATCATCATGATCGGCGAGATCCGCGACCGCGAGACGGCGCAGATCGCGATCGAGTCCGCGCTCACCGGCCACCTCGTGCTGAGCAGCATGCACACCAACGACGCTCCTGGCGCCCTGTCGCGCCTTACCGAGATGGGCGTCGAGCCGTTCCTCACCTCGTCGGCGGTCGATTGCGTGCTCGCCCAGAGGCTGGCTCGTCGGCTGTGTCACGAGTGCCGCGAGCCCTTCAAGCCCACGCACGAGGTGCTGCGCCTCAATGGCTTCCCGTCGAAAGAACTTTCCGGCGACGTCACCCTCTACCGCGCCCGCGGCTGCTCACGCTGCAACAACACCGGCTACAAGGGGCGTCTCGGGATCTACGAGGTGATGGTGGTCAGCGAAGCGATCCGCAGACTCATCGTCGAGCGCAAGAGTGCCGACGAAGTCTCGCGTGTGGCCACTGCCGAGGGCATGAGGACGTTGCGTGAGGATGGTCTGGAAAAAGTCCTGCAAGGCATGACCTCGATGGAGGAGATCGCGCGGGTCATCGTCTAGCCAAGCCGAGTGTGTAGCGAGGAAGTGACTATGGATCTTGTAGATATCCTATCTGAGGTGCTGGAGAGGGAGGCGAGCGACCTCCACCTCACCGTGGGCTCGCCCCCGATCATACGCATCAACGGTCTTCTGGAGCGCCTCGACAGCCCGCGGCTGCAAGCCAACGAGACGCGCGAGCTCATCTACAGCATCCTGTCGCAAGATCAGCGCCAGCGGCTGGAGAACGAGTGGGAGATCGACTTCTCGTACTCAGTGCCCGGCCGCGCTCGATTCCGCGTCAACGCGTATTTCCAGCGCAACAGTCTCGGCGCCGCCTTCAGGCTCATCCCCGTCGAGATCAAGACACTCGAACAGCTAGGGCTGCCGAAGGCGCTCCACAAGCTGGCGACCATGCCCCGCGGCTTCGTGATCGTCACCGGACCTACCGGATCGGGCAAGTCAACGACCCTGGCGGCTATCATCGACGAGATCAACGAGAGTCGCGACGAGCACATCATGACGATCGAAGACCCGATCGAGTTCCTGCATCGCCACAAGAGGTGCATGGTCAACCAGCGCGAGGTGGGCTCGGATACGAAGTCTTTCCCGCGCGCCCTCAAGTCCGTGGTGCGCCAGGATCCGGACATCATCCTGGTGGGCGAGATGCGTGACGCGGAGACCATGGCCACGGCTCTGACGGCCGCCGAGACCGGTCACCTGGTCTTTGCGACGCTGCACACCCAGGATGCGCCGCAGACCATCGACCGCATCATCGACGTGTTCCCGCCGCACCAGCAGAACCAGATCCGCGTGCAGCTCTCCACTACTCTGATGGGCATCTGCACGCAGCAGCTCCTGCCCACCAAGGACGGTCGCGGCCGTGTGGCGGCGTGCGAGCTCCTCGTGCCCACGCCGGCGGTGCGCAACCTTATTCGCGAAGGCAAGACGCATCAGATCTACTCGGTCATGCAGACAGGTACGGCGTTCGGCATGCAGACAATGGACGCCGCGCTCGCCGAGCTTGTGCGCCGGGGCGCCATCACTCGCGAGCTGGCCGAGCGCCGTTCGAGCACACCAGAAGACCTGAGGCGGCTCCTGGGGCGCGCAGTGGCTACCACTTCCGCCGGCTGAGTGGCGTGGCGGCCGGCATGAATACCGCGTTCAAGAAGAGTCCCACAGGAGAGTGGCTCAGGCGCTCCTAGCGCGCCTGAGCCAAGCAAGGTCCGGAGGTTCCATGGCTACGTTCGCCTACAAAGTAATGGATGCGAAAGGCACACCGGCGACCGGCCAGGTCGATGGTGACAGCAAGGTGGTGGCCGCCGCTGCGCTGCGCAGCCGTGGTCTGACCGTTCTCGACCTCGACGAGGTCAAGCGGGGACTGGGCCAGATCGACATCCTGGAGCCGTTCCAGACCATCAAGGCCAGGGACCTCACTGTCTTCTCGCGCCAGTTCGCCACCATGGTGAACTCGGGGCTCTCGATGCTGCGCTGCCTGTACGTGCTCGAGGAGCAGACCCCCAACAAGAAGCTTGGCAAAGTCATCGCCCAGCTGAAGGAGGACGTCGAGGCCGGCATCAGTCTGTCGGACGCTCTGGAGAAGCACCCCAGAGTCTTCAGCCGCCTCTACGTGAGCATGGTCCGCGCCGGGGAGATCGGCGGTATCCTCGACGACGTGCTCAACCGGCTGGCCAACCAGCTCGAGAGGGACGACAGCATCAAGCGGGCCGTGAAGTCGGCGATGGTGTACCCGATCATGATCGCCAGCTTCGCGATCCTGGTGCTCGTCGGCATGGTCATGATCCTCATCCCTATCTTCGCCAAGATGTACAAGGACCTCGGCAACGCCAAGCTCCCGCTGCTCACGCGCATCATGATGGGCGTGTCCGGCGGCTTGCGCAGCTACTGGTTCATAGCCATCCCCGCCATCGTGTTGCTCATCTGGGGACTGCGCCGTCTCAAGCACACGTCTCGAGGCACGGAAGCGTGGGACAGGACCAAGCTGTCCATGCCCGTGTTCGGGGACATCGTGGCCAAGCTTGCCGTGGCTCGCTTCTCGCGCACCCTCGGCACCCTGGTCACCTCCGGTGTGCCTATCCTGCAGGCCATCGACATAACCGGCCAGGCCGCTGGCAACACGGTCATCGAGAAGGCCATGGTCAACGTACAGCAGAGCATCAAGGAGGGGCAGTCGATCACGCGGCCTCTCGAGAGCATCCGCGTCTTCCCGGCGATGGTCACGCAGATGATCTCCGTGGGCGAAGAGACGGGTTCGCTCGACACGATGCTGCACAAGATCGCCGATTTCTACGAGGACGAGGTGAATGCCAGCATCAAGGCCCTCACCTCGATCATCGAACCCGTCATGATGGTAGGCGTGGGTGGCATCGTGGGCCTCGTGGTCATCTCGATGTACCTGCCGATCTTCAACATGATGAACATCGTCAAGTCGTGACCTGCTGGCCTCGCGGTGACCAACGAGCAGCTTCTGGCGGCGTACCACAAGACCGGTTCACCAGCCGCCCTCGAGCAGGTGGTACGCGCTAACCAGGGTCTTCTGCATCACACGCTGAAGCGCTTCAGCTACGCGCAAGAGACCTACGAGGATCTGCTTCAGGTGGCCAACCTCGGGCTCATCAAAGCGGCGCAGCGCTTTGACCCAGCGAAGGGTGTGCGCTTCTCCACCTATGCCACGGCCATCGTGGACGGAGAGCTGCGCCACCATCTGCGTGACACGCTGCTCATGCGCCAGCCCCGCTGGGTCAAGCGCGTGTACGCGCGCATCTTCGAGGTCTCCAACGAGCTCACACACAAGCTCGACCGTCCGCCCACCCTGCACGAGCTTGCCGAGACTCTCAACATCAACGAGGAGGGCATCCTCGAGGTGACCAACCTCTACTCGCGTATCGACCTGCATAGTCAGAATGAGCCCTTTACGAGTGAGGAGCTGGCCTCGGCGGCGGCGGACCGGTCTCAGGTACACGCGTTGCGCTCCGAGTCCTTCGTGCTGCCGGTCGAGGACCGCATCACCCTCTACAACGCCCTCGACAAACTCACCAAGTTCCAGCGCCGTCTCATCTACCTGCTGTTCTTCAAGGACCTGACTCAGCACGAGGTGGCCACCGAGCTCGGCCTCACGCAGAAGAAGGTCTCGCGCGAGTCCATCAAGGCGCTCACGCGTCTTAGGCAGCTCATGGGTCGCAAGGTCTTCTAGCACGCTTTCTGCACCGTCCACCTCGGCATAGACATATGTACCAGGGGAAGGCCCGGCGTTAGGGGATCCACAGGCACATACGCATGCTTGCCGCTGCGTTTCTGAGCCTGTGCGCCGCCCTGGCGGCTGCTGACGGCTAAAGCGGAGGCGGGGTCCTGCCGAATGATCGTGCGTCTGGCGAAGGCGCGGTTGGGCAGAGTAGTAGTGAAGGCGTCAAAGGCAAACCACTCGCGAGGGTGGGGCGCAAAGCCACAGGGCTCGCGGAGCCGGCTGGGCTGCCGCCGCGGAGGTTCGGAACACTTCGTGGTTTGCCGCGCAAGAGAGGTAGTGCTAAAGCCCAAGCCTCTCTTGGCCGAAGAAGAGTACAGCAAGGGTTCAACACGAGAGGAGATGGCAAAGAAATGAACCGTTTCACGAAGAAGAAGCAAGGTGGCTTCACGCTGATCGAGTTGCTGATCGTGATCATCATCATCGGCATCCTGGCCGCGATCGCGATCCCCATGTATCTCAACCAGCGCAACAAGGCCAAGGACGCCGCCGTCAAGGAGGGCATCCACAGCATCCAGATCGGCATCCAGACCTGGGCTACGGACAACAGCGACAACTACCCGGCCGCAGCTTCCTCGGCATCGACCTACGTCGACAGCTGGCCGAAGAACCCCTACACGGGTGTAGCAATGGGTTCGAGCACGGCCAAGGGTGACTATACCTATTCGCAGGGCGCGCAAAGCACAAGCTACACGCTCGCGGGGCACATGTCATCGGGTGACTTCACTGTACCTTGATCCAACGCCAGTTGGTGCGTAGCGCACCACGCAAGTCCCGAGGGGGCGGCCGCACTAGCAGCCGCCCCCTCGTCGTTCTCCGCGCCTGCCGTGCACGCGGCCCTTTGCCGGGCCGTGCGAGGCGTGTGCGGCAGGAAGGGTGTGCTCAGCACCGAACTGACGCCACGACGGTTCTGTAGGCAGAGCGGGCCCGCCGCACACGCGCCAGGGTCGAGGACGAGCATGGCAAACGAACGCTCATGACGAACGTGACGGACCATGGCGACCGACCGGTCGCTCTGAAGGTGGCCGGTCTGCGCAAGACGGTGCACTCCGGCTTTCGTCGGCGCAGCAGGGAGATCCTGAGAGGCGTCGATCTTGAGGTGCGTGAGGGCGACGTCTTCGGGCTTCTGGGCCCCAACGGCGCCGGCAAGACGACGACCGTCAAGGTCGTCCTCGGTCTCATGCGCCCGACGGCCGGCACCGTGGAGCTGAACGTCGAAGGTCTCGGCGAAGTCGGCTATATGCCGGAGAACCCGTACTTCTACGACTACCTCACCGGGCGCGAGTTCCTCCTGTTCTGCGCACGTCTGTTCGCTATCGAGGCGCACGAACGGCGCCGGCGAGTCGACGGGCTCCTCAGCGACGTCGGCCTCGAGGCGGCCGGCGGCACTCAGCTTCGCAAGTACTCCAAGGGCATGCTCCAGCGCATCGGCATCGCGCAGGCGCTGGTCAACGATCCCAAGCTGGTGCTGCTCGACGAGCCGATGACCGGCCTCGACCCGCTCGGCAGGGTGGAGGTCAAGCACATCATCGAGGCGCTGCGCCGGCGCGGCAAGACAGTGCTGTTCAACTCACACATCTTGGCCGACGTGGCGGAGCTGTGTTCGCGCATCGCGATCATGGACCGCGGCCAGGTCGTGTGGCAGGGCGCCGTCCAAGACGCACTGGCGGACGCTGACGGCGACCTGGAGGCGTTCTTCGTCAGGACGGTGGGCAAGTGAGGCGCGTGCTCGCCATCGCCGGCAACACGTTCCGCGAGACGATCCGCGACCGGGTGCTGGCCGTGATCGTGCTCTTCGCCTTGTCCATGATCGTGGCCAGCCTGTGGCTGGCGAGCATCAGTCTGGGACAGCAAGGGCGCATGATGAAGGACTTCGGGCTGGTGGCCGTGAGCCTGTTCGGGCTCATCGTGGCCGTCTTCGTGGCCGCCAGCCTGGTGCACAAGGAGGTCGAGAAGCGCACCGTGTTCGTGCTTTTCTCCAAGCCGGTGGGCCGCACGCAGTTCATATGGGGCAAGTTCCTGGGTCTGGCGGCCACCATGTTGGCCGTCATGGCGGGCATGGGCTTGTTCTTGTTCGTCGTCGACTGGTTCGTGGCCGGACACCCTTCGGGGTGGTTGCCGGTCGCCGTGGGCCTCATCTACCTCCAGCTGCTCACCATCATGGCGGTGACCATCCTGTTCTCGACCGTAGCGTCGGCCATTCTGGCGAGCGTCTTAGGCATCTGCGTGTTCGTGGCCGGGCAGCTCAGTCACAACGTCCTGTCGCTGACCGGTCTGGGCCATGGCGCCGTCCTCAGGGGTCTGTCGTGGGTCGTCTTCGTCCTGGTTCCCAACCTGAGTGCGGTGGACATCAAGGCGTCCGTGGTGGGCGAGGGCGCACCTGACTGGTCGCAGGTCGGCCTGTGGGGCGGGTACCTGGCGGCATACATCGTCGCCGTGCTGGTGCTGGCCTCGGTCATCTTCCGTCGCAAGGAGTTCTAGCGTGCGTCGCCGCGCGTCCGTGGTGCTTCTGCTGCTGCTCTGTGCGGCGGTGATCGTGGCCTTTCAGGTGACTCGCTCAGCCAAGGCCGGCAGTCCGGCACGCGTCTTCGTGCCTGCGCCGAAGTTCTTCCTGGACCTTTCGCCGAGCTACCGCACGTCCGTCGCCGACGTCTACTGGCTGTACGCCATCCAGTACTACGGCCAGCACGTGCGCGGCGACCAGCGCTTCGACTCGCTGCCGGCCATGCTCGACCTCATCACGCAGCTCAGCCCGGGGTTCAAGCAAGCGTACCTCTTCGGAGCCTTCGCGCTCATCGACGCGCGGCGTCCCGACCTCAGCTACGCCCTGCTCGAGCGTGGCTTTCACAACAACCCGCAAGATTGGCGCTTCCCGGCCTATCTGGGATTCTTCGCCTACACGTACGCTCGCGGCAACCACAAGGACCTCGTGGCGGCGCAGTGGTATGCCAAGGCGGCCGCGGTGCCGGGCAGGCCGGCGTACGTGCCCCGCTTGGCGGCAACGCTCATCGCCAAGGGCGGCCAGAGGGCCAAGGCCATGATCCTGTGGGCACAGATATACGCCACCGGCGACACGTACTCCGAGCAGAAGGCCGTGTCGGCGCTCGACCAGCTCCTGCCGGCCGGCAAACAGGCTCGCATGCAGGCCGTGGCAAGCCTGCAGGGCACCATGTCGCCGGCGCAGTTCAACGACCTCATAGCTGCGCTGTTCCAGGGCTACCGATGAGCGTGTGGGTCGCCGTGGCACTGCCGAGGCCGGGAGCCAAAGCACTCTGAAGACGGAACTGATCATAGCGGCGGCGGTCTACGGGCTGCTCATGGGCAGCTTTGTTAACGCTTGGGCATACCGGCTGCCGCGCAAGATCAGCGTGGCGCGCGGGCGCTCGTTCTGCCCTCACTGCAAGACGCAGATCAAGGCATACGACAACGTGCCCCTCGTCAGCTGGCTGGTGCTGCGCGGGCGCTGCCGGGCTTGCGGCGCGGCCATCAGCCCGCGCTATCCGATCGTAGAAGGACTCACGGCGCTTCTTTACGTGCTCGTGGCGCTGCACGACGGCTGGTCGTGGCTGATCGTGCCCCACCTCGTGTTTGTGACCGCGCTGGTGATGGTCAGTGAGATCGACATGGAGTGGCAGATAATCCCCGACGTGATCGTCCTGCCGGTCGCGGCCCTCGGCCTCCCGTTGATGATCGTCCTCGAGCCGCATCACTGGCTCGAGTGGCTGGTCTCGGGGTTGGCTGCGGCTCTCTTCCTGTTTGTGATCGCCGAAGTCTACCGGCGCTTGCGCGGCGTCGAAGGCATGGGCATGGGCGACGTGAAGCTGGCGCTCTGCATGGGCGTGTACTTGGGGACGGCGGTGATTCCAGCCTTGTTCATCGGCTTCGTGATCGGCGCCGCGGCAGGCGTTCTGCTTATGGCGGTCGCCGGCAAGTCGGGGAAGACCGCCATCCCCTTCGGACCCTTCTTGGCCGCCGGGGCGGTCGTGGCCCTCTTTCTCGGCCAACCGATCATTCACGCTTATCTGCGACTGATCACCCACTAGCCGCGGCCCGTGCTGCCGGGGCCGCTGCGGCGCCGGCAGCAC
>Ga0247847_1000275_pt1 | contig 14453 bp, 10 predicted proteins | sample PFST25metaG_FD_186002 | JGI IMG/M metagenome (GOLD analysis project Ga0247847, IMG submission 186002) | Peat soil microbial communities from Stordalen Mire, Sweden - P.F.S.T25 | ecosystem: Environmental > Terrestrial > Soil > Wetlands > Peat | place: Sweden: Norrbotten County, Stordalen Mire...
GCTGCTGGCCTCGCCGGCGGCCGCCGGCGAGGCCACCGCCGCCAAGGCTGCGACCGCTAGGAACAGCGACAGGCATGTGCTTGTGATCTTCTTCGGCATGTGTGCCACCTTCGCGACTAGCCGCGCAACGCGACGACGAGCACCAGGAAGCGGCCCGAGAGCGCGTGTTGGCTCAGGTCTGCGGAGGGGGTCGCAGTGGAGTCGGCAGTGTGCACGCGCAACAGCACCAGGCTGTCGTCGGGCGGGAACACGAAGCGCGCGGCAGTGATCGCCCCTCTGCCCGCCTTGTCGATCTTCCCGACGGCAGCATCCTGAACGCGCGTGTCGCTGAGCTCCACATCCAGCCGGCCAGCCTCGCTCGTCAACCGCACCGCCATACGGACGGCCGGGTGGCGTGCGGCCAGCACCACAAACACCTTGCGGCGGTCACCACTCACTCGCCAATCGACCACCTGAAAGGCGCCGCCCAAGCCCTTGTCGTAGGCGGCGCCGGCCGGCAACCCTGCGTTGTCGCTGGCCGTAGGTGAGGGGGAAGCGAGGCCAGCCGAAGGGGTCGGCGCACCACTCGCATGAGTGCGCGTCGATGCCTTCGCGGGCTTGGGCGCGGCATGGCTACCGCAAGCGTTCGCCGCCAGCGCCAGGCACACAGCCAGCGCCAGGGTCGCAATCGTGGGGGTCACTCTGACTGCCGTCAAGTCCTCCGTGTCGCTCCCTCTCTGTTCGACAGCGGAGACCTCTTACCTTAGGGTGCGCGGCAGGCGCACAAACGGCTCGCCGCCGGCGTGAGTCGGCAGCACCGCAAGGGTCGGGTCAGTGGGACTGCAAGCAGCGGTCCAAGAGGACTACGGGCACAGTGGAGTCGGCTGACGGTGGACAACACAGGATGGCCCCACCGAGCGTGAACGCCAACAAGCGGCCCGTACGACAAGTACGTCGCGGTCAGGCTGGTGACGGCCGCTGAGGCAGCCTAGAGTCGCGCCGGCGATGCCCCGGCGTGTGGCCTAGCGCTTGCCGGTCTCCGAGCCCTTGCCTTTGTCGTCGCCGGCGACCATCGCCCACGAGCCGGAGTCGGGAGCCTGCATGAGACGCTCTATCTCGTCGAGCTCAACAGCCAGACGGCTGGTGATGCGCGCAGCCTCGATCAAGCGACTGCCGGAGACGTAGTCGCCGCGCTCCTGGATACCTTCGAAGGCCGCCCCCTGGATGGCCTTCTCCAGTTCGACTGCCTTCCTGTGAAGCTCGCCCATACCAGTCCTTTCGCCCTTTGGGTCAGGCCCTTGCGCTGCCAAGAACGTAGCTTACCTGCAAACCGCGGTCAACAGCTAGCGCGGGAGCCAGCGAGGATAGACAGATGCGCCTACTGGCCTCGGCGCGTGACGGCGATGACGACCGTGCGGTTACGCGCGCGACCCGCCGCCGTCGTGTTGCTGCCCAGAGGATTCCGGGCATCCACGCTGCGCGCGCTGAGGATCACGTACGGGAGGCCGCCTTGGGAACGAAAAAACTCCACCACGGCGACTGCGCGTGCCATTCCCAGAGAGACGTTGTCAGGATACGCGAAAGGCTGCGTCACAGGCACGTCGTCGGTGTGCCCGGTGACCAGCACCCAGAGCCTTGACGCATGCGGCCGAAGCTGCTGCGCCAAGGCGAGCAGCGAGCGGCTCGCACTCGGGGTCAGTTGGCCACTGCCCGACGTGAACAAGCCGTGGTCGAAGGTGACTTCAAGTGCGTCGCCCTGCGTGGTCACCCGCGCACCGGGCACCTGCAGACTGAGCGCCGGCGGGCCCGTGGGCGACGGCGTAGGTGTCGGCGTGGCCGTAGGCGAAGCTGAGTGCGTAGGCGTGGGCGACGCTGAGTGCGTAGGCCTGACTGACGGCGAGGTCGACGTCGTGCGCGACGCGACGGCCGTCGGCGACGCGGAAGCAACGACGCCAGTCGTGCAGCCATGGCAGCCGCGTGCCAACAGGAGGATGAGCACGATGACGACGATCAGGGCGATCCCTGCCGCCCCACCGGCGAGCACGGACGGCGGCACGCGCCGCCGCTTGCCGTTGGCGCGCCGTGCGCCCACCGCCGTCTTGCGCTGCTCGGCGCGACGCAGTGACGGCTCGCCCTTGTGGCCGGCAGGATCCAGGCCGGCGGCCCGCCGCCAGACGCGCTCAGCGGCGTCGAACTGCCCCTCGTGCGTGTAGATGGCAACCAGCAGGTCGAGCGCCTGCACCGACAGCGTCTCCGTGGGTCCCAGGCGGTCGACGAGTCGCTTGGCATCCTTGTGGCGTCCCGCCTTCACCAGGCTGGTCGCCCGCGCCACGATAGTCTCTTCGAGCGTGCCGCCGGGGGCGCCCGTACGCGGTGGCAACGGCGCCGACGGCGAGGCCGGCATCACTGGCTCGGCCGACGCAACGGGTGGAGCCGAGACGACCGGCTCCATCGGCAGGGCTTCCTCGGCCGGCGGCGCGTGCTCCTCAAACACGAGCGGCTCCTGTTCGACCGGCGCCCAGTCGACCGGCTCGGCCGTCTCCGGCTCGTCGGCGCCCGCCGAAGAGCCATCTTCAGGCACCAGGTCCCAGGCCTCGCCGGGTTCCTGAGCGATCTCGGCTTCCTCCTCCGGGGCCGGCTCGCGCTTCTCCACTTCCAGGGCCCACTCAGGCGCACTCTCGCCATCGAGCTCCGTCTCCCGGGCGCGCGCGGCAATCTCCCCTGCTTCCATCTCTTCGGCGACGGGCCGCCACTCCTCAGATGCCGCGTGTTCGTCCGCGACCGGCGGCGTGCCGGCGAGCGCCTCCACGTCTGTCTCGCGCTCCCCGGGCGCGCCCCACGCATCGGGAACCGCAGACGGCTCTTCGGGCGACACGGAGGCCGCCGACTGAGGCTCTACCTCCTCGGCAGCCGCCGGCTCGTCCGGAAGAGGCGCCGGCCACTCGGGCTCCCATGAGACCGGCCGGCCCTCCTCTGCCGCCGTGACTTCCGGAGCAGTCTCGGCTTGCGGCTCAACGCCTGCCTCGGCACCCGCCTCCGGACCCGCGAGAACAGGCTCACCTGCATCGACGACCGGCGGCTCAACCGGCTCGGCCACGAGCGGCGAGTCGACGGGTTCAGACACGGTCGGCGACTCGTCGGCCACGACCGACGGCGTCTCCTCAACTACCGGCGCGGTTTCCGCCACGACTTCGGGCGCCTCCTCGACGACCGGCGCCTCCGCCGCCACCACGGCTGCCACTTCGGCAACCACCGGGGCCTCCGCAACCGCGACTGGGATCTCCTCGAGGGCCTCCGCCTGCGGCTCGGGCACGACCTCTTGTCCGGCGACGAAGACAGGCGGCGCGGCGCGCTCGACCGGCTCGCTGCCGGCATAAAGCGCCGCCCCCTGCACGACCGCCGTGAAGGGATCGACAGAGCCCGCGACACGTCCGCCGAGCCCGCTACCCTGCTCCGCCAGCAGCCGGGCAAAAGCGGGGTCGCGCGCAGGACCGCCGCAGACCACGATGCGCTCAAGATCGTCGAACCCCAGGTCGCGCTTGGCCAACAGCCTCTCGCACACCTTGAGCGACCGACCCACGACCGGCTCGAGCAGCGCGTCCAGCTCGCTGCGCGTGAGCGTGTGACGGAAGCGCACCGGGGCGCCGGAGTCGTCGCGGCAGAGGAAGGGGATCACGATCGGCGCGCTGCTCTCGCGGTCGAGCCGTATGCGCGCTTCCTCGGCGGCCATCTTGAGCTTGGCAATGGCGATCCGCCACTTGGCATTGTCGCGCCGGAAAGCTTTGACCGCGAACTGCGCCGCGACGGCAGGGACGAGAAGCTTGTCGACGATCGCCCAGTCGAGGAGATCACCGCCGAGTCGTGCGTCGCCGGCGTGGTGAGTCACTTGCAGGACGCCGTCCTGGAGCGCGACCAAGGCGGCCTCAAAGCCGACGCCGCCGAAGTCGTAGACGAGCCAGCACGCGTTGGCGGCGGGGGCGCCGTAGGCGAACGCCGCCGCCAACGGCTCCTGAAGCAGCAGGCTGACGGCTACGCCGGCTTTGCGCGCCGCCGCGACCAGAGCATCGCGTTGCACAGCGGTGAAACCAGTCGGGGCAGTGAGCACCGCAGCACTCACCTCGCGGCCCGTCCGCCGGCGCGCGTCCGCACGCAGAGACCCTATGACCTCGGTGGCAAGGTCCTCGGGTTCGGTCGGGCGGTTCTGCCGAGCGAAGCGCAACACCTCGTCGGTGCCGAGCTGCAGCTTGAACCTGTCGGCAACGTTGGCGGGGTCGTCGACGAGGTGATCGCGCGTCTGAGAACCGACGACGAGGCGCTCGCGTTCGTCGCACCAGACGGCTGTGGGAGTGGCGTCCAAACCCTCGCCGTTGAGCACGACCTGCGCCGCGCCGTCACTGGCGACGGCGATGCGGCTGTTGGTGACGCCCAGATCGATGCCGAAGTCGATGGTCGCCGCTGCCACCTCAGTTGACCCCCCGCACATCCAGGTTCACGACAGTCCACCGTCACACGGACGGCGCGTCCCGAGCACGGTCGATCGCGTGACGGAACACCCGTCGGCCATGGCCCGGATTCGCGGCTGATACTACGCGAATTCCGGTGCCATCTCAATCGTCTGCAAGGTCGCCGGACGGCCTACAGATAGCGCTCGACGATCCCCTTGATGAACGGGTTCAGGATGTCGTGCGTGTGGCCGTAGATCGAGCAGTGGCCCATGCCCTCGAAGAGATGGTACTCGGCGTTGGGAGCCAGGGCGGCGACCTCCTCACCGTCCTGGGGCACCGCCTGCACGTCCTGATCGAAGGCGATCACATGCAGAGGGACCCGGCACTCGGGCAGCCGGTCCCTCTGGTCGAAGAGCACGCACGGTTCCCACTGCGCTATGAGCGACTCCTCGTTGGTGTCCGTCTCGTAGTACTCGAGCAGCTCGTCGCGCAACTTCGGCCACAGCTCGCGGTCGCCGAGAACCCGCGCGGGATAGTACATCGCCGCGTAGTGGGTCACGGCCATCATGCCGTCAAGGCGTCCGCCGGCCTTGCGGAACTCGATCTCGGCCATCTGGTAGTCCCAGGTCCAGCCGACGCTGACGGCGCCTGTTCCCATCGCCACTGCGCAGCGGAGCAGCTCCGGGAAGTCGAGGGCGACCTGCTGCACGATGCCGGCCCCGAAGGAGAGGCCGACGAGAGCCACGGGTGGGTCGCAGAGCGCCTCGATCAGCTCGGCGGTGTCGCGTGCGAAGTCCTCCAGCGACCAGGGCAGGGGCAGATCACAGCGCGTCGTCCCGACGCCGCGACCGTCGAAGGTGGTGTTGCGGAAGGACTCCCTGAAGTAGGGCAGCTGGTAGGCGTCCCAAGAACCGGCAGTGCCGCCGCCGCCCGAGACCCACACGATGTCCGGTCCTTGGCCGATCTGTTCGTAGTGGATCGTCGCCTGCGAACCTTTGAGTGTCGGCACGCTGCCCTCCTGCCTCCGCCTGCCCCCAGTGCCATGATAGTGCCAGAGAGCCGCGTCCCGTCAAGGCGCCACGGCGCCTCACACGCGAGAGTATCTCGCGAAGGCAGTGCGACCTAGCGGCGGCCTGATGCGCCGACCGTGGCAGACAGCTCGCGGGAGATTGTCTAGACTAGGCGCAGCACAGACGGCTGAGGGGGAAGGTACGCTGTCGCGGGTACCTGACCTCGTATCGGAGGAGATGGGGATGAAGAAGCGCTTCGTGGGGCTCAGCAGAAGGCACGTGGTGGCCATGCTGGCCGCCGTCCTTGTGGCCGGCACGGCTACGGGCGTGGTCTCGGCCCTGGCCGCCAGCCCCAGCTCGAGCCCCAGCTTCGGAGGCGCCCAGAAGGTCGTCTTGCAGGTCGGCTTCGATCAGTCGGTGGACAGCCTCAACCCGTTCATCGGCTACCAGAGCATCTCCTGGGACGTCTACAACCTCAACTACGACTTTCTGGTCAACTATGACGCCGCCAACCTGGAGCCTGTCCCCGGCATCGCCGAGAGCTGGAGCCACTCGCCCGACGGCAAGGTCTGGACCTTCCATATCCGCCACGGCGTCACCTGGCAGGACGGCCAGCCACTGACTGCCGCCGACGTGGCCTTCACCTTCAACTACATCGTCGACCACAAGATGGCCAGCTTCACCTCCTACACGTCGTGGATCACCCACGTCGTGGCCACCGACCCCTACACGGCGGTGTTCAGTTGCAGCCAGCCTAAGGCCAACATGCTCGAGATGTGGGTGCCCATCCTGCCCGAGCACATCTGGAGCAAGCTCAGCCCCGACGATGCCGCCAACAAGTTCCAGAACAATCCGCCGATCATCGGCAGCGGACCCTTCCAGGTGGTCAAGTCGGTCAAGGGCTCCTACGTGCAGATGGTCGCCAACAAGGACTACTGGGCCGGCGCTCCCAAGATCGACGAGCTCGTCTTCCGCTCCTATACGAACCGCGACACGATGGCCGAGGAGCTGCAGCAGGGCAGCATCCAGTACTGCGACGTCTCCCCGGCACAGTTCCAGCGCTACACGAACAAGGCCGGCTTCACCGCCCAGAAAGTGATGTACGACTCCTTGGAGAACATCGGCATCAACTGCTATGCGGGCATGTCCGACGGCAAACCCTGGCAGAGTCTCGGCAACCCGGTGCTCAGAGACTGGCGCTTCCGCAACGCGCTCAACTGGGCCATCGACCGCAACAAGATCGCCGCCATCGCCTATCAGGGCGCCGCCATCCCGGCGACCGGCTTCCTGCCCTCCAGCTTCTGGAAGGCGCCTTTCGACTACCACTGGGACCCGCCCGCCGGCCAGGCCTACACTTACGACCCGGCCAAGGCCAAAGCGCTTCTGGCGGCCGCCGGCTACACCGACACCAACGGCGACGGCTACCTCGACTACCACGGCAAGCCCATCAGCCTGCGCCTGTGGGCCTGCAACGAGAAGAACGAGCTCATCGTCACCGGCAAGCTTCTGGCCGGCTGGCTCAAGGACATCGGCATCAAGGTGACCTATGCGACCATGGACGACGGCGCTCTGTCGGCCCACCTCTACAACCTGGTCAACGGCAAGTTCACGCCCGACTACGACCTGTTCATCTGGGACTGGGACGGCGACTTCGACCCGGGCTTTCTGTGCTCGATCTTCACGACCAAACAGATCAACGGCTGGAGCGACTGCGCCTGGTCGGACCCCGCCTACGACAAGCTCTTCGAAGACCAGTACAAAGAGCTGGACACCGCCAAGCGGGTGCAGCTGATCCACCAGATGGAGCAGATCGTCTACCAGCAGACGCCCTACATCGTCTATGCCTATCCCGAGGAACTGCAGGTCTACGACACGGCCCATTGGCAGGGCTGGGTACAGCAGCCGTCGGGCACCGGCAGCCTTGACAACCGCTGGACGTACCTCGACGTGCGACCCAAGGCCGGGGCTGCGGCCGCCGGCTCGAAGGCGGGCATCATCGCCGGGATCGCTGCGGCTGCCGTCGTGGTCGTCGTGGCGATCGTGTTGCTGCTGACGCGCCGGCGGAACTCGGGTGCGGCCGAGGAAGAGTAGAACAAGGCGGCCTCCGCACACGCCGCCGCCAGAAGGAGCTGACATGCACGAGAATCGCCCTAAGAGAGATGCTCGACCAGACGCCGGTGGCAGTACACCGACCGCCGACGGCTATCGCATGCCCGCCGAGTGGGAGCCGCACGAGCGCTGCCTCATGGCGTGGCCCACGCCCACGAGGACGGAACTCTGGGGACCGCACTACATCCACGCCGAGGCCAGTTTCGCGGCGGTCGCCCACGCTATAGGCCGCTTCGAGACTGTGCTCATGGTCGCCCGACCTGAGGACGCCGGCGCGGCGCGCAGCTACTGCGGCCGCGAGGTCGAGGTCGTCGAGATGCCGATCGACGATTCGTGGTTGCGTGACAGTGGGCCCATCTTCCTACGCGGCAGCAACGGCCAGTTGGCGGCCGCCGATTTCGAGTTCAACTCGTGGGGCCGAAAGTATCTGCCCTTCGACCTGGACGCTACCATCGGCGAGCGGCTGTGCCGGCATCTCGGCGTGCCGCGCTATGCCGCGCCCATGGTGCTGGAGGGCGGCGCCATCACCGTCGACGGCCAGGGCACGCTCATCACGACGGAGAGCTGCCTGCTGCATCCGTCACGGAATCCGCACCTCTCTCAGACGGAGATCGAGGACGTCCTCAAGGCGTACCTGGGCGTCACGAAGGTGATCTGGCTCAAGTCCGGACTCGGGCTCGAGGAAGACCCCGACACCGACGGCCACGTCGACGGCGTGGCGGCCTTCGTGGGGCCGGGCCGTGTGCTTCTGCATATGGTCCGCGACCGCGAGCACCCCGACTACGAGAGTCTCGCCGAGAACCGCCGGCGTCTCGAGACCACCGATGCTCTCGGTCGCGAGCTGGAGGTGTGTGAGTTCGATCTGCGCTCTCGGCCCGTGACGCTAGGCGAGACGCCCCTCGTGGAGAACTACGTAAACTCGTACATGGCCAACGGTGCCATGATCGTGCCTACTTCGGGCACCGGCGACGACGAGGCCGCCCTCGAGCAGCTGCGCCAGATCGTCCCCGAGCGCGAAGTGGTCGGCGTGCCGGCGCCGGTGATCGCCTACGGCGGCGGCGGCGTCCACTGCATCACGCAGCAGGTACCGAAGACCGCCAAGTAGACGCGACCGTCTACCGCCCTCAGCGTGCTGTCGCCGCGGCGCCGTCCCCGGCCGCGGCGGTGTCGTCGGTCGCGGCGGCCTGGTCCCGAGTGAACGTTTCTCTGGTCGCGAGCAAGTGCGAGATCGACTCCAGCGCCCCAGAGGCGAGCTGGGCCACGCTGCGCATGGTCGCGGCATCGTCGCCCGCCGTCTCGGCGATACTGCGCACTGTGGACGTCTGCGCCAACGACTCGCGCAAGAGGGCCAGATCCGCCTCGGCGCGCCGCGCCTCGGCGAAGACTCGGGCGTTGTGCAGAGCCACGGCGGCCTGGCCGGCGACCGCGCGGCAGAGCCGCAGCTCTCTGGGGGTGTACTTGCGCGGCCGCTCGTAGTCGATGATCTCGAGCAGACCTATGGTCTCGCCACGGAACACGAGAGGGACCATGAGGAGGCTGTTGTCGCCAGTGCGCCGCAGCTCGGCCGCCTCGGCCGCGTCGGCGTGTGGGTCGTCCACGTTGACGACCGCCGTGATCTGCTCGTCGAGCACCCGTCGCGTGAGCGGGAAGTCCCGCAGCTTGTAGGCCGCCATGTCGGCGACCGGCCTCCCCGTGCGGTCGTACTCGGCCAGGACCACGACCCTGCGCTTGAGGCGGTCGTACTCGCCGATGGCGCATGAGTCGCAGCCGATAAGAGCAGTCATGTGTCTGGCGATCTCGACAAGCAAGTCGGGCAGGTCGAGCTGACTGGTGACGGCGATGGACGTCTCCACCAAGGTCTCGAGCTCGCGCTCGCGGGCTCGGCGAGCGATGAGGTGGCTTGACCCGCCGATGTGCCGCAGGAGGTCGTCGGCGTCCTCTTCGGCGATGCGCCTGTGCCCTCCGGCTGTCCTCTGACACGGCAGAAAGCCGGTCTGCGTCCAGCGCCGGATCGTCATCGTGGAGACGCCGAGGCGGTGTGCGGCCTGTTTCACGCCGAGATACATAGGCGCACCGTAGTGATGTCATCCGCCTCATGTCAAGGATTGTTCGCTTTCGGCTCGGAGGCCGTTCGGTTTGTTGAGGGATCCGTCCTCGAAAGAGGCTGCAAAAGGGCACATGCTTGCGGCCACTGTCGAGAGGTCTGGGGCAAGCGGTTGGTCGATTTGCGGCGCCAACAGGCCGCCAAGGAAAGGTGAGTCCATGAGGATCCTGCACTTGGGCGTTGGGGCTGTGGGCGAGGTCATCGCGCGCACGGTCGCGACCGAAGACGCAGTCACCAACGTCGTGCTGGCCGACATCGACGCGCAGCGCGTCGCCGAGGTCGCCGGCAAGATCGGCAGCAAGGCCGTGCGTCTGCCGCTGGATGTGACCGACACGGCAGCACTAAGGAGGGCGCTCGCCGACGCCGACTTCGTCGTCAACGCGCTCGTGCCACGCTTCAACACGGGTATCATGCGCCTTTGCCTGGAGACGGGCACGAGCTATCTCGACATGGCCGGCGACAACGACATGGACGACGAGATCGCCCTTGACGAGCAGTTCCGCCAGGCTGGGCTTACGGCGCTCGTCTTCTTCGGTATCGACCCGGGCGCCAGCGACGTGTTCGCCCGCTGCTTGTACGACCAGTTCGACACCGTCGAGTCGCTGACGGTGCTCGACGGCGACAACGCCACCGTCGATGGCTACGAGATCGCCGCCAGCTTCTCGCCGGCGACGATGATCGAAGAGGTCGCAGCCTCGCCGCCCGGCTTCGTCGACGGCGTCATGACCGAACGTGAGTCGATGTCGGCCGCCAACTCGTTCGAGTTCGACTTCCCGGCGCCCGTTGGACGCCTACGCGTTTGGAACACCGACCACGAGGAGTCCGTCCTGATGCCGCGCTACCTCGCCGGCAAGGGCCTGCGCAACGCCAACTTCTTCATCGCCCTGGACGAGCGCTTCATGGAGCTGGTGCGCGTCGTGCACACGCTGCGTCTGGACAGCAGGCAGCCGATCGAGTTCGGCGGCGGCCGTTTCGCGCCGCTCGACTTCATCGCCTCACGGCTGCCCCGCGCCGTCGACCTGGCCGGCAAGATGCACGGCCACGTGTGCGTCGGCGCGCTCGCCGAGGGCACCCTCGGCGGCAAGCCGGCGCGCCGCTACATGTATCAGGTCACTGCCCACGACCAGGCCTTCGCGCATATGGGGGTGCAGGGCACCGGCTACCAGACCGGCCTGTCCGCCGCCTGTGCCGTCATCATGTGGGTGCAGGGTCACGTGCAGGAAAAGGGCGTACTGGCTCCCGAGCGCGTCGATCCGCAGCCTTACCTCGACCTGATGGGCAGGCACGGCGTTCCCTGGCAGGTCGTGGACCTGCCGGCCTAGGAGAACCTGGCGGCCGGAGCAAGGTGTAGCATCACGACGTAGCTCGGCCAGACTGCAGACGAGAGAGGAGCACCAGGATGCACCACGGTCGCACGTTCGTTGTCGCGGGCATCGCCGCTGTTTGCCTTCTGGCCGGCGGCGTCGCCTTCGGGCTACAGAGCGCCCTGGCGACGAGCCCTTCCAGCACGCCGTCCGCCGGACCGCTGGTAGTGAGAATCGGCTGGGACGAAGACCCCGACAGCCTCAACCCGTTCATCGGCTACGCCCAGTCGGCCTACGAGATCTGGTCTCTCAACTACGACGAGCTCGTCGACATAGGCCCCGACGGCAACTTCGTGCCGGAGCTCGCCACGAGCGTGCCGACCATACACAACGGCGGCATCTCTGCAGACGGCAAGGTCTGGACCTTCAAGATCCGGCAGGGCGTGAAGTGGCAGGACGGTCAGCCGCTGACGGCCGCCGACGTCGCCTTCACCTACAACTACATGATCCAGAACCACATGAAGAACTACGCCTCGGCCACGGCCGCCATCGTGCGCGCGGTGGTGGTCGACCCGGCCACAGTCCGCCTCATCTGTAGCCGCCGCAAAGCCGACATGCTCACCAGCTACATCCCGATCCTGCCCCAGCACGTCTGGAGCAAGATGAACAAACAGGCGGCTGAGAACACCTTCACCAACCCCCCGCCGATCATCGGCAGCGGTCCCTTCCAGGTGACCGCGTTCCACAAGGGCCAGGACGTGGTCATGAGGCGCAACCCCTACTTCTGGGGGGCCAAGCCGGCGCTCGCTCAGATCGTCTTCGAGGACTATGCCAACGCCGACTCCATGTCCCTGGACCTGACGTCCGGCGCTCTGGACGCCGCCGTCGGGCTGTCGTCGGCGAGCTTCCAGACCCTGGCCAAAGAGAAGCGCTTCGACGCCGTCGCCTACAACTTCTTCTTCTGGGACTACGTCGACCTGAACTGCTTTACGGGACCGTCACTGGGCAACCCCGTGCTGCGCGACCCCGCCTTCCGCCGTGCTCTCGCCACGGCGATCGACAACCAGAAGATCGTCGATGTGGCCTGGCATGGGCTCGCCGAGGTGGGCACGACCATCATGAACCCGCACTCCTGGTTCAACCCCGACTACCACTGGCAGCCCACCGGCGCCGACAGGTTCACCTTCAACATTGAGAACGCCAAGCAGATGCTCGCCGCGGCCGGCTATCGCGACGTCAACGGCGACGGGTACGTCGAGAACAAGGCAGGCAAGCCGTTCAGCTTGCGGCTGTGGGGCCGCAGCGAGAGCCAGCCGAGCCAAGTGGAAGGCAAGCTGCTCACCCAGTGGTGGAAGGAGATCGGCGTCAAGATCGTCTTCTCGGTGGTCAGCGAAGGCTACATCGACAGTCAGTTCTGGAACACGGCCAATGGTCGCTTCACACCCAACTTCGACATGTACCTCTGGGATTGGGACGGCTACGTCGACCCGGGCGCCGACCTGCAGACGTTCACCACAGCTCAGATCGGCAACTGGAACGAGCCCTGCTGGTCGAATCCCGAGTTCGACCGCCTCTACAAACAGCAGGAGGTGACGCTCGACCCGACCAAGCGTCAGCAGATCATCTGGCAGATGCAGAAGCTCCTCTACGAGGCCGCCGGCATGATCGTGCTCACCTACCCCGACCACCTGGAGGCCTACAACACCGCCCAGTGGACCGGCTGGACCCGCAACCAGGCGGGCCACGGAGGAGCCTTCTACACGTCCTACAACCGCGCCACCTACCTGAACCTGCGGCCTGCGGTCGGCAAGGGCGCCGGCACCAAGAAGGGCGTGTGGATCGGCGTCGGCGTCGCTGTCTTCCTCGTCGTGGTCGGCGGCGGGGTCTGGCTCTGGTTCCGCGTCGGGCGCCGCGGCACTCGCAACGCCGAGGAGGCCCAGGACTAACGGCGCCCCGCTACTGCTTGACGGTCAGGTCCAGGCCGTCGTACCACGTCTTGGACATGGCGGTCAGCGAGCCGTCTGTGTGCATCTGCTTCACGGTGTAGTTCAGGAGCGACCGCCAGTCCTTCTCGCCCTTCTTGACGGCAAACGCAAGGTCCTCGTACTTGAGCGGTGTGCCGGAGAAGTCGATCGGCTGAGGCGAGAGGATGGCCTGCTCGCCCGTGTAGGGGTCCGTCATCCAGAAGTCGATGGTGACGTTGACGAGATCCGTTTCGGCGGCAAGGTCGGTGGGGTAGGTCTCCACGGTCGCGTCGGTGTTGTTCGTCAGGTAGTCGCCGAAGGCAGTCCCCTCGAGGACGCCGACCGTCTTGCCGGCGAGGTCGTCGGCACTGGTGATCTGCGTGCCGCCCGTCTTCACGAACACTTGGTATTCGCCGAAGTAGTAAGCGCCGGTGAAGGCCACGAGCTTCTTGCGGTCAGGCTTCACGGCCATCGAACCGATGGAGACGTCGAACTTACCGTGCTTCAGGCCGGCGATGACGTTCGCCCACGCCGGGTGCTTCCACACGACCTTCAGTCCGAGGATCTGCGCGACTTCCCTGGCCACGTCGACGTCGAAGCCGACGAGCTTGTGGGTGTTCGGGTCGACGTAGCTCTGGGGCGGGTAGTTGAGGTCGTTGGCGACCAGGATCTTGCCCCGTTTGACGATCGTCTTGGCCAGCCCGCTGGGGGCGTGGCCCAGGATCTGCTTGGCGATGGCCGCCGGTGACGTTGCCCGCGGCTGGGCAGCACTCTGGCTGCCCAGCGCCGTGCCCGGCCACATCACGAGCAGTCCGGCCATCGCGAGCGTGGCCGCTACGGCTACCGCCCCTGCACGCCTTGTTTGTCGTCCCCTACGCATGGCTCCTCCTTCGTGCCGCTATCATGACCCCGCGCCTCGCCTCAGCGCATGACCGACCGCTGGACAGCGTCGTGCGGACCAACCCACGACCGTCACAGCGTGACCCCGACGCGGGTCGGCTTCAGGCGGTCGTGGGTATCGCCCAGACCGAGGTCGCCCCAGTAGTTCCATCCCCAGGCCCAGAGTGAACCGTCGGCCTTGAGGGCGAAACTCTGGCCGTCCGTGGCGACGGCAGTCCAGGCCCTTCTCGTGCCGACGCGCACTGGCTTCAGGCGTCTTTGGGTGTCGCCCAGGCCAAGCTCGCCCTCGCGGTTGCCGCCCCAGGCCCAGAGCGAGCCGTCCGTCTTGAGGGCCAGGCATGAGTTCGTACCGGCGGAAATCGCTGTCCAGTCGCCGTCGTTGCCGACACGCGTCGGAGTCAAGTGATCCCAGGCGTTGCCCAGGCCGAGCTGGCCGATGCCGTTGGCACCCCAATCCCAGAGCGAGCCGTCCTCCCTTAGAGCAAGAGTGAAGTCGGCGCCAGCAGCAATCGCTGTCCAGTCGCTGTCCGTGCCGACGCGCGTGGGAGCCGCGCGATTCTTCTCATCGCCGAGTCCGAGGGGGCCGCCGTTGTTCCATCCCCAGGCCCAGAGTGAACCGTCGGCCTTGAGGGCGAGGC
>Ga0247847_1000276_pt1 | contig 14428 bp, 11 predicted proteins | sample PFST25metaG_FD_186002 | JGI IMG/M metagenome (GOLD analysis project Ga0247847, IMG submission 186002) | Peat soil microbial communities from Stordalen Mire, Sweden - P.F.S.T25 | ecosystem: Environmental > Terrestrial > Soil > Wetlands > Peat | place: Sweden: Norrbotten County, Stordalen Mire...
CCCTGTATACTCTGCGCGATGAGTGACGCCCACGCCGCCTATTTCGCCGAGGTCGAAGAGCGCTTCGACGCCGCCGTCGATTTCAGCATCGGGCTGGAGGAGGAGTTCCAGCTCCTCGACCCCACGTCGCTGGCTCTCGTCGATCGCTTCGAGGAGCTGCGCGACGCCGCTCAAGGGGAGCTGGCCGAGCACGTGGCCGGGGAACTCATCTCGTCCGAGATCGAGGTCATCACGGGTCGCTGCGACGGGTTCGCCGCCGCCGCCGACAAGCTCCTTCTACGCCGCCTCGCGCTCAGCGACCTTGCCGAGAAGCATGGTGTGGCGCTGGGGGCGACCGGCACGCATCCCTTCTCGAGCTGGAAGGACCAGCGCATCATCGACACGCCGCACTACCGGCTGGTGGAAGACCGGCTCAAGTACGTGGCCTGGCGCAACAACACGTGGAGTGCGCACGTGCACGTGGGCGTGCACGGCAAGGACCGGGCGATCGCGCTTTGCGACGCTGTGCGCGGCTACCTGCCTCACTTCCTTGCCCTCTCGGCCAACTCCCCCTTCATCGAGGGAGTGTGGACGCAGCTGCACTCTGCGCGCACGCAGACGTTCGTGCGCATGTTCCCGCGCTGCGGCATCCCGGACATTTTCGGCACCTGGGACGAACACCGACGCTACTACGAGCTCATGCTCGACACCCACTGCGTCCATGACTTCACGCAGATCTGGTGGTCTGTGCGCCCGCACCACCGGTTCGGCACGGTGGAGCTGCGCATCTGCGATGTGCAGACCGAGGCTTGGCAGGCGCTGGCGATCAACGCCCTCGCCTTTGGGCTGGTAGTCGCTCTCGCGCATCGCTACGACGAAGGGCGGCCCCTTCTCGTTCTGCCTGGCCGGTACATCGAGGAAAACCTCTGGCGTGCCATCCGCTACGGCCTCGACGGCAAGCTGGTCGACTTCGAGCGCCGACGGGAGGTGGAGGCCGCGGACGCCGTTCGCGAGCTACTGGAGCTGGTGCTGCCCGAAGCTGATCGGCTGGGTCTGCACCCGTTCATCGATGACGTCGAGCGCATCCTGAGCGAGGGCAATGGGGCGCAGCGCCAGGTGAAGGCTCACCTGGAGGGTGAGACTCTGGAGCAGGTGTTCGCCGGGACGGTCGCGCGCGTGCGGCCGTCCTCCGTGCGGGACTCGGCAACAGGAGAGGAGGCCAAGAGATGAACACCGATGACAGGGACGGCGAGCCCAGACCAGGCGCAGGCAGCGGCGAGTCGCCGCTCAGCGACGAGCAGCGGGCAGCACTCGCCCGGGAGCAGCTCAAGAGACTGCGCGTGGCCGACGTCGCCAGCGACATCATGGTCACGCTGGTCACGATCGGCTACCAGAAGCTTGGGCTGACTGCCGAGACGCGCGACCTGCAGGACCTCGATGACGCCCATCTGGCGATCGAGGTGCTGCGCAGTCTAGTCGAGACCGTGGGGCGTGAGCTTGGCGAGGCGCAGGTGGCCGCCTTCCGGTCGACTCTCGACGGCATGCAGATGAACTACGCGCGGGTGATCATCCAAGGTGCCGCGGCGCCTGCGGCCGCCGCGAGCGACGCGGCGCCACCAGAGCCGCCGAGCGGCGAGGTGTCGCAGGAGTTGCCGAGCGACAAGTCGCGGCCGGCGACGCCGGCCGCCGAGCCAGGACCGGCCAAGAAGCAGGCGCCGGCCAAGCCCGCGGCGCAGGCCAAGACGAAGACGGCCAAGACGACCAAGACGACGAAAGCGACCAAGACGGCGAAGGGCAAGCCGGCGGGCGGCCGCCGCAAGACGGGCGCGGCCGCCGGCGACGACGCGAGTAGCTAGGCTGCAGCCGTCAGGTAGCGGCCAAGGCCCAGAAGCGGCTCTCGGCCAGCTCCTCGCCTGGCTCGACGACCAGGAACTCGTCGTCGTGCGGGCCGTGCACGAGCTTCTCCAGCAGGCGCAGCGAGCCGCTCAGGTACTCCAGCGGCAGCTCGTAAAACTCGGCCACCGTCTGCAGGTACTCGCGGTACTCCTCGACGGGGTAGGTGCCCGTGTCGATGACCGCCACACGCTGGTAGTTGGCGAGGATCAGGCGGGCTACCTTGCGGGCCCGCTCCTCGCCGTACTTGGGGATGATCTTGAGGTACTCCTTGTACGGGTCCTCGAGATAGTCGATCCAGCCCCTCGTGTAGTAGTAGGTGCCGGGGCAGCGCGCGAACTCGCGCAGGTAGCGCTCGCGCGAACCCAGCAGGATGGAGATGCAGTCGTCTACGGCCGGCACCACCAAACGGTGAGGGCCGGCATAGAGCCCTACGGTGCCGTTGCTGCAGCGCCCGCAGCCGAGCAGGATGGTGCGGGCGCCGGGCGTAGCGGCGATGCGCTCGTTGAGCACGGTGCGCATCTGCTCGGGATGGTCATGCAGAAGAGCCTCGACGAACTCGACCTCGAGGTCGCCGGCGACCAGCTTGACCTCGTCACGCAGCACGTCGCAGGCGATGATCTTGGCAGTCGTGGCCATGCCTCTATGGTAGCAGGCTGAACGAGGTCAGTCGCGCACCCGGGCGCGCTTCATCGCATACATGCGCTGGTCGGCTTCGTGCAACAGGTTATCGACGTCCTCGCCGGTGGCGGTGTGCATGCCGAGACTGGCCGAGAGTCGCATGGCGCCGTTCTCGGCGCCGGTGTTGCGCCGCTCCATCGCGGCGAGGATCTTGTCGCTCACGCGGTGCGCGCCTTCCTCGTCGGTGCTGGGCATGAGCACGACGAACTCGTCGCCGCCGTAGCGGGCGACGATGTCGGCGTCGCGGCAGCAGGTGCCCAGCAGGGCGGCGAGCTCGCGCAGCAGGCGGTCGCCGGCCTGGTGGCCGAGTTGGTCGTTGGTGCCTTTGAGGTCGTCGACGTCGAGGAAGATGATGCTCACCTTGCCGCCGCTGCGGCGCAGCTCCTTGCTGGCTCTCTCGAGGGCCATCTCCAGGTAGCTGCGGTTGTAGACGCCGGTGAGGCCGTCGTGCACCGCCAGTTGGTCCTTCTCCTGCATCAAGCGCTGGTTCTCCAGGGCGATGGCGGCCTGGATGGCGAACGTGCGCAGCAATGTGCGTTCGTCGTCGGTGAAGTGATGCACCTCGTCGTAGTACACGGCGAGAGCGCCGTAGGTGCCCTTGTAGCTCTCGAGCGGCGCCGTGAGGAAGGCGCGGAAGCCGCCGACCCTCACGAGCACGGGGTCGACGAGCGGTTCACGGCTCACGTCGTCAACGCTCACCGTCTCCCCGTTGACGATGGCACGTCCCGAGAGAGACTCGTGAACGGGCATCTCGCACAGGCGGCGAAACTCATCGTCGAGACGGTAGATCTCCTGAGCTACGAGCTTGTTGCCGCGCACGACCAGCAGGGCCGACTTCTGAGCGTCGACCAAGCGCGCCGCCTCCGCCAGGATCGTCAGGCCCAGAGAATGCGACTCGAGGCCGCGGTTGAGAGTCTCGGCCGCCTCCAGCAAGCGCCGTTCGCCCTCCCCGCGGACGAGCTGCTCGCGGTAGAGCAGGGCGTGCTCGATGGCCGAGGCCAGCTGGGCGCTGGCGGCGGTGGCGAAGTAGACGTCGTCGGCCGAGTAGGCGCGTGCCGCACGAGTGGCGATGACCAGCACACCGAGCAGGCGGCCCTGCGCTTTGAGCGGCACGCCGACGAGTGTCTGCAGACCCTCTTGGCTCACGCTTGGTAGCGGTACGGAGCTGGCCTCGACATTGTCGATGATCACTGTCTCTTGGCTCTCGACCACCAGGCCGATGATGCCCTTGCCGAAAGAGAGCTCGGACAACGAGCGGGCGAACCAGTCCGACACGCCGCGATGCGCGGCCACCTCGGGGGAGTCCTCGCCGACCAAGGCGATCCAGCCGGCGTCCACCTCGAGGATCTCGATGACCTTGTCGAGGCCCATGTCGAGCACCGTCTGCAGCTCGAGTGAGGCGTTCACCGCCGAGACGATGGCGTTGAGGGCGACGAGCTCCTGGTTGCGGCGCTCCACCTCGATGGCCAGTTCGGCCGGCGGGCGCGTGTAGTCGGACAGCCGGCAGGACGAGCACGTGGCCAGCGCCACCTCCTTGCTGGCGCCGAGCACGAAGGGGTCGCGCTTGCGGCAATACCAGACTTCGACGGTGGCACCGTCCATCTGGGCCTCATACGAGTCCAGGAACTTGCACTCCATGAGCGCGGCTATAGTAGCATTCGGAGGGACATTCCTCAGGCATTATCGTCCCCGCCGACAGAAAACATGAGCGCTCCGGCAGCCGCCGTCAGCGCTGCTTGCACAGGCTGGTGGGGGAACGTTCGAAGGAGGCATCCGTGAGTGTGCGCAAAGTGCTGGTCGCCGGCGCCGGCCAAATGGGGGCCGGCATAGCCCAGGTAGCCGCCCAGGCCGGTCTCGACGTGGTGATGACCGATGTGGCCGACGAGTTCATCGTTCGCGGCATGGCGATCATCGAGAAGGGCCTCGGCAAGCAAGTCGAGAAAGGAAAGCTGCAGGCCGCGGAGCGCGACGCCGCTTTGGGGCGCATCGTCACCGGCACCGATCTGTCGCTCGGCAAAGGTGCCGACCTGTTCATCGAGGCGGTGCCCGAGACGCTGGAGCTCAAGAAGGACGTGCTGGGGCGGGCCGACGCCGTCCTGGGGCCGCAGGCGATACTGGCCACGAACACGTCGAGCCTGTCGGTGAGCCGGCTTGCCGCCTTGGCCAGCCGGCCCTCCCGCTTCGTGGGCATCCACTTCTTCAACCCCGTGCCGCTGATGGCCCTGGTCGAGGTCGTCAAGGGTAGCGAGACCGCTGACGAGACCGTTGCCGCGGCGCGGGAGTTCTGCGAGCAGCTGGGCAAGTCACCCATCACGGTCGCCGACTCGCCCGGCTTCGTCGTCAATCGCATCCTCTTCCCGATGATCAACGAGGCGGCCCAGGCCTTCGCCGAGGGCGTGGCCAGCGCCGCCGACATCGACGCCGGCATGAAGCTCGGCGCCAACTTCCCTATGGGCCCCTTGGCACTCGCCGACCTGGTCGGCCTCGACACGACCAAAGCCATCCTCGAGTCGCTCGAGCGAGAGCTGGGCGACGTGAAGTATCGGCCCAGCGCCGTGCTGGGCGAGCTGGTGTCGGCAGGTAAGCTGGGACGCAAGGCGGGGGCCGGCTTCCATACCTATTCGTGAGGCGGCATCGGCCGGTCTCTCGCGAGGCTGCCGGTATCTCGGGAAGGACGGGGATGAGTCCGCTGCGTGAGGGCTACGTGCAGGTCTACACCGGCGAAGGCAAGGGCAAGACGACCGCGGCCCTCGGCCTCGTGGTGCGCGCTTTGGGCCGGGGACTGCGGCCGGTGATGCTCCAGTTCATGAAGGCCGACCCTGAGTGCGGCGAGCTGGTCACGCTGCGCCGCCTCGGTGTCGAGGTCGTGCCGTGCGGGCTCGAGCACTGGGTGATCAAAGGCGAGGCGACGGCAGAGGACCTCGCCGCCGCCTCGGCGGGCTTGACGCGGGCACGCCAGCTGGTCATGTGCGGCGACTACGACATGGTCGTGTTGGACGAGCTTGTGACCGCCGTGTACTTCGAGCTGGTCCCGCTACAGGAGGTGCTGGCGCTGCTGCGCGACAAGCCGGCGGCGGTGGAGCTGGTGCTCACCGGCCGGCGGGCGGCCGACGAGATCGTGGCGGCCGCCGATCTCGTCACCGAGATGCGGCCCGTGAAGCACTACTACGACGGCGGGGTCGAGGCGCGCGCGGGCATCGAGTACTGACGGCAGGATCCGTGCGGCGACGGGCCGGTCGGCGCTAGCGCAGCGAGCGGCCCCCGTCGGCGGCGACCACGGCTCCGGTGATGTAGGAGGCGGCGTCGCTGGCCAGGAAGGCGACGAGTTCGGCTACCTCCTGCGGCCGCCCGGGGCGGCCCAGCGGCACCAGCTCCCGAGCCTCGCGGGCGGCCTCGCGGGCCAGAGCACTGCTTGCCGCGTCGGGGCTGTCCTGGGCGATCCAACCTGCCGCCACGGCGTTCACGCGGATGCCGTGCGCGGCCAGGTCGCCGGCCATGGCGCGCGTCATCGCCTGTACGGCGCCGGCGCAGGTCGCCAGCGCGAACGGGGCGGCGCTGCCGGCCGGCTCTCCGGCGGCCGATACGAGCACCATGCTGCCGCCTCCGTGGCCGACCATCACCCGCGCCGCGCGCTGGCAGGTCATGTATACGCCGCGCACGCCCGAGGCCAGCGCGGCGTCGAGGTCGGCGTCGTCGGTCTCCAGGAGCGAGCCTGCCGGCGGCGAGCCCGCCGTGGCGACGAGCACGTCGAGCTGGCCAAAGACGCGCATCACTTCACCGACGAGGCTCTCCACTTCGCGCGCTCGGCACGTGTCGGCATGCACGCCGTACACGGGCGTGCCGTGCATCTCCAGCTCGGCCTCGGCGGCCTGCACGGCCTCTTCGTCGCTGTCGCAGAACACGACTCCGGCTCCAGCCTGCGCGAAACGGTGGGCGCAAGCCAAGCCGACGCCCGCGGCCGCGCCCGTGATGAGCGCCGTCTTGTTGGTGAACTGCACCTCAGGCCTCCTCGGACCGGTGACGGTGTGGCGCATCGCCTGCCGGCGGCTACTCGCTGCCTGTCACTGTGCCCAAGCCTGCCGTCGGCAGGGGCAGTATAGCAGCGGCCGCCGGCGCTGCCGGAACCGGCGCCGGCGCTGACCGCGCCTCAAGGCGGGTGGTAGAATCACGCCTGTGACCCGCACCCTCGCGTATCCTCGCTCGACCGTCCACTCTGCTTGGCCGGGCGAGGTGGCGGTCACACCGGCCGTCGGCGCGGATGGCTACGCGGCGGCCAACGACTACAATGGACAGCCGCGGTCGGCCGCGGTCAAGGTCGGCGCCGGCGAGGCGCGTGTCATCACCGAGTGCGAGACACGGGACGACGTCACCCGTTTGCAGCGACCGCTGCGGGCGTGAGCGGCAAAGACTCCTGGAGGGCAGGGTCGTGGAGAGAGTAGGCATCGCACTGCTGGGCTACGGCACGGTGGGCTCTGGCGTGGGCAGGCTACTCAGCGAGAGTGCTGAGGAGATCCGCCTGGCCACGGGCAAGGACGTCTACCTGCGTCGGGTGTTGGAGCTCAAGCCCGACCGGCAAGCGCTGGTTCCGGACGGTGTGCAGGTGACCACGCAGTTCGCCGACGTGGTCGGCGACCCAGACGTGCAGATCGTCGTGGAGCTCATAGGCGGCATCGAGCCGGCGCGCGACTTCCAGCTGGCCTCACTGAAGGCCGGCAAGGCCGTCGTGACGGCCAACAAGCAGCTCCTCTCGCAGCATGGCGCCGAGCTGCTCCAGACGGCCGAGGACAACGGCACGTTCCTGCGCTTCGAGGCCAGCGCCGTGGGGGCCGTACCGGTCATCAAGGTGCTGCGCGAGTCGCTGGCCGCTGCCGAGGTCACGAACATCATGGGCATCGTCAACGGCACGACCAACTACATCCTCTCGGCCATGGCGCAGAGCGGCGCCGAGTACGCGCCGACCCTGAAGAAGGCCCAGGAGCTCGGCTTTGCCGAGGCCGACCCCACGGAGGACGTGAGCGGCAAAGACGCGGCCGCCAAGATGGCGATCCTCTCCTCGATCGCTTTCCACAGCCGCGTCACCTTGGCCGACGTCGAGCACGAGGGCATCGGCGGCATCACCGACATCGACGTGGCCCACGGCAAGGCTCTCGGCCTGGTGCCCAAGCTGCTCGGTGTAGCGCAGCTCATCGACGGGCGCATCAACGCCCGCGTCTACCCCTGCTTCATTCCTGCCGGCCACCCGCTGGCGGGCGTCTCAGGCGCCTACAACGCCGTCTTCCTTGAGAGCGAGACGTTCGACAAGATCATGCTCTTCGGCCCGGGCGCCGGCGGCACGCCTACGGCCTCGGCCGTGATCGGCGACGTGATCTCGGTCGTCAACACTGCCCGCGGCGGCTACGTGCGCAACTGCGTCTGCTACAAGGACCTCGGCTTCTATCCCAACGACGAGGTCGTGTCGCGCTTCTACCTGCGCGTGCAGGTGGTCGATGAGTCGGGCGTGCTGGCCACGATCGCCGGCATCTTCGGAGACCAGGGCGTGAGCATCCATTCGATGCAGCAGATCGGTGAGGAAGAGACGGCCCAGCTGGTGCTGGTCTTCCACCCGGTCAAGGAGGCGGCGTTCTTCCGCGCTCTCGAGCGCATCAGCGCTCTGCCTGTGGTGCGCGGCACGCCGAGCGTGATCAGGATGGAAGCTTACGATGCGCGGTAGCGGGGTCATCGAGCACTACCGCGCCTACTTGCCGGTGACCGAGGCGACGCCGGTCGTCACCTTGGGCGAAGGCGACACCCCGCTCGTGGCGGCGCCGCGTCTGGGCGAGGCGCTCGGCTGCGAGGTCTATCTCAAGCTCGAGGGCATGAACCCGACGGCCTCATTCAAGGACCGCGGCATGACGATGGCCATCAGCAAGGTCGTCGAGGAGGGCTACCAGGCGGTCGTCTGTGCCTCCACGGGCAACACGAGCGCTTCGGCGGCCGCTTATGCGGCCAAAGCCAGTCTCAGGGCGATCGTCGTCATCCCCGAGGGCAAGATCGCCATGGGCAAGCTGGCCCAGGCCATGGCTTACGGCGCCCACGTCATCAGCATCCCGGGCAACTTCGACGTCGCCCTGGAGGTCGTGCGCGAGGCGGCCGCGAAGCTGCCTCTCGCCTTGGTGAACTCGGTCAACCCGTACCGCATCGAGGGCCAGAAGACGGGCGCCTTCGAGATCTGCGACGTGCTTGGCGACGCCCCTGCCTACCACGCCATCCCGGTCGGCAACGCGGGCAACATCACGAGCTACTGGAAGGGCTATCGCGAGTATCGCGAGGCCGGCGTGAGCAACAGTCTGCCCAAGATGCTCGGCTTCCAGGCCGCGGGCGCGGCGCCTCTGGTGCTCGGCCACCCGGTGGAGCGTCCGGAGACGATCGCCACCGCCATCCGCATCGGCAACCCGGCGCGTGGCGAGGAGGCCTTGGCGGCGGCACACGACAGCGGCGGCTTCATCGACATGGTCACCGATGACGAGATCATCGCCGCCTACAAGCTCGTCGCCGCCCTGGAAGGCGTCTTCTGCGAGCCCGCCTCGGCGGCCTCTATCGCCGGCTTACGCAAAGCGCGTGCCGACGGTCGCGTGCCGGCCGGCGCGCGCGTGGCCTGCGTGCTCACCGGCCACGGCCTCAAGGACCCGGACACGGCTGTGCGCACGGCCGCCCAGCCGGCGTTCACGGAAGATCCGCTGGCGGAGATCGAGCGCGTCCTGGCTGTGGTCCCGGTCTGATGCGCAAGCGCGTCCTGCTCGTGCCCGACGGCATGGCCGATCTGCCGATCGACGAGCTGGACGGGCGCACGCCGCTCGAGGTGGCGCACACGCCCTGCATGGACGCTCTGGCGCGCGACGGCGTGGTCGGGCTGGTGCGCACGATCCCCGCCGGCATGCCGCCGGGCAGCGACATCGGCAACCTCTCGGTGCTGGGCTACGACCCGGCGGCCGTTTTCAGCGGGCGCAGCCCGCTCGAGGCCGTGAACATCGTCGACTTGGCCGCGGACGACGTGTCGTATCGCTGCAACCTCGTCACCGTGGCCGGCGGCCTGCTCACGGACAACACCGCCGGCCACGTGACCAACGACGAGGCGCGGGCCTGCTTCGCCAAGCTGCAAGAAGAGCTGGGTGACGAGGAGTTCTCGTTCTATGCCGGTGTGACCTATCGCGGCCTGCTCGTGTGGCACGGCGGCGAGCTCGTACCTTGTACGCCGCCGCACGACATCCTCGACCGGCCGGCGGCTGACTACCTGCCGGGCATGGCCGCCGGCACCGGTGGCTCGCCGGCGGCCGCCAAGCTGGCGAGGCTACAGGCGCGCGCCGGCGAGGTCCTGGCTGCCACACGCCCGGGCACGACCGTCTGGTTCTGGGGAGAGGGCCGGCGCCCGAGCATGCCGAGCTTCAGGGACCTCTACGGTCTGAGCGGGGCCGTGGTCGGCGCCGTGGACCTTGTGCGCGGCATCGGCCGCCTGGCCGGGCTCGACGTTATCGACGTGCCCGGCGCCACCGGTGATCTGGACACGGACTACGGCGCCAAGGGGCGCGCAGCCGTCGCCGCGCTGGCCGGCCACGACCTGGTCTGGGTGCACGTCGAGGCGCCGGACGAGGCGGGTCACCTGGGCAGCGTGGAGGAGAAGGTGCGCGCCATCGAGCGCGTCGACGCCGAGGTGCTGGCGCCGCTGGTGGCCGCGGGGCCGGCGCTCATGGTCCTGCCGGATCACTACACGCCGGTCTCGCTGCGCACGCACATCGACCCGCCGGTGCCGTTCGTCTTCGCCGGCGGCCATGGCTCTCGGGCGCCGGCGTTCGGTGAGACCGCGGCCGCTACCACCGGGCTCTTCCTGGAGAGCGGGGCCGCCTTGATGGACCTGTTTCTGGCCGAAACCAGCTGAGGGTGCGCCGCTCCAAGGCCAGCGGCAGCCGAGCGGCCGCAGCGCAGGAAGCCCTCGCACCCTGTTGAACGAGACACGGTAGCCATGAGCACCAAGCCGAACCACAAACGCGAGATCGTCGTCGGTGACGAACGCTTCTCGCGCCTCGATCGCGACCGTCCGGTCGCTACCAGCGCGGAGCGCTACGTGATGAGCGAGTCGCGGGCGCCGCGCATGGCCATCAAGGAGGGCGAGCTCTTTCTGTACAGCGACGCCTTCGGCCACCTGCCGGAGTCGGAGCACTCGGCTCTCGGCCTCTACTTCCACGACACCCGGTTCTTGAGCCGCCTCGAGCTCAAGCTCGGTGGCCGTCCGCCGGTGCTGTTGTCGTCGACGGCCGAGCGCAACTACCTGGCCACCATGGAGTTCACCAATCTCGAGCTTCGCGGCCACGGCGAGAGCAGCGTGCCGCAGGCTAGCATCCATCTGCGGCGCACGCGCTTCGTGGCCGACAGGGTGTTCGAGCTCCTGCGCGTGCGCAACTTCGGCAGTGAGACGGTGGAGTTCGCCCTGGACCTGTACTTCGAGGCGGACTTCGCCGACCTGTTCGAGGTCCGTGGCACAAGGCGCACGCGGCGCGGCACGTTGCTGGCGCCGAAGTGGGAGGGGTGCACGCTCACGCTCGCCTACCTGGGCGTCGACGAGATCCTGCGCAAGACGCTCATCACCTTCGAAGAAGAGCCGGAGAGCGTGCAGAAGAGTCGCGTGCGCTTCCGCCTGTCGCTGGCGCCGCGCGAGCGGCGCCTGCTGCGCTTCGACATCCAGGTCGTGGAGCCGGGGGCGCCCGAGCCGGTGGCCGGCGACTTCAACGCCCGGCTCGGGGCGGTGCGCCGCGACTACGAACACTGGGCGAGCGAGTCGACGGACGTCTTCACCGACAATGAGCAGTTCAGTGCCGTGTTGCGCCGCTCGCAGAACGACCTGCGTATGCTCGCCGCGCCCACCGACTATGGCAATCTGCTGCTGGCCGGCATTCCCTGGTTCGTGGCGCCCTTCGGCCGCGACATGATCCTCGCCAGCGTAGAGGCTTTGATGCTGGACACGCGCTTCGCGGTGGAGACCATCCGCTCGGCCACGCGCTTGCAGGGCAAGGTCGACAACGTCTACCGCGAAGAGGAGCCCGGCAAGATCTTCCACGAGATTCGCCAGGGCGAGCTGGCCAACCTCAGGGCTATCCCGCATACGCCGTACTTCGGCGCCATCGACACGACGCCGCTCTACCTGCTGCTGCTCTGCGAGGTGGTCATGTGGAGCGGCGACCTCGAGTTCTTCGAGCTGCTGCGCGAGCCCATCGAGGCGGCGCTGGCATGGATCACCACCTCCGGCGACATCGACGGCGACGGGTTTGTGGAGTATCGGCGCCGCTCCCGCAGCGGCCTGGCCAACCAAGGCTGGCGCGATGCCCACAACGCGGTCGTGCACGCCGACGGCAGACCGGCCGAGGGGCCCATCGCGCTCGCCGACGTGCAGGGCTACGTGTACCACGCCAAGCGCCGTCTGGCGACGCTCTACGGACAGCTCGGCGACGTGGAGCTCTCCGAGCGTCTGCAGGCGGAGGCGCAGGAGCTCAAGCGGCGCTTCAACGAGCGCTTCTGGATGGAGGACGAGCAGTTCGTGGCCATGGCCCTGGACGGCGACAAGAAGCAGGTGAAGACGGTCACCTCCAGCGCCGGCCACTGCCTCTGGTCGCGGATCGTCGACGACGAGTTCGTGCCAGCCGTGGTGCACAGGCTCATGGCGCCCGACATGTTCACCGGCTGGGGCGTGCGCACGATGAGCAAGGAGGCGGCCGGCTACAACCCGGTCAGCTTCTACAACGGCAGCGTCTGGCCGCTCGACAACGCCATCATCGTGCGCGGCATCAAGAAGCTCGGCTATACGCAGGAGGCGAACCGCATCGCCGGCGGTCTGTTCGACGCGGCGCTGGCCCACGAGAACTTCCGTCTGCCGGAGCTGTTCTGCGGCTTCACGCGCCAGTCCATCCCCAAGCCGGTCTCGTTTCCCATGGCCTGCAGCCCCGACACCTGCGCCGCGGCGTCGATGTTCCTCATCCTGCAGTCGGTGCTCGGTCTGTATGCCGCCGCCGAGGAGAACATCCTCTACGTGCACGACCCTGTGCTGCCCAAGTGGCTGGGTGAGGTCACCCTGACGAATCTGCACGTGGGCCACTCGACCATGAACCTGCGCTTCCGCCGCGAGGGCGGGCAGACGGCGTTCTCGGTGCGCGACAAGCAGGGCGGCGCGCGCATCGTGGTCGTCGAGTAAGTCACCCGAACGCCGGGCCTGGCACAGGGCCGGTCTTGCGATGTACCATGGTCGGGACCGGTCGGCAAGGACGGCCGGGGCCGATCCCTTGGCGGGGGCCATGCCTGAAGACCATACGCCCGCCACTCATGACGCAGTCGAGGCGCGTAGCTGTTCCGTCTCGCGGCCGTTGACCGTGGCTCATATCTCCGACCTGCACGCGGGGTCGCCCTACTTCGTGCCCAACCTTATGGACCGCGCCGTGGTGGAGCTCAACGAGCTGGCGCCTGACGTGGTCCTGGTGACCGGCGACCTCACCGAGATGGGCTTCAAACAGGAGTACTTGCTCGCCAAGAGCTACCTCGACCGTCTCGACTGCCCCGACGTGCTCGTCATCCCCGGCAATCACGACGCCCGTCACGTCGGCTACGTGCACTTCGAGGAGATGATCGGTCCGCGCAGCTGCGTCATGTACAGAGACGGGGTCACGCTCGTGGGCGTCGACTCGTCTGAGCCCGACCTGGACTACGGGCTCATCGGCAGGGCGCGTTACCGCTGGCTGGAGGAGAAGTTCGCCCGGCCGTCCAGCTTCCGCATCTTCATGCTGCACCACCATCTGCTGCCGGTGCCCGGCACCGGACGGGAGCGCAACATCGTCTACGACGCCGGCGACGTGCTCGAGGTGCTGCAGCGGTGCAAGGTGAACCTCGTGCTCTCCGGGCACAAGCACGTGCCGTACGCTTGGCGTCTCGAGGACCTCTTCGTGGTCAACACCGGCACCTGCTGTTCGCTGCGTCTGCGCGGCAACATCAAGCCCTGCTACAACGTCATCACCATCGAAAAGGATCGTGTGGAGATCGTGCGCCGGTCGCCGTTCCACGGCGCCGAGACGATCATCGAGTTCTCGCCCTCGACCCTCTCGTTCGAGAAGAACACGTGGTCGGAACAGGTCGAGGGCACCCCGTAGAGCGCCAGACGCGTCCGCGCGCCGTGGTCTTGATCGACGGTGAGCACTACCCGCCCGTGGTGCGTGCGACGCTCACCGCGCTGGCAGAGCGCTTCGAGCTGGCGGCGGCGCTGTTCCTGGGGGGCGAGGAGAAGCTGCGGGCGGCTGTTGGCGCCGAGGCGGCGGGAGCCGGTGACGCAGAGTATGGCGTGCCGCTGGTCCGCGCGCCGGCGGCCTCGGCCGGCGGCGCGCCCGGGGGGGCGGCCGCCGCCGCCCTGGGTGAGCTGCTCGCACAGACCGCCGCCGACGTGGTCGTCGACCTGTCCGACGAACCGGTGCTGGGGTATCGCGAGCGGTTCGCGCTCATCAGCTCGGCGCTGGCCCGGGGCGCGCGCTACGTGGGCGCCGATTTCGAGTTCGCACCGCAGACGCTGGACCGGCTCTCTGGCAAGCCGTCGCTGGCCATCATCGGCACCGGCAAGCGGGTGGGCAAGACGGCCGTGAGCGGCCACGTGGCACGGCTTCTCAGCCGTCGGCTGGGGGCCGACGCGGTGGTGGTGCTGGCCATGGGGCGCGGCGGACCGGCGCGACCGGAGGTGATCGACGGCCGGCGCGGCCTTTCCGCCGGCGACTTGCTGGCTGCGTCGCGCCGCGGCGGCCACGCCGCCTCGGACTGCTACGAGGACGCGGCGCTGGCCGGCGTCGTGACTATCGGCTGCCGGCGCTGCGGCGGC
>Ga0247847_1000281_pt1 | contig 14246 bp, 10 predicted proteins | sample PFST25metaG_FD_186002 | JGI IMG/M metagenome (GOLD analysis project Ga0247847, IMG submission 186002) | Peat soil microbial communities from Stordalen Mire, Sweden - P.F.S.T25 | ecosystem: Environmental > Terrestrial > Soil > Wetlands > Peat | place: Sweden: Norrbotten County, Stordalen Mire...
ATGTCGTTTTATTCGTTCATAGTTCATAATACCCTTAAAACGGATATTACTTAAAAATAGTATTTAAAGTGCCCATAATATCACTAATCGGTATAAAGTCTATTGTATGAATAAATATATCCTTACCATTGGTGTCATTCTGATGTTTTTTCTCTTTGCTTGCAAAAACGGCACGAATCCTGTCTTAAATGCCAATCAAGATCCTGCACAATATGGTGTCCCTTTTCAACAAGTACCAAATACAGAGAATATTGTCATGTACGAAGTCAATATTGGCGCATTCAGCTAGACAGGGGATTTGAATGGAATCACTGCACGGTTAGACTCCATCAAAGCTTTGGGGATTAATACGATTTGGTTGATGCCTATCTATCCTATCGGGATACTTAAATCTATTGGGTCTCCTTATTGTGTCAGTGATTATACGGCAGTAAATCCGAACTATGGTTCATTAACTGATTTGAGAAATCTTGTGACACAAGCCCACAACCGGAACATGGCTGTTATATTGGATTGGGTGGGTAACGATACTTCGTGGGACAATGCGTGGATTAGTAATAAATCGTGGTACACGCAAGATGCAAATGGTAACATCATCAGTCCGGTCGGCACAACATGGACTGATGTAGCTGATTTGAATTATAACAATATGGATATGCGCGCTGCAATGATAAAAGCTATGAAGTTTTGGGTACTTACTGCAAATATTGATGGATTCAGATGCGATGCAGCCGATTATATCCCTTTTGACTTTTGGCAGCAAGCTATTGATACGTTACAAAATATGCAAGGACGTACTTTGATTTTATTAGCCGAAGGTGACAGAAGCGATCATTTTACTGCGGGATTTCAGATGGATTATGCATGGAATTTCTTAGCTACATTGAAGAATGTCTTTATTAATAACGAAGCAGCTGATAGTCTTTTTGCAACTAATGCTGCCGAGTATGTAAATGTGCCGGCAGGCAAACGTAAGTTACGTTTTACCACTAATCATGATGAATCAGGTATCGCCACTCCCATTCAGTTGTTCAATGGCAAGGATGCTGCTATCGCCGCATCGGTTATAACCATATGTATGCAAGGTGTCCCTTTGCTTTATTGCGGACAGGAAGTTGGTGTTTCAAACCCACTCACCTATTCAACGCAAAGGCCAATCAACTGGACACAAAACCCCGATATGCTTAGTACTTACAAACAAATACTTGAATTTTATAACACCTCCGATGCATTACGAAAAGGGGTGTTGCAAGAATTTGACGATCCGGATGTTGTTGTGTTTACAAAACAATATCTGAATCAGAATGTCCTTGTTATTGTCAACACACGAAACAGAAGTCTCTCCTTTACTCTCCCTTCCGCTTTGACAAACAGTACATGGATGAATGTATTAAATCATGCGACAATGACTTTTGGGAGTATGCTATCTTCATCTCCTTATCAGTATTGGATACTCACAAAGTAGATGATTGATAATAACAATTTGAAAAACAAGATATTAATAAAGATCTGAAGAGTTCTCATTGGTCATTATTAGTCTGTTTCTTGTTGCATTATCTATTCCTGTTTATATGGGAGGAAACGGCATTTATATATTTATTGCATGATGTTGATCTGACCGATAGAAATTGAACAAAAAAGGAGTAATTTTGAAGCGTTGAATTGGAACGTAAGGGAACTGAAGTCTGATGAGTGCCAATAAGTAAAAGAGGTCTTCTTTGGGGATATATTTAGATAAAAGCAAGCATTAGTATTTATGTTTTCGCCTTATTAATTAGTGAATGTGCATAGTGTCAACATCCATCTTAACGCGATAGCTCTTTACCAAAAACCATTCAGTCCCCATTTTATTATGGAACCTAACCAAAAACCAACTTCGAGAACCTTGGCACGGAAGTTTATTGTCAGTACATTGACATTCAATCGGGCTATTATCGTTCTGTTGTTCATTTCGCAAGCCATGTTTTGCATGGCAAAACATGTTACAAGGGATAATGCGCTCAACATAGCTCAAAAGTTTTATCAGAAACGCCTGTCAAGTCTTGGGCCTGTTGCAGCAAAAAGAATTCATGCAAGAAGTGTTACACGTTTTGATTTCAAGCTGAACTATATTCGTACGGTTGTAACTCCAACCGTAAAAACATCTGCTGCAACAACTTCTTCAACTACCACTACTTCTGACAGCACGGCTTACTACTATGTCTATAATGTAGGAAGCAGTCAGGGATTTGTCATCGTTTCTGGCGATGATGTCGTTAAGCCTGTTCTTGGCTATGCACTTCAGGGCTCTTTTTCGACAACAAACATTCCTCCCAATGTGCAAGGATGGTTAGACTTGTATAAAAAGGAGATTCAATATGCCATGAAAGCCGAAGCAAGTACTGCATCGCTTAATGCTGCAACAACATCGACAACATCCAATACATCAACGCAACTTACTGATTCAGTCGCGCCCTTATTGGGAGATATCTTGTGGGATCAGGATACTCCTTACAACCTGTTTTGTCCTTACAATAAAACGTATAAAGAATATACGGAGACAGGGTGTGTTGCTACTGCTATGGCACAGATTATGAAATATTATCAATGGCCTGCTAAAGGGATAGGTTCTGAAAGTTATAAATCTGGTACTTATGGTACCCAATCTGTTAATTTCGGAGCAGAAACCTATGATTGGGCTGATATGCAGAATAGCTATGGAGCCACTACAACCGGGAAACAAGATACTGTGGTGGCTACTTTAATGTATGCTTGCGGCGTTGCTGTCAAAATGCAATATGATATTGCTGAAAACGGTGGAAGCGCCGCCAGCGTATCCGATGCAGGAACAGCCCTGATCAATAACTTCGGATATGATGCGGGATTGCAATCGTATGACAGAAGTCTTTTCACGGAGAGTCAGTGGGAAAGTTTGATTCAAACCGAATTAAATGCTTCGAGGCTGGTACTTTACTCCGGTGATACAAATGTCGATGGTCATGCTTTTGTTTGTGACGGTTATGACAGCAGCGATTTATATCATATCAACTGGGGTTGGAGCGGACTCTTCAACGGCTATTTTCAATTGAGTGCTTTAAATCCTGACTGGCCGGGTAGCGGGGGAGAAACGGGAGGATTTTCGCAATATCAACAAATTCTTACAGGAATACAGAAGCCGACCGTAGCCTCTCACGTTTCGTATGAATTAGGCACCTATAATCAGGGGTTGACTTCATCCGTCTCTTCATTGAGTTCTATCTCAACGCAAACGTTATCCATTAACTTTGGCTTTATCAACTATGCCCTTAATAATTACACAGGTAATGTAGGTGTCGGGCTATATAAAAATGGCGTTTATCAAAAAACATTGTCCTCCGCTTCTATATCTGCGCTTCAACCTTATAATTATTATCCAAGTTATCCCTTCTCTAACATATCCCTCTCCGGGTTATCCGCAGGTAACTATCAGATCTATGCTATTTACGAGCCATCTGATTCTACTTCATGGTCAATCATGAAACAAAGCACGGGCTTCAACAACTATCTGAATGTAACAATAAGCGGGACTACCGCAACCATTCAGGCCCCGGAAACATCACCCGTGTTGACTCTTTCTCAACCGGTTCAGGTCTCCGAAAATGCATATCAAAACAAAACGGGTGTCTTCACTGTAAATATAACGAACAGTGGAACCGAATTCTATTCCTTTTTGGGACTTTATATCTATTCGAAAACGAATGCGACATTACATCAGTATGTGGACACCGATGTTGTATGTATTCCTGCAGGAGCAACACAAACCGTTGTTTTCTCGGGAACACTTACAACCGCTCCCGGGGCTTATTATGCTACGGTGCTTGCTGATAGTACGAACTCGTATTCAGATAAAAGCTATAAAGAGATTGGTCCGGTTGCTGACAATGCAGTTTCATTCAATATCCTGAGTACGCCTTCATCCCCGAAACTGACATTAAATAGTGCTCTGGCTTTTGCCAACGGGGGGACCTCAACCGTCTATAACAATCAGGAAATCACGTTGACAGCAAATATCACGAATAAAGGAGGTTATTTTGATTCGACACTTGTCGCTTTTGTTTTCCCAAGTAAAGGAGGGACTTCGCTAACAACATTAGATCCAAAAACCATTTATCTTGATAGTCTTGGAACGCAAACCGTCACGTTAAGAGGGTCAATTGATTTGGATCCGGGAGAATATTTCTTTGGTCTTTTCTACTATGCTGGTGGATGGGTGGAATGCACTCCTTACGGTTCGGCACAATTAGATTTCTCTTTGGATGATACGAATACCGCTGTTCCAGTAGTGACAACATCAGGTTGGCGCATCTATCCAAATCCGGTCACTGATATGTTATACATGAATGGGCTGAATGATGAGACGGCAACGGTGACTGTTTTCGATGTTAGTGGTAAAATGGTGATGAGTCAGCAACTGACAAACAATATGATTGACGTTAGCTCCTTAGCAAAAGGCATCTATATCCTGAGGGTTACGACGGCAGACAGTGTTCATACTAACAGGTTTGTGAAAGAATAACTCATTGACATGATTATACCTGTTCAAAATTGCAAATCAGAACAAACAAATTTCTGTTTTCTTAAAAGGCGTAATGTTTATGCGCTTGTTCTCTTCGGACTTAGCTGATAAAAGTTAACAAATGAATAAGAGCTCACTAATGATAAGTTATTGGTGCACATGCAACCGTTGCATGATGAACTGTAGCAGCGTTCATTTGCATATCTGCTAATTAGCTAATTATCAAATTAGTTATTTCTATTGGAAACAATCGCCTTCCTTCTTTCAGTATATGTAATTTTAAATTTCAAATGTCCTGTATGGAGGTTTTTGCTTATTTAATGTGTACTCTACAAAGAATTGTGTAATTTTGTGGCCAAATATAAACCCATCAAGATATCTCCTATTGATATATGTATGGTTTCCGGAAATCAGACAACTATTCCTTAACAGCAAACTAAGCTGGAATCCCAATAAACAGATAACATTGCAGACAGGCAAGTTTTTCTTATCCGTATGTATATATTCATTGCATTATCCATTTAAAATTTTAGTGATATGACCTTTACAAAAAAGCATGTGACAACAAAACTGATTTTATTGTTCTTTGGACTCTTAGTGACCTTTACACTACAGTCGCAATCTCTCAGTATGCTAAAAAATGTAAATGTGAATGACCTCACGGATGCACAAATTAGTGCCATTCAGCAAAAAATGCAATCAGAAGGAGTCTCCATGGATCAACTTGATCAATATGCTGCCTCGCAAGGTATATCTAAAGATAAGGTCAATCAATTTAAAGCACGCCTTGTCACATTCAATCAAGTTCCGGTTACTGCGAAGTCTCGCAACTCCGGATTTACAGATTCGACGTATGTTGCAAAAAATAATCTTGTAAATCAGGATACTGTTAAACACCTTCAGATATTCGGAGCCTCTGTCTTTAAGAATGCCAATTTAAGTTTTGAGCCTAATTTACGGTTAGCAACGCCGCCAGATTATGTTTTAGGTCCAGACGATCAAATTCTGATCGATATTTATGGTGTATCGGAAGTAAGTTATCAACTCTATGTTAGTCCTGAAGGAACCATCCTGATACCAAGCGTGGGGTCTGTCAATGTAAATGGTCTGACCATAACCGATGCCAGGAAATTGATTAAAGCAAAACTATCTACTATCTATCGTGGTATTACGGCCGGAAATACGTTTGTCAATATTTCACTGGGGAATATTCGTAGCATTACGGTGTTTATTGTTGGTGCAATCACATCTCCTGGCTCTTATACGATCCCTTCATTAGCATCGATTTACAACGCCCTGTATCAATCAGGTGGCCCTAATGAAAACGGTTCTTTCCGTGATATCGAACTAATCCGTGGGAATAAGGTAATTGCTACCGTCGATTTATACGACTTTCTGGTGTATGGTAAACAAACCAACCTTCGCCTGCAAGATCAGGATGTTATCAAAGTTTTACCCTATAAAAACCGTGTTACGTTGACCGGAGAGGTAAAGGATTCTGCTATTTTTGAGATGAAAGAAGGGGAAACACTTAAAAATCTGATTGAGTTTGCCGGCGGATTTACTGAAAACGCATACCGTCAAAGTATCACGGCTTATAGAAACACTTTGAAAGAAAAAGAGGTAATCGATATCGACAATAAGGATTTTGGCACCTTTCTGACTGAACCGGGTGATGTATATACTGTTGGGAAACTTTTAGACAGGTTTGAAAACAGGGTACAGATCAGCGGAGCGGTGTACAGGCCCGGCGTATATGCTCTGACTGACGGCATGAAAATTAAAGACCTGATAATGAAAGCAGACGGGCTTCGTGAAGACGCTTTTGTTAACCAAGCTGTTATATTCAGAAAAAACAACATGCAACTTCCGGAGATGACTTCGTTCTGTCCCAGAAAAGTATTAAACGATTCGGATAACATTCTGCTGCAAAGAGATGATAGTGTCTACATCGCTTCTGTTTTGACCATGAAAGAGAAAGATTCTGTGTATGTCTCGGGCGAAGTTATTTCTCCCAATGCCTACGCTTATGCAAATGGCATGACGTTGAAAGATCTGCTTGTGCTTGCCAATGGCTTTAATTATAAAGCAAATTTAGCTGAAGTGGAAGTTTACCGTCAGATTACCGATATTAAAACATTGAATGAAAATGTTATTAAGGCAAAAACGTTTAAGATCAGAATGGATCAAGAGATGGATCTCGATGATGCAGCAACCTTCTTGCTAAAGCGGGAGGACCATGTAGTAGTGCGTTCAATTTTTGGAGCCGAAGATTTGAAACAGGTGAGCATTGAGGGCGAAGTTGTTGAGCCCGGAAACTATATTTTGACTTCAAAAGATCAACACGTGTCCGATTTACTGAATGAAGCGGGAGGCCTTACCGCTTATGCCTATCCTTCCGGAGCCATGTTGATCAGGAAAAACAATGCAACCGGTACAAAGAAACTCCTCGAAGATGTTACTAAAAGAGCAATTCAGAAGCAACAAAGTGATATTATGGATACTCTTCATGCAAATGGGTCTCAGGATTTGCTTCAAGAGCCTGATATGGTAGCTATTGATCTGCATAAGATAATGATGCATCCCGGATCACCTGATGACCTGCTTCTGCTAGATGGAGATATACTCTCTATTCCTAAAATGCCCGAAACAGTAACCATATCCGGTGAGGTATTAATGCCTGCAATGATTCGTTATCAAAAAGGTAAATCGTTACTATACTATATCAGACACTCCGGAGGATTTTCGTCAAAAGCATTGGAACGTAAAACCTATGTCATTTATCCGAATGGTTCGATGGATGCCACTTCCAGTTTCTTAGGCATCAAAACCTATCCTGAGGTTATGGCGGGATCACGTATAGTGGTTCCTGCTAAGCCGATAAAACAAGGATTAAACACTGCTGAAAGTATAAGCATTACCTCAACCTTAGTTTCACTTATGATTGTGCTATTGACTTTCTTCAAGAAATAAACAACATTCAATCGCTTCTTTAGGAACAAATTGCACCAAAAACTATTTATTTACATCTCAACTTTACAACATAATGGAACCGATAGCAACGAATGATGAGATATCGTTAAAGGAAATTCTTATATATCTGAGAGAGATCAAAAGGCTGATATTAACGAAGAAGTACTGGGTAGTAGGCATCGCTTTTGCAGGTGCTTCCATAGGCCTTGTAGCTGCCTTTCTGATTAAGCCAACCTATAAGGCAACTCTCTCATTTGCTATTCAGGACGATAATACAAGTAGCATGTCAGGTATTGCCAGCGTCGCCAGTCAATTCGGGCTTTCTCTCGGTGGGTCATCTAACAGTGCATTTGGTGGAGATAATTTGTACGAGCTATTTCTTTCTCAACATCTAATCGAGAACACCCTGCTGCAGCCCATACAAATTGACGGGAAAGCAAACAATCTGCTAAATCTTTATATTGATACATATAATTTAAGGGAAGGATGGGCCAAAAGCAAGAAGCCTGAAATTCGCGCCATGCAATTTCCATTAAACCAGCAACGGTCTACATTTACCCGTGCACAAGATAGTATTTTGCAAACAATTTATACTACCATCATCAAGAAACCGATGTTAACAGCAAAGAACCGTGATAAAAAATTAAGCATAGGTGATATTATATTCGTTTCCGAAAACGAGGTGCTTTCACAACTGTTTGTAGAAAATCTGATCAAAGAAGCTACTGATTTTTACGTGGAAACCAAAACAAAGGTTGCGCGTCAAAACTATGATTCACTCAAACATCAGGCTGATTCGGTAAAAGCTGTTTATGACAACGCAGTTGCCGCCAGGGCATCTATGGCAGATAATGTGCCAAATGCTGTAAGACAATCGGCAAGCGTTGGTGTCATAAGAAAAGCGACTGACATGCAAATTGCCGCAACTACCTATATGGCAATGAATCAAAATCTCCAGATTTTAAAGATGAGCATTGATCAGGATACTCCTTTGGTACAAGTTATCGACCGGCCGATTCTTCCGTTAGAGAAAGATAAATTAGGGAAACTGAAAGGCTTGATCTTAGGTGGTTTTATTGGTGGATTTCTTGCTGTGTTGGCTTTAGTCTCTTTCTATTTCTTTGAGAAACTGAAAAAGGATCTTCTTGCTGAAACAGCTGAGCCGGAGCATCGTAAGCTTTACTAAATACTGAACCACCTCCTCGGCTCATTCTTAAGTTCCCTCTGCTTTAACGCCTTCACTCTTTGTTTAACTATGAGTAGTCCTTGTAGTTAGAATGAGTGAAGGCGTTTCTTATTTCTTCTGTTTACTCAAATTACTGCTCCTCTTTACCTATGGAATGATGAACAGCCGCCGCCTTTATGATCAATGCCGCACAGTGACTCGTTGAGCAAATCACACCTTAATCGGTTCATTCAGTCCTTAAATCTTTAAACTTGATTGTGTCTTTTGACGAATCTGCTTCAATTTACAAAGTAAGCACAAAGTAGGATAACCCATAGATAACCTATACATAACCCATAGATAACCCATATCATATATAATATGGGTTATCTATGGATTATATATGGTTTATGGATGGAATAACCACCTTTGTAATACCTTAGTGATACTTTTGTGATAAGCAGGTAATCAGAACAAGACTCTTTTTGATGATGAAACAGTGATGTCGGTCTCTGCTGCTGATTATTGGTAAATAAAAGTGATCTTTTGCCTGCATGCATTTAATACGAAAGAACAGGATAGCTGTTTTTAAGAAAATAGTTACCTTTGCAGGTAGTTCACATTCTTGATCTGTTTTTCTTTGAAATCGAATGAGAATTGAAGGTATTAGTCAACGAAATTTATTTTTTACCATCGTGAAAAGTTTTGCAAGTGATAATTATTCGGGAATTCATCCCACTATTTTAGAGGCATTGATTGAGGCGAATCAAGACCATGTTTCATCGTACGGGAATGACCCGTTCACCGGGAAAGCAGTAGCCATTTTTCGATCTGTTTTTGGAGAAGCAACCGATGTGTTGTTTGCATTCAACGGCACCGGGGCTAACGTGGTAAGCCTCCAATGTGCCGTTCAGTCGTTTGACCTGATCTTATGTGCCGAAACTGCCCATATTCATGCAGATGAATGTGGAGCGCCGGTCAAAGCAACGGGTTGTATGTTGTGTCCGATTGCTACGCCGGATGGGAAATTAACGCCTGAATTGATTGAGCCTTATTTGAAAGGATTTGGCAACATGCACAATGCGCAACCGCGCGTGGTTTCCATTTCACAAACAACGGAGATGGGAACCCTCTATCAGGTTGATGAACTGACACGCTTATGCGATTTTGCACATGCACATGGTTTAGTGGTACATCTGGACGGAGCAAGAATTTCCAATGCCGTTGCGGCTCTTGGAGTTGACGTTAGAACTTGCACGAAGGATTGCGGGGTAGATATTATGAGTTTTGGCGGAACAAAAAACGGATTGTTGATGGGGGAAGCGATCTTGATTTTCAATCCGGAATTAGCTGTTAATGCACAATACATTCGTAAACAAACGACCCAGTTGTTTTCTAAAATGCGATTTATCTCTGCTCAATTCATAGCGTTGTTCAAAAATGATTTGTGGCTCATGATGGCGCGTCATTCAAATCACATGGCGCAATTGCTTGAGAGCGAAATAAAGCAACTGCCTTTTGTGCAGGTTACACAGCCTGTCGAAGCCAACGCTTTGTTTGTGCGCTTGCCGGCGTCCATTGTTGAGCCATTACAACGGGAATTTCCCTTTTATTTGTGGGATGAACAACGAATAGAAGCTCGTTGGATGTGTTCTTTTGATACAACTGAGGAAGAAATTCGTATCTTTGTGAGACGACTGAAAGCGCTGGCTGCAGAACAACAGATAGGTTGATCCGGATACATCGCGAACAGAGTTTATTGGATGATAACGGGCTTTTAATTGAATTACACTGTGCTTTTCAACGATATAATTGGTCAGCAAGCCATCAAACAGAGCTTACGGAATTTAGTACACGAAGAACGTGTTCCTCATGCTTTGTTGATTAACGGCGCCGAAGGCGTTGGCAAATTGTCATTGGCACTTGCTTTTGCGCAATATGTAAATTGTGAAAGGCGTACTCCTGAAGATGCTTGCGGAACGTGTCCATCGTGTGTCAAGTTTGCCAAAATGGAGCATCCTGATCTTCATTTCGTTTTTCCTATCATAAAACCTGAAGGTTCCAAAACCGCTGTATGTGATGATTTTGTATTTGACTTTCGCCGCTTTGTGCTTGGCAATCCGTATGGGACTAACAATGAGTGGATCAATCGGATTGCTTCCGGAAAACAAGGTGTAATTTACGAAGCGGAAAGCAGCGAGATTGTTCGAAAGTTAAGTCTTAAAACGTATGAGTCGGAATATAAAATCATGATCATCTGGCAGCCTGAACGAATGCATGCAGTGTGTGCGAATAAATTGTTGAAAATCTTAGAAGAACCTCCTGAAAAAACACTTTTTCTTTTGATAACCGAACAACCGGATGCGCTACTAACAACAATTCAATCGCGCACACAACGCATTAACGTGCCACTGATTGATCGGGAAGATATGTCGAAGGCCATTCAACAGCGATTTAGTTTGCCGGCAGAACAAGCATTGCATGTAGCCCGCATTGCTAACGGAAGTTTCCGGAAGGCGATCGAAGTGGTAGAATCAAGTGAAGAGCAACGTTTTAATTACGAACAATTTGTTTTATTTATGCGTCAGGCATATCAACGTCATATTTTTGAATTGAAGAATTGGTCGGATATGATGGCGAAAATCGGACGAGAAAAACAAAAAGGTTTTTTGCGATATGCTCAACGGATGTTGAGGGAGAATTTTATTTTAAATCTTCATCAGGAAGAATTGAATTATTTGAATCAGGACGAGATGCAATTTTCTCAAAAGTTTTCACCTTTTGTCAATGAACGCAACATTGAAAAGATGATGGAACAAATCGCCTTAGCCGAGTTGCACATTGAAAGCAATGTACAGGCAAAGATGGTCTTTCTCGATTTATCGCTACAATTCACTCATTTGTTGAAAAAGTAGTAACTTTGCCTTTTGTTGTTGCATGAGATTATCTTTTTCTTTGCTTGCCGGTGGTTTTATAACCATTATATTTCTTGCAAATGATAGAACAGCAACACGTCTTTTTATTTAGAACGCCTTACAATGGATTATATATCATGCCCCGGTGGATGCCGGATGAATAAAAAAGGAACTCAACGAAATTCCGATAAAAAATTAAGCACCTTCGATTGGTTATGTGACTTGCAGGAAACACATGACGATTGCCCTTTTGTTGAAGTGCAGTTTAAAAACACGCGCAAGGGGTATTATTTGAACAGTAATCAGTTGAAACTTGAGAAGGGTGATATGGTGGCTGTTGAGGCAACGCCAGGCCATGACATAGGAGAGATAACACTAACCGGCCGTTTAGTAGAGTTGCAAATGCGAAAAAATGGCATTAACTCTAAAAAGGCAGAGATTAAAAGGGTTTATCGAAAAACCCGTCCTGTTGATATTGAGAAATACGAAGAGGCCAAGACAAAAGAACATACCACCATGATTAAGGCTCGTCGCCTTGCTGCTGATCTTCATCTTAACATGAAAATCGGTGATGTGGAATATCAGGGTGACGGCAACAAAGCTATTTTTTATTACATAGCTGATGAACGGGTTGACTTTCGTCAATTGATAAAAGTGTTAGCTGAAGAATTTGGCATTCGTATTGAGATGAGACAGATAGGAGCACGCCAGGAGGCAGGGCGTATTGGCGGAATAGGTCCTTGTGGCCGTGAATTGTGTTGCTCCACATGGATGGGTAATTTCGTTTCTGTGGCTACCAACGCTGCCCGATATCAGGACTTATCAACAAATCCCCAAAAATTAGCAGGACAGTGTGCTAAACTGAAATGTTGTATCAACTACGAACTGGATACTTACATTGACGTACAGAAGGATTTCCCATCGAAAGAGTTACCCCTCGAGACTAAGACAGGAACCTTTTATCATTTCAAAACCGATGTGTTTAAGCGTCAGATGACCTATTCGTCGGCACCAGGAATGGCTGCTAATTTAGTGGTTCTTTCAGTCGATCGTGTAAAAGAGATTCTTGCTCTTAACCGAAAAGGTGAAAAGGTGAACGCATTGGAAGAAAAAGAAGAGAAACAGATTGTTGTTAATGTTGGCTTTCAAAATGTAGTCGGGCAAGACAGCCTTACGCGTTTTGATCCTACTAAAAAGAAGAAGAATAAATCCCGATTTAAAAAACATGGCCCCACAAATCATACTCAAACGGATAATTCATAGCTTTTTGTTTGGATTGGGTTTGTTGCTCATTGGGTGCACCTCCAATTCTATCTATAACCGGTATTATACACTGCCTTCTGACGGATGGAACAAAGATAGTGTTGTTCATTATAGCTTTGCTGTTCATGATACGCTGTCACGCTACAACGTGATTGTGAATCTGCGTCACCTGACCACTTATCCTTATCAAAATTTCTGGTTGTTTATTGATGAGACTTCTCCGGATGGATTACGTGTAAAAGACACGGTAGAATGCTATCTGGCTGATGACCGGGGCAGATGGTTGGGACGAGGATTTAGTATTTTCTCCATGCCTGTATTGATTGCACATGATAAACAGTTTAAACATGCCGGGAATTACACTTTCGCCATTCGTCAGGGAATGCGTGATGACGTTTTAGTTGGCATTGCTGCAATTGGTTTGGAGATTGATAAATAACAACAAATTAAATTGTATCTTCAAACTTATTATTATGCAAATTACAATTATTGGAGCTGGTAACATTGGTGGCGCAATTGCTAAAGGGTTGTTTCAACAAAAAAACAGCTTAGAACAGTTACGTGTCTGCCTGTCGGATGTGAATAAGGAAAAAGTGGAACAAGCTGCTTCATATTGCGATCAAACATTCACAAACAACGTACAAGCTATAGCAGATGCAGACGTTATTATTATAGCAGTGAAGCCATGGTTGGTTGACATCATACTTGATGAAATTAGCGGATCTCTTAATCCGGAACGGCATATTTTGGTCTCTGTGGCTGCAGGGGTATCTTTAGAGGTTATTAATCAGCGATTGCAGTATGTTTTTCCTGTTTACCGCCTGATCCCAAATACGGCAATTGCTTTAGGCGCAAGTATGACACTAATTGCATCTCAGAATACCACTGATGAACAAGATGTGATGATTGGCCATTTCTTTGAGAAGCTGGGGAAAGTATTGTTCATTCCTGAATCATTAATGAGTGCTGCTACCTCACTTACTTCGTGTGGTATTGCGTATGCTTTGCGATATATTCGTGCTGCAACAGAAGGAGGCGTGGAGATGGGATTTCCTCCGGCACAAGCACAAGAGATGGTGGCACAAACATTGATTGGTGCAGCAACTTTATTGCTTCATAATCATAGCCATGCAGAAACTGAAATTGACAAAGTGACTACTCCGGGAGGCTTAACTATTAAAGGGTTAAATGCCATGGAAGATGCAGGATTTACACGTGCAGTTATTGCCGGATTGAAAGCGAGCCGATAAATTTAAGCCTTTATTGATAGATGTGATTCTAAGAGAGGTTGTTTATTCTGTTACAGCTTTTTCAACTTTATGCAATTCTGGCTACTCATTCATGAAGTCTTTCGGTTTTTGTTTTAAGGAAGATATAGCAGTAATTGTTATATCTA
>Ga0247847_1000282_pt1 | contig 14228 bp, 9 predicted proteins | sample PFST25metaG_FD_186002 | JGI IMG/M metagenome (GOLD analysis project Ga0247847, IMG submission 186002) | Peat soil microbial communities from Stordalen Mire, Sweden - P.F.S.T25 | ecosystem: Environmental > Terrestrial > Soil > Wetlands > Peat | place: Sweden: Norrbotten County, Stordalen Mire...
ACCCATCGAGGACCCCGATCTGGGCACGCGGCGAAGCGCCCTGGTGGAGGCCAGCTACATAGTGACCGAGGCGGTGCTGGCCGGGCAACGCGCCATCGGCTTCGCGCCCTCGCGCAAGGCGGCTGAGCTCATCTACACCTACACCCGGCGGCGGCTTCAGGACCGCGACCCGGCGCGCGCCGACCGCGTGCTGCCGTACCGCGCCGGCTACACCGCTCAGCAGCGTCGCGAGATAGAGCGCAAGCTGTTCGAGCACGAGTTGGATGCGGTGATCGCCACCCAGGCGCTCGAGCTCGGCATAGACGTCGGCAGTCTCGACCTGGCGCTGGTCACAGGCTTCCCGGGCACGGTCACGAGTCTCTGGCAGCGCTGGGGACGGGCGGGCCGAGTCGGACACGGCTACGCCGTGCTGGTGGCAGGCAGCGACGCCTTGGACCAGTACTTCATGCGCGAGCCCGACCGGCTTCTCTCGCGCGCCGTCGAGGAGGCGATCATCGACCTCGACAACCCCTACATCAGCGCTGCCCATCTGGAGGCGGCCGCCTATGAACAGCCGCTCACGGACACCGACCGCGACTACTTCGGCGAGGCGGCACTGATACGGGCGGAAGGACTCGTGCAGGCCGGCAGACTGCGCCGGCAGCCGGCCGGCCTGGCGTGGACCAGACCGCACTCGCCCGCCGCCCAGACCAGCCTGCGCAGCGCAAGCAGCGAGCAGTACGTGATCGTCGAGACAGCCGCCGGCACAGTGCTGGGCACGGTGGAGCGCGAGCGCGTGTTCCGCCTGGCTCACCCTGGGGCCGTCTACCTGCACCTTGGCCAGAGCTACCTCGTGCGGCAACTCGACCTGGAGGCGCACACGGTGCTGGTCGAGGAGTTCAGCGGCGACTACTACACACAGGTCAAGACAGACAAGAACGTGCTCGTCGCCGGTCAGGGGCCCAACCGCGCCCTGGCCGCCGGCGCCTTGCTCACGTTTGGCGAGATCGAGGTGACGGAGCAGGTGATCGCCTACCAGAAGCGCGATCTCACCGACAGCCGCGTGCTCGACACGGTGAGCCTGGACCTGCCCGAGCAGGTGTTCACCACCCAGGCGCTCTGGCTCACCCTGCCCGCCGAGCTGCTCGAGAAGGCCCTCGAAGAAGGAGAACTGGCCGGCGGGCTGCACGCCGCCGAGCACACCTGCATCGCGGTGCTGCCCCTGTACGCCATGTGCGACCGCTGGGACATCGGCGGCCTCTCGACTCCCTGGCATTGGCAGACGGACCAGGCGACCATCTTCATCTACGACGGCTATCCGGGCGGCATCGGCCTGGTGCGCCGCGCCTACGACGCCTTCGAAGTGCTGGCCGAGGACGCGCGACTGCTCATCGCCGAGTGCCCCTGCGAGAGCGGCTGCCCCTCGTGCGTGCAGAGCCCCAAGTGCGGTAACCTGAACGAGCCACTGAGCAAGGCCGGAGCGCTGAAGCTCCTGCAAGCGATCCTCCCGCCCGTGGCGACGGAGGACTCAGCGAGACCAAGAGAGGGATGAGACCATGCCGCAAGTCCCCAACGAGCGCGCCGCAGCCACGGGCATCCCCGGCGTGACGATCGCGCGCCTCTCGTCGCAGCACATCGACCTCGTCGAACCGCTGTGGCGCTCGCTGCTCGACCACATCCGCGATCTCGGCAGCGTTGTTCCTGTGGTGCCCCACAGCGAGTCGTGGCCACGATACCGAGCACAGTGCGAAGAACTCCTCGGCGACGGCGAGTCATTCGGGCTCGGCGCGTTCCGCGGCGGCGAGCTGATCGGCTACGCCACGGTGCGCATCGCGCCACCCGACCCCGTGTGGGCGATGGGTCCGCACTACGTCGAGCTGGCGGCCCTCAGCGTCGCTCCCGGCGAGCGCGAGCGCGGCGTCGGCACGGCCTTGTTTGACGCCGTCGAGCGCGTGCTGGCGACGCTGGGTCTCGAGGAGCTCGTCATCGGCGTGGACTCGGTGAACGAACGCGCCCGCCGCTTCTACGAGCGTCGCGGCTTCACCATCGGCTACCACTTGATGCACAGTCGCCTGGGCGCGAGCGCCGGCGCCGCGGCCAGTCCCGCCGCGGCCGCCGACGAGAGCCCCGAGACCGCGGCCCACGGCGACGCATGACGACGCCGACTCACTACGTGAGCGTCATCGGCGCCAGCCAGTGCAGCGCCGAGACCGCCGCCCTGGGCGAGGAAGTCGGCGAGCTCCTCGCCCGGCGCGGCTGCGTGGTCGTGTGCGGCGGCATGGAGGGCGTCATGGCGGCGGTGGCGAAAGGCGTGCGCCAGGCCGACGGCACCTGCATCGGCATCCTGCCCACGCTCGACCGTCGCGGCGCCGCCCCCGACCTCACCTACTCGCTGTGCACCGGCCTGGGCCATGCCCGCAACCTGGCCGTGGTCGCCAGCGGCGATGTGGTCATCGCACTGGGCGGCGCCTGGGGCACGCTGAGCGAGATCGGCTTGGCGCGCAGTGTCGGCCGCCAGGTGATCACGCTACGCAGCTGGAGCCTCGAACCCGATGAGGGCGAGCTCGAGGGTCTGCAGCGGGCAAGCACGCCCGCCGAGGCCGTCGAGCTCGCGCTCGGCGCGCTGCCGCACTGACGTCGGCGAGCGGACCGCCTCACGGACGTACGTCGTCGCTGCCGGTCTTTGTCATGCTGCTTGAACTACGATTGTCACCCACTGAGCAGGCGGCATAAGTACACCCAGGTGCTTCGGTGGTTGCTATAGTGATGCGGCCGTCAAGAACGCATCGTCGTCACCGGGGGGCCATCGATGGTCAAAGCGGCGGGAGCGCCCGCCCTCGTCGAGTCCAAGCTTTCGCTGCCCAACGTGGCAGGCGCGCTTCTGCGCCCCGAGACCCTGGAGAGGCTCGCGCGCGTGCAGAATCAGCGGCTTCTTCTGGTCATCGCTCCCGCCGGCTACGGCAAGACCACGGCCGTGGCCGTTGCGAGCCGCGAGCTCGGCTGGAACACCGTCTGGTATCGGCTCGACGTGCTCGATCACGATCCAATCGTCCTTGCCGCCTCGCTCACAGAGGCTCTGCGTCGGCGTCTTCCGCAGTTCGGACAAGCGCTCTGCGAGCGCCTCGCCAACGCCGGGGAGACCGATCTCACCATCCATGAGGCGCTGGCCCTCTTCGTCGCCGCGCTCGAGACCGACATCGCTGACGAGATCCACGTCGTGCTCGACGACTACCACGAGGCAGCCGACTCCGCCGACCTGAACTGGGCCCTGGGCTACCTCGTCGAGAACCTGCCAGAGCGCGTGCACATGGTCTTGTCCACTCGCTACGAGCCCGCCTTCTCCACCGCCAAGCTGGCACTCGCCGGTCAGGTGGCAAGCATCGACCTGGAGGATCTGCGCTTCTCGGCTGCCCAGCTCAAGGAGGTGGTCGCCACAGCCCTGCACGGCTCAGGCGCCCTCACCGACGAGCAGGCCGAACGTCTGCTGGAAACCACCGAGGGCTGGCCGGCAAGCGTCGTGCTCTCGGGCAGGGCCCTCGGATGGGCCGGTCTCGACTCGATGCAGGAGGTTCTCACCGACCCGCGTTTGAAGCAAGACGCCTACTCGTACCTCGCCGAGCAGGTCTACCAACGGGAAGGCGACGAAGTCAGGCAGTTCCTCAGAGCCACGAGCTGTCTTGACTCGATGACGGTCGAGCTCGCCAACGGCGTCGTCGGAGTGCGCGACGCGCACCGTATTCTCAACCATCTGTGCGCTAACCACGCCTTCACCTTCGCAAGCGCCGACCGGTCGTCCTATCGGTATCACAACCTCTTCCGCGAGTTCTTGCGCCAGAAATCGGCTCAGGAGGACGGCCCACAGAAGTTCCGCGAGCAGCAGCTCCGTGCAGCGGAGGTGCTCGAAGCTGCCGAGGAATTCGAGATGGCGACCGAGCTGTACTTCTCGGCGAACCTGCCCGTGGCCGCGCTGGACGTGCTTGCGCGCGCCGGCGAGATCGGCATGGACGCGTGTCGCTCGGAATCCCTGCGCTCCTGGCTTGCCCGGCTGCCGCGCTTCTTGGCCTCAGGGAACCCTTGGGCGCGCCTCTTGGAGGGCCAGATCCTGCTTCGCGAAGGCAACTATGACGATGCGCTGGCCTGTCTACAAGCAGCTCAGAGGATGTTCGACGCCGCGGGAGACGAACGCGGCCTGTACCAGACCCTCTCGGCTTCCGAATGCACGCTGTTCTGGAAGGGCGACGTCGCGGCTGCCGAAGACCAGTGCCGCGCTGCACTTGCCCACGCCTCCACGGCAGAGGAGCGAGTCCACACGCTCGTTAGCCTCGGGGCAGCTCTCGCGTATGCGTGCAAGTGGAGGGAGGCCGAGGAAGCCCTCGAGCGGGCAGAGACCATCGCCGAACCCTCATTTGCGCACGAGCTCGCGAGGCTGAGCTCCCACCGCGTGAATTCCATGAGACTGCGCGGATGGTTCAGACGCGCCATGCGTGTTGGAGACTCCTCCGTCGAGCCCATGCTCCGCGATGCTCCGGTCAATACGCGAGCTCCTTTCCTCAACCTGTTGGCCATATTGGCAACGTACCTCGGCGAGTACACTGCGGCCGCTGAATACCTGAAGCAGTGTGCTGCTCTGCGGCAGACGTTTGGCTTTGACCCGATGCTCCACGATCAACAGAACACCGAGGCTTGCCTCATGATGGCCAGCGGCCATCTTGATGATGCATGCTCGCTGGCGTGCACCGGCTTCGACTCTACGTCCGAATCAATCGACGCTTCAGACCGCCGCTCCTGCTTGTGCCATCTGGGCACCGGCTGGCGAAGGCTAGGCAATCTCTCACAGGCCTTGAGCTTCTATGACAGGGCTGCTGCCGTTGCCGGAGTGGATGTGGAGCCAAGTTCAGCCTATGCGGTCTTGGTGAATCGCGAGTACGTTCTAGGTCTCACCGACCCTAGCCACGACCTCGCGGGGTTAGAGCAACTCAGACTGGTCACCGAGCTCATGCAGCTGCATTTCGTGTCACACAAGTGCGAGTTCTTCCGCGCCGTCCTCTTGCACACAAGGGGCCGCGTCGAGGAAGCGCTGGCCGAACTCGTCTTGGTCGTCCCCAGACAGTTGGAGTTAGGGCACATCGACTTCCTCAGCCAAGAGCTGAATGCATTTCCTCAACTCGCCGTTGACATGCTCGGTGCGGAGACTCGGCCAGACATTCGAGCTGGCGTGATTGATGCAATCGCAAGGCACTGGTCAAGCACGAGCCTCCTCAACAGGCTGCTTGGACTCGGGAGCGACATTGCACTGGAGGTTCTCGAGGCCGCATCTCGATTGCGGACAGATGAGCAGGTCGCCGGTCTTGTGCGGCGAGCGCAGCGCCACCGCTCACCGGCTGTCCGCCGCGCCGCAGCCCAACTGCGGAAGCAACGACTGGGCACGGACCCGAGCACGCCGACTCCCTTCCCAGAGCTCACTCGCCGCGAGAGCGAGGTTCTGGCACTCATCGCTCGAGGCCTGAAGAACCAGGAGATCGCCGAGAGGCTCGTTCTCGCACCAGTCACGGTCAAGACCCACGTCAACCGCGTCTTTGCCAAGCTTGGCGTCACCGACCGCGTGCAGGCCGTGCTCTACTACAACGAGAAAGCAACCAGTACTCCGGAAACGCCCGTCGCCGATCATCTCCATACAACCACCGTGGATCCGGAACGCATATAGATACAACCACGGGTTGATTCCCGCACCTCCCCCACTGGCTACCATCGCTGCATCACGGGCCAAACGGAAGTGGGAGAGGGGCATGGAAGCATCGACATCAGTGGTCTACGTTGAGGCAAACCGCATGAGCCAGCGCAAGCGCACAGTCATAGACATGCTGCGTGAGAGCCCCGGATTCGTCTCGGGAGAGGCGATCAGCCGCACTCTCGGCATCTCACGCAACGCGGTGCACAAGCATGTCAAGTCGCTGCGTGCCCGCGGCTACAGGATCCTCGGTGTGTCGCACCGGGGCTACATGCTCGAGGAAGAGCCCTGCAGGCTCATCATGGGGGTCATCGGTGAGCTCACCGAGGGGAGCATGTTCGGGCGCTCGTTCCGCTACTACGATGAGATCGACTCCACGAACACCGAGGCGAAGTCGCTGGCTATCGACGGTACGCCCGAGGGCACGGTCGTCATCGCCGAGTGCCAGTCGGCCGGACGCGGGCGCCTGGGACGCCGCTGGACCTCGCCAGCCGGCAAAGGCCTGCTGTTCTCAGTGGTCTTGCGTCCCGAGCTGACGCTCGCGGAGGCTCATCTGCTCACGGTGGTCACCGCCGTGGCGGCATGCGCAGGCATCGAGGCCCAGACGCACATCCCGGTGCAGATCAAGTGGCCCAACGACCTCTACGTAGACGACAAGAAGGTGGGCGGCATCCTGCTCGAGATCGCGGGAGAGCAGGACGAGATCGACTGGGTCGTAGCCGGCATCGGCATCAACGCGAACACCGAATTCACCGAGCTTCCCGTGTCACTGCGCCGCTCGGCTACTTCCCTCAAGATGGCGGGAGGTGTTCCGGTCGATCGTAGCGAGCTTCTGGCTCGCGTCTTGCTCTCTCTGGAACAGAGCTACGTCGATGCCGTGGCCAACGGGTTCGACCGCTCGCTGCGTGAGTTTCGGGATCGAGACTTCCTGCTCAACAAGAGCGTGAGCGTGCAGACACGCGAGGGGCCAGTTGTGGGCGAAGCGGCCGGCATCGACGATCACGGTGCACTGCTGGTCGAGCTGCCACACCGGCACATCCGCAGGTTCCACTCGGGAGATGTGACCCTCCATTAGTCCGAGCGAGCAGAGACGTGAGGCGGCTGGCCGTTGACAGCCGCCTCACGTCTCTCTACATTGTCAACTCCCACCAGACTCCAGGAGTTGACGATTGTCTCGATTCGGCACCCGCGACCTGGTGTTGGCTGCCCTCTTCGCTTCCCTCACGGCGGCCGGCGCCCACGTCACGCTCCCCATGGCGGGGCCAGTGCCGTTCACCCTTCAGGTGTTCTTCGTTCTGCTCGCCGGCTTCGTGCTCGGACCGCGGCTGGGGGCCCTGAGCATGATCCTGTATTTGCTCCTCGGCCTGGTAGCGCCGGTGTACGCAGGTGGCCTCTCCGGCTTCACGGCGCTCGTTGGACCAACGGGGGGATACATCGTCGGCTTCGTGCTCTCGCCCCTGGTCACTGGTCTGGCTCGTGGGCGGCCTCCCATAGCGGGAACGCTCTCGTTGTTCGCGCTCGGTGCCGGCGCGCTCATTCCCATCTACGGCCTTGGAGCAGCCTGGCTCGCCCTGAACCTGCACAGCGCCAGCTACCATGTGATCCTCTGGGGTGGGGTCTTGCAGTTCGTGCCGCTGGATCTGGTCAAGGCCCTCACGGCGGCGCTCACAGCACGAGCGCTGCTCAGCCTACCGCTGGGTCTTCCTGAGCCACAGCGGTCCCGCTGAGGTCCGCCAAGGACTGACCGCGCAGGCGCAGATTGATGCGCCCTCGCTCGTACTCGAGCATGAAATCGGTAGAGGTCCCGTCGCGGTAGGCCAAGCTCTTGTCACGCAGCACCCGAGCCAGGGCCTCGACGTATTGCGCTTCAAGACTGATGCCGGCGATGCTCCGAAGCTCTTTGAGCGCCTCGAACGAGCTCATCGCCTTGCGATACGGCCGGTTGGAGGTCATGGCGTGGTAGGAATCGGCGACCGCGAGGATCTTGCTCAGCTCGGGTATGCGGTCGCCCTCGACGCCGTCGGGATAGCCGCTGCCATCCAGACGTTCGTGATGGAAGCGCACGATGGCGGCAACGTCCTTGTAGGCAACGAAGTGCGAGAGCACTTCGGCGCCCTTGCCGGGATGCTGGCGGATGTACTCCCACTCCGATTCGGTCAGTGAGCCTTCCTTGCGCAGGATCGCGTCAGGCGTGCCTACCTTGCCCAGGTCATGAAGCAGACCGGCGAGATGCAGGGCTTCGGCGTCCGCCTCCGGCAGGCCCAGCACCTGTGCCATGTCGCGACAGTACATGGCAACTCCTGCTGAGTGGCTGGCTGTGTACTCGTCCTTGCTGTCCAGGAGCACAACCATTGCGGCAGCTAGGCCGATGTTCATCTCGAGGTATTGATCCGATAGCTCCTTCTGCTTGGCGAGATGTTCCCGCTCACGCACCAGGAGCTTGAACATGTACTGGCTCGCCAGCAGTGGGATGAACAGAAGCACTACGGCCGCGATACCGGCCTCCGCATAAAGGCCTGCGACCGCCACTCCCAGCGCAGTGACAATGGCCATTGACTGGAAGAACGGACCCACCTCTTCGCGCCACACGCTGCGGAAGCTGCGCTGGTACTTCAGTCTCGTGAAGGCGCCAACAAGCGCCACATTCGCGATTTCGTACACGAGCCCAGCGAGGGCACCGGACCCAAGAAGCGCGAGCGACACCGAGCGAATCGAGAACCCGAGACCAGACTGCAACGCCATGAACGCCGTACCGGCGAGAAACGCGGGGAACACGGCGTTCGCCCAATTGAACGCGGCAGTTGCCACTGCGTTCTCAGCCCAGCATCCCCAGAGGCCCACAAGCCCACCCACCACCATTGCGGACGTGCGGCCAAGAAACATGATGGCCAGAAGAATCGGGAGGTTGCTTGCCGTCATCGTCAGCTTGTCAGCAAACCACACCGTAAGCTGCTCACCGACAATGGCGAGAAGCGCGAGAACGACCGCGCTGCCCGACAACAGGACAGTGAACTTACTGGTTGAGGATTCGAGGAGCGAATACGCAAACGCGCACGCCGAAGCGCAGGCAAGTACACCCACCAGAACGTTGAACCGCCTGTTATTCCCCACAACTACCTCGCACTCGCAGCATCACGTGCAGTATCGGCATTGCGCAAGCGACGCTTGAGTGGCAGCTGCCGGCGGGCAGAGCTAGTGCAGCTTGCTGCTACCGCCGGCAGCCACGAGCGCGAAGACGAGAGATGTGAGAACTGCCTCGATCTTCCTCATCGGAGAATGGCGTCTAGTGAACCTTGATATGTCGAGCAACCATGGTACCTCCCCCTAAAGTCCTACCGATTCGCGCCGATAAATATTGGTTGACGATCAGCCGTGAAGGGAGGCTACCGAAGCGGTTACTCGACTGCCCTCCGTCCCTCATGTACAGAGCGGACAACGTCCTCGTCATCACCTATACAGAAGGGACAACACTTCGTCTGCTTGGACAACAGATTCCGGCGCGCAGTGCGGCGGTATAGAGTTGCGAGGCACAAGGCACGCGCCGGCCTCGCTGCAGGGGACCCGGAGGGAACGCAAGCCCAGGAGAGAAGCAGAGCGCCCGTGGAAAAAGCCGCGACGATCAAGACGAGTCCCGCGCTCTACCGCAACGTCAACTTCGTCTTGCTCTGGACCGGCCAGTTCATCTCACAGGTCGGTGATCGCTTGGCGATGGTCGCCTTTCCCTGGCTGATCTACGGGTCCACCCACTCGGCCTTCTCCACCGGCGCCATGTTCGCCGTATACACCCTTCCCTACGTCCTCTTCGGGACGGTGGCCGGTGCCTTCATCGACCGCCTCGACAAGCGTCGCGTGATGGTCGCCGCGGACCTTGCGCGCGCCGGCCTGGTGCTGGCAGTGCCGTTCGTCGCCGAGTGGTCACTGGCCGGCGTATATGCTCTCGCCTTCCTGATCTCGAGCGTGGCCGTGTTCTTCGACCCGTGCAAACTGGCGATCCTGCCCGACCTGGTGACCAAGGCCAAGTTGATGCGCGCCAATTCGTTGCTGGCGACCGGGGAGACGCTTACCGAGACCGTAGGCTACGCGCTGGCCGGTTTCATCGTGTACTACCTGGCACGCAAAGTGGTGTTCGGCATCGATGCCGCCACCTTCGTCGTCTCGGCGCTGGCGCTGCTGGCGATGCGGTATGCAGCGCCGCTGAGAGAGGCGACCGAGCTGACGGCGCAGAACCTCGGCCGCGAGATGCGCGAAGGCCTCTCGTTCCTGCGTCAGCATGCCGGATTGCTGGCCAACACGGTGCTGGTGGTGGCGTCGATCATCGGCATCGGCGCCGTGTACCCCCTCACATTCCTGTTCGCCGTGCGCGTGTTGCATGGCGGCACCGCTGCGTTCGGCATCATGGAGGCGTCGCTCGGCGCCGGCTTCTTTGTTGGCTCGCTCCTGATGGCAGCGCTCGGCAATCGGGTGCGCAAGGGCGTGGCCATGACCGCCGGCCTAGCCCTCATGGGAGGCAGCCTCACGACTGTAGCCGTCTGCACATCGCTGGCGGTGGTCGTGGTGCCCATCTTCGTAGCCGGCGCCGCCAATGCTGCCGTGCTGATCAGCATCGACACGTACTTTCAGCAGGCGGTGCCCGAGGAGCTGCGCGGACGCTTGTGGGGCACGCGCTTCACGATCACCCAGACCGTGTACGCAGCCTCCGTGCTCGCCGGCGGCGCCCTGGCGGCCGTGTTCCCCGTCGCGCCGTTGTTCATTGCCGCCGGCCTGGTCACCGCGGTACCCGGGCTGGTGGGTCTGTTCGTGCCCCGCGTGCGCGACGTGTGAGACTGCGTGACCGCTGCGCACGAGCTGTACGCGTGATAGCCTAACGGCAATCTGAGGAGGCCGCCGACGTCAGTCAGACGCGCGGCCGAAGGACGGTCGTGACACCTTCACTCGACACTCACAGGGCGGCGCTCGCCCCCGAACCTCACCGGACCAGCATGCTGCAGCTGGTGGTCGTCTGCGTCACCAGCTTCGTGGTGTGGGCGGGCTTCGGCGCCATCCTCCCTGGCCTGCCGGTGTTCCTCAAGGAGCAGGCGCACGCCTCGATGAACCTCATCGGCGTCATCGCGGCGGCCTACTACGTGGGAACCTTCGCGTTCTCATGGCTTCTGGGTAGGGCGAGCGACACGATCGGCCGCAAGCCGATGATGGTGATGGGCGTGTCTCTATACGCCGTGTCGACGCTGCTGTTCGTCACCACGACGCACCCCGGCTGGTTCACCCTCTTCCGTCTGCTGGAGGGCGTCGGTGCGGCGGCCGTGGGGCCGGCGAGCCAAGCGTTCATGGCCGACATCACCACCGACGAGACACGCAGCCGAGCGTATGGCTGGCTGACGACGGCACAGTTCGGCGGCCTCATCGCCGGCCCCGCACTGGCCGCACCCGTTTCGGCGCTGGGCGGCGGCGGCAAGTGGGGCTTCTACGCCATCTTCCTGTTCGGCAGTGCCCTCTCGGCCCTCACGGCCGTGGCGCTCATGATCACCGTTCGCGAGCCCGAGCACGCCCGCCGGCGCCGCCAGGAGAAGGTCAAGCGGCCGCCGTATCGCGAGCTGGTCACAGGACCGATCGCAGCGTTCATCATCATCGCCGCCACGAGCAACTTCGCCATGGGGGCCTGGGAGGTCGTGTGGAGCTTGTGGCTGCGCCGCCTCGGCGCTTCGATGACCTACATCTACTGGACGTGGATCGCCTTCAGCGTGCCCATGCTGCTTTCGTTCGTGGGGGGATACCTCGCCGATCGCTACAACCGCTTCGCACTGATGTTCTCCGGCTACGCGATCTCGGCTGCGGCCTGGATCATGTACGGCGCCACGAAGAATCTGACACTGTTCATCACCGTCAACGCTCTGGAAGGTGTCGCCGTCGCCTACTCCTATCCCGCCAAGCAAGCATTCCTCGTGCAAGTGAGCCCCCCGCGCTGGCTGGGGGCCATCCAGGGACTGGAGAGCACATCGATGCAGCTGGCGGCGCTCATCGGCACACTCACAGCGCCACTCATGTATCAGGTGATGGGAGGCTACGTGATAAGCCTCGGCGGCGTGCTCGCGATCGTGGGGCTCGCATTCACCGCCCCCGTGTTGCGCCGCGAGTGGGCAAGCATCTCCGCCTCAGGCGCAGCACATCCATCTGCCGAGGCACAAGCTCTCGCCGAACGTAACGTGTGAGCGGCAGCCGACCAGTCACCAACGGAAGTCGCGCGGAAGAGGCGAGGGCCGAGGCCGCCACGGCGGCCCCGGCCCTCGCCGACGCGGATTCGGTGGCGACTAGTCGAGCATGGTCTCCACCGGTGTTTCGCTCATGGTCTCCACCGTTTCGATCTTGCGACTAAAGAACTTCTGGGCTCGATCGAGGTACCTCGCGGCCACGACCATGACGACCACGCCGCTGAGGATGAAGCCGGCGCCAAGAACGAACGGCGGCCCGACGCCGAACCACGAGGTGCCGGACGCCGAGTTGGCCGGATACCAGAGCTGGTCGAGTGAGGCGATGAGCACCCAGAGCAACATGGCCCCGCCGATGAACGGCATCGCACCAAGCACGAGGAACTTCTTCCAGCTCTTGAACACCTGATGCCGGTAGAAGAGCGGCACGGCGAAGCCGTTGATGCCGTAGTAGAAGGCGATGGTGATGCCGAGAGCCGCGATGGAGTCCGCCAGCACGTTCTGGCTGAGCAGGGTGAGTCCCACATACCAGACCAGCGAGATGATCCCGTAGATGACCGTGCCCCAGACCGGAGTCTGGAAGCGCGGGTGCACGCGAGCGAAGACCTTGGGGATCGCCCCGTGCGCGGCCATCGACAGGGTCGTGCGAGCACCCGGCAAGATGGTCGTCAGCGTCGATGCCGTGGCCGATGTGAGAACGACGGCGATCAGCAACTTGGCAAGGCCGGAGCCGAGCACAGCAGTACCCAACGGACTCAGGATGTCGTTGTAGTTCTTCGTCAGGTAGGCGGTGCCGGCGAACGACTGGGACGCAGTCGTGGTGAGCACGTAGATGAAGAGAAGTGCCACGGTGCTCAGGATGGCGGCGATGCCGGGCACGATGGACTTGCGCTCGGTCTCCTCGTTGACTGAAACGGCCGTGTCCCAACCCCAGTAGATGAACAGGGCCAGGAGCACGCCCTGAGAGAGCGCCCCGACGTGCATGTTGGGCAGGAACCACCCGACCGCCGGATGGACCGCACCGACCGGGTGCGAGGTGTAGACCTTTGTGAGCGCGACCACCGAGAACACCGTGAGCATCACATACTCGAAGCCGAGCAAGACCCACTGCAGGCGTGCCGAGATCTCGATGCCGATAGCGGTCACCGCGCACATGAGGACAAGGAAGACGACGCCGGCGCCGGTGACCCAGAAGGTCGAGAGGGCCAAGCCGTTGGCGCCGATCAACAGGAAGAAGTAGCTGCCGGTGATCTGCGCGAGGCTGGCCATGACGATGATGTCGGCGGCGACCATGACCCAGCCGGTCACCCAGCCCGTTCGCGGTCCCATGGCTCGGGTGACCCAGCTGAACGTGGTGCCGCAGTCGGGGTCGACTTTGTTCAGATAGTAATACGACTGGGCGATCAGGATCATCGGCACAAACGAGACGATCATGATCGCCGGGGACTTTAGACCGATGCCCATCACCGCAGTGATGAGGCCCAGGGTCACGGCAAGGCTGTACGCGGGAGCCGTCGAGGCCACACCGATGACGATGCTCGACAGAAGGCCGATGGCGTTCGACTTGAGCCCCTTGTCGGCCTCGCTCGCCACTCCCGCCGCTGCCTGTTTCGGTGGCTCTACAGGATGCGGTGGGTGGATGACGCCTGCAGAACCTTCCATGACGGCCTCCTTCACGTAGCGGAGATCAGTTCTCCGCGAACCCTCCTGAGCTTCTGCCGGGGCCAGCTGGGCCGAGGCGGCTACACACCGGTATGCCCGACTGAGCCTGCGACCAGACTCATGTAGATTGCGGCGCGGTTAAGGAATGTGACGATGCGCGCCAGGGAGGGCGGCGGGTAGATCGGCCTGGCGAGACCGGCGCGGTGCAGGCGACGCCGACGCAGCCTTGCCGCCACCGCGTGCTTGGCCTAGAAGCGCCGCACCTCGTGATACAGCGTGGTGCGCTGCACAGGAACCCTGCCGGCGGCACGGATGGTGCGCACCATCTCCTCCACCGAGACCATGTGACTGACGCCGGCGGCGCGCACCACGTTCTCCTCGATCATGGTGGAGCCCATGTCGTTGGCGCCAAACGCCAGAGCCACCTGGCCGAGCCGCAGGCCCTGTGTGACCCACGAGGCCTGCACGTTGGCGAAGTTGTCGAGGTAGATGCGGCTGACGGCCAGCATGCGCAGGTAGTCCTTGCCCGTGGCCGGCAGGTGGCCGGCCTGCAACTGCGTGTTGCCGGCCTGGAACGTCCAGGGAATGAAGGCCGTGAAGCCGCCCGTCTCATCCTGGAGATCGCGCAGCCGGCGCAAGTGCTCGATCCGATCCTC